>JAAUYH010133976.1_pt1 | contig 18303 bp, 18 predicted proteins | sample 7278061 | NCBI WGS metagenome assembly JAAUYH01 (sample SAMN14350203, study PRJNA611818) | marine sediment metagenome | isolation source: surface marine sediment (0.6m) | place: French Polynesia: Moorea | collected 2018-08 | reverse complement strand
GTCCGACAATACGTTACCGGATTACTTCATCACAGCAGATGACATCAATCCGAAGGAGCACGTCGATATCCAGGCGGCCGCGCAAAAATGGATAGACTCGTCGATCTCGAAGACAGCCAACGTTCCGACGGACTATGCCTACGACGACTTCAAGGACATTTACCTGTATGCGTACAAGCAGGGCCTGAAGGGCTGCACGACCTTCCGCTTCAACCCGGAGGCATTCCAGGGCGTTCTCGTCAAAGAGAAGGACCTGAAGAACACGGTCTACTCGTTCACGCTGGACGATGGCAGCACGGTGGAGCTCAAAGGCGACGAAGAGGTCATGTACGACGGTGAATCTCACACCGCGGCCAACCTGTTCGACGCACTCAAGGAAGGCTACTACGGAAAATTCTAGGCAGGGCTTTTAACAGACAGCCCTGACCGGGACAGATCAAGCCGCCAGGGGCGGCTGAGGAACAAAGACAATGACAACGAAAATCGAGCGAAAAATTGTCGGCTACGCGGTCAAGCAGCCGGACGCAGAAGAGAAGCCCGCGAAGCCCGAGCTGAAGCGCGAGGGCGGGGGCGATCGCGCCGAAGTCATCCGGATGCACGAGAAGCTCGAGCGTCCGGAGATGCTGATCGGCTCGACGTACAAGGTAAAGACGCCGGTGTCGGATCACGCCATGTACGTAACGATCAACGACATCATCCTCAACGAAGGCACCGAGCACGAGAAGCGCCGGCCCTTCGAGATCTTCATTAACTCGAAGAACCTCGATCACTACCAGTGGATCGTGGCGCTGACACGAATCATCTCCGCCGTCTTCCGCAAGGGTGGCGACGTGACCTTCCTCGTTGACGAGCTGAAAGCGGTCTTCGATCCGCGCGGCGGCTACTGGCAGCCTGGCGGCAAGTTCATGCCCTCGATTATCGCCGAGCTCGGCTACATCGTAGAAAAGCACCTGACGATGATCGGCATGCTGGCCGAACCCGAGCTGAGCGAGCACCAGCTGAAGATCATCGAGCAGAAACGGGCCGAGTTCGAGGAGGCGAGCAAGCAGCAGGATGCGTTCTCGACGAGCGAGTATCCGGAAGGCGCGCAACTGTGTTCGAAGTGCAACACGGTGGCCGTCATCATGATGGACGGTTGCATGACCTGCCTGGCCTGCGGCGATTCGAAGTGCGGGTGAGGCCTGGCGGGAACAGACAGACTAGTAACCAGCTTCGGTCACCGTCGACACGCTAGCGGACTCAGCAACAGACAAACCCAGTCAACAGTCGACGCGAAGAAAGTAGAAGAGCCGTGAGTTCAGCCTGAACTCGCGGCCTTTTTTTGCGACGTCAAGAGCGCTTGCCTTAGCTGATCCGCAATGAAGCATGGCGCACCGTCACATTGACGTGTCAACGGAATACTGAGAGTCTCGCGACTCGCTGCGTCTTGACCCGGATCGCGCGGCCCGTTTCTTACCCTGACACCCGGCGGCTACTCGAGCTGTGGGCCGCCTATGACTGAGCGTGCACTATGACTGAACGAGCGGCTATTGCCTGGACAGGCAGCCTTTTCCTTGTTGCCATGGTGGCTGCCATCGCCTCGAACGGACTGATGGTTTCCATCATCGGAGCGGACGACTACCTGGCGCAACTTGTCGCGCGCGACACGCACCTGCGCCTGGCTGCGGTTTTCATGGTGGTGAACTGTCTCTCGGTTGCAGGCATTGGCGTGTTAGCGTTCCACTTGCTTCGTCGAGATTTCAGTGTGCCTGCCGTCGGCTATCTGGTGATCCGAATCGTCGAAGCTGTCATTCTCCTCCTTGGCGTTATTAGCTTGCTGTCGCTTCCATCAATCGGTGAGGCTTTTGTCCAGGCCGGTTCGGAAACTAGTATCTACCTGCGGGAGCTGGCGGATCATGCTGTCAATCAGAACTGGTACGCGTACAACGTCGCGATGATCTTTCTCGGTTTCGGCAGCCTGTTCCTCTGCTACGTCCTATTCGTCGGAAAACTGATTCCGCGATTGCTCACGCTTTTGGGATTCGGTGGCTACCTGCTTCTCGGGACGGCATCCACGCTCGCGATTCTGGGTATCGACATTGGCCTGATCGCCACGCTGCCCGTCTTCCTGTTCGAGGTCACCTTCGGCACCTGGCTGATCGTCAAGGGACTCGGTGGCAAGAATGCCGAGTTCACCGAATAACTATCGGGGCAGGAAACCGTCGCTCCTGGTTGCTTTGTGCGAGCCTGGAACACCGCGTTGGATACGCTGCGACTCGTGGTACGCCGCGTTTATCTGCCAGCTTGATTAGGAGCTACGTCGTCACCTGTGCTTTCGCGAAGTAGTGCGCGACCAATTGATGGAATCGCGTGATATACACCGGCTTTTCCGCCTGGAAAGGGTGAATGAAATAGAAGGGCCATTCAGGCCCACGGAGTCGCTTCAGTATTCGCACCAGGCTGTTTTCATGAATCAGCGGCTGGCCGACGATGTCAGGGATCAGGATCAAGCCCATGTGCTGTTTGGCCAGTTCGATTGAGCAAGGCAGCGTATTCGCCCTCGCGTAGCTCTTCATTTTTATGCGTTCTGGAGCGCTGTTTCCCGAGACTTGATAGACAGACAGGGGGTTCTTTTGCCAGGGCGTGCCTATCCATTGATGCTGTTGCAGATCGCCGAGTGTTTCGGGCTCGCCAAAGCGCTGCAGGTACTCACTGCTGGCGCACCAGATCTCCGTCATGGTTCCGATTGGCAACGCTCTGTAGCTGCTGTCATCAGGTTTGCCGCCGAAGATAGCGACATCCAGCTTGTTCCGGACCAGGTCCAGCTTTTCGTCGGTCACGACAAGCCGAGGTTCCAACCCCGGGTACTCCTGGCATAACTGGCGTACCGCCGGAACGGCGACATCGTGCTCAAGCGAGTGAGGAAACGTAACCGACAGGGTCCCGGCTGGGGTCTTTTCTGCGTTGCTCATCTCGACCATTGCCAGGTCAACCTGGTCCTGTAGCAGTTCGCATCGTTGCAACAGCCGGTTTCCCAGCGATGTAACCGACAGGCCACGCGTATTGCGTCGCAGTAGCTGTGAGCCCAGCCGGTCTTCCAGGCGGCTCACCTGCTGACTCACCGCAGATTTGCTCATCCCGAGCAGCCTGGCCGCCTGCGTAAACGATCCCGTATTGGCCACTTTGGCGAATATCAGCAGGGACGGCAGCATCTTTATACTGTTCATATATACAAACAAAGAGTTCAAAAACAGAATGTTGTTCGTATTATTGGACCAGTCTAGGATCGCGTCAACTTCAACATTTCACACAGGAGTACGGATATGAGTGCGTTTGTCGTAGTAGACCTGACACCTACGGACGAGGAAAAACTTCAACAATATTCCGCGGCTGCGTCCGCCACGGTTGCCCGGCATGATGGGGAATTCATCGTGAAGGGTTCTACCGAAGCCTTAAACGGTGGTGAGCATCGTCGCCTCAAAGCGATTATCAAGTTTCCCGATCGAGACACCGCCCTGAACTGGTATCAGTCGGACGAGTACCAGGCCCTGGTTCCCCTGCGTGATCAGGGCATGGACGCCGTGTTCCACCTGGTCGCCTGACTATGTCGCTCTGCCGTCCAACAGACTGAGGATTACCAGCTATGACTATGCAAACGGCAAAGGCTGTCCGCTTTCACCGCACGGGCGACGCCTCCGTACTTGAACTGGAGGATCATGCGTTGGTGGAGCCGGGCCCCGGCGAAGTTCGGATCATCGTGGAAGCGATTGGCCTGAATCGGGCCGAGATCATGTTCCGCGAAGGGCAATACCTTGAGACACCGGAGTTTCCGTCCAAGCTGGGTTACGAAGCCTCGGGTGTCATCGACGCACTTGGAGCCGGCGTTGACGACTTCTCCATCGGCGAACGCGTCAGCAGCGTGCCCGCATTCTCCATGGGGCAGTACGGTGTCTACGGCGAGAGCGCAATCCTTCCCGCGTCTGCGGTGGCGCGGTACGACGAATCCCTGTCACCGATCGAAGGAACTTCCATCTGGATGCCCTACGTTACGGCTTACGGTCTGCTGGTGGAGGTGGGCGGATTGAAGCGTGGCCAGGTCGTGCTGATCACCGCAGCAAGCAGCAGCGTTGGCGTAGCGGCTATTCAGATCGCCAAGGCGGAGGGGGCAACGGTTATTGCCGCGACGCGCGGTGTCGAGAAGAAGCGGTCTATCTCCGATGTCGGCGCCGACTACGTCATCGCGACGGATGAGAACAAGTTAGCTGAATCCGTAATGGAGCTTACGGGTGGCAGCGGAGCAGATCTGATCCTCGACCCGATTGGGGGTCCCATCCTGTCCGAGCTCGCAGACGCCGCAGCGCCGCTGGCTACGATTGTCGAGTATGGCGCGCTGGACGAGGAACCGACCCCGTTTCCTCTGTTCCCGGCGCTGGCTAAGGGACTTACGGTTCGTGGCTACACGATCTTCGAGACGTCAAAAGACCCGGCTCGCCTGAAGAAGGCCACCGATTTCATCAATGCCCGGCTCAGGACGCGCGCGCTCTTCCCCCTGATCGACAGGGTCTTCACGCTGTCCGAGATTCGGCAGGCACACAAGTACATGGCCTCCAATCAACAGATGGGGAAGATTGTCGTTACCGCCTGAAACGCTGTCCGGGAAGCGCACGGCCATCGCCTTCTACGTCGGGTTCGTCCGAGTATAGAGGTCCCGGGAACCATGAGCTCCCGAGCAAGTCCGAGATCGGGCGTCGGCACTGGGTCGAACGCTGGAGGGATTATTCAATGGCAGCTGTCTCACGCTGGATGGAGCCGAAACGACGCGTGTTCGAAGCGATCATACGGTCGCTTCGACGGCGCGCTGAATTGCGTTTAGACTGGATAACGGTCGATGGTGGAGACATCGCTTTTCTCTCGAACACTGATCGATTCGACACACGACCGCCGCCGGTCACGTTGATCCATGGTCTCGGAGCCGACAAGGACACCTGGCTTCACATGTCGCGCTACATGACCGACGATTTCTCTCTGGTCATCCCGGACCTGGCCGGTCACGGTGACAACACCTGCGATGATTCGCTGGACCTTGGCGCCAAAGCGCAAGCGCTCCGCATACTGAACCTGCTTGATGCGCTGGACATTCGGCGCAGTCACATTGTTGGCAGCTCAATGGGAGGAGCCGTGGCGGCGCATCTCGCCGAGTTGGCTCCGGAGGCCTTGTTATCCCTGACTCTTATCGACAGCTACGGGGCGATCGCCAGACCGAGTTATGTCGACGAGCTCGCGAAGAATACGGGGTTAAACCCGATGTTGGATATCGTCACCAGGGGGGACTACGCGAACATGATGTCGCTGACCATGTCTGATCCGCCCTTCGTGCCGGGCTTCCTGCTGGATGTGCTGGTCGAAAAGATGGCGGCAAGACGCAGCACCAACAAGAAAGCCTACGAGGACTCGCTCGCCAGCGCAGACCTGACATCAAGTCTCGAAAACATTGAGGCACAGGCGCTGGTGATCTGGGGTGCAGAGGACAAGGTATTGCATGTCGACAACGCGGTGATCTTCCAGGAAGCGCTGCGCAACTGTTCGACCGTCGTGATGGAGAAGACCGGCCACATCCCGATGGTCGAACGGCCCAGGCAGACTGCCGCACTGATCAAACGATTCATATCGTCGGCGGAGGCCCGCGTTTAGACCAATCTCGTCGTCGGTCGAATGTATCTCGGGTCCTTGGGCCTACGCATCATCAGGATGACTTTCTTCCCTGGATGAAGAAAACGATGCCGACAACAAGGATCAGCAACGGCATGCCGATCGCGACGAAACCCTGCTCGTCGAAGTATTTGTAGTTGTTGGCCAGCCACGCACCGCCGACTACGATGCCGACAAGCCCGCTGATACTCTTTCTGCTCATATCTATCTCCTTAACTGCTCGGACAGGTTGCGAACTCTAAGGCTTCCGCGAAGGCCGGCCATGCTGAGTTCGACTACTGTACGTCTTTGCGCCGCCCCTCGCCGAAACACTGCAACTCGTCGTCGATGACCGTCCAGTTGGCGGCGTAGTTCAGGAATATGTGCGCGTTCGGCCGAATGGGTACGTCGTCATCCACAGTCGCCAGGGCGATCTCAACCTCATCCGACGATGCGCGCGGGCTGGAAAACGTCAGGCTGGAACCGCAATGGCGGCAGAATTGCCGGGTCGTCCCGTTCTCGGCAACGTAGCTTTGCAGTGCGTCCTCGCCCGCCGTCCAGCGAAAGTGCGGTTCTTTGATTGACGCGTATGTGGCGTACTCGGCGCCATGAAATTTCCGGCACATCGAGCAATGGCAGTGCGCCGATTCAGGCAAAAACTCATCGACCTCGAAGCGGATCGCTCCGCACAGGCAGCTGCCGCGATAGGGTGTGGTCATGATCGAATCCTGTACGTCGGTTATGTTTCAGTCCGCGGGCCGACAACATCCGCCTATGTATCGCGCGAACAGCGCAATGCGAAATCCAGTTCCGCCAGCCAGTGTTCAAAAGAACGAAGATCCTTGGAAAGCAGTCCGTTACGCGCGTCGGACTTACCTGGTCCGTTGCTGTTTGCGCGCTCAGACCAACAAGGACTGTCCCCTTTTAGCGAATCCCCCCTGGATTCAGTGTTGTTGGTTCGAATTAGCGTATCCGTCGACCAAGATAGTATGGATCGATGCCGTTCTCAAACTGCGGAGCTCTGCTGGCTAGTCTCACAAGCTGCCAAGGATGCCGGCGAGGTCCTGCGGGTAGATCAACTCAGTACTGTTCGAGATGTCACTTGCCGTCCACCATCGGTGCGCGATGATGACTCGTTGTTCAAGCGCGGACTGACTCTGGTTACTGACTACTGTTCGCTCCGTCCGGACAAGGAAAAACCGCTCATCGGCGCGAACGGTCTCCCCGTCAGGCAGTTCGTAGATGCTGTCACGCTGAGCGACCTGCGGACCGATGGGCGCGGCAATGCCCGTCTCTTCGATGAGTTCGCGCATGGCGGCCTGTTCAAAAGTCTCATCGCCCTCCAGGCCGCCGCCGGGCGTCGCCCAGAAAACCTTCAGATGCCCGGAAGTCGTCGTGAAACGGAAGTTGAGCAACAGTACGCGGTTGGCAGGATCGAGAATCAATAATCTCGACGAAGGACGGTAGCGGAGTTCGACAGGGCCGGTCATAGACGCTTCGCGCAGGTTGCGGGGGGCTCTCACCATGGCGTCGCCGGGCGTGACAATCAAGGCATGGTTGCCGGGGCTTACGCAAGCTCCCGTCTCGCCCCGCATCCGTGGTAGATTCCGCCTGTGACTCAATCGATCCCCGACTTCTCAAGCGCCCGCGTCATCGTTGCGGGGGACGTCATGCTGGACAAGTACCTGTTCGGTGCCACCGGTCGAATATCGCCGGAGGCGCCGGTGCCGGTCGTTCACGTACGGGACACCGACGACCGGCCGGGCGGCGCGGCCAACGTTGCCGTCAATCTCGCGTCCCTCGGCGCCAACACAAGACTGCTCGGGGCCGTCGGAGAGGATGCTGCCGGAAATACTCTGAGGCATGGCCTGTCGGCGCGAGGAATCGACTGCGAGTTTCACATCACGCCGGATCGACCCACGATCACGAAGACGAGGGTGCAGTCGAGAGGCCAGCAGTTGATTCGGCTTGACGAGGAGGACGCCCGAGCCGTTGACGATGGTGCGATAGCCGAGATGTTGGCAGAGTCCCTGGACGGCGCCGGCGCCGTTATCCTGTCGGACTACGGTAAGGGCGCTCTCGCCGACGTCAGGGCGATGATTGACGCCTGCAGAGCGGCGTCCGTACCCGTGTTCGTCGACCCCAAGGGCAGAGACTTTACGCGCTACACGGGGGCGTCATTGATTACGCCGAACCAGGGCGAATTCGAGGCTGTGGCGGGAGACTGCGAGACCGAAGAGGAGCTGGTCCGGAAGGGCCTTGCGATGATCGACGAGCTATCCCTCGATGCGCTTCTAATCACGCGAAGCGAGAAGGGTATGCTGTTACTGGAGCGCGGCAACGACCCGCTGTTCCTGTCGACTGAGGCGCGCGAAGTCTACGACGTCACCGGCGCCGGTGATACGGTTATCGCGACACTGGCCGGCGCACTCGCGGCTGGTGAAGGGCTGGCATCGGCCGCCGGCCTGTCGAACATCGCGGCGGGCATTGTTGTCAGGAAGATCGGTGCCGCAACGGCGACGCCCGGCGAGATACAGGCGGCGCTGCATCGTCGCGGACAGGGTGGCCGGGGCCTCGTGCAGCGGGACGAGCTGAAGGTGTTGGTCGACGAAGCGCGCTCGAGAAACGAGCGCGTGGTCATGACCAACGGCTGCTTCGACATCATTCACGCCGGTCATGTGGCCTACCTCGAGGAGGCCAAGAGTCTCGGTGATCGGCTGGTCGTGGCCGTCAATGACGATGCGTCCGTTACACGGCTCAAAGGCGAGGGCCGACCGGTCAATGCGTTGGCGGACCGTATGCTCGTGCTGGCCGGACTCGCGGCCGTCGACTACGTTGTGGCGTTCTCGGAAGATACGCCGGCGGAATTGATCGATGCCGTCCTGCCGGATGTCCTGGTCAAGGGTGGCGACTACAAAGCCGACGAAATCGTCGGCGGCAAGGCCGTTCTCGAGAATGGCGGAGAAGTCAGGGTGCTGTCGTTTCGGGACGGACACTCCACGACGCGGATCATCGACCGCCTGAAGCAGTAGCACGAGCTCGCCCTTGCGACTTTTCTACAACCTGATGGCCTACCTGATGTACTTGCCGTTTACGGCGTACTGGCTGGTGCGTGCGATCGGCAATCCGTCGTACCGACAGAAGATCGGCCAGCGCTTCGGTTTCTCATATCCGAATCTCGAAAAGAGCCTCTGGATTCACGCGGTGTCTGTTGGCGAAGTCGTTGCTGCGGAACCATTGATCAAGGCCTTGCTGCAGCGTTTCCCGGATCGCCCCTTGCTGGTGACGACGGTGACGCCCACCGGCGCGGCGCGTGCAAAGAGGGTGTTCGGCGACAGGATCCACCATTCGTATATTCCGTTCGAGACGCCCTTTGCGGTGAATCGCTTCTTCCGCAGCGTGGATCCGAAAATCGCCCTGATTCTCGAAACTGAGATCTGGCCGAATCTCTACGAGGGTTGCGGAGTCAGAAAGATTCCGTTGGTTCTGGTCAGCGCCAGGATTTCATCGCGCTCGGTCAAGAGCTACCGGCGACTGCTGCCATTGCTGCGCGAGACGCTGTCGCACGGGATCTTCATCGCAGCCCAGAGCCGGACGGACGCGGAGCGTTTCATTTCGTTGGGAGCCAACGCCGACCGAACCCGGGTAACGGGAAACATCAAGTTCGATATCGAGCTGGAACCAGGGATCCGGGAAAAGGGCGCCGACTTCCGCCGCAGGACGTTCGGTGATCGTCCGGTGTGGATAGCGGCCAGTACACACGAGGGGGAGGAGCAACTCGTGCTCGATGCCCACAAATCGCTGCTTAACACGCATCCCGATGTCCTCCTACTGCTGGTTCCGCGTCATCCAGAGCGTTTCGCCCAGGTCGCCGAGCTGATACGCAGGAATCACCTGTCGCATGTGTCGCGGACAGCGCACCGGCCCTGTGAAAGCACCGATCATGTGTTCCTCGGCAACACGATGGGCGAAATGATGATGTTCTACGGTGCGTCCGATATTGCCTTCGTCGCTGGCAGCCTCGTGCCTATCGGCGGTCACAACCTCCTGGAGCCCAGCGCGATGGGCCTGCCGATCGTTTTCGGACCGCACTATTTCAATGCGCCGGACATCGCCGAGCTGTTTATTTCCAACTCAGCCTGCCGATTGGTGCAGGACGTTGACGAGCTTGCAGGCACGATCAGTGAATTGATCCAGGACCCGGGGCTCGCCGGCGATCTCGGCGAGAAAGCCAAGGACATCGTTGCGCGAAACCGCGGTTCTCTGTCACAGCTCCTGGAAGTTGTTACTCCGCTGATCGAGGATCAGGGCTGATCGGCTTCCGCCTCCGCCGCTTCCGCGAATTCCTGTTCCGGCGTCTTGCGAGCCTCCAGCCAGCGATCGAGCCGCTCCAGGTCCTGTACCTGCAGGTTGCCCGCCGCCTGGCGAAGTCGCATCGTGTTCAGGATGTAGTCGTAGCGAGCCTGGTAGTAGTTCGTGATCGACTGGTACAGCGCGAACTGCGAATTCAGCACGTCGACAATCGTACGCGTACCGACCTCGAAACCGGCTTCCGTGGCTTCCAGGGCCGTACGGCTCGATGCCACGGCCTGTTCCAGCGCCTTCACTCGACTGATTTCTGACAGCACGCCCAGGTAGGCGTCTCGCGCCTGCCGCTCCGTTTCACGGGTTACTCGCTGCAGCTGCTCACGCTCCGCCCTGTGTTCGTACACAGCCTGGCGCACACGAGAGCTCGTTTGTCCGCCCGCGAATAATGGCACAGTCACCTGGATGCCAATGCTGTCACTGTCGCCGTCGCTGTCGGCTTGGAGAAACGGGCCACCGTTGATGCTGCGGTCTGATTCCGAATCTCGACTGCCGGTCGATACGACCAGGTCGATGCTTGGATAATGGCCGTTCTTCTGCAGCGAAATCTGGTCCCGGGCCAGTTGCTCGTCGAGACGTGCTGCGACCAGCGCGAGGTTCTGTGTCATCGCCAGGTCTACCCATTCCTTCTCGGAGGCCGGCACCGGCGTGTTTAGCGGCAGGTCTGCCTTCGGCGCCGACAGCTCACTGACATAGCTACCGGTTATCTCTCGAAGGAACTCCCGAGCAGTCGCCAGCGAGCGCTTCGCACCGATCTCGTCAGCAACCGCCTGGTCAAAGGCCGCCTGCGATTCCTGGACGTCGGTGATTGCGATCAGGCCGACATCGAAACGCTGCTTCGCCTGCTCGAGCTGCCTCGCGATCGCCTGCTTGTCGGCATTGATGGCGCGCAGCCTGTCTTCTGCTGCGAGCACGTCGAAGTAGCGCTGCGTGACGCGGACGATGAGATCTTGCTGCGCCGCTTCGCGATCGGCCTCTGCTTTAGCGACGATCTTGTCGGCACGTCGCAGCCCGACAATCTGGTCCCAGCGGAACAGCGTCTGGCGTAGAGAAACCTGCCACTGTGTCGTGTCTGAATCGGATTCTGACGAGAAGGTGCCGAAGGTGCCGCTGGCATCAGCGTCGACGCTGGTGCCACTCGATTCCGAGGTCGTCCAGTCGCCACTGGCATTGATTTGCGGGAACAGGGCCCCGCGTGCCTGCGGCGCGGCCTCCAGGGCTGCAAGCCGTCGGGCCTCCGCCTCATGAATCAGGGGGTCGCTCTGAAGCGCCTGCTGATAAATTTCCAGTAACGATTCGGCGTTTACAGCTCCGGGCACGATCGCACTCGCCAGGAAAATTAGCGCAAGTTTTTGTTTTTTCATACTTTTCACTTTCTGCGTGGCAGGCTTCAAGGTGTTATAGTTAACTATATCACTAAATCAGTCAATAGCGACTTAGCGTTCGATCTACGGTCATTGCCCAGGCGTCTATTCCGCCCGAAATATTGGCGACCCTATCGGCTCCATTTTCGGACAGCCATGCTGCGACGCTGGCGCTGCGAAAACCACCGTGACACAGGACGGCAATGGGTGCCTGCAGATCCAGTTCAGCAATGCGACGCGGCATTTCCGCCATTGGAATTGTCAGGCTGTCCTCAACCGATGCGATTTCGATCTCCCATGGCTCTCGGACGTCCAAAAGCTGCCAAAGTTCGCCGGATTCCCGCTTTTGGACAAACTCGTGCGGCGTCATGTCCAGAAAGGCTCGATTACTCACAATGATCCCTTACATTACTTAGATGCTGCAAACGCGGAAGTGGTTTCGCGCGCTTGCCTGATCGCTGACGTCAAAACGCAAACTGCGGAGGCAACGCGCCATTCACCAGCGGCTTCAGGTCGGTTTCAAAAACACACTCGCTTTCCCACTCGTGCTCCGTCGAGCGGGTGACCAGCCTGGCCTCCATCGCCGGCGACTCTCCGACGACAATGAACAGGCGGCCGCCTGGCGCGAGCGCATCAACAAACCGGGGATCGAATTTTTCGACCGAGCCCGTGACCGCAATGGCGTCGAAAGGGCCGTCCGGCAACTCGAGCATCGCGTCCATCGTCACAAGTTCTACGTTGTCAATGCCGGTTTGCTCAAGCTTGTCTTTCGCTGCTTCGATAAAGTCCGAATAGATATCGATGCTAACGACCGACTGTGACAATTGCGCGAGACAGGCCGTTACGAAGCCGCTGCCCGTGCCGACTTCCAGTACGCGATCATCCGGTGACAGGGTCAGCGCCTGGATCATCCGCCCCTCGTGCGTCGGTGTCATCATCTTCTCTCCGTGACCGATCGGTATCTCCGTATCGGCGAAGGCGAGATCGCGGTATTCGGCTGGTGCGAACCGTTCTCGCGGTGTCTCTGACAGGACGTCGAGAACGTGCTGGTCCAGCACATCCCAGGCGCGCACCTGCTGCTCGACCATTTGCTGTCGTGCAAAATCAACTTTCATGTCTGTTTTGTCCTGAGGCTTTGCCTTGAGTTTTTGGCACTTTATTTGTCGCTGTGATGTCAGAATTATGGTGAATCGCTGAGGAGATTCCAGTCTGCTGGGCTATGCTTACCTCTCTGATGCAACTCGGGTTTCCGGGCCGCCTTCACCTTGGCGATTCTGGCGCCAGGGTTGCGCATAATAACAAAACAGAGTCGCAGGATAGCGATCGGAAAAAGCTGCAATGACGCAAAGGCTGTTACACAGGCTCCAGGGGGTAGAGTCGTTGAACGAGCAGGGCAGATGAACAGTCCGACGCTCGCCGCTGCGCTCGCCTTACTCCTCGTCCTCGCGATCGCGGCAGCAGTGCTCGGCTGGTGGGCTCGGGGGCGTCTCAGCGCCCGTGTACGGAAACTCCACGAAGAAGTCATCGCGGCCTCGCAGGATGCGTCTGTCGGCCGCCGATTGTCCGTGAGTGGCGACGACGAGGCGGCCGAGCTGTCACGAACGGTCAACCAGCTGTTTGACGCGCTGGGCGAACGTGACCAGAAGATCCAGGGTCGTGATCGCCTGTTCCGCGATTTCGCGCGCACGCTGCCGGAAATCGTCATCGTTCACGACGAGAAAATCATGCTGGCTAATGAGTCTGCGGCGTCTTTGATCGGACTGGAGCCGGAGCAACTGATCGGCCGCGAAGTCGCGGACCTCGTCAAGCCGGCATACCGTGCGCTGTTCAGGAAGACGATGGCGAAGCGGTTGGCGGGCCACAGCACGCCCCCCCGATTGGAAATCCAGCTGATCAACGGCAATGAAGCGGGCTTGTGGGTCGAAGCACAGAGCTCGACCATCGAATATAACGGCCGGCCGGCCATACTGACGGTCGCCCGTGACGTCAGCCACCGCAAGAGCCTCGAGGTCTCATTGACGCGCAGCAAGCGCCAGGCGCAGTACACGCTGGAGTCTGTCTCCGAGGGCATCCTGACGACGGACAACGAAGGCCGAATCGACTACATGAACATCGCCGCTCAGGTACTGCTCGGCGTCAAACGCGACGACGCCGTGGGGCACAAGACCGGAGAGCTGTTCAAGCTCGTCGATGACATGGATCGTCGTCCGTTAGGAGACCCGGTGGAGCGCTGCCTCGCGATGCGCCGCCGCGTCAATATGGGTCGCCGTGCCGTTCTTCTGAGCAACGACGGTGAGCAGGAACACTCCGTCGAAATCACCGCATCGCCCATTCGTGGGCCGGGTAAGAGCATCTCGGGTACGGTCGTCGTTATTCACGACGTCGGCGAGCTGCGCGGCCTGACGAGGAAGATGAGCTACCAGGCGACGCACGATCCGTTGACGGGGCTGATCAATCGACGCGAGTTTGAGCGCCGTCTGGACGAAGCCATGGACACCGCACACGCTGAGGAAGCGGTCCACATGCTGTTTTACATGGACCTGGACCGCTTCAAGGCCGTCAACGACAGCTGCGGTCACCTGGCGGGCGATAACATGCTGCGCGAGGTCGCCGCGCTGATCAAGGAGCAGGTCCGTGATTCCGACTTCGTCGGCAGGCTGGGCGGCGACGAGTTCGGCTCATTGCTGATTGGCTGCCCGATCGACAAGGCTCGGCAGATCGCTGCGGACATCATTGACGCTGTCGCCGACTATCGTTTCGTCTGGCAGGACAAGATCTTCAACATCGGTATTTCGATCGGCCTGGTCGAGATCAGCCATGTCAGTGGCACCGTGCAGGATGTTATGAGCGCCGCCGACTCGGCGTGCTATGTCGCCAAGCAACAGGGCAAGGGCAGGGTGCACGTTTACTCTGCACGTGACGAGGTCATCGCCAGGGAGCGGGGTGACATCCAGTGGTTGCGGGAGTTGCAGGACGCACTGCACGAGGACAGCTTCGAACTCGCCGTCCAGCCGATCATTGCGATGTCGCACCGCGTCGAGACCGGTCCGGCTGTCGAAGTGCTGATTCGCTTGCCGAACGTGCACGGCAAGAGTTATCAGACATCCGAGTTCCTGCGCTCGGCCGAACGTTACCAGTTGATGCCGCAGATCGATCGCTGGGTCATCAGCGCGACACTTGCGGCGATCTCCGGCGGCGACATCAAGCTGGCCGGCAGGCGCAGCTGCTCGATCAACCTGTCCGGGCAGACGCTCGCCGACGAGTCATTCCTCGCATTCGTCGTCGAAGGTCTCGATCGCACCGGCGTATCGCCATCGTCGATCTGTTTCGAAGTGACCGAGACCGCCATCCTGTCCAACGTTCAGCACGCACAGCGCTTTATCGAGGTCCTGCACGGCATCGGCTGCGAGTTCTCGTTGGATGACTTCGGCAGCGGCCTCGGTTCATTCTCGAGTCTGAAGCACCTGCCGATCGATTACCTGAAGATCGACGGCATGTACACGCGCAACCTGCAGACCGACGAGGTCAATCAGGAAATGGTCGCGGCCATGATCAAGCTGGCGAGGAAGATGCAGTTCCGCGTCGTCGCCGAACAGGTCGAGCACCAGGAAGACTTCGACTGGTTGCGCGACGTCGGCGTCGACTTCATGCAGGGCTATTTTGTCGAGTCGCCGGCGACGCTGGGTACAGGCAGCAGCGGTACTCATCGCGTTCTGAATACCTAGACGATTGCTGGCAACGTTCGAAGAACTGCTTCTGGCGATGAGCAGCCACTTGCACCAGGCAATTTTCGTTATTGGCCGTTGTTATCCAGTCTCTCAGGAAACCTGTCCCACAGAATCGACCCGTCAAAAGCGAACCATCGGTGAACGACGCGCCCGTGCAGTAAAGACCGGTCGATAGGTCCGATGTACCGCGAGTCTCTCGTCATGTGCCTGTTGTCGCCAAGCATGAAGTAACTGGCCTTCGGTACCGTTACAGGACCGAAATTGCTGGCCAGTCCGGCCGACTGATACGTAAGCTGAATGTACGGTTCGACGATCTCCTGCCCATTACGAACAAGAACATCATCCTTGATCTCAACTCGGTCGCCCGGCAGGCCGATCACCCGCTTCACGTACTTGGTTCCTGCATTACCGGGAACATCGAACACGACCAGATCGCCGTACGCCGGGTCTGTCTCGCCGTAGTACCAGGTGTCGGTCATAATGAGGTCACCCTTCTGCAGCGTGGGCGCCATTGACGCCGACGGAAGATTAAACGGCTCGAAACCGAAAAGAACGGGGCGACCCCAGATGATCCCCTCACTAACGAACCACGACCCCACTACCCACAACAGGTAGAACCACCACGCGTTGTACGGACGAGCCTCGGCCGTCCGGGTTCGGGCAGCTATTAGCCCGCAGTGGATCATCACGAATAACGCGACGCACAAGGCGGCAACTGCCAAGCTATAGAGCGCCACAGGCTGAAAAACGAGACCCGACCAGCCAGCCACCGCGATAACCCCGACGATACCCGCGATAAGAAACAAGGCCAGTTCGATACGGCCAACGTAAACGTAGCCGAGGCCGAATCCGGCGAGATTCGACAGCGCCGCTCGAATGGGTCCTAGCTTGCGAGAATCGGATTTCACAACGGGTGTTTTACGCTTTAAAAAGATGCTTCAAGTGACCGCTTTGGGCCTTGAACCGCCATATTACTCGGTCCAGATAAACAGGTCCTCCACGCCGACACCAAACAGTCGCGCGATCCTGAATGCGGTCTCCAGGGATGGCGAATAGCGATTCTGCTCGATCGCAATCACGGTCTGCCGGGTTAGACCTATCGCATCACCCAGCGCAGCTTGTGTCATAGCGCCGTGTTGCTCGCGCAGCTCGCGGACTCGGTTGTCAATCGGCGGTCTTTTGGCCATCAGCTTAGCTTAAGTTCGGTAGAAGAGGATCTGGAGCAGGTACTCTGCCGTCTGGCCAATCATCAGGCTCGCGAAAACGGTGTAGAAGAGGAGATCTCCGCGGCCGCCCATGACGTAGAGCCCCAGGGACAGCAAGACGCCTATCGCCAGGATGTAGGAAGAGTAGTGTCCCGCACGAACGAAGATCTGCTGCTCTCGCTCGTCGACCCGCGCGTTAGCGTCTTTCGGCGCCAACACCGCGATGACGATGTGTCCGACCGTTGCGATGACCACAAGGCATACCGTGTAGACGACGATCAGCGGAATATTGGGTGAGATCAATGCGCCGGCGGCGGAAGAGCCCGACGCAACGGCAAAGAAATAGAAGCCCCCGCCCAGAACCAGGGCGGCGGACATTATCCAGGCTGACTTTTCGTGAAATGGCATGTAGGACCTCGATGTCAAAAATTCTTTACATCGGAGCATAGAGAGGCCTGATTGTGATGTCAAAGATTTTTTACATGCGGCGCTGGGTTTCATCGATCATGCGGTGACTGATTTAACGAGACACACCTGCCTGAGTAGGCGCTCAGCTCGTTGGCCAGGCAAAGAAAAAGCCGCCGGGCTTGCGCCACGGCGGCCTAATCTCGCTATTGTCTGCTCAAGTCTTACAGCAGCGGTACCATCAACAGGGCAACGATGTTGATGATCTTGATCAACGGGTTGATGGCCGGGCCGGCGGTGTCCTTGTACGGATCGCCGACGGTGTCGCCCGTTACCGCGGCTTTGTGAGCATCGGAGCCCTTGCCACCGCAGTTGCCGTCTTCAATGTACTTCTTGGCGTTATCCCAGGCGCCGCCACCAGCGGTCATCGAGATCGCGACGAACAGGCCGGTTACGATCGTGCCGAGCAACAGGCCACCCAGGGCCACGGGGCCCAGCAGGTAGCCGACGGCCAGCGGTACGAAGATCGGCAGCAGCGACGGAATGATCATTTCCTTGATCGCCGCTTTCGTCAGCAGGTCAACGGCGCGGCTGTAGTCCGGCTTGCCGGTGCCTTCCATGATGCCGTCGATCTCCTTGAACTGCCGGCGAACCTCGGTCACGACCGAGCCGGCGGCGCGGCCGACGGCCTCCATCGCCAGCGCGCCGAACAGGAACGGCACCAGGCCGCCGATGAACAGGCCGATAATGACCATGTGATCGTTCAAGAGGAACGTGACGTCCTTGCCGACCTGCGTGAGTGCATTGTTGTAGTCGGCGAACAGTACGAGTGCTGCGAGACCGGCTGAACCGATGGCGTAGCCCTTCGTCACGGCCTTCGTCGTGTTACCGACAGCGTCGAGCTGGTCCGTGATGTTGCGGATCTCAGGAGGGAGCTCCGACATCTCCGCAATACCGCCGGCGTTGTCCGTGATCGGGCCGAAAGCGTCCAGTGCAACGACAACACCGGTCATCGACAGCATGGTCGTCGCGGCGATCGCGATGTTGTACAGGCCGCCGAGCTCTACGCCTTCCGGCGCCAGCGCGAACGCGCCCCAGATGCTGGCACAGACCGCCAGTACCGGCAGGGCGGTGGCTTTCATCGAGATGCCGAGGCCGGCGATGATGTTGGTCGCGTCACCGGTCAGCGAGGCGTTGGCGATTGTCTTCACCGGGCTGTAGTCCGTGCCGGTGTAGTACTCGGTGATGACGACCATGGCTGCCGTCAGCGCGAGGCCGATCAGCGCCGAGTAGAAGATATTCATCGACGCGCCGGTGTGGCCCATCATCATGTCGGTGATGAAGTAGAACGCGATGGCCGCGAGAATGGCCGAGACGATCATACCTTTGTACAACGCGCCCATGATCTTGCCACCGTCAGACGTGTGGACGAAGAACGTGCCGATGATCGAAGCGACGATCGATACGGCGCCGAGCACGAGCGGGTAGATGATGGCTTCGGGGCCGTAGGCCGACGCGACCATGCCGCCCAGCAGCATCGTCGCGATGATGGTTACGGCGTAGGTCTCG
>JAAUYH010066429.1_pt1 | contig 18303 bp, 17 predicted proteins | sample 7278061 | NCBI WGS metagenome assembly JAAUYH01 (sample SAMN14350203, study PRJNA611818) | marine sediment metagenome | isolation source: surface marine sediment (0.6m) | place: French Polynesia: Moorea | collected 2018-08 | reverse complement strand
CGCGAGCTGGGACGTCTGGGCGCACCGCCACGCCAACATGGAACTCTACGGCGAGACCGGCTCGCTCTACCTGCCGGACCCGAACTTCTTCGGCGGCGAGGTCGCATTGGGCGCACCGGGTGGGCACATCGCGCCGCATCCGGCATGGGACCACCCGTTCGGGGTGGCCAACCAGGATGACCGCGCCAACTATCGCTGTGCCGGATTGGCCGATATGGCGGCCGCCCTGGGCGAAGGGCGTCCGAATCGCTGCTCGCTCGAACTGGCGCTACATGCGGTCGACGTGATGACGTCTGTCCTGAAGTCGGGCGAAACGGGCCAGTTCGTTACGCTTTCCACCATATGCGACCGCCCGGACCCCCTTGGACCGGATGCCGCGCGCGCGCTTCTGGCAGAGGGCGCGTGATCCGAAACCCCATCCTGCCGGGCTTCAACCCCGATCCGTGGCTCGTAAATTCGACCGGCTTCGATCCCTCGCTCTTTCACGACGATGACGTGCGGAAATGGTTTCTGAATGCGTGCTGGTCGCGCGGCTGCAAGAGTACCTTTTCTACGGCGCCGAGACAACGTTGGACATCCAGTCGACCAGCTATCAACACGCCGTCGAGCTGACGACCTACCATAACCGGTAAAGGCCCCACGCCGACCTTGTCGCGAACGAACCGGGGAAGGTGCGGCCTGTCATGGTCGCGTCATGCCCGGGCGATTGGCCTGATGGGGCGCTCTTCTGTCCCGGCGAAAATGTGCCTGTCCCGGACGTTCCCCTTCGGCTCCGGGTCGAGGTCTCCGGTGCCTACCAACAACTCTTCCGGGCCACGCCAACCGGCGCATGCCGGGCGATTGGGCCGAAGCTCGACTCCTCGGTGATCTAGGACGAAGAAGGCCGCGGCGAATATGCCTCTTTCACCGGCGCTTTCGTCGGTATGTTCGCTCTCGACCAGACGAGACAGGGCCGGGAAGCTCGGTTTGCCCATTTCGCCTACCGCCCAGAGGCCTAAGGTCGCACGGCAGGCGGAAACGTTGACTAGGCAAGTATATCGTTGAAAGGTTGTCGCATGGTGTCCCAGAGAAATCCGCGTGCAAGGTAAGGCCCCGATGAGCGACACTCCCCTCTATCGGTTCCTGACCTTCCGAATGTCACGCGTGCAGGCAAAGCTGAACGCGCAAGCCAACGCGATCCTGCAACGCGAGGCCGGTTTGACCCTGACCCAGTGGCGCATCCTGGCGCTGGTTGGGGCCGCCGGAGAGACGACCCTGTCCGAAATGGCCCGCACCGCTGCCCTGGACAAGGGCCTGATCAGCCGCAACCTGAAGGCCATGGTGACCGATGGGTTGATCGTTGCCAGCACCGACGAGCAAGACCATCGGGTCCAGCATTTGACGCTGAGCGAACGGGGGCAAATCATCCACGACCGGACCTTACCGCGCATGCAAAAACGCCAGGATGGGCTTCGATCCGCGTTGACCGATGAAGAATTCGAAACGATGACCCGCGTTCTCGACAAACTCGAGGCCGCCGCGGAAGCGCGTGATGACGGCTGACCCTGCGCCCAATCTTCTGGTCATCATGTCAGACGAACATCAGGCCCGCGCCATGGGCGTGGCAGGGCACTCTATCGTTCGCACGCCCGTTCTCGATGGTCTCGCGGCGCGCGGGCTTCGTTTCACGGATGCCTACACCCCGTCACCCATTTGCGTGCCCGCGCGCGCGGCCTTCGCCGCAGGTCAGCCGGTGCACAAGACCCGGCTTTGGGACAACGCCATGCCCTATACTGGCACGCCCAAGGGTTGGGGCCATGCGCTTCAGGCGGCGGGCGTTCCGGTCGAGAGCATCGGCAAGCTGCACTATCGCCACGACGAAGACCCGGCCGGGTTCGACCGCGAACACATTGCGATGCAGGTGGCCGGAGGCGTTGGCATGGTCTGGGGCTCTATCCGCGCAGAAGAGGATCGCCTGAACTTCCGATCCCGCATGCTGGGCGACTACATCGGGCCAGGAACCAGCAACTACACTGATTACGATTCCGCTGTCGTCAAACGCACCTGCCAATGGTTTCGCGAGAGGGAGGGCGATGATCGCCCTTGGTGCCTGTTTGTCGGTCTGGTGGCGCCGCACTTTCCCCTGATCGTGCCGGAAGAGTACTTCGACCTATACCCGTCAAGTGCCCTGCCGCCGGTCAAATTCAGTCCCGAGACGGATTATCGCCAGCACCCATGGGTGGCCAAGCAGACCGAGGCCGAAGACAGCGAAGCCCGCTTTCGGGATGCCGACGAACGGCTGGCCGCCATCTCGGCTTACTACGGGCTGTGCACCTGGCTTGACCACAACGTCGGGCGCATTCTCGACGGGCTGGAAACGGCGGGGTTCGCAGACGACACAACCATCGTCTACACCTCGGACCACGGCGACAATCTGGGCGCCCGTGGTCGGTGGGGGAAGTCGACCCTCTATCAGGAAAGCGTGCAGGTGCCGTTGATCCTGAGCGGCGCGGGCGTGTCCCCAGGGGTTTGCGAGACACCAGTCAGCCTCCTCGACCTCTCGGCGACCATCCCCGCCCATTTCGGGGCCGATTTCGCTTGCGACGGGCGACCGCTTTTGGAGATTGCCGCCGAGCCTTATGACCCGGACAGAGTTGTTATCAGCGAGTACCACGCCGTGGCGTCGGTCTCAGGCGGGTTCATGTTGCGCAAGGGACGCTGGAAACTGAATGCTTACGTGGGCTTTCCGCCTGAACTTTTCGATCTCGAAGCGGACCCCGAGGAACTGAACGATCTGGCCGCCGATCCGGTCCAGGCGCAGGTGTTGGCGGAGATGCAGGCCGAACTTGCGTCAAGGATCGACATCGATGCCGTGAATGCCCAAGCCTTCGCCGACCAGGCCGCCCTGATCGAGCGACACGGGGGACGCGAAGCGGCGATGAAGCTCGGCGCGCCAGCCGCCACGCCGCCTCCGTCCCTGGAAAGCGAGCGAAGCGTATGACATATCTGTTGCTCTACCGTTGCAGCCCCTGCGCACGGAAGATCAAGCCAACCTGAAGGCAAAATTGGATTCGCCCCGTGCCTAATCAGCCTTAGCAACCGATAAGGTTAATGCGGTCAGGAGCGTGCCCCGCCAGATCAAAGGAAACCCGGTCTAGAAGAAGCCAGACCTGCCTCTTCACCTTGTCGAAAATACGCATTCCCGTCAAAACGCCCGACGCACGGATCGGATAGACAAGATCAATCCGCCGTCCAGCCGCCGTCGATCAGAAGTGAGGTACCTGTGACCAGCGAAGATGCCTCGCTCGCCAGATAGACCGCCGCTCCCATGATGTCCTCGATCTCACCCACACGGCCCAGTTTGATCTTGCTCTCCACCCAGGCCCGTTTCTCCGGATCGTCGAATGTCGGCCGTGTCAGGTCGGTTAGGATAAAGGTCGGGCAGATGGAATTGATCCGCACCTTGTGCGGTCCGAATTCGATCGCCATGGCTTTGGTCAGCCCCTCGACCCCATGTTTCGACGCGCAATAGACGGCGCGTTCCTGTCCGCCCACATGCGCCATCTGGCTGGAGATATGGATGATGGAACCCTGCAGCCCATCGCGGATCATCGCCTTCGCGGACCAGGTCGAGAGGAAATAGGCGCTCCGCAAATTCAGCGACATCACGGCGTCGTAGTCGTCGGGCTCGGTCTCCAGCGCCGGTCCATGGCGGGCCAGTCCGGCGGCGTTCAGGACGCAATCGAAGGCCTCTCCCTCCAGAAGCGCTTTCAGAGCCTCCAGATCCGTCTGGTCCAGCGCCAGCGCCTCGGCGCTGCCGCCTTCGGCGCGAATCGCTTCCACGGTTTCCGCCAGCTTGTCGGCCCGTCGCGCGGCACAGACCACATGCGCGCCCGCGTCTCCCAAAGCAATGGCGCAGCCTTGCCCGATGCCTGATGAGGCGCCGGTGACCAGCGCGCGTTTGCCGTCCAGTCGAAAGCTGGGTGTCTTGGGTCGTGTCATGGCCGCAGTCCTACGCTGCAACCCCTCGGGGGTGAAGCCCTATTCGTCGAAGCTGTAGGAAGGGAGCTTCTGAAACGCCTCTCGCAATGCATCCCCCCAGCCGCCTGACAGCAACTCGAAGAAGGGGTCGCCCGGATCAATCCGGCGCTTGCGACCCGCCGACAGGCTCCCGGCCTCATAGACATGCAGGTCGAGCGGAAGACCCACCGAGAGATTCGCCTTGATCGTGGAATCGAAGCTGAGCATCAGAAGCTTTACTGCTTCCTCGAACGACATTTCCGGGTCATAGGCGCGGACAAGAATGGGCTTGCCATACTTCGTCTCGCCGATCTGGAAAAACGGCGTGTCAACTCCTGCCTCGACGAAGTTGCCTTCGGGATAAATCAGGAAGAGGCGCGGTTCGCCGCCCTTGATCTGTCCGCCAAGAATGATCGTTGCGGAAAATGCAGCTTCGGCCTCCAATGTTTCGCCACTGGCCTGAGACCGGATCACCTCGCGCAGCGTATCGCCGACCAGTTCGGCGACCCGAAACATCGACGGCGCGTCCATGATCGAAGGACGCCCGCGTTCTTCGGCAGGCAGCGCGCGTTCGTTAAGCAGGCTGACCGCCGCTTGTGTCGTCGCCAGGTTTCCGGCGGTCATCAATGTGACCGAGCGGTCGCCGGGCGCGTCCCAGTGAAACATCTTGCGAAAGACGCTGATGTTGTCGACCCCGGCGTTCGTCCGGGTATCCGACATGAACACCAGCCCGTCGTTCAGTTTGAGCCCCACGCAATAGGTCATCTTTTGCTCTTTACCTCAGGCAGCCTTAACGGCTTCTTTACTGCTGCTGCACGTTAATCGCCACATCCATCGTCTCGGTGCCCGCGCCAAATCGCAGGCCCGATACGGGGGCCGCATCGCGATAGTCCAGCCCGGTCGCCACCCGCACATAGCGCGCATCGGGCGATATCCCGTTCGAGACATCGAAGCCGACCCAACCCAAGCCGTCGATATGGGCCTCTGCCCAGGCGTGGCTTGCGTCCTGGGACACGCGGTCATTCATCATAAGGTAGCCCGAGACATAGCGCGCCGGATAGTCCATGGCGCGTGCGGCGGCCACAAAGATATGCGCGTGATCCTGACAGACGCCGTGCCCGGCTTCGATGGCGGCATCCGCCGTGGTCGCGGCATGTGTCTTGCCAACTTCGTAAGCGACGGCGTCCAGAATGCGAGCCGACAGGGCATGCAGAAGCGTCAAGTCATCATCGTAGGCATCGCGCAATCCCTTTGCCAGACCTCGCACATGCGGTCCGGCCCTCGTCAACTCCGTTGATCGTTTGAAGAGCCAAAGCGGCACGAACCCCTTCTGCTTGCCAACCACCCCGTTCAGATCAGCGGTTTCCACGGCTCCTTCGCAATGTACCGCGATTTCCATGGCGTCCGGGTCGAAGGACAGCAGATTGACCGTGTTCGAATGCTCGTCGGTAAACTCGGTTTCGATCCGTCCGCCGGTTATGTCCATGCGCCAGTCTATGACTTCCTGCTCGGGCCGGCTTTTGGGCGTCAGCCGCAATTGCTGCAACCCATAGGCAACCGGGGCGTCAAAGCGGTAGAGGGTGTCATGGGAGATGGTCAGTCGCATGGCGTTATCCGTGGAACCTGTAATTGGCTTCAATCTCGCTGCCAAGCTGCGCGGTCTCGCTCAGGAACGAGGTCAGGAACTCGTGAAGACCATCCTCGAACACAGCTTCGACCGTTCCGGTCTGCAACTGCCGATCCAGCCGTTCTGCGGTCTCGTGACAGGCATGCCGGTCGGCGTATTCGCGTTCGAGCATATCCAGGTTTGTGCGAATCTTGCTCATGGCGAACTTCAGGCTGCGTGGCATGCGCGGATCGAAGATAAGGAAATCGGCAATGCCCATCGGCGTGATCTGACCCTTGTGCAGCCAGTTGTAGGACCGCATGCCGGCGACGGACCGCAGGATGGTTTCCCATTGCACGTTGTCGAGCGATGAGCCGACCTGGGTGACGCTGGGCAGAAGCACGTAGTATTTCACGTCGAGGATTCGTGCCGTGTTGTCCGCGCGCTCCAGAAACGTCCCAAGGCGGGAGAAATCAAAAACGTCATTCCTCAGCATGGAGCCGTGAAGCGTGCCGCGCACCAACGCCGACTGCTGGCGGATCAGTGCCAGCACCTCGGGCAAGTCCCGGTCGGGCACGGGCCGCGCCAGCCGGGTCTTCAGCAGCATGTAGGTGTCGTTGACCGCCTCCCAGACCTCGCGGGTCAGGGCCGTGCGGACGAGGCGGGCGTTTTGGCGTGCCGTTGCGATCGAACTCAGGACCGACGACGGGTTGTCCTTGTCGCGCAACAGGAAGTCCACAACCTGCGCCGCGTCGACCTGCTCGTACTTGGCCTCATAAGCGCTTCGCGCCGCCGCCGTCTGCAAAACGCTTTGCCATTCACCGCCGCCGGGGCGGGTGAGGGCAATCCGAAACCCGGCTTCGATCAGGCGCGCGGTATTTTCGCTCCGCTCCAGATAGCGGAACATCCAGAAAAGACCCCCTGCCGTCTTGCCCAGCATCAGTCGTCATCCTCCAGAACCCAGGTGTCCTTGGTCCCGCCGCCCTGAGAGGAGTTCACAACCAGCGATCCTTTCTTCAACGCAACGCGCGTCAATCCGCCCGGCGTGATCTCGACCCCTCGGGGCGAGAAAAGCGCGAAAGGCCGCAAGTCCACGTGCCTGGGTGCCAACCCGGCCTTGGTCAGGATCGGCACGGTTGACAGCGCCAGCGTCGGCTGGGCGATGTAATTCCCCGGTTTCGTCTCTAATTTGGCGCGAAAGGCGGCCAGTTCCTTCTTTGACGCTGCCGGCCCGACAAGCATGCCGTAGCCGCCCGAGCCGTGGACTTCTTTGACGACAAGCTCGCTCAGATTATCCAGCACATGGGCCAGCGCATCGGGGTCCGAGCAGCGCCACGTTGGCACGTTCTGGAGGATCGCCTTTTCGCCGGTGTAGAACTCGACGATGTCCGGCATATAGCTGTAGATCGCCTTGTCATCCGCAATGCCGGTGCCCGGTGCATTGGCGATCGTGATCCCGCCCGCCCGGTAGACATCGAAGATGCCGGGGACGCCCAGCAAGCTGTCGGGATTGAAGTTCATGGGATCCAGAAATTCATCATCAACACGCCGATAGATCACATCGACCGGGCGGTAGCCTTGCGTCGTACGCATGCAGATCTTGCCGCCCTTCACGCGCAAGTCGCTGCCCTCGACCAATTCGACGCCCATGTTGTCGGCCAGAAAGGCGTGCTCGAAATAGGCCGAGTTGTGTATGCCCGGCGTCAGCACCGCCACGGTTTCATCCCGGCTTGCGTTCACCGGCATGCAGGCCCCAAGCGAGCGGTGCAGCATCGCCGGATAATTTGAAACGGGGCGGACTTTCACCTTCGAGAAGAGTTCCGGGAACATCTGCAGCATCGTTTCCCGGTTTTCGAGCATGTAGGACACGCCGGATGGCGTGCGGGCATTGTCTTCGAGAACGAAAAAGTCGTTCTCGCCCGTCCGCACCAGGTCGATGCCCACGATATGGGTGTAAATGCCACCGGGCGGCGAAACGCCGATCATTTGGGGCAGAAAAGCTTCGTTCCTGGCAATCAAATCGACCGGGATGCGCCCCGCGCGCAGGATCTCTTGCCGGTGATAGATGTCATGCAGGAAGGCGTTTATGGCCCGAACGCGCTGCTCGATGCCTTTCGTGAGCCGCGCCCACTCCTTGGCCGAGAGGATGCGCGGCACGATGTCGAAGGGGATCAGCCGCTCGTCCGCTTCCGCCTGTCCATAGACATTGAAGGTGATGCCCGTCCGGCGAAAGAAATGCTCGGCTTCGCTGGATTTCTTCCGTAATCCCTTCAAGTCTTCGCCGTCGAACCAACTGGCATAGGCGCGGTAAGGCGCCCTCGGCCCTGTCCCGTGGCCCGAAAGTTCGTCGAAGAAATCCGATCCGTCTGACATTCGTCCCCTCTACCGAAGCTTAGCCTAGCGGTGCGAGAAATGAATGCAAATCGTAACGCAAGCCGCCTATTTTGAAGCCTATGCCGAAAAAATGTGCAAACTCGGTGGCTTAGCTCTTGACCCAAGGGGCAGGGCGCTTCTCAAGAAACGCTTCCAGCCCCGCGCGCGCCTCGTCGGTTTCCCAAGTGTCGGCCAGCCGCGTGATGGTCTCTTCGATAACATCGTCGTCGATCCTCGGTCCCAGCCATCGGGCCAGCGCCTTGGCACGACCCACGGCCCCCGGCGCGGCTGAAAGGTATGGTGTCACCTCGGCTTCGACCGTCGCATCCAGAGCGTCTGACGGCACCGCCTTCGCGACGATCCCCAACGCGACGGCTTCGGCGGCTCCGAAGCGGCGCGACGACATGAAGACCCGGCGTGCGGGCCCTTCGCCAAGGCGCGCGATGACGTAAGGCCCTATGGTCGCGGGGATCAGTCCCAGCCCTGTTTCCGTCAAGCCAAAGCGCGCATCTTCGGTCGCTATGGCCACATCGCAGATGCACGCCAGCCCCACGCCACCCCCGAAAGCCGCGCCATGGATGCGCCCGATCAGAGGGACCGGAATCTCGTTCAGTGCGCGCAACGCATGGGCCAGCTTCCGCGCCTCGGCCATCCGCGTGGCGCGATCCGCGTTCACCTGCGCGCGCATCCAATCCAGATCGCCACCGGCACAAAAGACATCGCCCGTGCCCGTAAGCACCACCGCACGAAGCCCGCCCAGCGTCGCCTTGTCCTCGGCAAAGGCATGCAGCTCTTCCAGCATCGCGGCATTCATCGCGTTCCGCTTGGCGGGACGGTTCAGCGACAGATGCGCAACGCCGTCGCCCCGGATATCGACCTGGATATCGCGATAGCTCATGTCCTGAGGCTCCTTGCGTACACGCCCGCGGCCGCGACGGCCTCGGCGTTCAACCCGGTCTGGAACCCAAGCGCCTCGACGCGCGCCAGAACAGCCTCGGTCGCGACATTCCCCTTGGCACCCGGCGCGTAAGGACAACCGCCAAGACCGCCCACCGAGGCATCGAAAACACGCAGCCCCCGGTTCAAGCAGAGTTCGATATTGTCGAGCGCACGGTTGCCCGTGTCGTGAAAGTGCCCTGCGAGCCGGTCAGGCGTGACGACGTCCAGCACAGCGTCCAGCATGGCCCCCACCGTCTCGGGCGTGCCTGCGCCGATGGTGTCGCCAAGCCCGACCTCGAAACATCCCATCTCGAAAAGCGCGCGCGTCACGCGGGCGACATCCTCTGGCGCCACGGGGCCATCATAAGGACAATCCGTCACGCAACTGACGTAACCGCGCACCGGCAACCCGGCCTTGTTGGCCGCCGCTGCCACGGGGCGAAACCGCTCGAGGCTCTCGGCAATCGAGCAGTTCAGATTGGCCTTGCTGAACCCTTCCGATGCAGAGGCAAAGATCGCGACCCAGTCTGGGTTCACTTGAAGAGCGTTTGTGAAGCCTTTGATATTCGGCGTTAAAACGCCGTACTTCACGTTGCCCTTCCGATTGATTGCGCACATGACCTCGGCCGCATCGGCCAGTTGCGGCACCCACTTGGGGGACACGAAGCTCGTGACCTCGATCCGCCTGAAACCGCAGTCGCTGAGCCCGTCGACCAAGGCCACCTTATCCGCAGTCGCCACCAGCGACTTTTCGTTCTGCAACCCGTCGCGCGGTGCCATTTCGACGATTTCGACGCGGTCAGTCATCGTGGTCACCTTCAAGCCGGACCATCAGCGCACCGCTCGCCACCTGAGCACCAGAACTCGCCAGAACCTCTGCCACCATTCCGTTCCGCGGGGCGCTCAACGTGTGCTCCATCTTCATCGCTTCTAGGATCAGCAGCGTGTCGCCCTTGGCAACGGCGTCGCCGGCCGAGACATCGACCCGGGTCACCAGCCCGGGCATCGGCGCCAGAACATGGTCTCCGCCCTCGTGGTCGGCGCTCGCTTGTGCCAGCGGGTCGATCCGTTGAAAGGCAAAAGTTTCGCCGTCGATGAACACGGTGATCGCCGCGGCATCGCTGTGAACTGGGACCTCCTGCGTGAACTCCTTCGCCGTTACCCGCAGTCCGCGCTCGCCCCATGCGGCACGCAGGTTCACCCCATCAATCTCAAACAGACCGTCCTTGCGAACGGTGACTGCGGTCTCGCGGGTTTCTGCGTCAATGCCCAAGCGAATCGTGCAAGTGCTATCGTCCCAGGCCTGCCATCCTGCAAGGTCCACCCAAGGGTCACCCGTTTCTACGCGCCTCGGCACGTCCAGTGCGATCAGCACGGCAACATGAAAGGCGAGGTCAGAAGCATCGGCGTCCGTCGCCGTCAAAACCGCCTGCTCGCACTCAATCAAACCGGTGTCCAAAGCCCCCTTGCGCACCTGCTCATGATCCGCCAAGCGCGCCAAAAACCCAAGGTTAGTGAAGGTTCCGGCCACTTCGGTGGCAGAAAGCGCCCGATGGAGCCGCGCCAACGCCTCGGCGCGGTCGCGCCCATGGGTAATCACCTTCGCAATCATCGGATCGTAGTAAGGCGTGATGGCATCGCCAGCCCGCACGCCCGCGTCGATCCGAACGTCGCCTCGTTCAAATGCGGCGCCATCGGGGAACGCCAGATGGGTCAGTGTTCCAGTCGCGGGCAGAAAGCCAGCGGCGGCATCCTCGGCATAAAGCCGCGCCTCGAAGGCATGGCCGTCGATGGTCAGATCGTCTTGGCCGAAGGGCAGGGCGGCCCCGCTCGCAACCTGCAACTGGAGCGCCACCAGATCGAGCCCTGTGATCGCTTCCGTCACTGGATGCTCGACCTGCAGACGGGTGTTCATCTCCATGAACCAGAACCCATCGGGGCGAAGCGCGCCGCGCCCGTCCGCGATGAACTCGACCGTTCCGGCACCGACATAGCCAATAGCGCGGGCCGCATCGCAAGCGGCCTTGCCCATGGCCGCGCGAACGTCTGCTGTCATGCCGGGGGCAGGGGCTTCCTCGATCACTTTCTGATGGCGGCGTTGCAACGAACAGTCACGCTCGAACAGATGTACGACATTGCCGTGGCCGTCCGCCATCACCTGGATCTCGATGTGCCGCGGTGTCTCGATGAACTTCTCCACAAGCACGCCCGCATCCCCGAAAGAGGCTTGGCCTTCCCGCTGCGCCGCCGCCAGCGCGTCGCCGAAATCGCTGGCGCTCTCGACCAGTCGCATGCCCTTGCCGCCCCCGCCCGCGCGCGCTTTTATCAGAACCGGGAAGCCGATCTTCCCGGCTTCCGAGGTCAGGAAATCCACATTCTGTTCGGCCCCGTGGTAGCCGGGGACCACTGGTACGCCCGACTGAGACATCAATGACTTGGCGGCGTCTTTTAATCCCATTTTTCGGATCGCGTCAGCGGGCGGTCCGACAAAGATCAGGCCCGCTTCCGCCACCTTCTCGGCGAACTCGGGGTTCTCCGAAAGGAAGCCATAGCCTGGGTGAATGGCCTCCGCCCCCGTCGCCTGCGCAGCCGCAAGAATTGCTTCCGCATCGAGGTAGCTTTCAGACACCGGCGGAGGCCCGATCCGCACGGCCGCATCCGCCATTTCGACATGCAACGCGCCTGCGTCTGCATCCGAATAGACCGCGACCGTCCGCAGTCCCATCGATCGTGCTGTCGCGATTACACGGCAGGCGATCTCGCCGCGGTTGGCGATGAGCAGTTTCCGAAACTCGCTCATCCCACAAGCCCCTTGCAGCGGTTCGCCCAGCACCCCATTACATCCGGAACACGCCGAAGCGTGTCTCCTCAATCGGTGCATTGAGCGCGGCTGCCAGCGACAGTCCAAGCACGTCCCGGGTCTTCGAGGGCGGGATGATCCCATCGTCCCAGAGCCGCGCACTGGCATAAAGCGGGTGCGACTGTTCCTCGAACATGTCGATGGTGGGCTGCTTGAAGGCCGTTTCCTCTTCCGCTGACCAAGTGCCGCCCTTCCGCTCGATCGCATCGCGCTTCACGGTGGCAAGCACACCGGCAGCCTGTTCACCGCCCATCACACTGATCCGGCTGTTCGGCCAGGTCCAGAGGAAGCGCGGATCATAGGCCCGTCCGCACATGCCATAGTTCCCGGCCCCGAAAGAACCGCCCACCAGCACCGTCACCTTCGGCACGGCACTGGTCGCAACGGCGGTGACCAGCTTCGCGCCGTCCTTCGCGATGCCGCCCGCCTCATAGTCGCGGCCCACCATGAACCCGGTGATGTTCTGCAGGAACACCAGTGGGATTTTTCGTTGCGAACAAAGCTCGACGAAATGCGCGCCCTTCAAGGCACTCTCGGAAAAGAGCACCCCGTTGTTCGCAATGATCCCGACGGGCATGCTCCATATGTGCGCAAAACCGGTCACCAGCGTCTCGCCATAGCGCGCCTTGAATTCATCGAACCGCGAACCGTCCACCAGCCGCGCGATGACCTCGCGAATGTCGTAAGGCGTGCGCAAATCGGCGGGAACGACGCCGGTGATTTCTTCCGGGTCATAAAGCGGGGCCTCAACGGGGTCGATCGTCACTGTTTCGGGCTTTTTTCGGTTCAAACTCGACACCGCCTGCCGCGCCAATGCCAGCGCGTGGGCATCATCCTCGGCCAGATAATCCGCCACGCCCGAGAGCCGCGTATGCACATCGCCGCCCCCCAGGTCCTCGGCGCTGACTTCTTCCCCGGTGGCGGCCTTCACCAGCGGCGGCCCCGCAAGAAAGATTGTGCCCTGGTCCTTCACGATGATCGTCACATCCGACATCGCCGGCACATAGGCGCCGCCCGCGGTACAGGACCCCATCACCACTGCGATCTGAGGGATGCCCTTCGCGCTCATCTGCGCCTGATTGAAAAAGATGCGCCCGAAATGGTCGCGGTCCGGGAAAACCTCGTCCTGATTGGGCAGGTTCGCGCCCCCCGAATCCACAAGATATACACAAGGCAAGCGGTTGGCCTCGGCAATCTCCTGCGCCCGCAAATGCTTCTTCACGCTCATCGGATAATACGTGCCGCCCTTCACGGTGGCGTCGTTGCAGACCACCATGACCTCCTGGCCTGAAACCCGACCGACCCCGGCGATCATGCCCGCTGCTGGGGAGGCACCATCGTAAAGGCCATGTGCCGCAAAGGCACCGATCTCAAGAAATGGCGCGCCGGGGTCCAGAAGCCCCATAACACGGTCCCGAGGCAACAGCTTGCCACGCGCGACATGACGTTCGCGTGCCGCCTCGGACCCGCCCGCCTTGGCGATACGCCACGCCGCCTCTATCTCTGACCACAGCGCGGCATGTGCTGCCCTGTTCGCCTGAAAGCCCTCGGATTGTGGTGAAATGGCAGAGGTCAATCGGCCCAAGTTCTGCTCCACGTCATTGTCAGGGCAGAAGTATCATGGTGAACGATCGTTCACAAGCTTTCCCCACAACCTCCATCGACCCAAAAAATATCCCAGGGTTTGGGGCAGAGCCCCAATCAGGCATACCGTGCGCGCAAGGCGCGCGCCGTTGACGGGGCTCGGCACCTGCTTTCTCACACGGCATTCTGGTCTTATCTGAGCCCACCGACTGGCAATAATCGAAAAGTGCCTATGCAATAGAGTTGACGCGCGCGCCGAAACACATTCTGTTCGTTTCGGGCGGGAAAACTCCCGCAAGCTCAGACATGTGGACGCAATCGGGTCGGCCGGAACCCGCGTCGCCAATGAAACGAAAAGAACCGGCACGACACAGGAGGAAACTTCCATGATGAAACGCACTCTGACAGCGATGGCGCTTGGCGCATCGGTTTCTGTCGCAGCCATGTCCGCGGCGCAGGCCGAGGGTCACGGCATCACAGTCGCCTACTTCCTTGAATGGCCGATGCCGTTCCAGTTCGCAAAAGTCGAAGGCATGTACGAAGAAGCCATGGGCGTGCCGATCAACTGGGTCAGCTTCGACACAGGCACCGCGATGTCCGCTGCCATGGCCTCGGGCGACGTTCAGATAAGCGTCAGCCAGGGCGTGCCGCCCTTCGTGGTCGCCGCTTCGGCAGGCCAGGACATCCAGATCGTCGATGTGGCTGTCAGCTATTCGGAGAACGACAACTGCGTCGTCGCCTCGGCACTTGAGATCGACAAGGATTCGGCTGGCGAACTCGCAGGCAAGAAAGTCGCTGTGCCGCTTGGCACCGCCGCACACTACGGCTTCCTGACCCAGATGAACCACTTCGGTGTCGACATTACTTCGATGGAAATCGTCGACATGGCGCCTGCCGAAAGCGCCGCTGCGCTGGCACAGGGCTCGCTCGATATGGCCTGTGGCTGGGGCGGCGCACTTCGTCGTATGAAGGAACACGGCAACGTGCTTCTGACGGGTGCAGAGAAGGAAGAGCTTGGCATTCTCGTCTTCGACGTGACCTCGGCGCCTGCGTCGTTCGTGGCCGAAGAAAGCGAGATGTTGGCAAAGTTCCTCAAGGTGACGGCAGACGCTAACGCCATGTGGGCCGATCCGGCCAATCGCGACAAGATGCTGCCGGTGATCGCTCAGGACGCGGGTATGTCGGTGGAAGACACGGCTGCCACGATCGACACTTTCATCTTCCCGTCGGTCGACGAACAGCTCAATGACAAGTGGCTGGGTGGTGGCGCTCAATCCTTCATGGGCGGTGTCGCCAATGTCTTCGTCGAAGCGGGCTCGATCCCCTCGGCACTCGACAGCTATGCCGGTGCCGTGAACACCGGTCCGCTGGAAGCTGCCAAGGGCATGTAAATACCAACCGGCCTGCGCGGGAACGTCCGCGCGGGCCATCCTCTGACCGACGCGGGGTGGCAAATGTCGGGTCTTGAAATCCAGGATATATCCATGCGCTTCGATCTGCCGAACGGCGGTCATGTCCAGGCGCTGCAAAACGTCACGCTCGACATCAAGCAGGGCGAGCTGATGAGTGTGCTCGGCCCCTCGGGCTGCGGCAAGACCACGCTTCTCAACATCGTTGCGGGCTTTCTGGCCCCGACGGAAGGCAAGATCATCCTGAACGGGCACCGGGTCACCGGCCCCGATGCCGAACGCGGCATGGTCTTTCAGCAAGGCGCGCTCTTCGAATGGATGAGCGTCCGCGACAACGTCAGCTTCGGTCCCCGGATGGCGGGTAAAAACCGTGGCGAGTGGGCGGGCAATGTCGACCACCTGCTGGACGTTGTGGGTTTGCAGGATTTCAAGGAAAAGATGGTCTACGAACTTTCGGGCGGCATGCAACAGCGCGTGGCACTGGCCCGCTGCCTGGCCAACGAGCCGGACGTCATCCTGATGGACGAACCTTTGGGCGCGCTCGATGCGCTCACCCGGGAGAAAATGCAGGGCCTCGTGCTGAAGCTCTGGAAGGAAACCGGCAAGACCATCATCCTCATCACCCACTCGGTCGAAGAGGCACTGCTTCTGGGCGAACGGCTTCTGGTCATGGCCCCGCGCCCCGGGCGCATCCACAAGGAATATCGCTTGCCCTTCGCCGACCTCGGCGTGAACCAGGACTTGCGCGAGGTCAAAAAGCATCCCGAATTCAATGAACGCCGCGAGGAAATCCTCGGCATGATCTGGGATATGGAAGAAGAAATCATGGGCCGCACCGAGGAGACCGCCTGACATGGGACAAATCCTCGCAGACCTGACGGCTGAACTCTTCACGCTGCTCCTTGGCATCCTTGGAGCAATGCCCGCAATCATCGGCTACCTCGCGATCATCCTCTTGTTCATGGTGATCGTCCGCGTGGTCCGGCAGCGCATGCAGCCGACGCATGACTACACCTCGCTCAAGACCGTCACCTTCGGCGACGAAAGCGCGGTCGTCTCGGACAAGGCGGCCTCGATCATTTCGGTCGTCCTGATATTCGTCATCTGGGGCGCTTTCACAGGCACCAACTGGCTGCCGTCCTTGTTCCACGCACCAGGTCCATTCCTTGGGCAGGAGTCCTTCACCTATACGGTCGAGGCCGATGACGGCACGCGCGATGACGCGACCGTGACGGTCGTTGTGCACGAGGCGGGTGCGGTCCCCGAAACACCAGAAATTGCACCCGGTGACGGGCCGGCAAAAGACGACGTGCTAGTCGTGCAGGCCTATCGCTCGAAGCTCCTGACCTGGGACCGGAACGACGAGGTCAACCGCAAGGACAACAACGCCCGTATCGTGGCCATCGATGGGCGTGCCATAAGTCGCGATGCGGATGTCGACACCGGCTTTGCGCGCGTGGCTCTCACCGACAAGGGCACACTGAACATCGAACCCGGCAAGGGCTGGCAGATGGAAAACATCTGGCTGCCGGCCCCCGACAGTGTCTGGTCGCGCCTGATTTCGGTCAGCCGGGACGGCTATCAGAACGTCACGCTGGCCGAGCATCTCAGCTACTCGCTCTTCCGCGTTATCGTGGGTTTCATCCTGGGCGCCGCCGTGGGCATCCCGCTCGGCTATGCGATGGGCCTGTCCAATTGGTTCCGCGGCTGGTTCGACCCCATCGTCGAATTCATGCGCCCGGTTCCGCCCCTCGCTTTGATTCCACTGGTGATCATCTGGGCGGGCATCGGCGAACAGGGCAAGATCATCCTCTTGTTTCTCGCAGCCCTCTGGATCATGGCCATCGCGGCGCGCTCGGGTGTCTCCGGCGTCGCGATCTCGAAGGTGCACGCGGCTTATTCGCTCGGCGCGTCCAAGGGCCAGATCATGCGCCACGTCATCGTGCCGAACAGCCTGCCGGAGATCTTCACCGGCGCCCGCGTCGCCATGGGCGTCTGCTGGGGCACAGTGGTCGCCGCCGAACTGGTCGCCGCCGAAAAGGGCGTCGGCAAGATGATCGTGGCGGCGTCGAAGTTCCAAGACACCGACATCGTGCTGATGGGCATCATCCTCATCGGCATCATCGGCTTCGGCATCGACGTGCTGATGCGGGCGGGCGAAAAGTGGCTGGTGCCTTGGAAAGGTCGGGTGTGAGGGACGCATTTTCTGACACAGAAAGTGCGTCGGAAAATGACCCGTTTTCCGGGCCCGCCGCGTGACGAAACGCATCGGCGTTTTCACAGGCAGCCGCTCGGAATACGGGCTTCTGGTCCCCGTCATGCGCGCCATCGACGCGCATGACGCCCTGTCGCTTCAAGTCATCTCCGGCGACCCCGATCCCGGTAACCCAGAGTTTTCGATCGCGGCCCATGTGCCGATCTCGCGCGCCGACGAAACACCGGCCTCGACGCCGCTCGCCATCGGCGAGGGGGTCGTCGGCCTCACCAAGGTCTTTCGCGACCTCGATCTGGAAGCGGTCGTGATCTACGGCGACCGCTTCGAAGCCTTCGCGGCCATGATCGCGGCCACCCAACAAAGCCTCGCAACAGCTCACATCGAGGGCGGCGACCTGACCCAGGGCGGCACGCTCGATGATGTGGTGCGCCACGCCATGTCGAAACTGGCGCATCTGCATTTCCCGACAAACGAGGCTGCAGCCGGGCGCCTCCGTGCCATGGGCGAAGAGCCCTGGCGGATCACCACCACCGGCTTTCCGCCCATCGACCTGATCGAAGCAGGCGATTACGCGCGCCCGGAAGAGGTGGCAGACAAACTCGGCATCGATCCTCAGAAACCGCTCGTTCTCTTCACCCAACACCCGATCAGCACCGCGCCCGAAGCCGCCGGCGTCGAGATCAAGGCCTGCATGGCGGCTCTGCATCAACTTGCCGAGAATGTACAGATCATCCTGACCCACCCCAACGGTGATATCGGGTCCGACGCAATCATCGCGGCACTCGAGGCCTTCGCGAAAGACCGCGCCGGCACGGTCCTTCGAAAGACGCTCGGACGCCACCTCTATCATGGCGTCCTGAACGTCTGCGGCCAGGGGCAGGGGGCCTGCGTCGGCAACTCGTCCTCCGGTCTGAAAGAAACACCTGCCTTCCACTGCCCGACCGTCGACATCGGCCCCCGCCAGACCGGTCGCCTTCGGGGCGAGAACGTCCTCCACGTGCCTTGCCAGACCGACAAAATCAAAGCGGCCATCGACACTTGTCTCTTCGACACGGCGTTCAAGGACATGCTGGCGACGGCTCCGAACCCCTACGGCAAGGGGAACACAGGTGCGCGCATCGCCGAAGTCCTGGCGGCCACCGATTTGACCGCTCCGTCGCTGATCCAGAAACAGACGCTTTTGTGAGGGTTCATGCGCTGGCCCCGTCCTCAGGCGGAAGGTGTCTAGCGACCATCGGTGAGCTTCAACCTTCGTTATGATTCACACACCCGCGTCTCCATCGACCCGGAAGTATCCTGGGGGAGCGCGAGGGGGGTG
>JAAUYH010052964.1_pt1 | contig 18308 bp, 14 predicted proteins | sample 7278061 | NCBI WGS metagenome assembly JAAUYH01 (sample SAMN14350203, study PRJNA611818) | marine sediment metagenome | isolation source: surface marine sediment (0.6m) | place: French Polynesia: Moorea | collected 2018-08 | reverse complement strand
CCTCTCCTTGTTTGTTGCCGTCGCGGCCGCCAACGCTCAACAGAGCGAGCGGGATTTCGCGTATCCCGTGAAGTTTCTCTGCGGCCCCTCCTCCGAAGCCTTCCAGGAAGGGATGGTGACCGGTTATGCGCTCACTGCGATCAACGTGCTGAACCCGTCGGATGATCCGGTTAGCTTTGCCAAGCGCATCTCGCGGGCCTTGCCCTACCAGCAGGAAGGCGCTCAGAGCGGTGTGCAGCAAGATGTGCTCGGTCCGCTCGGGGCTATCGAAATCGAATGCAATGAAATCCGGCAGATGTTGCCGTCGCAGATGACAGAGGAATTTCGGACAGGCTATCTGCTTTTGCGCGCGTCCGGACCGTTGATTGTCACGGTGGTCTATTCGGCGCGGCCACGCGACGGCGAGATCTCGACAATCGATGTGCAGCAGGTCACGGCGATCGAACTGGATGGCGGCGGCGTTGGCCAATCGCTCGCAGATCTCACGATTTCCGACATCGACATGGAGAATCTAATCGTCCGGTGTCCGAATGGACAGGGGAGTTGCAGGCACCGGGTACCCGTGACCGTATCCAACATCGGTACCGCGGATGCTGGTCCGTTCGACGTTAGAACCAGCCTCGACCCCGGCCAATCGCAGCAGGTGATGCAGTCTTTCACGGGGCTGGCGGCTGGCGCAAGCCAGACTTTCACCGCCGACTCGCCCGCCGGTGACAATTGTTTCGACCCGGATTGTCAGGTTTGCGCCGATGCGGACATCGGAATGACAGTTGTCGAAAGCGACGAAACAAACAACCAACTGTGCGAAGAGCGGCAGGGCTAAGGCCGATGGCCGGCACCGCCGCGCCGGGCTCCGGGTGCTCTGTCGCCCAGACCCAAGCTGAGCGGCCCCCACTAATACAGGAGACACGCAAATGAAGCGCTTTCTGGCCGCTGCCGCCCTCCTAATGGCTCTGGCGCAGCCTCACTGGGCGCAAGTGCCGGACCTGCCTATAACACCGCGCTTCCTCTTCCCGGTCAGCCTGCTTTGTGGATCTTCGAGCGAGAACCTTCAGGAAGGCGTGGTGCGCGGCCGGTACAACACCGTCGTTCATCTGATGAACCCTTCGTCGAACGCGGACGTGCTTCTGGCGAAAAGCGTCGTCCGCAGTTTGCCCTATCAAGATGGATTGCCGCCCGGGACCGTTCTTGACGACATGCTTGAACCGGGCGCATCCATGGCCATCGAATGTAACGAATTGCGGCAGATGCAAGCCGGGCAAATGGCCCGCGAATTTCGCACGGGTTATCTAGTGGTCTGGAGTGATGGTCCGCTGCAGGTCTCGGTAGCCTGGTCGGGCGCGCATGGCGACGGCGAGGTCGAGACACTCGCGCAGGCGGATATCGGAGGCCGCGAACTCTGCCCCTTCGAGGTGAGTGAGGTCCTGGAGCATGCCTATGCGGAGCGCATATGCTTGCCGTTTTCCTGGACCTGCGATGACCCGGACAGCCTCTCGCTGGAAATAGACGGTGAGGCGCGTGGCGCGATATCGCTAGCGCGAACTGAAGATCATTTGTTGGGAGATGGTAGCTCGACTTTCTGCGCTTCGACCCTGGGCCTTGAGGACGGCACGCACTGGCTGGTGGCGACGCTGGCCTGCGAAGCGACTGCACCGTGCCAGTTCGAACGCCAGTTCGAAGTGGCCAATACGCCTTTCCGCCTGCTGAGTGCACGTGCGGACCGCAAGCGCTATCGTGGCTCTGACACGGTGAGGATCGTGGCCGCATTTTCGGAATCACTGGACGCGCTTGAGGCCGATTTCACAATTCTCGACACCGGTTTCGAAGAGGATCGCTTGAGCATTACCGCGACGGACACACCGGGCACCTACATCATCGAATACAATATCGACGGGTTCGATAACACAAATCTGCCTGGTCTATATCCGGTCCAGCTCACGGCGACGGATCAAGGCGTAACGCGACAGTTCAGGGGTTTGCGCGTCGGGTACGTGGGCGCGACGGAGAACCTTTTAGCGCCCGTAGACGACGTGGCGACCAGCACGATCATCGGCACGTTTCCAACTGCGGGAACTTCAGAACTGGTAGAGATCACCGGTATCGTGGCGTCGAACGATGTTATCTTGCCGCTCACCAGCCTGATGTTCACAGGAACAGTTGCCGGGGATTTCGTCGAAGGCCGCCCGCGAACCGAAGCTGAAGCCCTGGCGCGCAACATGGTGCTGATCTGGCGCGAGCGGGACACGGAGTCTGCCGGGGCCTACCGACTGCGTCCGGCGATGCTCGAGCTTGACTGCGCGGAGGACGGAGACCAGGTCTGCACCGGTGCCGAATTCTCGGTCGAACTAGGCTTTCCCGCGCGGCTCAACGACATCGCCAAGGAAGGTCCTCATAATCGTGAAATCCGCTTTGCTCTGATCGATCCCGATGGCGGCGTCTCCGAGGCTGCGACCGCCGATGTCCAGCTCGTGGTGCTCAGCGAGGAAATGTACGCGGGAACACCGCAGTCAAACGGCGGCGCGTCTCAGGGCGGCACGGTCGGCGCCGGGGTGGGCTTCCGATTGGGAGAGAGCATTTTGGAAGGGGTCGAGGGCAATCCGCTGACCCTCGTGCTGACATGGGAAGGTGAGACCGGCCCCGGTGCCGAGGTGATTCCGGGCGAGGACGGCAATCCGCAGACGCTGACCGCGGTCGATCTCAATATCGGGCTGCATCGCGCACAGGCCAATGGACATGGCGGTTGGTTCGGTAACCTTGGCAACGCCGAACTGGTGCGCAAGTCGAACACTTGTTTCAGCGGACTGGGCTTGGGCCAGTTTTCCGATGACCGCTGGAATTGCGTCTGCTCGGATGCCTCCCAGATCAACATGGAGGTCATCACCTACCCGCCGGAAGCCGAATTCGACGAAGGCAGCGACGGCGCGGGCACGTTCGGCGCAGAGTACTACATCTACGACAGTTGCGGCGCACAGGAAGACACCACTGCGACGCTCACGGCCTATTATTGCGGCAGCGCTGAACAGCACACTTTTGAAATCGAGGCGACGCTGTCGGAGGAGAACGAAGAACTTGACCAGAACTGGAACAACCCCTGCCCCTTCGGGGCGCCGTGCCACGACCCGAAGGACGTGCCGACCGGGTTCAATGAAACCGGCGGGTTTTATCAGGGCTTCGACTTCAATCCCACGGATTGCTCCATCCTGCCGGTAGTGCAGGGCCACGTGAGTTATCTCGCGCCGGTGAATGCGGCAGAAAACGATCCAGAGGCGGCTCCACCATCGTGGCAGGACGAGGACCCGATGCAGGATCAGAGCTGGCGCTACTTCGACGAGAACCTGAACGAAACCGATTGGACGCGCTTCGATGTGCCGTTTGCCCTGGTTGAGGTCTATCTGGTGGATGGCACCGAAGCACTGGTGGGCGAAACCTATACTGACGAGGACGGAAACTTCAGCCTGATTCTGCCGGCGGACTATGCGGAAGGCGGTATCTCGGGAGAAGTGCGAGTCGATCTGGTGGCCCTAAGCGCACCGCCCCACAGTTACCGCGTTGTGCCGCGCGCGGTGGATGTCGATTCTCCGGGAACCGCCTTCATTCATCGCGCCGTGCTGGCCGACGGTCTCGATCCGGTGACCAATGCTGGCGCTGCGATCGAGGTCTCGCTGAATGATGGTCCCGACGACGAAACAAGCAAGCAAGACGCCGCCGCATTCCATATCTTCCGCAATGGCATGCGCGCAGCACAGCACATGCTGTCGCTGGGGCGACTGGTGCCACCCTATCCCGTGGTCTACAGCCGGTCGGTGCCGACGCTCGATGACCGGTGCCAACCACTGCCGACGGTCTATACGAGCGATTTCTACACCCACATCCGATCTCTCGGGGAGGGCGATCCGATGTACGTCTGTACAGTGGATCCGGAATCCGACGGCCCCTGCGCGGGGGCCTGCGTTCCTGATTTCTCCGGGGATACCTTCGAGGAAAGCCGTGCCGACTTCGCATATGACACGCACATGCATGAATATATCCACCATGTACTGACGCAGCTGAGCGCGATCGGTCCGCAACGGTTCGAGGGCCGTGCTGAGGCCTCGCATTTCCGCACTACCAGCGAGAAGACCTCGCTTACTGAAGGCATCGCCGAAGCGCTAGGGATATCACTCGTTTCCAAGGAAATTTTTGGGCGATATGGGCCTGGTGTAGGGATGCATACAACCCAGATTTCGTGCAACCGAGACGATATCATCGACTGCGACCTCGGGCTTACAGAGTCGATCGACTGGCTCACGACCACCAACAAGGGCGACGGGACCATCCGTCCCGGTCCGGACTGGCAGCCGCAAAAGGACTGCGCGCCCGGCATGCTGGGTTGCGGCTGTTTCCTCGGGACCTGCAGCGCGAACGAAGCCTCCTGCGAGGCAGGATACTGCGTGGATACCAGCGGCACCTGTACGCCCGGAAGCCTCGGGTGCGCACCCGGTGCGGGCTGCACGACTCAGGATGCTGCGGAGGTAAGGGGCATCTGCGTCCTGCCTGTCACCTATTCCGACGGATGGACCTGGCGTCTGATCTGGGACATGATCGACGAGGGAGAGGACGTGCAGCCCGAAGCGAGCCACTGGCGCACCAGCCAAATGAGCGATGCCGATCCCGCCGTGCCCAACCCCTACGATACCTTCGGTGATCCTGAGGGTTTTTGGCGCCTGGTGTTCAGGGTCACGGGGATCGACGCGGTAGATTCGGTCACGCCCGATCTCACGCATCCCAATCTCGCCGATCTGGTGACGCAATACCGTTGCGATCTCGAAGGCGAGGATCGCAGCGCTTTCGACGTATTTCTGGAAGAGGTAGTAGAGTTCCCGTATCATGACCCGACCGTTTGCCCGTAGCAAAGCGAGAAACCCCGAGAGCATTCTGCACGCACCGGTCCGCCTGCAACACCCGTTTGGGCTCTCAGATGCGCTTGTCTTCGATCAACTTAGGCGGATGGTGGCAAGGCTCCGCGCTACGCATTTCACGTCCCGTCGTCTGTATCAGACACAGATCGCGGTCTAGTCGACGCCCGGAGGGAAGGAATTGCAGCATATCGTACCTTGGCAGTTGCCTTGCGCATTGATGGAGGATTGGACCAAATCTATTGCGCGGCTCGGGCGCTATGGGCTCCAATCCTGTATTCGGATTGTAATCGGACTTTGTAGTCCGCAATGTGCTGCGGAGCAGACTTTGGTGCCCGCCAGCCAATCGGCTGCATAGTCCCGCGTTGCGGACCTTCGCTCCGAACGCAGCTAACGGTCAAATCGAGCCCATTCGAGACGTGATCACATCTGCCGAAAACCGGCTTGAAGGGCTGGAAGCTGTCATTCTCTGCGCACGCAATGATCTGCCCGAAACGCTAGAAGCAGACATCGATACGGTCACGGAAGTGAAGGTCTCGCTGCATCGCCGCACGACGGATCCGAGCCCAACCAGAAAGCGTCATATTCATTCTGGTAGCACCCGGTGCCTATCTTGCTCTCGAACATTTGGGCAGCGCCGCTCTGAGATCTGCTCAACGTCTCCGTGATGTGATCGGGGCTCCCGGGGACGATCCCGTTCGAATTCAGTGCCTTGGTCAAATAATAGCCCGCCTTGATATGGTCCACCGAGACCGTCTCGGCGACGCCTGGAACGGCAAGCATGCGCTCGACGAACCGTTGCAGGCACGTGTAATCGGCAATCCGCTTCAGGTTCGTTTTGAAAAGACCATGATAGGCCGCATCGAACCAGATCAACGTCACGAAAAGCCGGATGTCATTTTCCGTGAGCTGCTCGCCAAACAGAAAGGACCTCCCGTCGGACATCCAAGCTTCGAGCGTCTCAAGCGCCTCGAACACCCCGAACTCGCCTCGTCATAGGCGAATTGCGACGAGGCGAAGCCAGCCTTGTAGACGCAATTGTCAAGTCGATCGTAGAGCCACAGCGCAAGCGCATCTATCCCCTTGGCGAGTGCAGCCGGAAAAAGCGAGGGCGTCTCGGGCGCGAGGCCCTCAAACGCGGTGTCAAACATGCGCAGGATGTCTGCACTTTCGTTGTTCACGATCGTATCCTGCGCCGTATCCCACAGCACCGGCACCGTCGCCCTCCCCGTGAACCCCGGATCGGCGCAGGTATAGAGCTCGTGCATATAGCTGGACCCATGGATCGGGTCCCGATCGCTGCCCGCGAAGTCGCCGAACGCCCAACCTGCTCGGTTAGGAAAGGTTCGACCACGGTCACGGGCAGCACCTGATCAAGCTTCTTGAGTTTGCGCGCGATCAGCGTGCGCGACGCCTACGGACAGATGAGCGCGACATAAAGCCGATCATCTGCCGGGCTCAGCACGAAATCCGCCGACTCCGGTCGGTCCAGGGCGGCCATCCGGCGTGATCCAGTTTCGAAAGCTCGAAGTTTGGCGAACAAAGCGCCCATCACCGTCTTTGCTTTGAACGGGATGCCAATTATCGGTCCATGCCCCATCAATCAGCATGGCTTGGAATCCTTCGGCTCCAGGATGACGGTGACGCCAGACGGCGCGAAGCGCACGGTGCGGGCGGATGCTATCGTTGGGTCCACCGAAAGCGTGATTGCCGTCAAACCTGTCTTCGGCGCCGATTGCACAGCCCGCCCCGCGCTGTTCCAGGAATTGGCCGCGATCTGGTGATGATAGCAGCCCGCCCCGAAAAAACTACCGCCGGGATACCGGGCCATCAGCGTCATGCCCAGGTCCGTCCAGAAGCGCTCTGACTCGGGGATTTTGGCGGTTTGCAGGTGGATGTGGCCGATCCGGGTGGCAGCCGGTGCGACGGTCCAAACCTTGGGGCTCGGAAGCGTCGAAAGATCGAGCCGCTTGGTTGTCATTGCCAATTGCCCCTGCTCGTCCGTCCACGCATTCACCGGGCGGTCGGCGTAGACCTCGATCCCGTTGCCTTCGGTGTCGGCGAAGTAGAAAGCTTCGGACACGACGTGGTCCGACGCGCCCTGAAGGCGAAGCCCGTGAGCCGCCGCGTGGTTCACCCAGTTCGCCAGATCCTGCCGCGTTGGCAGAAGAAAGGCCGTATGGAACAGGCCCGGCGCGGTCGGGTCGGCCAAAGCCGCGTCGGGGTCGTGGTCGAGTCTCAGGAATGGCCGCTCGGCCCCCAGACGAACACCGGATGCGTCTTGGTCGTGGACACGCAGGCCGATCATGTCTTCGTAGAACGATCGGACCGGGTCCAGATCACGAACGGTCAGTGAGACCTCCTTGACGGCGACCGGCGCCGTATCGAGGTCAAAAGTAATTGGGGATTGAGCGGTCATTGCCCGGCAACCTCCGGTGAACAGGAATGGAAGGAGACGGCGCCATGTGACCAAGGCGCCGTCCAGCGATCAGGCGGTCGCCGTCGCAGAGACAGACCGCGGAAGCTTCACGGCGTAGGCGCCGTTGCCAAGCAGGGCACTCGCCACAAGCACGACGGCCCAGAACGCCGGGAACTCCCAGCCGCCACCATTATTGCTGAACACCCAGCCATTCCCGGCATGGACATATGTGGCGCCCAACAGGACCGGCAGCAGGGCCACCGAGACGTAACGCGTGCCGATACCAGCGATCAGGGCAAGGCCACCACCGATCTCGGCAGCGATGGTGAGATAGGCCAGAAAGCCCGGAAAGCCGATGCTCTCAAAAAAGCCGACTGTGCCTGGGATAGTGAACACGAACACTTTCAAAAGGCCGTGGGCCAGGAAGAGAATGCCGGAGGCGACGCGCAGCGTGAAAGCGGCATACGGTGCGGTGTTGAGGTCGGACATGATGGCTCCAATTCGGTTGGCGCGATGCGCGGAGGTTTTTCGATGTATGGACGGGTGACCCTGTCGCCCGCCGATGAGGGAGGATATGAAAGATTCAATTGGCGCGATAAACGTCTCTATTGACGAATGACTTTCGCCACAGCATTCACAATATATGGACAGTCTTGATGGATTGCGCACGTTCGTCTCGGTGGTCGAGGCCGGGTCCTTCACGGCCGCAGCCGACCGGCTCGGCATTTCGAAGAAGCTCGCCAGCAAATACGTCGCCGAGCTTGAAGCCCGTCTCGGCGTGCAGTTGCTGCAGCGCACGACACGTACGCTGAGCCTCACCAGCGCCGGTCAGAAATACTATCCCCGATGCATCACGCTTCTCGAAGAGTTCGATGCCATGTCGGCCGAGGTGCGAGACGAAGAGTGCGGTCTGAGCGGGCTACTGCGGGTCTCGGCGCCTGTCTCCTTTGGCGAGCTCTTCCTGCAGCAGAGCCTTTCGGATTTCCAGGATCAGAACCCGGATCTCACAATCGATCTGCGCCTGAACGATCGCTACATCGATCTTGCCGCAGAAGGCTTCGATCTGGCGGTCCGGATTGGCAGCCTCGAGAACTCGACCCTGGTCTCAAGACGGCTTGCCATCACGGAGCTCGTGGCCGTCGCAAGCCCCGACTACCTCAGCCGTGATGGGGCGCCCGGAACCCCCTCAGAGCTCTCTAGCCACGCCTGCATCCGCGACAGCAACTACCGCGCCGGGCAAACTTGGCCTTTTGAGATTAACGGAAAGACGCAGCGCTTTGCCGTTGATGGCCCGTTCGTGATCAACAGCGCGTCTGCCGTCCGGCGCATGGCGCTTCTCGGCAATGGGGTCGCGATGTGCCCGGACTTCGCCGTCTCGGATGATCTTGCGACCGGACGCCTTATACGGGTCCTCGCAGACTACCCTTCGGGTCATCTCGGGATCCAGGCGGTCTTCACAGACGCCCGCCGCATGCCAGCCCGGACTCGCGGCGTTCTCGACTATCTCGTAGAGGCGTTCAGAACCGCGCCCTGGTTGGAACAGGGCCGTCGACCAGTCTAATGGATTCCCGAATGGATCGGCCAGAGGAACTGAAACAGCCCGCGAATTCGACTTCTTTCCCGCTCACGCACCAAACCGATAGTCATCGAAGCTGCAAATGCGCGCAACCAGGATCTTTCATGAAGCCAACAGCTTGGACTGCGTGGTCCGCCGAACGTTCGTCGCCTGTCGCATTTGTGGCATCATTGAAGTCCGAAGCACCCTAGCCTCGGATCGCGGAGGCTGCGCATGACACCTGAGTTCACCCGCCATCTGACCGAAACCCTCGCGGAGATCGACGCCGCCGGGTTCATGAAGCCGGAACGCCCCATTGCTTCGCCACAAGGCGCGCATATCCGTGTGGCGGATCGCGATGTCCTGAACCTTTGCGCCAACAACTATCTCGGATTGGCCGACCACCCTGGCCTGATCACGGCCGCGAAGGCGGCGCTTGACGCTCACGGCTACGGAATGGCCTCAGTGCGCTTCATCTGCGGTACACATGTGTTGCACGGCACTCTGGAGGCTCGGCTGGCTGGATTTCTGGGAATGGACGACGCGATCCTCTTCGCCGCTTGCTTCGACGCCAATGGCGGCTTGTTCGAGCCGCTACTCGGGCCCGAAGACGCTATCGTGTCCGATAGCCTGAACCACGCCTCTATCATTGACGGCATCCGGTTGTGCAAGGCGCGGCGCTACCGCTTTGTCAATTCCGATATGGATGATCTGGAGGCGCAGCTCAAACAGGCGCGCGCGGATGGTGCCCGGCACGTGATGATCGCCACCGACGGCGTTTTCTCGATGGACGGTTACCTTGCAAGGTTGCCCGAGATCGTGGCGCTGGCCGAGCGCTATGACGCGCTGACGATGGTCGACGATTGCCACGCCACGGGCTTCATGGGCCCGAGGGGCGAAGGCACCCCGCACCATCACGGGGTGAAGGTCGACATCCTGACCGGCACGCTCGGCAAGGCCCTCGGCGGTGCCATCGGCGGGTACATCGCTGGGCCGCAGCCCGTCGTTGATCTTCTTCGCCAGCGCGCCCGGCCCAACCTCTTTTCCAATGCCCTGCCGCCAGCGGTCTGCGCCGCCTCGCTCGCAGCTCTTGATCTTGTGGAGGGGGGTGACGACTTGCGGACCCGGCTCTTCGACAACGCCGCCTATTGGCGCGATGGCCTACAGAGCCTGGGCTTCGATCTTCTCCCCGGCGAACACCCGATCATCCCGGTGATGCTGGGCGACGCTCGGCTGGCGCAGGACATGGCCGCGCGGCTTTTTGACGAAGCTGTTTACGTCTCGGGCTTTTTCTACCCCGTCGTGCCCAAGGACACCGCCCGCATTCGGACCCAGATGAACGCGGCGCTCAGCCGTGAGGATCTCGACCATGCGCTCGCCGCCTTCAAGGCCGCTGGCCGGGCAACAGGAGCGCTCGCATGACCAACATGATGAGAGCATTGATGAAAACCGCTCCGACCGTGGGGCTGGAGATGTGCGAGGTCCCGGTGCCCGAGATCAAACCCGACGAGGTGTTGATCCGCATCCACAAGACCGGCATCTGCGGCACCGACATGCATATCTGGAACTGGGACGCTTGGGCGCAGAAAACAATCCCGGTGCCCCTTATCACTGGCCATGAGTTCGCCGGCGAGATCGTCGAGCTCGGTTCCCAAGTCCACGACCTGGAGATCGGCCAGCGTTGCTCGGGTGAGGGCCACCTGATCGGCCACCACTCCCGCCAGGTCCGCGCCGGCAAATTCCACCTCGACCCTGAAACACGGGGAATTGGCGTGAACGAGACAGGCGCTTTCGCGGAGTACCTTGCGCTGCCCGCTTTCAACGTCGTGCCGCTGCCCGACGCGATCCCCGACGAGATCGGCGCCATCCTTGATCCTCTGGGCAACGCGGTGCACACCGCGCTCAGCTTCGACCTGGTGAGCGAGGATGTGTTGATCACCGGTGCCGGACCAATCGGTATCATGGCCGCTGCCGTCGCCCAGCATGTCGGCGCACGCCACGTGGCGATCACCGACATCAACCCGGATCGGCTGCGCCTCGCCGAGCAAGTCACGGATGTCCGCGCCGTCGACGTTACGAAAGACGACCTCAAAGACGTGATGGCTGACCTCGGGATGCAGCAAGGCTTCGATGTCGGGCTTGAGATGTCCGGCAGTCAGACCGCGCTCGACCAGATGGTCGAGGCGCTTGTCACCGGCGGGCAGATCGCGCTTCTAGGCATTCCACCTGGAAAGAGCGCCGTCGATTGGTCGCGCATCGTATTCAAGTCGATCACGATCAAGGGTGTTTACGGCCGCGAGATCTTCGAGACCTGGTACAAGATGATCGCGATGCTCGAGGACGGGCTCGACATCTCACGCGTGATCACCCATCGCTTCAAGTCGGCCGAATACGTGAAGGGCTTCAAGGCGATGCTGTCTGGCAAATCAGGTAAGGTAGTCCTCGACTGGACCTGACCGTTCCGATTTGGAACAAGTGCTCAGACCCATCCCAAAAGCGAACCGAATGGCGCCTCCGACGGGCCAGCTAAGTGGGAGAAATTGCGAGAACGCGGTGATCTCATGGCTGCGCTGGACCGTGATCCTGCCTTCCTAACCCGAGCGCGATTGCTAGCACTGTCCAAAGCACAAACGTGACGACACATCGGTAACCCCTGCAGATTAGCATGTCCGTGCCGATCCACTGACCGGTTCTCCAGAGAGATGACCGTTCGGCAGTACCGTCGAGAACGGGCGGATTCCGTTGAAAAACTCGTTGGAAATGGCGCGGCCGATGAGGGCATCGCACTGATTTTTTTTCAGTGATCTATTCTCAGCGCTGCTCTCCAGCTGGCTGCTGTCACCATCGGCTTGAGCTTTGCCAGTTTCCGGAGATTCTTAGCCGCGGCTGCGAGGGTGAACTCGTCCTGAACGCCGCATGGGCCGCTTAATCGGAGACGACCCAGGCCGAGGATACGTTTGAGGTGGGCAAAGAGCATCTCGACCTTCTTGCGCCGTTTCTGGTCCGTGGGCTTATACTCAGAGACCGTGCATTGGCGGGCGAAGTCTCTGACGATCTCATATTTCTCGCGGTGGATCGCGCGGGCTTTGGAGTTCGGGCAGCATTTGGCTTTTCTCGGGCAGATCCTGCAGTCGGCGCTCCGGGCCCGGTATTTGCGTGACCGCCAGCACGGGGCGTTCCGCTTTGGATCGGAGAATGTACGCCATGTGTGCCGCACCTCCTTGCCCTCGGGGCAGTTATGGCGATCTTTATCATCATCCCAGGTGAAGTCAGACCTGGAAAATGTTCCATCTTTGCGCTCGCCTTTGTCTAAGACAGGGATGAACGGCAGGACTATCCGTTTGAGCGCCAGCCAGACCAGTTTGTCGGTTGAGCCATAGGCGGTGTCCGCTGCGACCCAATCCGGCTTCAGGCCGAAGCGCTCTTCGGTCCGATCGAGCATCTTGCGCATAGCGCCCACTTCGGCGGTCTTGTTCGACCGGCCGGCATCCACATCCGCTGCTCGGCAGTTGATTGCAGAGCAATCAATGAGAGAGGACGATGATGCCGTGATCGGTATCGATCAGGTAGTTATCTGAATAGGCAAAGAATGCGGGCCCCTTGCTGGCTGGCGGGATCGGCATGCGCCGTGAACTTGGGCTTGGCCGACGTGGCCGCTCCAAAGGTTTGGTCGTCCAGTGTCTCTAGATTCTCGCGCACGGCACGTGGAGCATCAGCGGGGTCAATCTCACGGGCCGCCCAATCCTCAGGATTGCTCGAGTTCTGCTTCTGAGCATCGGCGACAATCAGACTGGCATCGACTGCGAAGCCCTGACCACCAACAAGCCCTTCCGCCATGCAATGCGCGACGGTCGTCTCGAACACATGACGCAACAGGTCACCCTCGCGGAACCGGCCATGTCTGTTCTTGGAGAATGTCGAATGGTCCGGGATGCGATCCTTCAGTTTGAGACGACAGAACCACCTGTACGCCAGGTTCGGATGCAATTCTTCGCACAGACGCCGCTCGGACCGGAGGCCAAGGCAATAGCCCACCAAAAGCATCCAGATCAGCAACTCGGGATCGATCGATGGCGACCGGTAAGGCTATAGAAATCCGCCAAGTGACCCCGGATGCTGTTCAGGTCGACACACCGATCAAGCGACCGCAGCAAGTGGTCCTGCCGGACATGATCCTCCAGCGAGAACTCGTAGAACAGCGCGGCTGGTGCCTCCTGCTTCGGTCCCATCATCACAAATACTCCCGCTCATTGAGAGAATTGAATCAGCGACTTACCGTACGACCAAGGCCGAGTTTCTCAACAGAATCACCCCAAAACTCCCAACCATACCCTGATCCACGAGTGTCGGCTTTGCGCGGGCCTTTCTAGACCTTGAACCGACTTCACGATTGATGCGTTGGCCTATGTTGCGGCAGCTCGGAAATCCTCTACCGGGATCGGGACCCGGCCGAGGTTGCGGGCTTTGTTGAACTCACGAAGGCGTTTGAAGACGTCGACGCCGAGTTGGCGGTAGGCGTCGAGCAGGTCGACCATCACCCAATTCTCACGGATTAACCCGTTCTCGAGGCGCCAGAAATCGAGTGAGCACATGGTGATTTTCTGGCCAGTGGGCGCGATGCCCAGCCAGCCGTCATGGGTCACCGTCTGGATCATGTTCGGCCAGCCGGTGACAGCCGCGTAAGGGCCATCGCCGAAGAAATGGTAGGTGATCTCGTCGATATACTGACCTCGATCGGGCATGCCGGAGAGGAACGGGATCTGGTGCCAGTTGCGGAAGCCCTCGATGCCGCGGCCGGTGCCGATGCCGGATGGTCCGTACCAGTTCATCCGCGGGTGCCAGAACCGCTCCATCTCCATCACCTCGGGCCCGCCGAGCGTAGGATGCTTTTTGAGATGGATCAGCATCTCGACGATGTGCTGGCAGCTATCCTGGGCCTGGGCCGCGTCCCAGGGGCCCGGCACGAGGCCGTCATGGGTCGCCGGGCCCGGCACGTGCCACTCGCGACCCAGACTCGGGGCCATCGGCCAGGCACCGGCCTGCATCATCACCTCGGGGATATCCCAGAGCGCCTGGATCTCGACCACCTTGCCGTCCACGATCCGGAAGAACTCGTGAAACCGCATATGCACCTGGTGGCCGGTGGGCGGGATGTCGAGCCAGGGTCCGACGAAGACCCCAGTGTACCAGCCGCCGCAGCCGACCCAGTCGTCGCCATGCTCCGTCGGACCGGCCATGACGATGTAGTCGCGGCGTTCGAGGTCCGGGATCGCTTCGAAGAGCGGTGCGTAGGCGGCGTCGTAAAGCGCCGCCGGCCCGGTCATCTCGCGCAAGGGATGGGCGAAGCGGCAAATCGCGTCCGGGGTTATCAAGGCCTCCAGCGCCGCGCGCACGCCGGGCTCCGAGAAGTCGTACATTGCGGCCCTGAGCGGGGCGATCAGCGCCTTGTTTCCGGTGTGGATGTCGCTCATGCGGCCTCCGCGGCGCTGCGACTTGCGGCCATGCGGGCGAAGACGTCGACGCCGAGTTGACGGTAGAGGTCGGGCATGTCGACCATGACCCAACATTCGCGCACGAGGCCGTTCTCGACGCGCCAGAAATCCAGGGACCGGCGGGTGATGCGGCGGCCGGTGGGGGCGAGGCCCAGGAAGCCGTCTCCGGAATGCGTCGCGGTGCCCGAGGGCCAGCCGGTGAAGGCAACGAGATTCTGGTCGCCAAAGAACACACCCTCTTCGAGATGGCGGGTGTTGTCGGAGAGCCCTTCTCGGAACTGCCGGAAAATTGTGTTCGCAATGGCGTTATGGCCGCGCGCGGTGCCGAGGCCTGTGGGCCCGTACCAGACTGCGTTCTCGTGCCAGTAGCCGCCGAGCCCCCGGCCCAGCGTGTCGGCCGTGCCCTGTTTGAGGTCGTGTAGCATGTCCCAGACGAGTTGCACGGAATGGTCGGCTTTCTCGGCGTCAAACAGCGCCGTGATCACGCCCATCCCGTCTGCGGGACCAGGGCACATCCATTCGACGCCAAGCTGCGGCGCCATGGGCCAGGCGCCGGCTTGAAGCATGACCTGCGGGATGTCCCAGATCGCTTCCATCTCGACGACCTTGCCGTCTTGGATCCGCAGGTATTCGTGGTAGCGCATGAAGACGGGTTTCGACGCCGGTGGAATTCCGAGCCATCGGTTCGAAAAGGTGCCGATCAGGTTGCCACCGAGGCCGACCCAATCCCCAGCTGGGCCACTGCCCCAGCGCGGCCCGGCCATGACGATGAAATCACGGCGTTCCAGGTCCGGCATGGCCCCAAGCAGCGGCGCGTAGACCCGCTCCCATAGGTCCTCGGGGCCTGCGACGTCCTGAAACGGATGACAGAGGCGAATCCGGGCGTCCGGTGCGAAGAGGTCGAACACCGCCTGACGCATCGCCGCCGCGTCGCCCTGCAGGAAAGCGCGCCGCAGCGGCGCGACAAGCGCCTTGTTGCAGTCGTGGACCGACATCAGCCCTTCACCGCGCCCGCAGTCAGACCCGACACGATCTGGCGCTGGAAGAACAGGACCAGCACGAGCAAGGGCGCGGTCACCGAAACGACCGCGGCCACGGCGAACATAATGCTGCCTTCGACCTGATCGCTACCGAGGAAACTGTTGATGGCCGGGATAATGGTCTCGTTTTCCTCGCTCAACAGCATCGCGGTCACGGCGAAGTCGTTATAGGCCAGCAGAAACGAGAAGAGCCCGGTGGTGATCACACCGGGCCACATCACAGGGATGATCACGTAGCGGAAGGCCTGGAACCGGGTACAGCCGTCGACCATGGCGCTTTCGTCCATGTCCTTGGGGATATTGAGGAAAAACGAATGCAGCATCCAGAGCGTGAAGGGCTGGTTGATCGCCACCAGCACGATGATCGTGGTGGGCTTGATACCCCAGATGTTCCACTCGAAGAACGGCAGCAGGTAGCCCGAAACCAGGGTGATATGCGGCATCGCGCGGAACACCAGGGCTGCGAAGAGGATCCAGAAGGCGTAGCGGAAACCGGATCGCGCCAGCGCGTAACCGCCCAGCGTGCCGAAAGTCAGTGAAATCGTCACCGTGAAGAATACAACGACGGTCGAGTTGATGGCGTTCTTCCAGAACTCCTCTTGTACCCAGGCGCCGTGATAGCCTTGGCCGGTGAACGCGCTGCCGGTCTCACGAACTGTGTTCACGCCGTAGAGCGCATTGGTCCAGTCGGCCTTGGAAAAGAAGTCCGACTGGACTTTGAAGCTGCCCCAGAAGGTCCAGAGGAACGGGAAGGCCGCGATGATCAGCCAGAGTGCCACCGCACCGTAGGTGACGATGGCGAGGGGTGTCAGGCGGGTGTCGCGTCTGGTTGCCATGATCGTCCCCTCAGTGGCTCTTGCGGTTGAAGTCGCGCCAGGTGCGGATCAGCACCGGGGTCAACAGGATGACGACGCCCAAGATCGTCAGCATCGAGGTTGCGCCAGCCGAGGCGTAAAGCGGGTTCCCGGATTCGCGTAGGTCGTTGTAGATGAACCAGGATAGCGACGTCGCATGTGCCTGAGCGTTGAAGCTGACGATCGGCTCGAAGACGCGGAAGTTATCCATCAAGAGCATCAACGTCACGAAGGACACCAGCGGCATCAGATGCGGCACGACGACCAGCATCATGGATTGCCATTTCGAGGCGCCGTCGATCCGGGCGGCCTCGAGGATGTCCTGTGGCACCGTCTGCAGCCCGGCATAGAAGGTGATGAAGCTGAAGGGCAGCGTGTGCCAGACGCCGTAGACCATCAGCATGATCCACATCAGCGGGGTGGAGGCTTTGATGCTGAGCGACGGATCGTCGAAGATCAGTTGAAAGGTCGCGCCGATGATCCCGTCGCCATCGACCATCCAGAACAGGATCAGCGAGCCCACCAGCGGCGTCACCAGGAAGGGCAGCAGCGAGACGAAGATCGACGGCCCCTTGATCAGTTTCGGCAGCTTGTTGACCCCGACCGCGATCGCCAGCCCGAGGATGATGACCAGCGGCGTGACCACGAACGTGTAGCTGAGCGTGAAGATCAGCGCCTTGTAGAACGGCAGGTCCATCACCGCGTCGATGAATTCGCCGAGACTGTCCGTTGTGCGCCAGGCCTCACCCATCTCGGCGAAAGCAAGATGCGAGCGGTTGGCGTAGGTGTTGAAGCCGTTGAACCGGCCCAGGGGTTGTTCCTCGCGCAGCTTGGCCGTGGCGTCGGTGTCCACGGACGTGGTCGGCGTGCAGCCGAAGGGGCCGCAGCTTTCCGAGACCACGATAACCTGCTCGTGCTGGATGAAGAGCGACTGGATGAAGACCGACACGATAGGCAACGCGATGAAGAGGATCATCGCCGAGAGCGTCGGCAGGATGAACCAGAAGAACGTGCGGTGTTTCATCTCTCGCGCCTTTGAGCGTCAGACAGGCGAAAGGGGCCCCGCGACAGGGCCCCTCCCAGGGAGGTTCAGTTCAGGAAGCCAGCTTCCTTGGCGGCGGTGGTGTAGGCCGCCTCGACATCGGCCAGCGCCTCTTCGGCTGTCTCGTCGCCCTTGTAGAAATCGACGAGTTCCGATCCGAGCGCGTTGTGCATCAGGTTGACGTAGGGGATCATCGGGTAGGGCTTGGCGCCACCGGCCGCCGTGGCCGACACACCTGCCGCCGCCGGTCCGGGCTGGAAGCCCTCGATCAGCCAGATCGCGTCGTCATTGTGCTCGGCGACCATATCGGCGGTCAGCGCGCTGACCAGGGCGGCAAAGGTCGCCTCGGCATCCTCGTCGGGGACGTTCTTGGCGATCGTCACGCCGTCCCACCAGAGCGTCGCCGCGGGGATCGAACCGCCGGCAACGGTCGGCGCCGCGGCCAAGACGGTGTTCGAGGTGATCTCTTCGGTGGAGCCCTCGTCATCCAGAACCGCGCCACCGCGCGACCCCCACATGATGCCGAGCGCGGCCTGACCAGCTTCCCACAAGCCCTGCGTCTCGTTCGAGGCCTGGCTGAGGTGGTCCGGGTGTGCGTATTCAATCAGAGACTTGATCGAGTTCAGCGCCGCAACGCCGGTTTCGTTGTTCACATTCGGTTCGGCAGACCCGGGCATGAACAGCTCGCCGCCGTTGGCAAAGTAGAAAAGGTTGAAAAGCTCGCCGACGTTCCAGCCGACATTCATGTTCATCACGATCGGATGCTCCATGATGCCCGCGGCGCGGATCTTCTCGGCGGCCGCGACCATTTCCTCAACGGTCGCGGGGATGCCTTCGACCCCGGCCTCCTCGAGGATGTCGGTCCGGGAATAGAGGTGCTGCGAGTTGGCCATGAAGGCCACGGCCATTACGTTGCCGTCCAGCGTGATCAGCTGGTTGGGGCTCAGGTGCGCGCCGTACTTCTCGACCAGATCGTTCAGCGGACGCACGAGATCGTCGTTCATCAGCTGG
>JAAUYH010032760.1_pt1 | contig 18310 bp, 14 predicted proteins | sample 7278061 | NCBI WGS metagenome assembly JAAUYH01 (sample SAMN14350203, study PRJNA611818) | marine sediment metagenome | isolation source: surface marine sediment (0.6m) | place: French Polynesia: Moorea | collected 2018-08 | reverse complement strand
TGATGGTGCTCCCGCTGGGGTTGTCGTCGGCGTTGTCGCCGTTTGTCAATGGTGTTCCATCGACGTCGATCTGAGTAATCAGCGGATTGTCTGTAGCGGTGCCGCCGACTTCGAGGTATTTGCGGGCCAGCAGCCGTTCACCGCTTGCTAGATCGACAGATACATCCAAGGCAACCTCTTGCACGGCCGGCATGTCGGCCGCCGCCGCTAGGGTTACTGCACCTTCGCTATCGGTGACGACAGTGACCCATGGCGAGGAAGTTTCGAGTGTCCACTCGACCCGGCTGGGCACGATATCGCCTTCGGGGCCCGCGACGAGGACTGATAGCGTGGCCTGCTCGCCTGGGGCAACCGCGGCTGGCTGTGCGCGAATGGCCAAGATTTGCGCATGAGAGAGTTCAGCCGGGGTCGCGAAATCATCACAACCAGCACAGGTGATAATGACGCTCAAGATGGCGTTGATGCCTGCCGCCATGCCGAGGAAAAAGGGAGTGGAGCCGCAGCGATAGGGGCGATTGTCTGCAGGTGAAGTAGGTTGGGTATGCATGTCAAAACTCTCCGCGCAGGCCGATGGTGGGAAGGATGGGAAGCCCAGAGACTTCTTCGCGTTCGCTGTAGTCAAAGTTGTAGGCGTAGCCGGCGATGGGGGCGTTGGCGTAGACGTTGGTGACGTCTACGAACGCCGATAGTTTGAATTGGTCAAACGTCCACTCGCGGTCAATGCGTACATCGAGTTGATGGCTGGTATCGAAGCGCACGCTATTGATAGAGCCATAAATGGGCTCGTAAGTGTCGAAGTCGGATAGATAGCGCGAGCCTTCGATGGGCGTGTAGGGAGTGCCCGTGGCATAGCGGAATGTTCCGCCCAGGCGCCACTTGCCCAGACGGACACTGGCGACAGCAGTGAGATTATGGGTTTGATCCCAATCGAATAGGCGCTCATCCATCTCCGCGCCGTCGCGGCGGGTGCTGCGTGAGAGGGTATAGGCCACCCAGCCGTAGAATCGATTGCGCCGCAGGCGCAGAACCATCTCGGCACCATACGATTCACCCTCACCTTGGTTGACGTAGCTGTCGAGGGATGCCTCGTCCATACGATTGGGGTCGCGGACCACGAGATCGCGGAAATCGTTGTAGAATCCCGATACTGAGGCATTGATCCCATCGCCGAAGTGATGCTCGATACCGGCGGCATAGTGGATGGCGGTCTCGGGGGAGAGATCGTCGGGGACGGCTTCGGCGTAGTTGAGGGGGCGGGCATAGATGCCGGTGGCGGCGCTAATATCTGCGCTATCGGCGATGCGAAACGCTGCCGATACCCGGGGTAGGAACTCGGTGGCACCAATATGTGAGAAATGATCAATGCGGGCGCTGGGGGTCAGGACCAAGCGTTCGATGGGTTTGACGTCGGCAGCGAGATAGGCCGATAGGCGGTTATCATCGATGGGCTCGTCGATCGTGATCGGATCGTCGGTGGTGAAGTTTGAGTCGCCGGGGACCCCCTCTTGACCCGGTAGCGGGGCATACGCGGCCACGCTGCCACCCAGACGTTGGATATCTCCGCCCACTTTGATGGCGAGACGGTCATGGGCGCGCCAAGAGGTGTCGTGACGCACGGTGAGACTCGTGGGCTCTAGGCGATAGAAATAGCGGTCTTCGAGATTGCGCCGCTGTATGTCGTGGCCATAACCGACGACGGAGGTGGCATCAATGTCGCCATTGCGGTATTGCCAGGTGGCGATGAGGCGCCAGAAACCGTCTTCGCTGTCGAGTTGACCGGTGAGTTCGCGGTCCTGAGGATTTTCTTCGTCGAGCAGAAATTCCATACGATCGCTACTTTGAATCGCCATGAGTGACACTCGATGAGCCACGTTGGGGCGCCAGTCGATGCGTGCCTGGCTGTCGTAGTATTGCGGGGCAGTGGTAAACGAGAGATTGGTGTCGTCGGGAATGAGTGCCGACGCGAATAAATCGATGAATGAGCGCCGAAATCCCAGGGCAAAGCTGAGGCCACCTTCGCGCCAAATAGGGCCTTCCGCAGAGCCCGATGCGGTGATAAAGGATACCTCGGCAGCGCCGCGAAAGCGGTCAGGGCTGCTGGGGCGGGTGCGCAATTGCACGACGCCACCTGTGGCGCGGCCGAATTCGGCGGCAAACGCGCCGGGCGACAGAGATACATCGTCGAGCATGGTCGTGGGCAACACCGTCTGTAGGCCGCCAAAGTGTTGCGCCAGGGGAATTTCAATGCCGTCTACTAGGTAGAGGGTATCTTCGGGACTGCTGCCGCGCACCACGAGATCGCCCGCGCCGCCAAAGCCGGATACCTGCGCAACACCGGGCAAGGTCTTGACCGCATCAATGGCGTCGCCGCGAGCCCCGGGGATGGTGCTGAGCTCTTCCTGCACCAGTCGAGTTTTGCCCGGTGCATCGGCAATCACGGGGGCGTCGTCCACCATGATAATGGTTTCGCCTGCAAGGGCGGCAAAGTCTTCGTCGCTGAGAGCGTCGTCGTAGTCAGTCCATATTGCTACATCGTCATCGTATTGTTCATCGTCCTGGTCGTTGGGATCTGCGTTATCATTTTCCGCCCCAGATTCGGCCCCAGATGATGCGGTACGGTCGCTCGGCGTACTTTGATTGTGATTCTGAGCCATGGCGACGCTACTGAAGCCGGTGCATAGAAGGATAGGCAGGACAAAGCGAGTCACTTGCATGAATAACTCCGAGGGGATGTAGATCGCCGGCGCAATCGCGCCGACCGGAAAGGGGACATGGGGCGGACGGCATCACGTTATGTGTGATGCTCTGTAGAACACCGCGGTGTGTGCAAAGTGTCACCGCAAATGACATTTGGCCGGCGCGGCTTGCAACCGCGTCTGTTCTTGCGCCAACATAGCTTTGGTTTCAGACGAACGGACAGGCGAATATGCAACCCATTCAAAGCGGCGATCTCAGACCGGTGAGCGAGTTATCTCAGGCGTTCTTTCGCGCCTCGAATCCCCACGTTTCTCGCGATGCGTTTGCGCGCAAATGGCAAGATGCCATCACCTCACCGCTGCGCTTCATGCGCAGCTTTCCCCAGGCGTGGTACATCGACTTGCTCGATCTGCCGCCCGAGAAGATCCCGCAGGCGTATTGCATCTGTCTCGGCGATGCGCATCCGGAGAATTTCGGTTTCCTGACTTTCGAAGAGGGGTCGCACTACGTGTTTAACGATCTCGACGATTCCGGTCTCGGCTGGGCCGCAATCGATGCGTTGCGTTACTTCACCACGGTGGTCCTGGCCGGATACGATAAATTGCTGATGCCGCTCACCAAGCTCTACGAGGGCGTCATCACCAGCTGCGAGAAGATGCGGAGGCTGCCCGAGGTCTTGCAGCCCGATATTGCGGCGCAAGATCAGAAAGAGCTGAACAAGTGGCTCGTCGATGGTGAATTCAAGTACGGTGATTCCAAGCGGCAATTGCTGCCGGTGTCGCAAGAGCGGATCCAAGCTTTGGTGCGCGCTCTGGATGAACGTGCCGCCATGGCACATTTAGAGGTAATGAGTATTGCCCAGCGCGGTCGCGACGGCGGGGGATCGGGCGGCTTGGTGCGCTACTTGGTGTTGGCCCGCGATCCGCGGTTGCAGACGCGGGAACTGCTCGAGTTCAAAGAGAGCACCCATGCGGCTACCAGCTGGGGAAGGGCACTACACGAGGATGACGACCGTCTCGATCAGTGTATGTCATCGATATGGCAGGGGTTGACGCCGCGCTGTCATCAGGAGGTGATGATCGGTCGCACGCCGTATTTGCTGCGCCATCGTTTGGGCAGAGCCAACGTGCGTGTGGACAAACTCGATGCTGCAGAACAGCGGCAAGTGCTTGAGGCGCAAGTATCGCTATTGGCGCGTCAGCATCGGGCTGCGTTCTTGGGCGTCGATGCTTCGCGGCTGGACGAATGGCTCAACGCCAGTGTGATCACCATGGCGCAGCGTTATCGCGATGTCTACGCCAATTTTCAGCGGGCGATGAGCAAAGAGGCGAGCAAAAAATAGGCTGGCGAAGAACGGATTTGTCTCGAATTGAGCTGTAAGGCGCGTCCATCGAAGCGCTACTCGTTGGCGACGCATCGTTTTTTTTCGTGGCGAGTGACACTTTGCCGCCGCGGCGGTGTTTGACTGCATAGACCAGGAACGGTTCTCCGTGGCCATCGATACCGAGACCTACTACCGCACCTATGGACCCATGGTGCTGAGGCGCTGCCGACAAATGCTCAAGGATGAGGAACAAGCTGTGGATGCGATGCACGATGTGTTCGTGCAGTTGCTACGGCGCGAAGATACACTCGAAGCCACTGCCCCGTCGAGTCTGCTATACCGTATGGCCACGAACGTGTGCCTCAACCGCATTCGCAGCGCTAGCAGGCGGCCCGAAGTTGCCGACGATGAGCTACTTCAGCGCATCGCCCATGCCGCAGACCCGGCATCGCGCTCGACGGCGCGTTCGATGCTCGCCCGGCTATTTGATAACCATGCCGAATCGACGAAAGAGATCGCAGTCCTGCATCTATTCGATGGTTTGACATTGAGTGAGGTGGCCGATGAAGTGGGCCTGTCCGTGTCTGGGGTACGCAAGCGCCTGCGCAAATTGCGTTCGGACTTGCGAGAACTGGAGGCAATCTGATCATGGCAAAAGGATCCAAGACTGTGCCGCAGTCTGCGGCTGCCACAGAGTATGGCGATGACAATGGCAGACGACGATCCACCGATCGTCCTTCTGCTGACCGGACTGCCGCGTCCACGAATGAGGCAATCCCGTCCGATTCATCCCATAGCGTTTCTGAGACCCCAAATGAGCCTGTGCCTGAAACGGTGCCCGGGCCGGTGCCAGCATGGCTCATCGAGCGTGCGGCGGTCGGGGAAGTCCCCGCAGCGCAGCGACAGCGCGTTCGTACCTTGCTGGCCAAGGACGAGCGGGCCCAGGCGCAGCTAGATGCACTGCGCGCCGACAATGCGGCAATTCTTGCGGCATATGCGCCGGATGCGGTGGTGGCTGAGATCGAGCGGCGGCGACGGGTGGCGGCGGCCGTGGAATCGACCCAAGAGGGTACGCGCAATCCCAGCGGTTGGCGTTGGCCACTGATGCTCAGTGGCGTGGCCGGCGCTGCCGCAGTCATGGGGCTGCTTTTCCTATCGGAGGGGACCGGCCCGCGCGTCCCAGACAACGTGATCGCGAGCAATACGACCAACACGGATCGCTTTGGCAATGGCGTAGCGGGTGGGTTTGAGCGTCATAAAGGCGAACCACAGCTCATTATCCATCGCAAACGAGGTCGTGAAGTTGTGCGTCTGGAGCGCAATGCGGTGGTTGGCGTCGGCGATCTTTTGCAGCTGTCGTACGTTCCTCGAGGGCAGCCGTACGGGACGATTCTATCCCTCGACGGAAATGGCGCGGTGACATTGCATTATCCGGACCAGGTAGACGGCGATACCGCGTTGGGCTCGGCAATAAATAATTCTGCTAATTCAGTGGACGATCGTAAAGCAGGGCGCCAAGAAGGCGGTAAAGAAGGCCGCTTCGAATTGCCCCATGCTTACGAACTCGATGATGCGCCGAAGTTCGAGCATTTTGTTTTTATTACATCGGCCGACCGCATTGACGTGCGCGAGGTGTTGACGCAAGCGGAGCGCTTGGCTCGCCGTATGGCCCTGCAAGAAGGCGCGGCGGAACGTGCCCAGCTGGAGCTTGCGGCCGGTGTAAAGCAAGTTTGGTTTTCTCTGCGTAAGGAGTCTGCGCCATGATGCGCTTGCCTATATATGTTACCGCGATCCTAGGGATGATATTGTGTTCGGCGGAGGTGGCAAAGAGTGCGCCTGCCAGCGATGAGGCCGGTCTGCGGCGCATCGCCCTCGTCATTGGCGCCAACGACGGCGGCCAAGACCGAGTCAAATTGCGCTACGCGACCAGCGATGCGCAATCGGTGGCCAATGTCATTCGCGATCTCGGCGGGGTGTCGGCGGCCGATGTCGACATTCTGCTAGACCCCGAAAGTAGCGAGATCGACGCTACCTTTGCCGCACTGGCGCGCAAGTTGGCGCGAATTCGTGAGGGAAAGGCCCGCATCGAGCTGCTCGTGTATTACTCCGGCCACTCCGACGAAGAGGGCCTCTTGCTCTCTGGCAGTCGGTATCCATATCGCAAGCTGCGGCAACAGATTCGTTCCCTGCCAGCCGATGTGCACATCGCAATTTTGGACTCATGCGCCTCGGGGGCGTTCACGCGGACCAAAGGCGGCGTTCGTCGGCCAGCCTTTCTGGTCGATACGGCCAATCAGGTGCGCGGCCATGCCTTTTTATCGTCGAGTTCAGCCGATGAATCAGCGCAGGAGTCCGACCATATCGGTGCTTCGTTTTTTACCCACTATCTCCTGTCGGGGCTGCGAGGCGGCGCCGATAGCAATCGCGACGGCAGGGTGACGCTGAGCGAAGCGTATCGGTTTGCCTATGACGAAACCCTGGCGAGCACTGAGACAACCCGCTATGGTCCGCAACACCCCGCCTACGACATGCACTTGGCCGGCGTCGGTGACTTGGTGATGACGGATTTGCGCGCAACCAATGCTTCGTTGGTGTTGGCGGCGGATTTGGCTGGGCGCGTCTTTATCCGCGACCGCAACGGACAACTGGTGGTGGAAATGCGCAAGAGCGCGGGGGCTCCGGTCATGCTGGGGCTGGGCGCGGACGAGTATCAAGTCACCCTGGAGCAGGGCGATATGCGCTTGCGCGCGGCGGTGGCGCTGCAGAGTGGCGCTGCGGTCACTCTCCGTGCCGGCGATATGGAGGCGGTTGCGAGAGAGGTGACCGTCGCTCGTGGTGGCGTGAGCACTGAGAGTGACGGCGACGGCGACGACGGCGGCGGCCGCGTCCAAGTCGTGCCGGTCTCGATCGGACTGATTCCTGCGATATCGTTTGGTGGTGGGCGCACGCGCAATTATCTGTCGATCAATGCCCTCGTCGGAGCTGGGAGCGAATTGCGTGGCCTTGAGCTCAGTGGTGTTGCAAGTGCACGGTCCCATTCGGTCGTGGGCGTGCAAGCCAGCGGCGTCGCTAATTGGGTTAGCGGTGACGTCGATGGCGTACAGTTGGCCGGCGTAGTCAATGGCGCGCATGGGTCCTTGGTGGGGGTGCAGGCAAGCGGCGTGGTCAACGTCACCCGAGGTACGGCACGCGGGGTTCAGATGGCGGGCTTTGCCAACTACAATAGTGGTATCGAGCGGCAAAATGTGTCCATGGCTGGTTTTGGCAATTGGACTATGGGGCCGCTGTCGGGCGTGCAAATGGCCGGTGCCATCAACGGCAGTCGCGGCATTGCCTGGGGTGGACAGGCCGCCGGCTTCGCCAATTGGGCCGGTGGCGCGGTCTCGGGCTTCCAGCTCGCTGGCGCAGGCAACTGGGCTGATGGTGCGGTGTCTGGCCTGCAGCTTTCTGGCGCGGGCAATTTGGCTAGAGGCCCAGTGGTTGGTGCACAGATCAGCGGGATGGGCAATATCGCCAGCGACGCCATAGACGGCGTCCAGGTGAGCGGCGTTTTCAATTGGGCCGCGCATCTCCACGGCGGGCTTCAGCTATCATTGGTCAACATTGGCGGGGACATTCGCGGTGCGCAAATCGGCCTCGTCAACGTGGCCAAGCGGGTCGAAGGCGCTCAGGTTGGCCTGCTGAACTTCGCCTCTGAATCCAATAATGCGGTCGGTCTACTCAGCGTGGTGCGCAACGGCCATAGGGCAGCGGAATTCTGGGCCGACGATCTGGCACTGGCCAACGTGGGAATCAAATTGGGATCCCGGCGCTTCTACACCCTGTTTAGCGCCGCCGCCGCGCGTTCATACTACCTCGCGGGGGCCGGCATCGGTGTCCACAATCAGTTGGATGGATTCTATGTCGATGCCGATGTTTCCGGTTATTCGACCTTCTCGACCGACTTCGATTACAGCGAGAGTAACGTCTATCAGCTGCGACTGATGGCGGGCTTGCCACTCCGAGGCGGTTTTTCTCTCTTTGCCGGAGCTTCGTTGCGGCTGCTGGTGGCGTACGAAGACACCGATGGCGGACCCGACGCGGAAGAGCCCATCGAGCCCGATCTCTTGCTCACCAGGACGCTGGAAGAGGGCGATGATTTCACCATCCGACTCTCGCCGGGATTGTTCGTCGGCGTCGCTTATTGAGCCAGTTACGAGTCAGTCACCAGTTAGTCATTACACTAGCGAGTCGTATAGCCTCCGTCGACGGCCATGGCGTGGCCGGTGATGAAGCTGGCTTCGTCGGAACACAGCCATAGGACCGCGGCCGCGACTTCCTCGGGTTTGCCCATACGGCCGAGGGGGTGCATCTTGCCGAGCTGTTCCTCGGCCTGAGGGTTGGCGTCGATATAGCGTCTGGCCATGGGCGTATCAATGACCCCAGGGTGTACCGAGTTGACGCGGATGCCAAATCTCGTGCCTTCGAGGGCTGTGGTCTTTGTGAGTCCACTCACCGCATGCTTGCTGGCGACGTATGCCGACACGCCGGGGACGCCCACGAGGCCCGCGATTGAGGATATGTTGACAATGGCACCACCGCCGTTCGTTTTCATATGGCGAAATTCGTGCTTTAGGCACAGAAATACACCGCGTACGTTGATGGACATGATCTGCTCGAATTGCTCAGTAGACGTAGCCCAGATGCCGACGTCGGGCTGTCCTTCTATGCCGGCATTGTTGACTGCGTAATCTAGTCCACCCAGCTTTGAGGCAGTTTGGCCGATCATGTCTTCGACGGCAGCTTCGTCGGTGACATCGGCGCGGATGTAAATCGCATGACCCCCATCACGGCGGATAGCGTCTGCTGTTTGCTCGCCTGCGTCATCGTCGATGTCGGCAATGCTGATGTGAATGCCCTTGCGAGCCATTGCGACGGCGACTGCGTGACCGATTCCCGAACCCCCGCCCGTGATAAGGGCGACTTTGCTGCGTTGTGGCATGTAAACACTCCTTGCTGTGGGATACTGCCTATGTTGGCGCGGTGATGCGGCCAATATTTATATCAGACAAGATTGGCAAGCGCGTACTGAGGTTGCGCTGACAATGAATTGTCGCCGTCCTCGCGGCCGATGGTAAGGCCTATCGCAAGGCCCATCGGCGCCGGGCCGGCAGTTGTGACGTTGCTCAAGCTGAGATGTGGCGGCTAGATTGGTGTAATATTTACTTGACCAATGGCCCCGATTCTCGGACAGACTGCATAGCTATGGTGTTTCATCTCGTTCGTGCTGCTGCTATCACAATTGTGCCGGCCGCACTGCTGCTCATGATGCCGGCAGCGGCGTGGGCCCAAAGTGACTACGCCGTTGCCGAGGACGGTGGCGTCGTAACTGACGATAGTGGGGACAGTGAAGAGGACAATCTCGGTCCAGAAGCCGGCGGAGATGACCGAGCACGCACGATCTATCGCCGCGGCGATCTGCTCTACAATCAGGGGCGGTACGAAGAAGCATTGGTGGATTTCCTCGAAAGCTATCGCCTCAGCGAGCGTCCGCGGATTCTCCTCGCCATTGCTAACACCTACGAGCGTCTGGGGCGCTATCGCGCGGCCGTGAGCACCCTGCGCCAGTACGCGCCCTCCGCGCGAGCCGAAGAAGAGCTCAATATCCGCGAGCGCATTCGTTCACTTGAGCGGCGCCTGGAGGCGCAGGAAGAGAGAGAGGCGGAGACCCGCGACAGTGAGACGTTGCCAACACCCGAGGAGAGTCGTGAGGCTCTCTTATACGCACCGCCGCCAGGCAGTAGGCGCGGTGGCGGTGGTTCGTCGGTCATGGGCTGGGTACTGGTGGGCACTGGAGGGGCCGCGGTGGCGGCGGGCACGGTCTTTGCCATTGTGGCCCAGGATGCGCGCAGTGAAGCCGGGGATCTCTGTAGTGGTGCGGGTGGCGCAACTGTATGCTCCATGGAGGCCGAGACTCTGTTTGAGCGCAATCGATTGTTTTCTCGCCTAACCGATGGTGCCTTGGTTGCGGGCACGGCGGCTCTGCTCGGTGGCGTGATTTTGCTGGCTCTGTCCGGCGGTGAAGATGCCACGTCCGAGCGCGGAGTCGCGGTGAGCCCTACCCAAGGAGGTTTGAACATTGGCTTTGTTACGCGTTTTTAGTCGTCGACCTCGTCCGGTCCAAAGAGGTTGGCGGAGCGCGATATATGTATCTGTATGCTTCGTTGTCATGGGCCTGTTGGCTCTAAATGGCGGCGCTGTCACGGGTTGTTCGTTGATGGCGCTCGATAAGTGTTCGTCCGATGCACAATGCGAGCAAGCTTTTGGTCTGGGAGCGACGTGTGATACTTCGCAAGGGCTCTGCCTGGTGGCCGAAGTGCGCGATGCCGCACCGCCAGATGCCGGCGCCGATGATAGGCTAGTCTTGGCGAATTATTGCCAAAACAGCGATAATGTGCCCTTGGTCGATATAGCCGGCAATTCAGCCAACTACGTTGTGGATACTACGGATCTCGATGATCGAGCGCGCGATTTGCTGTGCCTTGATGGCGTGGGCCAAGGGGGTGACTTGATCGGCAATGATGGCTTTTTTGCCGTAGATATGGCGGCGGGCGAACGTTGGCATTTCCACGTCAGTCTCTTTGCTGGCTTTGAGTCTGCCGATCCTGCGCTATATGTGCTGAACTCATGTGACTTACGCAGTTGCGAACTCGGCGATGGTAGCGATGTCTGCGGCGCGAGCAATGACGAGCACATGTCGTTTATCGCGCCGAGCGCTGGGCGTTACTACGTGGGCGTAGATAGTCGTCAGAGCGGGGGGGCCGCATTCACTGTGAACGTGATTCGTCCGGTGTGTGGCAACGGCACGGTCGAGCATAGTGAATCCTGTGACGACGATAATACCGATGATGGCGACGGCTGCGATAGCGGCTGCCGCAAAGAGCTGGCATCGGGCGACAGCGAAGAAGAGCCCAACGACGATACGATCGCCCACAATCTGCTGCGGATCGGCAATGATGGCACCACCAGCATCTCTGCCACCACCGGGGGGCGCTGTGATCCAGATGTGTTTGCTCTTGACGTCGAAGAGGCAGAATCACTGCGAATCGAAGTGTTGGATGCGGAGGGAGAGCCCTGTGCCAACGCGATTCCGGGCATGAGTATGGTGCTGTATGCGCCCGACGGCATTGCGGTGCTGGGGCGCGGGCAAGTTCGCGAGGGCAATGCGTGTCCCATCATCAATCCTGTGGTATTTCCCGGACCTGTAGATGAAAATGGCGATGATTTTGCCAGCGAACTCGCTGCGGGGCGCTACTATCTGGGTATATCTGCCGACGATAATGCGCCGCTCTCTCGCTACAATCTGGAAGTCCGGCGCCTGCCGCCGCCAGAGTCGCCGTCTGCGGCTCGCTATGAATGAGCCATGTCGGCACTGTGGTTGGACTGTCCGAGCGGCCTGTTTCCTGTATTTTTTGCGCTCTCGGCTTTGTCCTCGTCCACCCGGACCCCATTGGCAACCAATAGATGGTAGGGTTAGGCCAGGACGGAGCAGATACCCGTTCTCTTGGACGGCAGTTGCGTCGAAGAGCCCAGGATAGTCGATCTGACCACATAGAAAACCCATTCTAGATTTAATCAGCAGTTGAATATTATAGTCACAACCAGCGGACCAACGGTCTGAACGTATCCAGACACACATGAGAGATCTCTGAATGCAAAAGCTAGTAATCACTCTTCTTCTTCTGCTTTTACCTGTCACTGCCTTCGCCCATCCGGGACACGAGCATGTCGGCGATTCGGTGAGCCACCACCTGTTCGAGTACGCAGTCCTTATTACGGCAGCGGTGCTCATTACGTGGTTTGCCAATCGCATCTACGCAGCTCGTGCATCGAAGCGGCAGCCATAGCGCCTGGTTCAACCCGGCTTCTGCCAGTTTCTACCAGTTCCTAAATAGACAGCGAGATACTGATACATGTTGAAACGAATTCTCCAGTCCGTAACCAAGTCTGTGCCCAAAGCCGAGGCGCACTGCGACGGCCCCTGCGGCATCTACGATCCCGCTTCCGCGCGCGTCTCCGCCGAGGCGGTTCGCTCGATGACCAACAAAATCCTCGACTTGGCGACGCCGGACGCGTCGGATAAGGAAGCGGTTGCCCGTTACCACAATACGCTCAGCCGGTACGTGGCGATCAAAGAGGAACAAGCGGAGCTCACCAAACGGGAGCTGCTGATCCTGTGGACAGACTACTTCAAGCCCCCGCATCTCCAGAGCCATCCCGACCTCCACGATATTTTCTGGAAGGCGGCAAAGCTGTGTTCGGCATGCAAAGTCGAGGTGAGCAAGCAGCATGCCGATGAGCTTATGGCTGCGATCGAAAACATCCACAACATCTTCTGGGCTACCAAGAACAGGAAGGTGGAGTGGGTGCTAGCTGGCGGTTGATTTCCGCACTTGTTCGCGAGCTGCGCGGTGCGATTCAAGGCGAGAGGCGTTGCTATCGCGTGGAGGGCGACAGCATGTCACCTTCTCTTTTGCCCGGCGATCTGATTTGGGTCACCACGTACACGCGAGGCTTGCCATCGCCGGGCGATGTCGTGGTTGTGCGCGATCCGCAAGACCTTCAGCGCATTCTCGTCAAGCGAGCCCGCTCATGCGGCGCCGTGACGTTCTCCGTGGGGAGTGACAATCCCACGAGCGGACGCGACAGTCGCCATTTTGGCTCCCTTGGCATCGAGCATCTCATCGGGCGAGCGATTTTGTCCTGCTCCCCTTCGTCGCTGCGCATTAAGCTCTGTCTGTGATGCCAACCCCGCCATAGCCGCGTAGCAACCACGCGGGTACTATTGTCGCCTGGGGTTTTCAATGCCCAGCCGGTTCATGATCTTGTGAATCGACATGCGGTCGATCCCGGCTGCGCGCGCTGCTTGTGAGACATTGCCATTATGGGCCGCGAGTAGTTCGGTAATATAGCGGCGCTCGAACTCATTGACCACGTGCTGTTTAGCAACTTTATACGGTGTTTGAATATCAATGGGCACCTGAAACAACTTCCCGCCGTCGTCGCTGTACATGTCCGGCATGGGTGTCGATTCCGCAGTGGCTCCCGTGGAAGAGCGCTCGTCGCCAGCGACATCTCGCTCGGCTCCGCGCGGCGGTCGTGAGCGCGGGATCTGCGTCCGCTGCAGCGATTCAGCACTGACCGGTGCCTCACTTAAAAACACTGCCCGTTCGACGACATTGCGCAGCTCGCGAATATTGCCCGGCCAATCGTGCTTCATCATCAGTCGAATGGTGTCGGGCGTGATCGCGGCCTCCTCGCCGCCCGGGGTGTTGGCCAAAAAATGTTCGACCAATGGCTCGATGTCTTCGCGCCGCTCGCGCAGCGGGGGAACGTGGACTCTGGCCACAGCTAGTCGATAGTAGAGGTCTTCGCGAAAGCGCGCCCGATTGACCTCGACCCCCAGATCGCGATTGGTGGCTGCGAGCACGCGAATGTCCACTGAGATGGTACGGGTACCGCCGATGCGGCGCACTTCACGACGCTCGAGCACCCGCAGCAATTTGGGCTGCATATCGAGGGGCAACTCGCCGATCTCGTCCAAAAATACCGTGCCTTTATGAGCCCGCTCGAACACACCGGCATGCGCCGCGGTCGCACCGGTAAAGGCGCCTTTTTCGTGGCCGAAGAGTTGGCTCTCTATGAGATTGGTGGGAATGGCGCCGCAATCGAGGACCTCAAAGGGCCCGTTACACCGGGGCGAGTAGGTGTGTAGGGATTCAGCCACCAATTCCTTGCCCACGCCGGTTTCGCCTGAAATGAGCACGGTGGCATCGGTCTTGGCCAGGCGCTCGAGACGGGCAAACAGTTCGCGCATTTTGATACTGCTGCCGACCAATTTGCCAAAGCGATTGCCGGCCGCCAGCGGGACCTCCACCGAGGCATCCAGGGGCTCAAAGCGAATTTGGCTGTCGCCGATAGAGATAAGGGCGCCCGGGGCAATATAGGCGTCGTTGATGCGCAGCCCGGCGACGTATGTGCCGTTGGTGGAATCGAGGTCGCGCAGGCGATAGCCGCGAGGATCCAGGGCAATTTCACAGTGCAGCCCTGAAACTTTGGCATCGGACAGCTGGATGTCATTGCTCCGCCGGGCGCCAATGCGGATGATGGCGGCATCAAATTCGCGAATCGAGCCCGCATTGGGACCGACGACGACCACTAAGCGGCAACGACGCACCCGCATGCCGGTTGCTCGACCACCTAGGTATGTCACCCAGGTCCCTGAACGCAAATCGTCTACTGACATCAGCCCCAGGCTACCACAACCAGCGGCATGCGTCCGGGTCGGTGCACGGCAGCGATCTTGCGGCCAAACCATGCGTCGTTCTGCGGCATGCCGTTGTGGTGGCCCACGACGACGACTGCGTTCAGCAGGAGCTGGCGATTCGCAGCATCTGCGGCGCCGTGCCCTTTACCGCTCTCGTCATAGGCTATCTTGCATCATCATGACTCTTGCCCTCAGCGCGGGCCTATGCGACCTTGCCCGCTCATCCATGGAGGTGTCGCCATGAGACGCGAATTTGCCCTACCTGGCACCCGGTCCCAATATGCTCCAGACCACCTCTGCGATTTGCGCCATGTGCGTATCGCGATTGAACTCGACGTCGAAGCACGTCGCATCCACGGCCGCTGCAGTTTGACCGTGGCCCCCATTGCCGGCCCCATCGAGCGTCTGCGCTTGGATGCGGTCGAACTCGATATCGTGCGTGTAGCCACAGGCGAGCAAAGTCTGCACTTCCGCCACGATGGCCGAGTGCTCGAAGTCGAGCTCGACGGCATCGAGAGCGAAATCGTCCTCGACATCGACTACAGCGGACAGCCGCGGCGAGGGCTTTACTTTGTCGGTCCGGACGAGGGCTATCCCGATAGACCGGTGCAAGTATGGACCCAGGGGCAGGACGAGGATTCTCGTTTCTGGTTTCCGTGTTTCGACGCCCCCCATGAGAAAGCCACGAGTGAGGTCATCGCCACCGTGCCGCAGCACTTTCGCGTGCTGTCCAACGGTGACCTAGTCAGCGATCGCGTGGAGGAGACCAGCGGCCGGCGCACAGTGCACTGGCACATGGATACGCCGCATTCGATATACCTCATCACGCTGGTGGCGGCAGAGCTCGTGGAAATCCGCGAACGCTGGCGCAATGTGGATGTCGTCTACTACGCTGCCCCGGGCCAAGGGGAGGACACCCAGCGCACCCTGGCGCGTACCCCCGAAATGCTGGAGCTATTTTCCAATACCTTCGGCATGGCGTATCCCTATAAAAAGTACGCGCAGATCTTTGTCGCCGATTTCATTTTCGGCGGCATGGAGAACACCACGGCTACCACCCTGACCGATCTGGTACTGATAGACGAACGCGCCGCCCTCGACTACGACGTCGAGCATTTGGTGGCTCATGAATTGGCACATCAGTGGTTTGGCGATCTCGTGACTTGTCGCGATTGGAGCCAGGGCTGGCTCAACGAGGGCTTTGCCACCTATGCCGAATACGTGTGGTTCGAGCATTCTCGCGGCACCGACGATGCCGCGATGGAATTGGCGCAATGGGCCCACGCCTATTTTAGCGAGGACATCAAGCGATATCGCCGCGTTATCGCTACCAACCGCTACGATAGTCCCATCGATATTTTCGACCACCATCTGTATCAAAAAGGCGGCTGGGTGTTGCACATGCTGCGCCGGCTGCTCGGCGATGATTTGTTCTGGCGGTCGGTGGGTCACTATCTCGACAGCAATCGTCACGGTTCGGTGCAGACCCACGATTTGGCCCGCTCGGTGGAACGATCCACGGGCCGCGTGCTCGATTGGTTTTTCGAGCAATGGGTGACGGGCGGCGCCGGACATCCAGAGCTCGATATCCATTACAGCTGGGATCCTGAGCGTCAACACGCCTCAGTGCTGGTCCAGCAGACCCAGACCGTCGATAATCAGACCCCGCTTTTCCGGGTGCCCACCCATATGCGCTTTCGCGTCGGTGATAGCGATGTCGATTGCCCATTGGAAATTACCGCCGAACGGCAGCAGTTCTTTTTCCCGCTGGAAGAAGAGCCGAGCCAGGCGATTTTCGATCCAGGCAGATACCTGTTGGCGCAAGTAAAGATGGAAAAGAGCGAGCCTCTGTGGTTGGCGGAACTGTCTTCGGCGACCGCCGCGACCGATCGCATCGCCGCCGCCCATGCCCTCGGTCGTCGTGGTGGCGCGCGGATTACCGATGCCTTGATTCGCAGCATGAGCCGGGATTCCTTTTGGGGAGTGGGTTGTGCCAGCGCCATGGCTCTGGGCGAAATCCGCACGACTCGAGCGCGCGACGCCCTCATTGATGCCCTCGCCGACGGTAGCGGCATTGCGTCGCATCCCAAGGTCCGCCGTAGCATATGCCAGACCTTGGGGCTCTTTCATTCCGATGATGTCGCCGCCAACGCTCTGAGCGCCATTGTGACGGCCGGCGACGCCAGCTATTTTGTCGAGGCCGAGGCGTGTTTGGCCCTGGGCAAGACCCGCGCACCACAGGCGCCGGCGGTGTTGCGACAGGCCCTCGGTCGCGATTCCTTTCAAGATATGATTCGTCGCAATACCTACCTCGGTCTGGCGGCGGCACTGGATGATGAATCAGCACCGATTTTGACGAAGGCGTGTGGTTACGGTCATCCTCCCCCCGGGCGGCGGGCCGCACTCACCGCGTTGGCCCAGCTGGTTCAGGGCCGTCGCGACCGCGATAGCCGCGATGCCCGCGAACTGGCCGAGCGTATGCTGCGCGACCCTGATATGCGCATGAAGATGACGGCGATTGAGGCGCTGGGCATCATCGGTGATACGGCTTCGATTGCCGAACTCGACAAAGTGTCTCAGCGCGATCTCGACGGTCGCTTGCGCCGCCGCGCACGCGAGGTGATCCGCGATTTACGCGAGGGCGCCCAGATGGCTGAAGAGCGACGACTCATGCGCGAGCAGGTCGATACGCTGCGCACTGAGGTGATCTCGCTCCGCGATCGGCTCGACGGCATGGAGGCGGCACTCGCAGATCTCGATCACCTGCGTGACGCGCTGAAAGAGAAGAAGAAAAAGAAAAAGCAGAAAAAAACGCCACACGCTGAGTGAGGGTATTTCTCCGCTCAGACACAGCCGGCGCGGCCGGCAATCGGTCTTTTATGGCCGAACGCTGGCCCGACTCGCCATGCGCGCCGGCTCGGGAGTCTCGGTCTCAATGGGCAGACTTTCGTCGCGCGACCATTCGTTCCACGAGGCGAAGTAGTTGCGTACTTTGCGGAAGCCGGCTTGCTCCAAAGCGACTAAGGTGTTGGCCGCACGCGAGCCCTTGAAACAGTAGATGTACACCGTATCCTCGGGTTTGAGGCCAACTTCGTTGCAGACAGACAAGATGTCTTGACGGGAGCGGAAACGGGGCACCGTGCCGCCGCGGTCCATCATGCGGTACCATTCGATCCATACTGCGCCGGGAATGCGACCTTTGCGGGGGCAAAAATCGACGCCGTAGGGCGATGAGCTATCGCCGATCCACTCGTCGTAGTCGCGCACGTCGAGCTTGACAATGTTGGGATTGTCCAGCGCCGCCAGCATTTCCTCTTTGCCGATGATGATCGAGTCGTTGATCTGAATGGGGAATGGCTGCGGATTGGGTAGGGGGACCTCGTCGGTGATGGGCAGTCCGGCTTGTCGCCACGCGCGATAACCGCCGTTTAGAATCGCGATCCTGGGATACCCGAGGTAGCGGAGCAGAAAATAGCCGCGACACGATTGGCCGTATCCAGTGTCCATGGCGTCTTCGACCAATACTGCCAATTCGCGTCCCGACAAGCCGGAGGCACCCAATTCGGCGCTAAAGGTGTCGCGGAGGCGATGCATCGTCTCCGCCCGCGAGTTGTCGATGAGGTAGGTGAATATGTCGCGAATATTGACCGCACCAGGGATGTGACCGGCGGCGTAGTCCTCGGCTGGGCGGGTGTCGATAGTGACGACGGGTTCGCGAAAACGCAGGTTATTGAGCGCGTTGGGTTCGATGAGTACGGGAATGTCCATAGGGTCCTCCTGCGGGAGATCTGTGCAACAGCGCCCGAACGATAGTGGCTATGAGGGCGTGAGCGCACACGCCAATGCCGAACGGTGAGAGCTGGGTTTGGGACCTAGTCCTGCTGCTCCGAAGTTCGTCAGGGGATGTTTTTGTCGTCCAGGGCGTTGGCAGGAAGGCGCGACGAGGGCGCTGGGTGGGCTCCAGTAACCGAGGAGCAACGCAG
>JAAUYH010119631.1_pt1 | contig 18314 bp, 14 predicted proteins | sample 7278061 | NCBI WGS metagenome assembly JAAUYH01 (sample SAMN14350203, study PRJNA611818) | marine sediment metagenome | isolation source: surface marine sediment (0.6m) | place: French Polynesia: Moorea | collected 2018-08 | reverse complement strand
CAGACGCGCCATCTGCACGTCGGTCAGCCAGAAAAGATCAGACATGTCACCGCTCGATTTTTGCAGCAATGAATCACGCAATGGCTTGTCGATCAATGGGTCCTGACCCTAATCCCGGTGCCGACGGGAATAGCCGTTCGGCTCTGGCGAAGACCATCCCCGCAACGCGCCATCGGCGGGTTCGAAGACCTCGACCAGCAGCGGAAAACAGGCCGCGGCGTCGCTGGAATGCGTCGATGAACAATCGCCGCCGGGACAGGCGCTGAGCGCGCCCAGCAGGTCGATCTCGGCAAGGAACTCAATGTAGTCGCCGGGCCGAACGGGCGACGCCTTCATGAAATACTGCCCGGTGTCGCGGCGGAACCCGGTGCACATGAAGACGTTGAGTACGTCATGCACATGGCCTTCGGCCTCGGTCACCGGCAACCCGGTCTCGCCGGCCAGGGCCCGTGTAAGGTTTGAGTGGCAGCAATGATGGTACTCGCCACCCGACAAAAGCCGGTGCGTGTAGGGGTCGCAGCGGGTGCCGATCACGTCATGCACGCCACCGCCGTACTGGTCGAAGCCGTACCAATCGAGCGTGTCCTCGACGATGGTTGCCATCGGCCGCAAATATGGAAGACAGCTCCAGAGACGGTCGCCAGTTCCGACATGCGTGCCGTGCAGCGCCCGGGTCTTTCCAGAGAAGAAACGTTCGGACAGATCGTTTGCCGCCCAAAGGTTGAGGTCTCCGACCTGCGGGCCCTCGACGCTGGTGATGCGAAAGAACTGGCCCGCGCCGGCACGGAAACAGCCGCCCTCTCGCGGCTGCACGACGACCTCGCTTACCTTGCGTGCCTGCGATCTGGCATTGCGGTAGGCCGTCAGATCCGGCGGGTCCAGGGTGTCGGGCGGATAGACCAAAACAGGCGCCACGGCGCGGCGGGCTTGGGCATCAGGCGGTGTCGTCAACAGTTCAGCTCCCGGTTTTGCGGTGCCTGCGGTCGGATCGGTGCCCTAGCCGGCGTAGTAGAGCGAGACGACATGTTTCGCCTCGGCAAAAAACAGCCAGCGCACGACGAAGACACCCACGAGGTGGCAGGCAACTGAGAGACCGGCCCAGAGCGGTCCGAACGGTGTCCCGAGGAGGATCAGCAGCGGCAGGAGGAAAGCGAGCGCCGTTCCGATCACGCGCAGCTTTTCGGCGTGTTTGCGTCCGACACTGTAGGCCATTTCCTTCAGCAGGTAGTTCGAGCCGGAATGCGGGGATTCCAGCTGCCGGACTTTGCCGATGCGTCCCAGTCCAGTGGCGGTTTCCCGCGTGTGTCCGGCGCGGGCGAACAGGCCGTCGCCGATGACCCAGGCCGCAATCTGCGCCACGCCAGTCGCGGCGAGCAGGAATGCTGCCGGGGTGGCTTGGCCGGCGATCAACGCCCCGCCGCCGATGGCGTATCCAAGAAACAGGACCGGCGTCAGCGGGTGGTGCCAGCGCGGAATGGTCTTTAGCTGGGTATAGATCATCGAGGTCGTGAAAACCGTGGCGAGGCTGAGCACCGCGCCGACGAAACCAAGCCAGCCGGGGGCGCCGCCCAGAAAAATCCGGCCGAACGCGTAGGGAGCGACCGCAAGCAGGGCGGCGACGGCAAGCACCGCCTCGCGGCTGAGCCAGCTGGTGCGCCATTGGCTGAACGCCTTCGGGGCGTTCCTTGGATTGGCGAGGTGGAAGGCCGAGGCGGTGAGCCCGCCCACGGCGAGCGCATAACCGAGGAAATACAGCCCAAATGCCGCTGCTCCGGCGACATCCGGGCGGCCGATGCCGAGCCAGGCGAGCAAGCCAAATCCCAGGCCGGAGAGAGCGGTAAAGACAATGACAGAGGGCGCAGGGTGCATCAGATCGCCTCCAGCGCCTTGTCGAGCCAGGCGAGCAGGCCCTTCGGTTCCTCGATATCGCCGCCAAGCGCCTTGATTTCCGAAAGCGAGGCGTCCTTTTGACGGGGCGGCAGGTAGCGGTTGACCGGTTTTGTGCCCTGTTCGGGCATCAGTTCCATTCCGCCGCGCTCGGCCGTCAGCCGGCTGACGGGCGAGTCCGGGTCGGCGAAATCGCCGAAATGGCGGGCGCCGGCGGGGCAGGTGCGCACACAGGCGGGGACCCGGTCTTCTTCGGGGATGTTGTCGTTATAGATGCGGTCGACGCAAAGTGTGCATTTCTTCATGACCCCGGCGAGTTGGTCGAGTTCCCGGGCGCCGTAGGGGCAGGCCCAGGCGCACAGGCCGCAGCCCATGCAGTCGTCTTCGTTGACCAGAACGATGCCATCCTCGACGCGCTTGTAACTGGCGCCGGTGGGGCAAACGGTGACGCAGGGCGCGTCCTCGCAGTGGAGGCAGGATTTCGGAAAATGCACCGTCTGGGCAAGGCCGGTGTCGGGCGTAACCTCGTAGCTGTGGACGCGATTGAGGAAGGTACCGACGGGGTTGCTGCCATAGGCGTCCATGTCGGAAAGCGGCGCGCCGTAGTTCGAGGTATTCCACTCCTTACAGTTCACAACACAGGCGTGACAGCCGACACAGGTGTCGAGGTCGATCACCAGGCCGAGCTTTTTCCCGGTCTTTTCCGGTAGTGACGTCATCAGAAATCCTCCCCGTATGCGATGGTCTTCGGCCCCTTTCCTACGGGAGACTTGAGCGGCGGATGAGCGGGTTCCGACGGGCCGCCGGGTGGCGCCTTCTCGATCTTGACGCGCAGGTCGAACCAGGCGGCCTGGCCGGTCACAGGGTCGGAATTCGCCCAGCGGCGGCCGTCGCCCTTTGGCGGCAGAAGCTCGTTGATCAGGTGATTGAGAAGAAAACCGTTGGTGGCCTCAGGCGCGTCGTCCGAAAGCGACCAGGCGCCGCGTTTCTTGCCGATGGCGTTCCAGGTCCAGACGGTGCGCTCGTTCAGAGCTTCCATTCGCGCAACCGGCACCTTGATCCGGCCATGCGCGCTGGTGACATAGGCCCAGCCGGTTTCGGCAAGCCCGGTTTCGTCGAACACCTTGCCGGGAACATAAAGCTTGTTGGCGTTGGTGATCTGGCGCAGCCAGGCGTTCTGCGAGCCCCAGCTGTGATACATGTGCATGGGCCGCTGCGTCAGCGCGTGCAGCGGATATTCATCCTTGTCGACGACGGTTTCCTCGAATGGCTCGTACCAGACGGGCAGGGGTGTCATGGTGGCCTTGATCCGCTCGCGCAGGTGGTCCGGGGGCTGGACGGGCCCGTGCCCCTCGGCAGCGCGCTGCAATAGCCGCATCGGTTCCAGATAGAGGTTGAAGACGTAAGGCGCCTGCGCGTCGAAAAGACCGATCTCGACCGCCCAGTCCTGATAGGCCTGGTTCCAGGGCTTGTAGAACTGTGCCTCTTCGGGGATGTGCCCGATCCAGAAACCGCCATTGTCGATGTATTTCTGCAGCTGATCGGGATGCGGCGCGCCGCGGCCGTGGCAATCGCCGTTTTCACCGCGCCAGCCCGCCAAGGGCCCGACACCCGGGCGGCGTTCATGGTTGACCATGTAGTCGGCGTAGTCGGCGAATTTCTGACTGCCGTCTTCGTTGACGAAGCCCGGCAGACCAAGCCGCGCGCCCAGATCGATCAGTGCCGACTGGAAGCCCTTGACGTCGCGATCGGGCTCCGCCACCGGCCAGCGGATTGCATCCGCCGCCGCCTCGGCTTCGCAGATCGGGCGGTCCAAGAGCGAGATACAGTCGTGCCGTTCCAGATAGGTGGTGTCCGGCAGGATCAGATCGGCATAGGCCACGGTTTCCGACGAATAGGCGTCAGCATAGATGATGTGGGGGATGACGTACTCGCCCGAGGCGTCCGTGTCGGTCAGCATCCTGATGACCTCGGAGGTGTTCATCGACGAGTTCCAGGCCATGTTGGCCATGTACATGAACAGTGTGTCGATCCTGTAGGGATCCCCCGCATGGGCGTTCGAGATCACCATGTGCATCAGGCCATGGGCCGAGAACGGGTTTTCCCACGTGAAAGCCTTGTCGATGCGTTTGGCGCTGCCGTCCTCGTTCACCAGCAGGTGTTCCGGCGCCATGGGGTAGCCAAGATGCGGGCCGTCGAGCGGCTCGCCCGGCCGGACGCCGGCATGCGGTTTCGGGTGCGCCTCGGGCGGCTTGGGATAGGGCGGCTTGAAGCGGAAGCCGCCCGGGACCTCGACGCTGCCAAGCAGGATCTGCAGGACGTGCAGGGCACGGCAGGTCTGAAAGCCGTTGGAATGGGCCGAGATGCCGCGCATGGCGTGAAAGGCCACCGGGCGGCCGATCATCCTGTCGTGCCTTTCGCCCTTCCAGTCGGTCCAGGGCTGGTCGAGCACGATTTCCTCGTCGAAGGCGACCCGCGCAAGTTCGGCCGCGACCCATTTGATTCGGTCTGCCGTCAGGCCACAGCGATCGGCGACAGCGTCGGGTGCGAAGGCCGGGTCAAGGTAGGTTTCTGCGAGCGTCAGAAAGGCCGGGCGATAGGTGGCGCCGGCGTGGCGGTGGGTCTTGGCCAGGTCCGGCTTGACGCCGGGCGTGTCGTAGATCGCCGGTTTGCCGGTGGTGCGGTCAAGCACCATCGGCTTGCCCGTGTCCGGGTCTCGCAGGAACAGGCCGTCTTCCTCGCCGATCAGGAACCCTGCATTGGTGTAGCGGGAGAGATAACCGAGATCGACCTTGCCCGCCTTCAGCAGTTCGTGGATCAACGCGAGGACGAACAGCCCGTCGGTGCCGGGGGTGATGCCGATCCATTCGTCGGCCACGGCGTTATAGCCCGACCGGATCGGGTTAACGCCGATGACCTTGGCGCCGCGGGCCTTCAGCTTGCCGAGGCCGATCTTGATGGGGTTCGAATCGTGATCTTCGGCCACACCGAAGATCATGAAGAGCTTGGTGCGGTCCCAGTCAGGCTGACCGAATTCCCAGAACGCGCCACCCATCGTGTAGATACCGGCCGCCGCCATGTTCACGGAACAGAACCCGCCATGGGCGGCATAGTTCGGTGTGCCGAAGGCCTGTGCGAACCAGCTGGTGAAGGATTGCGACTGGTCACGGCCGGTAAAGAAGGCGAGTTTCTCGGGCGCGGTCTCGCGCAGGGGCTTCAGCCACGAGACGGCGATATCATATGCCTCGTCCCACGAGATTTCTTCGAAATGTCCCGACCCGCGCGGGCCTGTGCGTTTCAGGGGCGCGCGCAGCCGGGACGGGGCATAGTGCTGCATGATGCCCGCAGAGCCCTTGGCGCACAGGACCCCCTGGTTCACCGGGTGGTCGCGGTTGCCCTCGATATACTTCACCTTGCCGTCCTGCAGATGCACGTCGATGCCGCAGCGGCAGGCGCACATGTAACAGGTGGTTTTGCGGATCTCGTCCGAGACCTTGGGTGACGGTCGCGCTTCTGTCCGTGCCGTGGGTTTTAAACTCATAGTCCCCCCTTGACCGTCCGCGGCACGGGCCGCGGTGTCCTTCGATGCTTGTCAGGCGGTCCCGGAGGCCAGTGACAATTTGTGCGGTTCCTCGCTGAGCGCGGCGGCACCGATGGCCAATTGGCTGCGCAGCCTCACCACGCTGCCGACAATGATCATCGCCGGGCTCTTGACACCCGCTGCTTCGACCTGTGCAACAATGTTGCCCAGGGTTCCAGTCAAAACTCGCTGGTCCGTCCGGGTGCCCTTTTCGATGACGGCGATATCGGTGTTCATCGACACACCGTGGCGGCCGAAGCCTTCGACGAGCGCCGGCAGGTTTTGCAGGCCCATGTAAACGGCGACGGTCTGGGCGGGGCGGATCAGGACTTCCCAGTCGAGGTCAAGCACGCCGTCGCGGCCATGGGCGGTCACGAACAGGCAGGATTGCGCGTGGTCGCGATGGGTCAGCGGGATGCCGGCATAGGCACCGCACCCCGCGGCGGCGGTGATCCCGGGAACGACCTTGAAGGGCACGCCCTGCCGGGTGAGCAGCTCGATTTCCTCGCCGCCGCGCCCGAAGATGAACGGATCGCCGCCCTTCAGACGCAGAACGCGGTTGCCCTCTTTCGCAAGCTTGACGAGCAACTCGGAGATATCGCCCTGCTCCATCGTGTGGTCTTTGGCCTTCTTGCCGACATAGATCCGTTCTGCGTCGCGGCGGACCAGCGACATGATCTCATCGCCGATCAGCCGGTCGTAGAGCACGACGTCCGCACGCTGCATCAGGCGCAGCGCGCGGAAAGTCAGCAGGTCGGGATCGCCGGGGCCCGCCCCGACGAGGTAGACCTCGCCCATCGGTTTTTCTTCTTCCGTGCGGGAGAGATCGGATTCGATCCGGTTCGCGGCGCCCTGTACGTCACCGGCGAGGTAAAGATCGCCCGCGGGGCCGTCGATCATCCGCTCCCAGAAATGCCGCCTTTCGCGTCCGTGCGGGATGGCAGCAGCAATCCGGTCGCGGAAGCCGCCGACGAAGGCGGCGAGCCGCCCGTAGGCAGGCTGCAGCATGGTCTCGATCCGGGCGCGCAGCGTGCGGGCGATCACCGGCGCCGCGCCACCGGTCGAGATTGCCACGACGACCGGCGAGCGGTCGACGATCGATGGCGTGATGAAGTCGCATTTTTCAGTGACATCCGCGATGTTGCACAGAACCTTGTGCTCACGCGACCAATCGTAAAGGCGCGCGTCGCGCGCGTCGTCTTCGGATGCGCCATAGACGACAAGGCTGGCGGCGACGTCTGCGCGCTCTGGCAGGCGATTCTCGAAGGTCAGGCCCTCGGGCGCGCGAGCCACCAGGCGACACAGCTCGTCGCCCGGATCCGGGTCGAGCGAAAGAACGCAGGCACCGGCAGAGAGCGCGCGTTCCACGCGGCGCACGGCAGAGGATCCGCCTCCATCGACCAGAACCTGCTGATTTCTGACCGTCAGAAAGATGGGAAGGTTGTCCATATGCGTCAAATGTCCTGTCCCGGTTTCAGCCGACCTGCCGCCTGGACGGATCGCCTGTCACCAACATCTCCCTCAGCCAGCCAGCGGCGGCAAGGGCGGATTTGTCACCGCACCATTGCGTCGAACGCGTGCGCGTTGTCGTCGCCGGCCTTTGGTTTTCATTGGCCATTGGCAATTCAACCGGCGCCCGGCTAGAAAACTTACCAATGCAATCCTCTTCGCCGCATTCGACGAAGCGCCGAGAAACCTCTGTAACGGAAAGTGCAGGCCGCGAATGGATGTTGGATCACAGCAGTTGTTTTTTGACGGCCACAACGATGTCCTGCTGAAACTGAGCAGTGCGGGGGGTGTTGCGGCGGCCGAGGCATTCCTGTCCGGATGCGACGGCCATATCGATTCCAGGCGCGCGGCCACCGGCGGCTTCGGCGGCGGGTTCTTTGCGATTTACGTGCCAACGCCGGGCGACAAGGCGGTTCGCATGGATGAGATGGTGAAGCCAAGATACGACGTTCCCTTGCCCGACCCGGTGCCGCAGCCCGATGCCCTGGTCGAGGCGATGCGCCAAGCTGCGATCCTTGTTCGGCTCGAGGAATTGGGAGCCCTGAAGATCTGTCGAACAGCCGCTGAGATACGCGCCTGTATGACTCAGGGAACCATGGCGGCGATCATGCATATCGAGGGCGCCGAGGCGATCGATGCCGAATTCAATGCGCTCGAGATCTTCCACCGCGCCGGTTTGCGGTCGATCGGGCCGGTGTGGAGCCGCGAGACGATTTATGGCCATGGTGTACCGTTCCGGTATCCGGGTTCGCCCGACACGGGGCCGGGGCTGACGGATCATGGGAAACGTCTCATCGAGCGGTGCAATACACTGGGCATCATGATTGATCTCAGCCATTTGAACCAGGCCGGGTTCTGGGATGTCGCCGGGCTCAGCACGGCACCGCTGGTCGCAACGCATTCGAACGCTCACGCGATCTGCCCGCATTCACGCAATCTGACCGACGATCAGCTTCGTGCGATCGCCGACAGCGACGGGATGGTCGGCTTGAATTTCGCGGTGGCCTTTCTGCGCGAGGACGGCCGGATGATAGACGACGTGCCGCTGAGTGAAATGCTGCGGCATCTCGATCACCTGATGAGCATCCTGGGCGAGGACCGCGTGGGTATGGGATCGGACTTTGACGGTGCCGTGATACCGAAAGAACTGGACTCTGTGGCCGGACTGCCGAAACTACGCGATGCGATGGTCAAGCATGGATACGGCGACACGCTGATTGCCAAGCTTTGCCATGGAAACTGGTTGCGCGTGCTGGAAAAGACCTGGGGCCACTAGGCCCGGCACCGCAGCGATAGGCCGAAAACCAACAGGAAAGGACATATAATATGAACGCTTTTTCCCGATTGCTGACCGGGGCGGGTCTGGCTCTGGCGCTTGGCCTTACGGCGATGCCGGTGGCTGCCGAAACCCCGCCCAATATGCTGGTGATTGCAAACCGAATCGATGACATCACCACGTTGGACCCTGCGCAAAGCTTTGAATTCGCGGGCTCGGACGTGTTGCGCAATCTCTACGGCAAGCTGGTGAACTTCGACCCGCTTGATCTGGACGCGGGCTATCAGCCCGATCTGGCCGAGAGCTGGACCGTCAGCGAGGATGGCCGCACCATTACCTTTACCATGAAGGAGGGTTTGAGTTTCCAGTCCGGAAATCCGATCCGCGCCGAGGATGCCGAGTTTTCGCTGCGCCGGGTGGTGATCCTGAACAAGACGCCCTCGTTTATCCTGACGCAGTTCGGGTTTACCCCCGAAAACGTCGAGGAAACCATCAAGGCAGAGGGCAATACGCTCTCGATCACGACCGACAAGCGCTATGCCACGTCCTTTGTGCTGAACTGTCTGACGGCGACCATCGGGTCCATCGTCGACAAGGAACTGGTGATGGCCAACCAGGTCGATGGCGATCTGGGCAACCAATGGCTGGCGACGAACTCGGCCGGCTCCGGTGCGTATTCGCTGGTCGGCTGGAAGCCGAATGAAAGCGTGACACTGCAAGCCAACCCCGACTTTCACCTTGGCGCCCCTGCGATGGAGCGCGTGATCGTACGTCACGTCCAGGAAAGCGCCACGCAGCGCCTGCTGCTGGAACGCGGCGACATCGACGTGGCCCGTAACCTGAACCCCGAGGACGTGGCCGGTGTGCGGGATGCGCCGGGCGTCGTCGTGACGGACGAACTGCGCGGGCGGCTGATGTACATCGCGGTCAACCAGAAACACCCGGAGCTGTCGAAGCCCGAAGTGCGGCAGGCGATCAAATACCTGGCCGACTACGAAGGGATGCAGAACAGCTTTCTGAGCGGCCAGTACACGATTCACCAGAACTTCCTGCCCCGCACCTATCTGGGGGCGGTGGATGACAACCCGTTCAGCCTGAATATCGACAGGGCCAAGGAACTGCTGGCGGCCGCCGGTGTCGAGGGGCTCGAGATCGAGGTCGGCGTGCGCGAGGCGCAGGAGCGGATCGAGATCGCGCAGTCGCTGCAGAACACCTTTGCGCAGGCCGGTATCACGCTGAACATCACGGTGGGCACCGCCAAGGCGATCCTGGCCCGCTATCGTGCGCGCGATCTGGATATGTACATGGGCGCCTGGGGCCCGGACTATCCCGATCCGCACACCAACGCTGGCACCTTCGCCTACAACCCGGACAATTCGGACGAAGCGGGCGCCACCGGCCTTCTGGCCTGGCGCAACAGCTGGGACACCGGCGGGCTGACCGAAGAGGTCTCGGCGGCCGTGATCGAGAACGACCGGGATGTGCGGGCGCAGATGTATGCCGACATCCAGGCGCAGTTCCGCGAGACGTCGCCATTTGCGATCCTGTTCCAGAAGATCGAACAGACCGGCCTGAACGGGTCCGTCCAGAACCTGAACCTGGGTGGCGCGATCACCGCTGTCAGCTACTGGCCCGTCACCAAGTAGATGGCGCTGGCCGAACAGGGACAACGCACGGGGCGCCAACCGGCGCCCCTGCTGCGGTGGCTGAAGCCTGCCGTGCTGACCGTGGGGTCGATCGCGGTCACGATGCTCGGGCTCTTGCTGATCACCTTCATCATCGGGCGCGTCATGCCCATCGACCCGGTTCTGTCAGTCGCGGGCGAACGTGCGTCGAAAGAGGTTTACGAGCAGGTTTATCTGGAGCTTGGCCTCGACAAGCCGTTGCTCGTACAGTTCTTCTACTACATCTCAGATGTCGTGCGCGGCGATTTCGGCCAGTCGCTGCTGAATGCCCGTCCCGTTGCAGAGGACATCATGCGGGTGTTCCCGGCTACACTCGAGCTGGCCACACTGGGCGTGTTCCTCGGCATTGTCCTCGGCGTGCCGCTGGGCGTCGTGGCCGCCGTGCGCCGCGGCAGCTGGATCGACCAGATCGCGCGGTTCGTGGCCCTGGTGGGCTACTCGATGCCGATCTTCTGGCTGGGGCTGATGGGCCTGCTGGTCTTTTACGGCATCCTCGGCTGGGTCGGCGGGCCGGGCCGCGTCGGCATCTTCTATGTCGATGTCGTGCCGTCCGTGACCGGCATGATCCTGATCGACAGCATCATCGACGGCAACTGGGCCGTTTTCCGCAACGCCTTCAGCCATATCGTGCTGCCCGCCGCGCTGCTGGGATATTACTCGCTGGCCTATATCAGCCGGATGACCCGGTCGTTCATGCTGGAACAGCTCAGCGCCGAATACGTCATCACCGCCCGCGTCAAGGGTCTGAGCGAATGGCAGGTGATCTGGGGCCATGCCTTCCGCAACATTCGCGTGCAATTGATCACCGTGATTGCGCTCAGCTATGCCAACCTGCTGGAAGGGTCGGTGCTGACCGAGATCATCTTCAGCTGGCCCGGTATCGGCAGCTACATCACCACGGCGCTTCTCAGTGCCGACATGAATGCCGTTTTGGGCGGAACCGTCGTCGTCGGTTTCATCTTCATTCTGCTGAACGTGCTGTCCGACCTGTTGTACAAGGTCTTTGACCCGAGGGCGCGATGAACGCCCTGTCGCGCGAATGGCTGCTGACCGACACGCCCACTTCGCGGATGCATGCGCGGATGTCGTCCTTTTACAAGGGCTGGCTCGCGCTGCGCTCGAACACCCTGGCGATGTTCGGGCTTGGTATTCTGGTCTTCCTGTTGGCCGTTGCCGCGTTCGCGCCGTGGATCTCGCCGCACGATCCCTTCGCCCAGGATCTGGCGAACCGCCTGCAGCCCATCGGGTCCGATAGCCATCTTCTGGGGACCGACAGTCTGGGCCGGGATATCCTCAGCCGCCTGATCTATGGCTCGCGCATCACGCTTTATATCGTCGCCCTTGTGGCGCTGATCGCACCGGTGGCGGGTTTACTGGTGGGGACGGTGTCGGGCTATATCGGCGGTTGGACCGATATAGTGCTGATGCGGATCACCGATATCTTCCTGGCCTTCCCCCGTCTCGTCCTGGCGCTGGCCTTCGTCGCGGCCCTTGGCGCGGGCATCGAAAACGCTGTGCTGGCGATCTCGCTTACCGCCTGGCCGCCCTATGCCCGCATCGCGCGGGCCGAAACCCTGACGATCCGCAAGTCCGACTATATCTCGGCGATCAAGCTGCAGGGTGCCGGACCGATCCGGATCATCACCAAACATATCTGGCCGCTCTGCATCTCGTCGCTGATCGTCCGGGTGACGCTCGATATGGCCGGCATCATCCTGGCCGCCGCGGGTCTGGGATTTCTCGGCCTCGGGGCCCAGCCGCCAAGCCCGGAATGGGGCGCGATGATCAGCGAAGGCCGCCGTTTCATCCTTGACCACTGGTGGGTGGCCACGGTGCCGGGGCTGGCGATCTTCACCGTCAGCCTGGCGTTCAACCTGCTTGGCGACGGGCTGCGCGACGTGCTCGACCCGAAGGATGAGGGCCGATGACCCTGCTGCTCGATGTCCAGAACCTGTGGGTGCGGTTTCCCACCCGCAGCGGCATATTCGAGGCCGTGCGCGGCGTTTCCTTCGAACTGGGCAAGGAACGCCTTGGCATCGTCGGCGAAAGCGGATCGGGCAAGACGATGACGGGCCGCGCCGTCCTGCGGCTGATCCGGCCGCCGGGGCAGGTCACCGCCGACCGGATGAGCCTTGACGGCACCGAACTGTTGACCCTGCCCGAGCGCGACATGCGCAAGATGCGTGGTCAGCGCATTTCGATGATCATGCAGGACCCCAAGTTCTCGCTGAATCCGGTGATGACCATCGGCCAGCAAATGGTCGAGGCCTATCGGGTCAACCGTGCCGTTGGCCGCGCCGAGGCGATGCAAAAGTCGCTGGATATGCTGCGGGCGGTCTCGATCCGCGACCCCGAACGCGTGCTGCGCGCTTACCCGCACGAGATGTCGGGCGGTATGGGGCAGCGGATCATGATTGCGATGATGCTGATCCCCGATCCGGATATTCTGATCGCGGACGAGCCGACCTCGGCCCTCGATGTCTCGGTTCAGGGTCAGGTGCTGACGATCATGGACGATCTTGTCCGCCAGCGCGGTATGGGCCTGATCTTCATCAGTCACGACCTGAACCTCGTGGCGCAGTTCTGCGACCGGGTTCTGATCATGTATGCCGGGCGGGTGGTCGAGACCTGCAAGGCGTCCGACCTGCACGACGCCGGGCATCCCTACACACGTGGCCTTCTGAATTCGCTGCCGCAACTCGATCGGCCCGCCAAACGGCTTGAGGCATTGCAACGCGACCCCGCATGGGCCGACGCGCCCGGTGACGGAGCCGCGCTTTGACGGCGCTTGCGCTCAGCGGGCTAAATGTCTGGTTCGGGGACGGCCCCGCCCGCGTCGATGCGGTGAGAAATGCATCCTTCACCGTGGCCAAAGGTGAAAGCTTTGGCCTGGTCGGTGAAAGCGGATCGGGAAAGTCCACCATCCTGCGGGCGCTGACGGGGCTGGCGCCCAGTTGGTCGGGCGCGATGTCGGTGAACGGCAAGACCTTGGGGCACAGACGGGACAGGGACTTCTTCAAAACGGTTCAGATGGTGTTTCAGGATCCCTATGCCGCGCTGCATCCGCGTCATACGGTCGACCAGGTGCTGAGCGAAACGCTGAAACTTCACGGGTTCCGCGACACCGAGACACGCATCCTATCACTGCTGGACGGTGTCGGGCTGGGTCCGGCATTCCGGTTCCGCTACCCGCATCAATTGAGCGGCGGCCAGCGCCAGCGCGTGGCCATCGCCCGCGCCCTTGCCCCCGAGCCGGCGATCCTGCTGCTGGACGAACCGACCTCGGCGCTGGATGTCTCGGTTCAGGCGGAAATCCTCAACCTATTGATGGACCTGCGCGACGAGCACAAGCTGACCTTTCTCATGGTCTCTCACAACCTCGCCGTCGTCGCGCATATGTGCGAGCGGATCGCGGTGATGCAGAACGGCGAGATCGTCGAGATCATGCCGGTCGAGGCGATGCGCTCGATGCAGGTGACGCACAGGTACACCGCCGATCTCCTGAACGATTCCATAAACTATGTCCGCAGCAGTCCTGTGGACCCGTCCCCCAGCGTCGAACGGGTGGACCCGGATTAGCGTTGCCCGCCGACCCTGTTGAGGACAAGGTTCAGCCCGATCCGGCCGCACGAAAACCTACCTGCTGTTTGGTACGTTGGCGCGCTTTTGCCGTAACAACTGTCCCGGCAAGGGGGGCATGGTCTTGCCCTTGGTCAGCTCTCGTATCTTGTGCTGCCACGGCGGTTGGCGTCGATGCGCAGGCGCATGTTCAGCGGCTGATGTGCACGCTGGGCACAGGCCTGGCGGGGGCAGATGTGGCAATTGATGCCGATCGGAACGAAAATGCCGCGGTCTGCCATATTGTAGGGATCGGCATAGCAAAGCCGCTCGGAATGGGTGCGTTCGCACCCAAGCGCCACGACCAGACGACGGTCCTGGGTACCGCGGCTGAATGCGGGGCGGTCGGTGGTGCGGCAGATGGTGAAGTATTGTCCGCCATCGGGCAGTTCGACGAACTGCGGCGTGATCACGCCGGGGGTCCGGAACGCGCCATGAATATCCCAGACCGGGCAGGACCCGCCCTGTTCGGCCAGGACGAACGGCGTGGCGTTGAACCGCTTTGTGACATTGCCCGCCCGGTCGACGCGCAGAAAGAAGAACGGAACACCGCGTTGGCCCTCCCGCTGCAGGGTCGTCAGCCGATGGCAGACCTGTTCGAAACTGACCCCGAATGCGGCGCGCAGGCGGTTGATGTCGTAGCGGGTCAACTCCGCCAGTGAATGGAATTCGCTGTACGGCATCAACAGAGCGCCGGCGAAGTAGTTCAACAACTCCACCCCCAGCCGGGCGCGCCCGTCTTCGTCGGCGATCGCCGAACTTTCGACAAGGCCGTCGATCATCGTTCCGCAAGCGAGCATCCCAAGGACATGCGCGAGTTGAAAAACGCGGTTGGGGTGGTCGAGCGCCTCGGACAGCTGCACCTTGCGCTGCCGGTGGTCGAAAATGCGCAACGTGTCGGGCATCTCGCTGATCCGAATGACCTCTGCGTCTATGCCATGCTCGATACGCAAATGCCGCTTCAGCGAGGCGTAAATATCATCGGACGTCCCGCCAATGCGGGTCCGCAAGGCCTCGGCAACCTGCTCGAGTCCGTCGAAATGGTTGGAGTGATCGCGAAAGAAATCGTGGATTGCCGTTTCGGGTGTGATCGCCAGAATGCCTGCCGCCTCGCCACCGTCCGACAATCGGTTGAGCCGGTCGGTCATCGTCGAGTGGCTGCGATAAAGCTGCAGGAACCGTTCGACGAAGTGCGGGGCATGGGCGGCTGCGGCGCGCAGTTCCTGCAAATCGGGCGCTTCGCCCAGAAAGACAGTGTCGCGCATGGCGGCCCGCAATTCGGGGATTTGACGCTCTTCCGTCGACGAAAGCAGTTCGCGCCAGTCGACTCCATAAGCCTCGGTGATCGACACCAGAACTTGCACCGACAAGGATCTTTGGTTGCTTTCCAACAGGTTGACATAAGCCGGGCTGATTCCGAGCCGGGCTGCCATCTGAACCTGAGTTTCGCCATGAGTCCGGCGAAGCTGGCGGAGTTGTGGGCCGACGAATGTTTTTTCCATACTTACAAATTTACAATACCTGTATCTGTAAACGCAAGATATCACCTGCCAACGCGAATTTTCGGGAACATTCTTTTCAAACCGCTATCTGGCCTGATGTTGGAGCCTAACAAAGGACACGCGAGGCGGTGATCGCGCACATGCCTCAAAAAGGGAGGATTACACATGTTCCACAGTTTCACACGACGTACTGGACTGGCAATCGCCGCTACGGCCCTGGCAGCAATGGCGGCCATGCCCGCGGCGGCCGCAGACTGGAAGCCGCAAAAGCCCATCGAAATGGTCATCATGGCCGGCCAGGGCGGCGGTGCGGACCGGCTGGCACGACTGTTCCAGTCGATCATCCAGAAGGAAAACCTGGCATCGATGCCGGTCTTGCCGGTGAACAAAGGCGGCGGATCGGGCGCCGAGGCGCTGCGGTATCTGTCCGACAACGCGGGCGAAGCGCACAAGATCATGGCGACGCTCAACAGCTACTACACCACCCCGATCCGCAATGACATCGGCGTCGATATCGAGGAATTCACGCCCATCGCACGCATGGCCCTGGACACCTTCGTGCTGTGGGTCAATGCCGACAGCGACATCCAGACGCTCGATGAGTGGGTGGCGGCGGTCAAGGACGCCGGCGGCACCTGGAAGATGGGCGGCACCGGCACCGGGCAGGAAGACAGCCTCGTGACCGCAATGCTGGAAGACACGTTCGATCTCGATATCACCTACGTGCCGTTCAAGGGCGGCGGGGACGTGGCGAAGAACCTCGTCGGCGGCCACATCGATTCGACCGTGAACAACCCGTCCGAGCAGATGGGCTTTTACAATGCCGGCAAGTCGCGCCCGCTGGTGGCGTTCACGCCCGAGCGTCTGGCGGCTTTCCCCGACGTGCCGACGGCGTCCGAGATGGGCTATGACCTCGTTTACTGGATGCAGCGGTCGTTCGTGGGTCCCAAGGAAATGCCCGCCGAAGCCGTGGCGTACTATACCGAGATGTTCGAAAAGCTCAGCCAGACCGAAGAGTGGCAGACCTATACGGCAGACAAGGCGCTTATGGCGGACTTCCTGACCGGGGACGAACTGCAGGCCTATTTCCTGGAAGAGCGCGCCAAGCATGCCGAAATCCTGAATTCGATGGGCGAAGGTTCCTCTTAACCGGGTGCCTGGCTGACACGCATTCGCGGGGCCGTGCGCGGCCTCGCCTTGAAATGATACGAGATGAACAGGGGAGTCTGGCATGCTGACCGCAGACCGGGTTATCGCACTTTCTATCGTCGGATTGAGCGTCTACTTCATGCTCCACGCTCTTGCCCTGCCCATCGGATGGGAAGGATCGACGGGCGGACCTGGTGGCGGTGCGTTTCCGTTCTGGCTGTCCTTGGTGATGGCTCTGTGCGCGGGTGGTATCCTTTTGCGCAGCGTCCAAGCACCGCGCGAGAATTCCGAAGCGCCGTTCTTTGACCCGGACACGGTCCGTGCCGTCGCCGCCGTTGCCGTGGCGCTGGCGGTGACCATCGCCCTGATCCCGCTGGCGGGGGCCTATGTGGCGATCATCCTGTTTCTGATTTGGTACCTGCGGGTTTTTGGCAGACATAGCTGGACGCTTACGCTGATCCTGACCGCGTCGACGCCGGTGTTCCTGTTCCTTTTCTTCGAGGTGACGCTAAAGATCCTGCTGCCCAAGGGCTGGACGGAACCGCTTTTCCTGCCCCTCTACGCCACGTTTTTCTAAGGGGACCGGATCATGGAAATGCTCTCGCTCCTCGCCGACGGTTTCGCGACGTCGTTGTCGCCCCTGAACCTGGCCATCGTCATCCTGGGGGTGACGGCGGGCCTGTTCATCGGTGCGATGCCGGGCCTGGGGTCGGTAAACGGCGTGGCCATCGTGCTGCCGTTGACCTTCATCGTGCCGCCTTCGTCGGCGATTATCCTTCTGGCGGCGATTTACTATGGCGCCATGTACGGCGGGGCAGTCAGTTCGGTTTTGCTCGGCATCCCCGGCGCCTCGACCGCTGTCGCCACCACCTTCGACGGTCGCCCGATGGCGCAGCGCGGGAAGGCCGGGCTTGCGCTGATCGCCGCGGCGGTGGCGTCCTTTGTGGGCGGCACGATCTCTGTCGTGCTGTTCACGATCTTCGCCGTGCCGCTCGCAGACCTCGCCCTCGCCTTTGGACCCGCCGAAGAGTTCGCGTTGGTATTGTTGGCCTTCACCACATTCGTGGGGCTTGGCGGCGACGATATTCTGAAGACGATCATCATGATCTGCCTGGGCCTGGTGCTGTCGACGGTCGGGCTCGATCTGATCTCCGGCCAGCCCCGGCTGATCTTCGGCGATCTGCCGGGGTTCTATTCCGGTATCTCGTTTCTCGTCCTCGCCATCGGGGTCTACGGCGTGGGCGAGGTGCTGCACACCATCGAAACCTCGAAATCCGCGCCGCAGGTCACCCCTGCCAAACTGACCTTCCGCGAATTCGGTGACGGCCTGCGCCAAATGAACAGGCTTTGGAAGACCATGAGCGTAGGGTCGTTTCTGGGCTTCTTCGTCGGCATGCTGCCCGCCGCTGGCGCCACGCCGGCGTCGCTGATGGCGTACGGCATTGCCAAGACCACGTCGAAACGACCCGAAACCTTCGGCACGGGCAATATCGAAGGCGTTGCCGCGCCCGAGACCGCGAACAACGCGGCCTCGACCGGGTCCCTTCTGCCGATGCTGACGCTCGGCATTCCGGGTTCGCCCACAACCGCTCTGCTGCTGGGCGGCATGGTGATGTGGGGGCTGATGCCGGGTCCGATGCTGTTCATCGAACAGCCCGATTTCGTCTGGGGCCTGATATCGTCTCTCTACACGGCGAATTTCGCCGCCGTGGCGATCAACATCGCGCTGATCCCGCTGTTCGTCTGGGCGCTGCGCATGCCGTTTACTGTCCTCTGCGCCATGGTGCTGGTGCTGTGCATCGTTGGCGGCTTTGCCCCGAGTCAGAAGATGCATGACGTGTGGCTCATTGCCGGGTTCGGGGTTGCGGGCTATCTGCTGAGGAAGGCGGATTACCCGCTTGCGCCGTTGGTGCTGGCGCTGGTACTCGGGCCGCTGATGGAAAAGAGCTTCCGTCAGACGCTGATTGCCGAACAGGGCAACCTGCTGGCCTTTGTCGAACGCCCGCTGTCAGGTACGTTCATTGCGCTGGCAGCCCTGTTTTTCGTGCTGCCGCTCTTGAAACACGTGCGTGGCAAGGAAAAAAAGCAAGTGGTGACTCCGGCCGAGT
>JAAUYH010079612.1_pt1 | contig 18321 bp, 13 predicted proteins | sample 7278061 | NCBI WGS metagenome assembly JAAUYH01 (sample SAMN14350203, study PRJNA611818) | marine sediment metagenome | isolation source: surface marine sediment (0.6m) | place: French Polynesia: Moorea | collected 2018-08 | reverse complement strand
TTATTTCTTCTTCTCATGGGTTCTGCTTCAGTCTTCATCTGAGCTTTAGCTTTAGAAGCACTGCGTTTGAGAGATTGTAACCTTTCTTCATATTTCTTCCTATTACGGCGACTGGGAGTTTGTTCAATGAGAGTTTTTAAAGCACTACCGAGGCTCTTATAGGCGTTAGGTAAGGAATAACCGAAACGAGTTGCTAAGGCGATCGCTTTTTCGTCCGCTTCAATGGCTTCTTGAATAGTTTTTTCGTTGTTATTTTTTTGCCACAAGCGGTATCCTGAAATACCACACAGGGATAAAGCTAGGAGTAGTAGTAAGCCATCTTGTACCCAGAGTTCTCCTACTGCACCACCTAAACCTATAGCGAGGGCTGCCATTTCCCAACCTTCTCGGGGAATTGTATCGTTTTGGATCCGTGCAACCTCATGCCAAAATAGTAAATTTCTTTGATCTATTGCCAAATTATCCCATTTTGCTAGGTCGATTTGTATTTCGATTTCGTCTTTGCCAATTTCTTCGCTGCGAATCAGGGGTGGGTTAACTTCTGTTGTTCCTTCTACAATTACCCAGCTTTGCAATTCTGGTGGTAGTAAAGTTTTGAGTCTTCTTAGTTCGTTGATTTCTGCTCTTGCAGAAGAGGTTGCATAACTCATATACTTACAAATTCTTACTCTTTAATCTCTTAGTTTAATTTATTACCTTCATGATATCGAAATTTAATAGTATCTTTGTCTAAGAGTAAACAGTGACCATAATTCTTACAGTAAGTTTCAATTTGTTGATTGGTCAAGACAAGGAAGAGTGAGGGAGAATTTGAGCTAAAATTTATTTTTGCCAGATGTCTAGAAATTGACGATTCAAGACTAAACTTGATTAAAATTTTAGTGTTAGTAATTTTATGATTAGATTCCCCAAAAAATCTTTTAAATCTCTCTTATTTTTAAGTTTAGGGTGGCTTTTCTGTCTATTTTCCTTGCTAGTAATTTATTCTAGTGCTGTAGCTACTACTACAGAATCCCCCGAAGTTACTTCTCAACTAAACTGGTTTCAGGCTGTGGTTTTGGGATTTGTTCAGGGGGCGACAGAATTCATCCCTATCAGTAGTACAGCACATTTGAAAGCTGTACCCATATTTTTGGGATGGGGAGATCCTGGTGTAGCTTTTTCTGCCATTATCCAGTTGGGGAGTATTGCTGCTGTTTTATGGTATTTTTGGTCTGACTTAACCCAGATCTCTAAAGGAATGTTTAAGGCGATCGCTACATCCAATTATGAGTCTCAAGATTTTTGGTTGGCGGTAGGTATTGCTATTGGTACAATACCCGTTGTAGTTTTTGGTTTGAGTATTAAAGTATTGGTACCTGATTTTGATAATTCCCCTATTAGGAGTATGACTTCTATTGCGATCGCATCTATCCTTATGGGATTGTTGTTGGGTTTAGCAGAGTCTTTTGGAAGTCAAAAGCGCGATTTTCAAGATTTAAAGGGGAAAGATGGCATAATTATTGGTTTTGCTCAAGCTTTAGCCATTATACCAGGAGTTTCTCGCTCTGGTTCTACTATTACCGCAGGATTATTTAATAATCTAGACCGCGCTACTGCTGCACGCTTTTCTTTTCTCTTGGGTATTCCTGCTATTACTTTAGCTGGATTAGTATATGTAAAAGACTTTTTAGAAGTTGGTGTTAATAACTCTGAGTTAGTTCCTATTATTGTGGGGCTAATTTCTTCCGCTATCTTTTCTTATCTGGCGATCGCTTGGCTCATTAAGTTCTTACAAAAAAGAAGTACTTGGGTGTTTGTTTGGTATAGATTAGGATTTGGCATATTTATTTTAGTGACATTGGCGATGTCAGGGAAAGGATGAAGGATGATGAAGTAATAAGTAATAAGTATTACTTCCTCTCCTCCCCCAACTCTCCTCACTCCTCATACCTCAGATAGGGATGAAGGAGCAAGTAATTACTAACTAATAATCAATGACAAATGACACATGATAAATGACTAGAACTCGTAAAAGATTTGGTCAACACTGGTTAAATAGTGACAAAGTATTAAACCAGATTGTAGCAGCAGCAGAATTAAAATCAACAGATAGGATTTTAGAAATTGGGACAGGTACAGGAATTTTAACTCGCCGTTTGTTACCAGAAGTTGCTGCGGTAGTTTCTGTAGAAATTGATCGGGACTTGTGTAAAAAGCTAGTTAAAAAATTTGGAGAGATAGATAATTTTCTTTTGTTACAAGGAGACTTTATCAATTTAGATATTCCAAGTTTACTTAAAAATTTTCCTAAGTTTCAAAATCCTAATAAAGTTGTTGCTAATATTCCTTACAATATTACAGGCTTAATCTTAGAAAAACTTTTAGGTTCGATTGTACAACCAGCAGTCACTAATTATGAATCTATTGTTTTATTAATGCAAAAAGAAGTAGGAGAACGTTTAGTTGCTGTTCCTGGTACTAAAGCTTATGGTGCATTATCGGTAAAAGTGCAGTATTTAGCTAGTTGTGAATTAATTTGTGATGTTCCAGCTAAGGCTTTTTATCCACCACCTAAAGTTGATTCTGTTGTAGTAAAATTATGTCCTAGAATTATCGATAAACCTGTAGATAAACCGAAACAATTAGAAACTTTAGTTAAGCTTGGGTTTGCCAATAAACGGAAAATGTTAAGAAATAATATTAAGAGTTTAATTGACCTAGATGAACTTACGATTTTATTAGAAAAACTCCAGATCAATCCTCAAGCAAGAGCCGAAAATTTAAGCTTAGAAGATTGGATTAATCTTAGTAATAGTTATAAAAAATATTAAATATAATAGGTTAGTGGTTAGTTGTTAGTTGTTGAGACCCAACTCGTCGCTTCGCGAGGGTTGATTGGTACTTGCTACTTACTACTTGTTAATTGTTGATTACTGGTAAATGATAAATGATAAATGTTAAATCTTTTTTGTCAATTTTTGGTTGCACTTTAAGTTACTGTACTTTACTCTGTGTTCCAGCATTAGCCGATCAATGTTCTTACATAACTAAAGAACAAGCTTTGACAGCAGTATCTAGATTAAACTTAAATCAAACTATATATTTATTATGTGAGCCTTGCGGAGAAGAAATCCCTAAACCTACAAGGATTGAAAATTTATCAATAGAAATAGTAAACTATCAAGATTATTGGCAAGTAAAAGTAAACGATCGAGGAATAGATTTAGCCTATGTATTTATTGATTCTGGTATTGATGGCAATTTGATTAATTTAGCTGCAATCTCGGATTGTCAAGCTAGAAGTGTTAGTACGGTATTAGAAAAATAAGTACCTGTGCCCAATTAAATTCATCTTTTAAAAGAAGATAAATAGCCAAAGTAAAAGCAATAAACAATAAAATTTGATTTAGAATAAGTTTTGTCAGTGCGTAGCACACTGCTCGCACTACAATCTTTTATTTAATTTAGGATTGCTATAGGGTGTAATAATCTTATTTACTTTTAATAACTAAAGTTCGCAGACGATTTATGGCTGCTGCTAATTCAAAAGGACGAAACAAAACTAAATCTCCTTGGGGAAAGTCGCTAATACTATCTAATCCTTTGGTTGTGATTTGTTTGATGATTAAATCTAAAACAGTAGCTAGATTAGTTTGACTATCAATATAATGTTCTTTCCCATAAACCATAGCAGATGCGATCGCGATTAACTGTCCTTGATCTACAATTTGTTCAATGGCTGTTAAGTCAATATCTTCTGTACCAAAGCTGATTTTATTGATACCTCTGGCTTTAACTTTGATGTCTCTTTTGTAAGTACTAGGATCGATACTTTGGGGTAGAGGAATTCTAGGGGTGATCTTCCCGAAATTGCTTCCTCCTTCTTCTTTTCTGTCTGTGGGATATTTTAAGGCGATCGCTTTTGCTGCTTCTGTGACATCATAGGGTTGGTAGTTTTCCATTGCAATCACTGTATCAGCCACTTCAAAGTAATCACCACTTCCCCCCATAACTAAAATCGTCGAGACACGGTAATCATGGTAGAGTTGCCTTACTTTATCAATAAACGGGGTAATAGGTTCTTTTTCTTTAGCAATTAAAGCTTGCATTCGGCGATCGCGAATAGTAAAGTTAGTAGCAGATGTATCTTCATCCACTAAGAGTAATTGCGCTCCTGCTTCTAAAGCTTCTATAATATTTGCTGCTTGGGAAGTACTACCACTAGCGTTAGTAGTAGAAAAGTGAGTAGTAGAACGTCCTTGGGGTAAATGGTTGATAAAAGGAGATATATCGACTCCTGCAACACTACGACCATCTTCTGCCCTAATTTTAACCCCATTGGAGTTAGTAATCACAAATTCTCGTCCATCCCCAGGAATATGATTATAAACCCCTAACTCAATACCTTGGAGTAAAGTGGATTTCCCGTGATAACCACCACCGACAATTAGGGTAACTCCTTCAGGAATACCCATTCCCCGAATCACACCTCGGTTGGGACAATTAAATTCTACTTCTAAAGAAGGTGGAGACTGAAAAGGTACAGGAGCGGTTTGTAGAGGACGAAAATCAATGCCACTGCGTCGGGGTAAAATAGAATTGTTGGCAACAAAAGCAGTTAGATTTTTGCTTGATAGTTGTTGTCTAATCCAGTCTGCATCTTCTACGGTTTCTACGTGCTGTTGGATTTGGTGACTATCAAGAGACTGATAAAGCAAAGCAGACTCAACAATATCGGGGATATCTTCACACAACATAGCTGCTGCTTGACGACCTAAAATTCTTCTCCCTCTGGCTGGTAATCCTAGGACAAATCGTACTTCTACAAATCCCTCATCTATTAGTGCTGATGTTCGTTCTAAAACTTCTTGTCCTACAGTAGCAATGGCAATTAAACCGCTTTTTCCTGTACCGCGATGGGAACTAATACGGCGTGAAACTTGATGAAACTGTCGTGTGAGATAATCTCTTAAAGCAATTTCTCGACTAGGAGACTGATAGAGTTGCTTGGGAAATTTGGCTATAGACTGGGGGATTTTGACTCGAAACTTACTAGGGGAAGCAAAAGGATCCCCCTGGACGTAATCAATGATTAAAGTGAAGTCAGGAAAATCATAGTTTCCTCGAATATCTTTATAGGCTTTATAGCTAGCACCATCAAGATTGAGTAGGGTAGCGCGCAGACTTTTGTCAGACATAAGATAATTCAATTAAAGTAGGGATGGTAAAACAGTGTATGCAATTAATTATCTCTACCTTACCCATCCGTTAAGACAAATCGTGGGAAAATACAAACACAATAATTCCTTAAAATTTTTCATCTTTTCTTCGCGTTAGAATTAATTAAGATGGGTTCAACTTATGACTATTACTCAATCTCCTAAAAAAATTGGATTAGCTTCCCGTGTAGTTAATCAAGTTCTTGCTATTAAGCCCTTAGCCAACTTTGCCAAAAACCGCGCACGGAATATGATGATTAATCGTGCTGAGTCCCTTGGAGTACCTTGGCGGGAAAATTATCGCCAATTAAGCGATCGCCCAAATTGGGAGCAAGAACGAGAAGCTCTAACCAACCCTTCCCTAGATTATCCAGATTATTATCTAACATCTTTTCATGCTTACGAATCAGGGAATATGAGTTGGCAAGCAGCCTGGGAGGTTGAATCTGCTGCTTATGCAGTTCACGCTAAAATTTGGCAAGATACAGGAGCTAAAGGAGATGCTCAATTACGAGCTAGCTATCATCGTCTATTGCAACAAAACTTAACAATATCACCTCAAACAATTCTGGATTTGGGATGTGGTATCGGAATGAGTAGTTTTGCCCTACAAGAAAATTACCCTCAAGCTAAAGTTACAGGAGTGGAGCTTTCTCCCTACTTTTTAGCAGTAGCTCAATATCGTTCTCAACAAAATCAACATCAGATTCAATGGCTACACCGTGCTGCGGAAAATACAGGCTTACCAGACAACAGTTTCGAGTTAGTATCTGCTTGTTTAATATTTCATGAATTACCTACTACTGCTGCTAAAGCAATTATTACTGAAGCATATCGCATCCTACGTCCAGGGGGATATTTAGCAATTATGGATATGAATCCCAACTCAGAAGTATATCAAAAAATGCCCCCTTACATACTGACTCTTCTTAAAAGCACTGAACCTTATCTAGATCAATACTTTGGCTTAGATATGGCAACGACTTTTACAGAGATCGGGTTTAATCCCCCGACAATTAAGGTTAACAGTCCTCGTCATCGTACTATTATTGGACTCAAAGCCTAAATTTTCTTGCCTTTGGTGATGGCATCATCCTTAAAGTATTAGCTATAAAGGATTTAGTAAGTTCTTATAGTTGAATTAATTTTTATAGATTGATTTGATAGCAATTGCATTTGCCAATTAAATTCAACATCTAAAACTAAAACAGTTACAAATAATCTCATGGTACATATCTCTAACGGCGATCGCCCTCATACTAATCTTACAGATAATCAAAATGATACAATTCGGATTTTGATTGTAGATGACCAAAAAATGATTCGTGAAGGTCTCAAAGCCCTGATCAAAACTGAATCTCACTTAGAGGTTGTAGGCACTGCTGAGAATGGAGAAGATGGGATCAAGAAAGTAGAAATCCTGAAGCCAGATGTAGTGCTGATGGACATGGAAATGCCTGGAATGGATGGAGTAAGAGCAACCCAAGCTATCTGTCAGAAATTTCCTAATGTAAAAGTATTAGTATTAAGTACCTTCGATAACCAAGAATACGTAACTCGTTCTTTAAGCTCTGGAGCTATGGGATATCTGCTCAAAGGCACTCCAGCTAAAGAGTTGACTACAGCGATTCAAGCAGTTTATTTAGGATATGCCCAAATAGGACCAGGAGTCTATCAAAACTTACCTTTGACTCCCCAAGGTGAAACAAAAAAACTACCAACAAACGCTACATTCTCCAGTAATGGTAACTCCCTATCCGACCCAGAAGCCCTTAGTCCCCGTCTTAACGGACAACTTGCCAAATTAGGAGACTCTGATGCTGAGTCTTCCGCCCTTACCATCAAACAACAATCTGCTCTTGCTCCTCGTAAATTTGAGCAAACGGTATTATTACGTCAATCTCCCAAATGGTCGAGAGCCACAGTTTGGGCGGTAGCAGGAGTTACAGTATTTGCCATAGGCTGGTCGATAATTGCCAAAGTCGAACAAGTTGTACCAGCAGTGGGTCAACTCAAACCCCAAGATGACGTTAAAGAAATCCAAGTCCCCACTAACGGAGTTGTAGAAGAAGTAAAAGTAGAAAAAGGACAAAAAGTTAAAAAAGGAGATATTCTCTTAGTCCTCGATGCTACCACCTCCAAAGCTCAGGTAGAGTCATTGACCAATGTTCGTCAATATCTATCTCAGGAAAACAAATTTTATCGCGCCCTAATGAATGGGGAAATTCCCACTAACGAAGTGGAAGCAGCAATAACAAAACTGGAAATTCCCCGTGAAATTGCGTTTTTAGCTCGCAATCGCGCCCAACTAATCTCAGAAAATCAATTATACCGCGCTCAATTGGGAATTGACTCTGGTAAGCTCAATCCACAACAAGAAGTGAGACTAAGAACAGCCCAAGCAGAATATCGTTCTCGTGTAGCAGCAGCCAGATTAGAAGTAGAACAGCTAGAAAAACAATTTAATCAAAACCAACTACAGCTAGCAGATGCTAAGGAACAGTTAGCTACGGCTCGCCAAGTTTTACAGGAAATTAGACAGCGTAACGAACAATCTATCGCCCAAGCAGAAGAAAGTTTAAGAATTGAAGAAAAAACCCTCAACTCCATTGCACCTCTAGTAGAAGAGGGAGCTTTAGCAGGACTGCAACTAGATAGACAACAACAAGAAGTTAATGACCGTCGTGCTGACCTCATTGAGTCTAGAGCTAGGGGTCGGATTGAATACAACAACCAACAGCAAGAAGTTATAACTACCCAAGCAGAAATTGAGAGACTCCAAGAAGAACAAAAGAGACTCACATTAGATATTGCTCAAGCTAAAGAAGAATTAATCAACACTACAGCTTTTTCGGAAAAAGATACTTTAGACAACATTGCCGAAAATGAACAAAGAATTGCTGATATTGACACTCAGTTAAACAGGACTACTGTTGAGAATGATAAACGCATTCAAGAGATTAATAGTCAAATCAGTAGTGCCAAACAAACCCTGAAATATCAAACTATTTCTGCACCTATAAGCGGTACAATTTTTGACCTCCAAGCCTATCCAGGTTATGTACCTCCAGCAGGACAAGCTGCTCAACCAGTTTTAAAAATTGTTCCTGACGATAAATTAGTAGCGGAAGTCTTCATCAGACCAGAAGATATTGGTTTTGTCCAAGAAGGGATGAATACAGACGTTAGAATCAGTAGCTTTCCTTTCGGAGAATATGGGGATATTAAAGGCACACTTACTTATGTTGGGAGTAGTTCTCTAGAACCAGAAAACCAACCACCTTACAATTTTGTGCGTTTTCCTGCGGTTGTAGAACTAGACCAACAATACATGGATATTAATGGGCGACAGCAACCACTGCAATCTGGGATGTCAATACAAGTCAATATTCGAGTCAGAGAAAATCGAACTGTGATGAGTTTATTATTTGAGAAGTTCTTTACACCATTAGAAAAATTCAAAGAACTTTGATGAAGTCGAAGCTGACTTCCGCCGACGGGCGGGGCAGTACTTTAGACCTACTCCCCCGTTTTTAATTATCTCTAATTAAAAACGGGGGATTCAGGGCTGCGAGCAGAGATAGTAGTCCGAGACTGACTTACCTAAAGTTCTAAAGTAGTACTTCTTTGAATATTAATAAGAGTTGTGTCTTTATCATTTGAGTATAGATTTACTTGTTAGCATGAGATGAGCGAGAAATACTTTTGGATATTTGACTAACGACCTAGACTTCTCTCCAAACCTAAATCTCTACACCCTTTTATTGAGGAGAGGTTGTATGTCAATTTATCTTAGCAATCTATCTATTGTCTCACCAAGCTTTGCCCATTTTGTGGCTTCAGAATTGCCCCTGCAATCACTGACCAAAAAAGACATAGTTAAATGCCTCAAAGCTTTGGGGGTCAAAAATTCAGAGATTTTAAACCTTAAGTGGAAAAAAGAATTGTGGATTCATCTACAATTTGCTGCCGTCTCTAAAATCTGAGTCGGATGTTAACAAAAATCAGGTAAAAAAATGCAAGCTTTATTAAATAAATCTCCTCAACGGCTGGTTCACCGTAAAACTGGGAGTAGCCATATGAATGCAGCTACATACCATAGCAATCCTATGATTAGTAAGCATACTTGCCTTTGCTGCTCATACACTTTACTTCGTCATATAGGTTTAAGAGGTCTTTATTGGCGTTGTAGCCACTGTTATCAAGAAATGCCAGTTTGATAACCGATTACTCAACTTACTTTTCAAATATATATTCAGGAGACAAAGATATGGATGCTCAAGAAATTTTAAGTTCAAGGAGAGGTTAGAAAGGAAAAATTAGGGGCAGACTCAAAGAGAACACTACGCGCTCGCTTTGTTAAAAAGATATAGCAAGTGAACTTGATTTGCCTGGACATCATAATCTTGGTAAAAAGGGAATAGGGAATAGAGGGTTAATAGAAAATGTCTTAATCTTTGTGGTCTTCTGCTATAAATATGAAGAGAGGGTCGGTTATGATCTAAGAATCCAGAAGAGATGAACCGCTTGATAATTCTACTGTTCCAGATTTTAGCGTAACTGGCAATCAAGAAGAAGAAACGCTTTTAGGAAAATAATGTAGAAGTAACCTACTTGATTCCCAAAAGCGTTAATTTTTTAATTTAATGAAAGAAGCTTAGAAGCGGTTGTTTCGACGACCACCACCAAATGAACTTCTGTTTTCACGAGGTTTAGCTTTATTAACTTTTAGCTGGCGATCCATCCATTCTGCTCCGTCTAAAGCTTCAATAGCTTTATCTTCGTCTGCTTCGGATTCCATTTCTACAAAAGCAAATCCTCGGACGCGACCTGTATCGCGGTCGGTGGGAATATGAACCCGTTTAACAGTTCCATACTCGGTAAAGACTTCATTTAAGTCTTCTTGATTAACTTCGTAAGATAAATTGCCTACATAAATTGACATAATATTAATTGTCTTCTCAATGAGTGTTGTGTTTAGAGAGACAAGATTATTGGAAAAGAAATGGCTCAATACTTTATGGAAAAAACCTTTGATACTGAATCAAAACTTAATCATTAATATGCTTGATTCTCAGTCCTAATCATAACATTTTTCTGGAGAATCGATCTATCAATATTGCTCAAAGCGATCGCATGATTGCAGTGCGGGTCGTCGGATCGCCTTCCTCCTTAACCCCCGACACCTCCAAAATGTTCTTCACTGAAACTTTTTCCCCACCTTCGGTACTAACTACTGGGGAATAAACTTATTATCTTTTCATATATTTCCTTCAATATAGAATTAAATTTTCAGTATTGCGATCGCCTTATTGCCTAGTTCAAGAAAAAAATGCAGATCTCCACGGTGAACATTATTTTGCTAGTAAAGGTGCTGCGGAAAGTAAGGTTTGAGTGTAAGGATGTTGGGGATGGTTGAAAATTTGCTCGGTTGTACCGATTTCCACAATTTTCCCCTGATTCATTACAGCAATACGATCGCAGAAAAACCGCGCTACCCAGAGATCGTGGGTGATAAATAGGTAAGTTAAGTTAAATTCTGCTTTAAGCTCTAGCATCAAGTCTAATACTTGGGTTTGTACTGTTGCATCTAACATACTCACTGGCTCATCACAGATTACCAGTTGGGGACGAGTAATTAAAGCACGGGCGATCGCAACTCGTTGTTGTTGTCCTCCAGATAACTCGGAAGGATAGCGATGATAATAGTCAGAAACAGGAGTTAAACCCACTTTTTCTAGCATCTGTAGCACTTTAGTTTTGGCTTCTTCCCCGTTAGCAAGGTGGTGAATGAAGAGAGGATCGCTAATACTTTCCCCTACGGTCATTAGGGGGTTAAGACAGGCGTGGGGGTCTTGAAAAATCATTTGTATGTGACGGCGTTTGGCTCGCATTTGGTTACGAGATAACTGGGTTAAATCTTCCCCCAAAAATTCCACAACTCCCCCAGTGGGTTTTAAGAGTTGTAAGATAGTTCGAGATAGAGTACTTTTGCCACAACCAGACTCCCCTACTAAGCCCAAGGTTTCCCCTGGAGCTAGTTCAAAACTAATATTATCTACTGCTTTAATGACGTTTTTTTGTTGGGAAAACAGTTGTTGAATAAAATTGCTTTCTAAAGTGAAATATTGCTGTAAATCTTTGACCCGAAGCAGAGAATCTGTAGTTGTTTCTGGGGTTTTTCCGCTCTGTGTTTCTGAAATAGTATCTATGTGAGATGGTTGCTGAATCTTTAAAGCTGCTGCTAATAAAGACTTAGTATATTCATGTTGAGGCTGATATAAGATCGATTTGATCTCTCCTGTTTCTACCATTTTACCTTGATACATTACCCCAATGCGATCGCAGTATTCCCCTACCATAGCCAAATCATGAGAAATTAAGATCAATGCCATTTCTCTTTCACTACACAAGCGAGTCAACTCCTCTAAGATCTCGGCGGAGACAGTAACATCTAAACTAGTAGTTGGTTCATCCGCTATAATCATTTTCGGATTGAGGAGTAAAGCTAGAGCGATCGCAACTCTTTGACGCATTCCACCACTAAATTCATGGGGATATTGTCCCCAACGGTTAGGAGGAATTTTTACCGCTTCTAAAGCTTTTAAAGCCTTATCCTGGGCTGATTTACGAGATAATTGGGGTTGATGAGCTTTTAAAGTTTCTAAGCAGTGATCGCCGATAGTCATGAGAGGATCGAGGCGTGTCATGGGGTCTTGAAACACAAGAGCCACTATTTCTCCCCGTAATTCCCGTAATTCCCGACTATTTAGCCCTAAAATTGACTTCCCATTCAACTTTATTTCCCCTGTTACCTGACTTGTTGGGGGTAATAAACTCATAATTGTCCGACCGATGGTAGATTTACCACACCCCGATTCTCCTACTAATCCCAATCTTGTTCCAGGGTTGAGGGAAAAAGAGATATCATTGATTGCCCAGATTGTTTCTGAGGAAGATTGATGAGGATAGGCAACTCTGAGGTTACTAACTTCTAACAGGGACATATAAATCAAGCATTAAAATAATAGCGAATTTCCTGCATTGTAATGATTCAAAACCAAAAATGCTGCACATTTATTAGTTAAGTCGGGTTGAAGCAAGAAGCCTCTACGCCTTTAGGCTAGAGGTGTGTCACTACCATTTTATCTATTGATGTCGTTAAACAGTATTACGAGAATACCTCGCCTAACAACGGTAATTCGAGGTGGGTACTGCCTAAAGGTTAATTATTGGTGCATTGTCTGGGCTTTTGCCAAGAATTATATCCCGCAACATTATTTACGTCAGCTACAAGTTCTACTTTACCGTTTTCATTTATGATCCAGCCAGTAGCTTCCACAATTTGTGGAGTAGGTAAGGAGTGAGAAATAGAAGAAAAACTTGGTTTAGAAGAGTTATTGTGTTTTTGTGGAAGCTCTACCCAATCTGGTGGGATAGGATTAATGTTTAGAGTTTCTAGGGTATTGGGAGTGATACCGCCCCTCCCAACGACAATGAATTCACTTGTTCCTGGGTTACAAAGAGTGGAAATTTGTGCATTTAGAGGTTGGTCAGGTAAAATCAGTGTTTCTTGAAATTTGTTAGTATCAGGAACATTAAACGTTATATCGCCATCCAAACCAAACTCTGAACTAGCATCAATATCATTAGTTCTGTTTCCTAGTATAGCTTGACCTTCTTCAAGACCTAAAAGAGCTTCTGCTGTGATATTAATATTACCTCCGTCTCCTTGTTCGGCACTGGCAATGATGTCATTACCATTACCACTACTAGGGAAAGCGATAATAAAATTAGTATCAATAGTTAAGTTACCTCCATCAGTATTGTTGAAAGCCCGAGCAGAAATAAAACTGTTATCTCGTAAAACAATTTCATCAGCAATTTTCAGATTGATATTGGCACTCAATTCATCAGTTTCAGCTTGAGTAGCAGCCACAATTCTAGCTTCATTATTTAAATTAAGAGAATTAGCTTGTATATTAATACTTCCTGGTTCTCCTGTACCAGGAGAAGCCAAACCCAAACTTTGAAAATTACCAGCAGAAATAGTTGCACCATTACTAATCTTTAATTCATCAGTAAAAATCTTTATATCTCCGCCTTCACTACTTCCTTGTATGGAACTAGTAAATAAACCGCTTCTTCCTGTTGGGGAACTACCATCTAATTCCATAGAATCACTAGCATTAATGGTGACAGTATTTGCATTCCCTTCAGCAAAAGTGGCACTACTAATTTGTCCCCCATTGGTGAGACTTAGGTTAGTAGTATCAATGCTCACTTCTCCTGCATTTCCTACTGCATTTGATTCAACAGTACTGGCTATCGCAGCAGAAAATCCTGAACTCCTCTCTCCATCTAGAGAAATAGTATCCCTGGCATTAATGATGATATTTCCTGCATCTCCTCTTCCAAGGGTACTACCAATAATTTGCCCCCCATTGGTAAGAGTTAGATTAGTAGTATCAATGCTCACTTCTCCTGCATTTCCTACGGCATTTGGTTCAACAGTACTGGCTATCGCAGTAGGCAATCCTAAGCTCCTCTCTCCATCTAGAGAAATAGTATCCCTGGCATTAATGATGATATTTCCTGCATCTCCTCTTCCAAGGGTACTACTAATAATTTGCCCCCCATTGGTAAGACTTAGGTTAGTAGTATCAATGCTCACTTCTCCTGCATTTCCTACGGCATTTGGTTCAACAGTACTGGCTATCACAGTAGGAAATCCTGAACTCCTCTCTCCATCTAGAGAAATAGTATCCCTGGCATTAATGATGATATTTCCTGCGTCTCCTATTCCAAGGGTAATACTAATAATTTGCCCCCCATTGGTAAGAGTTAGATTAGTAGTGTCAATGCTGACTTCTCCTGCATTTCCTACTGCATTTGGTTCAACATCATTTAAAATAATACTCTGATCAACAGTTACATTGTTAGTGGCATTAATTGTAATATCACCAGCTTTTGCTTCTGTTGAAGTTGAATCTGCTGTTATTCCTGCTCTTATCTGACTTTCCCCAAAATCTCCGGCAGAAAGACTTACATTCCCACCATTAATCGTAATACTTCCACCATCTGTACCTGTAACGTCTATATCAGAAGCATTACTCAAACTTATATCTGCTCTACCTACATCTAATGGAAAGCTTAAACTACCATCATTATTTAAAGTAACTGTTCCTCCATCTTCTAAACCACCTAACTCGATTCTTCCTCCTGGTGCAGTAGCCTCACCAGCTTCAAAGCTAATATTCCCACCCACTAAACTTAGGGTAGAACCTGGTGCTACTTCTAATCCGACAGCATCACCAGCATTATTTTGTACAACTGAGCGATTTACTATCTCCCCTGGATTATTCCGAAGATTTAAGCCAATGGGAGCATTAATCGTTAATACAGGTCTTTGTGTATTAGTCGCTGTAAATTCTACACCATCAGGAAATAAAATACTATCGGCGGTACTGCCATAAAATGAACCACCAAGAAGCAGGCTAGCATTGTTACCAAAAATAATGCCGTGCGGATTGATTAAAAATAAATTAGCTGCACCATTAGCTCGAATCAATCCATCAATATTGGAGATATTCCCGCCTGTAACGCGAGAAAAGATGTTAACTATATCAGTAGCATTGTTAAAGAAAGCTTCACTGCCATTTGGTACAGAAAATTCTCCAAAACTATGAAACAAATTCCCTCCAGCGAGATCACCATCATCAATTCTGACTCCATTATTAGTGGGAGTTAAAGTAGTCTTGGTACTGCCATCAGTAGTAATTTGAGCAGAAGCAGAGTACATAAGTATCGATGGGTATAACAGACCGAGAAATGACCAAAATTTTAGTTTCATGTGAAAATCAGTCAAATTTTCGGCTATTTTACAATTTCAATACTTATGCTGTTAAGTAAAAAAATACTTTTTTTTTGATCGCCTTATTTGTCAAATTCAATCTCTTTGCTGCACTATCACCAATGTTCGGCGGTAATTGATTAAGAAAAGTTAGGCAAAATTGACTACATATTACTAATAATTATTAGGATAGTTTTAATAAAGTCACTCACAAGGCGCAAATATTGGTGTTGCCTAAATTGGCCGCAAAATTATCGTCGGTCTGGTATTTTTTTGTAACATAACTGCCTCTCGGGATTGACTAATGTGGGCAACCAAGACAGTACCAGTTAAAAAACTTAAATTTAACCACCAGGAGAGAGTTAACGGAAAGAGATGATTGAGCAACTAATAGGCGGACGCTATCAAATTGTCACAAATTTAGGGTCGGGAGGCTTTGGCAAAACTTATCTAGCTGAAGATATACACCAGTTTAACCTTCGGTGTGTAGTCAAAAAACTCCAGCCTTTATCTCCATCTCCAACAACTTGGTCTATAGCTACCCAATTATTTCAACGAGAAGCCCAAACTCAATATCGTTTAGGGCATCACCCCCAAATTCCTCAGCTTCTAGCCTACTTTCAAGACCAGCAAGAATTCTATTTGGTTCAGGAATTGATTGAAGGTCATAATTTAACTGAAGAACTTACTCCAGGTAAGCAGTTCAGCGAATCTGAGGTAATTTCTCTGTTGCAAGACATCTTAGAGCCTGTAGCTTTTGTTCATCAGCAAAAAGTGGTCCATCGAGATCTCAAACCCCCCAACTTAATTCGACGCCACCGAGATCACAAGATTGTCTTGATTGACTTTGGTGCGGTTAAAGAGTTAGCAGCCATTGAAATACTCAATCCTCAAGGAGAAACCAAAATTGTCACTACCATTGGTACTCCAGGTTATATGCCTAGCGAACAAAGTAAAGGTCAAGCTAGATTTAGTAGTGATGTTTATGCTGTCGGCATCATCGGTATTCAAGCTTTGACTGGAAAAATGCCTCAAGAGTTGCCAGAAGAGCCGGAAACGGCGGAAATTATCTGGCGAGAGCAAATTACAGTTAGTCCTAAGCTAGGGAAAATTTTAGACAAGATGGTCCGCTACGATTTTCGAGAAAGATATCGCTCTGCCTCGGAAGCTTTAGAAGCAGTACAACAATTAACTACAGAAGGCGTTCAGGGAAAGGGACTTCGTACCTACAATCATCTGTCATTAGTTCCCTTGAGGTCGCCTCAAGAGCTTGGGGATGACCCCCTTTCACGGTCAGAGTCCCAAGATTTAAATCAGAAAAGCCCCTTTTCCCCCCAAGTAAGAGGGATTATTGCTCCTGAACAAGTGACCACTAAACAATTCCCACCGCAGAACCAAAAATATGGAGAGATTAGGAAGAGGGGGAATCTTCAGCCAGTCCCTCTTGAATTCCCTGCCTTTAAGAGGGCAACGGGGTCGAGGTCTCCCCAGCACTGTGAGATGTCCCAGCAGGGGGAGAAGCTCCTGCCTCCTCAACACCAAGAAATCATTAAATCTCTTCATTTAGAAACTAAATCGGGTTCCCCTTATTCTTTACTTAAAGAAGTTTTTGACTGGACTAGAGGACATCCTTTATTAACGCGACAACTTTGTCAAGTTATCTCTAATGCTAACTATTTTATTCCTTCGGGAATGGAATCTACTTGGGTCGAAAAGTTGGTGCAAGAGCATGTGATTCATAATTGGAAAAATCAGGTGCTTGGAGAATACTTGAAAACAATTGAAGCTCATTTATTAAACAATACAATCTGTCTTCCTCAAACGTTACTCAAACTATATTTACAGATTTGGCACCAGGGAGAAGTAAGTACTAATCAAATTCGGGCAAAAAAAGAATTAATTAATTTAGGATTGATAATTGAACAAGAAAATAAGTTAAAAGTAGCTAATCGTATTTATCAATCAGTATTTAATCCAGATTGGGTGAAAAAGCAATTATTGGCTCTAGAAAAAAAGTCAGCTGTTGACCTCCGTAAGACTGAGGTGCCTGGGGCTGACCCCATTCCTCGGTCACCAAAGACTTCCAATCAAGCTAGAAAAATTCCCCCTCCAAATCAACAAATTTCCCAAACCACTCAAATCAAAAATGAACCGCTTACGCAAATAGCTGCTTTGATGAGCTTATTAGGATTGTTAATAATTTCACCCCTAGTAATTTTCTTAAACAATTCGCCACCTCAACTTTCACCAGAAACCGATAGTCTTGATGCTCAATCATTATCCAGGTCAACTTTGTGCGTCGAGCCAATTCCTGCTGAGGAAGCTAAACAAGAAGATTGGCTAAGTCGCCTTAACCAAGAGCAACAAAGATTACCAGAGCAGTTTCCTGCTAATTGCCAAGATAACCTAGACAGATTAATAGTTTTGAATGCCTTAGAGTTAGGGAAACAAAATCGTGTGCTGGATGGAATTGAAGATCTTTGTCAAATTAGCCCAACTTCTGCAAGTTTTAACCAAGCCCAATTTTGGCTAAATCGTTGGTACAATTCTGCTGATTGGGGAGAACAAACTCAGTCCTACTTAAACTCTGTTGGGGATTGTCCCCCCGCCCCCCAATTCTCCACCCAATTTTAAACTTGTGGGCTGTTTTTACCCTCGTGATAATGGGTTTAAAGCGGGAGTCCGTGATAGACGTTCTAATATATTGAATTATAGTCGTTTTTCTGGTATGATACTAACATTATGAAAACGTACAAATTCAAGTTATATCAAGCAAGAAATAACAGGTATCTTCACTCTTGTATTAATGCAAGTGGAAGGTTCTATAATCATTGTATCGCTTTGCACAAGCGGTACTACAAAATGTTTGGTAAACATTTGAATATGTATCGTTTGATGAAGCATATAGCTAAATATGATAAGCGAATTAAATACTGGCAACAAGCACCATCCTCACAAGCAGTACAAGAGATTTGCCAAAGAATTGAAAAAGCCTATCAACTATTCTTTAAAAACAATAAAAAAGGAACTAGACCTCCTAATTTCACAAAAACCAGAAAGTATAAATCTTTCACCCTTAAACAAGCTGGTTATAAATTACTAGGTGGTAATAGAATCAAAATAGGCAAAAAAAGTTATAAATTTGCTCTAAGTAGAGAAATAAAAGGTAAAATCAAAACATTAACAGTTAAAATAAATCCTCTTGGCGAGTTATTTATCGAGCGTGGTAACTGACTTCGTTGAAGAAAGTTTTGGAGTCGTGACGGG
>JAAUYH010167537.1_pt1 | contig 18323 bp, 17 predicted proteins | sample 7278061 | NCBI WGS metagenome assembly JAAUYH01 (sample SAMN14350203, study PRJNA611818) | marine sediment metagenome | isolation source: surface marine sediment (0.6m) | place: French Polynesia: Moorea | collected 2018-08 | reverse complement strand
TAGTTGGACCGAATATTACAGTAGTCATTGAGGCTCATAGCTCCTCTTAGAGAGTACCAGCAATGAAAATGGATGCCGCTTTTCAAATCGTATTGATTCTGTTCTTTAAGAAAGCATGACGCGCATGGTCTACGACTCCTCTTGTATGTTGCTGTCAAAGCACGTAGTGCTGGTCAAAGAGAATTACTGACAATCAACTGACTGGAGAATCTAACATAAAGCGAATCATTGAGGAACCTACTACACTATTAGTGGATAGTTTGTCTGATTTTGCTTGAAGCAGTGGAAGGGGTTTTTAAAGTGACAAACGAAAGATTTGATCGCTTCACAAGCATCGTCATTAATCGCTGATGTTGCAATTTTCATATTCCGGCAACCTCATCGATCCGAAGCTCAGATGCGGCTGTTCGTTTCATCCTATTGAGGTTCTGTGAGTCTAATGCTTGGCTGACGAAGAAGCATGACCCTATAGTATCGTCTATCCGTTTTGGGCGATTCAGTATCGAGAGATATTTCTGCTTTGTCCCAATCGCATTGTGTAACTCAGAAATGGAATGCTGTAGATTTACAGCTAGTCAAGTTGTTTTTCAGATGAAGAACCGTGGGTGGTCGAGTTTAAAGTTCAATTCCACTCCAGAAATAAGTAAAGAAGTGTTCCTGAACAACAATTGGCAGTACTCCGCTGCCCCTGCGTGGGAATCGAAATTCAAGCAAGGCAGGAAGAAACCATGTCGAAAATGTGAACCGTACCAGGTGCGCATCATTGTTTTCTGTTCAGTAGATTGGGTGGAACAAGTGGAAACGCAACTACCGCGCTCCGCGCTTGCATTGTAGATAAGTGCCACCACATTTTATCTGACTAACTCTTCCTCTGCAGCAATAGAGCAGTGGCAGTTCATTGTGATTGAAACCCTCCGTATGTTGTGAGGACAATTTATAAAACGAGTCGTCTAGCATGTGCGTCATGTTTTCTCATCAAACAGAATCTATATGAGTTGAAAAGCGGACTGCTTTGCACGAGAAATTCCGAGCAACGGCCACATCTATAATATTCGGGGCACCACGTTAGTTTGCTAATCTTTTCGATTATTCGGTGCTGTCAGATTCATACATTCTTCATTTACATTGTGTGGCATTAATTATCGATGAGATTCGGAGCTCTTCTACGGCAACACCTCATTAAATAATTAATTTGACAGTGGACAGGAAGGTCGTACAGGAAACGATCATTCTTCAAATTAAGAATTTCTTAATTTCAACTAATTCTTTATAGTGTTCCTGCGAAACAATGCAGATCTAGCAGCTGTGCTGGAATAAAGCAAAAAGAACACTTTAATAGGCTTCAACGTGAAATACAGCAGTAGGTTGAGCGGGAAGCTGAGTGTGCAGTTCACGCAGAACATACCACCTCCGCAATCGGCACTGTACACGGCAAGCCACTCAATAGCTCCAAAAAAGGTACTTCTGAGCGTACTGCTTTCTACAAGTCGTTGTACTACCAGCAATAGGGCACCGGTCAGATACATGTTGCCCAGCGAATTCATCATCGCGAAGTACTACCCGACTCTGAAAAAAACACCATACACATCGCGGCGTACATTATCTACGTGTCAAAAAGTTCTTCGTCAACTACTCGTTCGGTCTCAATCTGCTTCCGCTCGGACTCAACGTGAGGCCGATGGTGATCGGGCGAACCTGCGGCACAGTGCATGTGACTGTAGATGAGAAGACATACCCGGAGAATTCGATGTGAATGGCTCATATATGCCAAAGCAAGAGTAGACCTAAAATGGATAGTCGATTGGTTGCCCGACTGATTCGAGGCATTTCTCGCTCAGTGCATGAAGAGAAGTCCAACATCTCAATAAAATATCCCATGGCTCGTCCTAATTTTCTGAGTCATAAAGTATAGCTATTGCGCTAGTGACGCAATAAATAAATAAAACTATTACCTTTAAAACCAGTAGATATTTATTTTGTAATCTACAACACATATTCTATTATTCAGAACAAAACCCGGAGTATGGCGCCTATACTTTACGAGCAGGGTTTATTGTTACTATTCCTGATACACTACCGCTTGGGTGCTACGAAGCGACTTGCATTATCTGTTTCACTGTCAATTGGACGCTTAACATATTATGCGGCAGGCCTGGACATCAAGGCACTCAGCAAAATTCGGAATATACTCGTGAACCCTTTTAAGTTTTACCTAGAGTATTGCGGTCAGATATTGCACTGGTTTCCAATCTTGATGGACTATTCAGATTTATTGCGATGCACTGTACTGAAAACGAGGTTTTCGAATGCAGCCTATACTTGCTATACCATCGTTTTCAGCTCTCTGACGAGAGAAATTTGCTGAAGAAGACGATAAAACCCAACTATAAGTCATGTCTTCCACCATTTGAGCTCTGAATGATTTTTTACGTGAGTGACGATGCCTATTAGCTAAGCTGACACTCTGAAAGTGTTCGAAACTTTCCTCCGAAAACAGAGCCCAGCATCCATATTCCTTAATAAGGTACCGACGTGGGCTTCTAAAGTGTGAAGCTTAGGCATTTCCAACGGTACTAACCACCTTCTCCTCTCTATTGCGTCCTCGGTATTAAGTAATTCTTCAACCTTGCGAGAATTGCTAGGTCTCCATATAGCTTCTTTTAAGACCGACACAAATTCAGATCGGACTTCACAGAATTCTTTTATTATGGGATCACTCCACATTGTTTGAGTGCTCGAAAAATATCCAAGCCCTCGACGTGATTCACTTGATCCCACATTAGTGGAAGAAAGTTTTCGCAAGTCGTTGTACAGTTTTTTCAGAGACGGCAACAAGTCATTAGCCTTTATAAAGTAAAAGCAAACAGTTTCAAAATAAAAATCACAAAAAGAGCTCATTTTCGACATCAAGAGTTAGAAGGCACTCCTGAAATTTGTCCGGAGTATTAATTCTCTCGTTTCACCCCGATTATTGCTAAACCAAGTGACAAATGTTCATTAAAACGGCCCTTATGCCTAGCTCCATTCCATTCTATTTTTTGATTTAAACAATCCGAAACTAAGTCAAGGCATTGAATTATTTTGTTAACCAAGCCAAGTCGAATATGTATGGTAGTGGGACTACATTAGATGGCTTGGATCGATAAAGTAAGCCCAAATTGTATTTGTTAGATTTTTGCCATTTGTTGAAATGTGGTTTTCCTCTTAAATCTCTGATACCAGGTTTACGAGGAATTTGACTCGTCAATTCCAAGCTTAGACAATTACACAAATCTTGCTCAGTACGGTCCATCAATTTTTTTGGCGTTGCACAGAAAAGGCGAGGAAACTTGCTAGAAGCACCAAAACAACCACTGAGTGAGTATAAAAGTTTGAAGTCTGAAACGTTTAAATACAATAATTCATAGATTTTTTCTGAATACAAATGCCTTCAGGCATAATTGTTGAGAGTTCACTGAATAAACATTCAAAATATTTTTCAAGCGAACAAAAAGATTCGTCAGATCAACGTGATTGACCTAGCAACAAAACTTCATTCCATTTTTGCGTACTAAATTTAGATACGAATTTTCCCATTATTTTCGTCGTTCCAGTGCCTGAATCAATCGAAAGCAAAAATACTAATGTACGATCGTATTTAGAAGGTGGGATGCACCTTAATTGAGGTGGGCTTGGCCACATGTTGCATTCCAAGCATTCTTCTAAATAATGAACCATAGTAGAAAACAAACTAATCCGAACGCCCTCAATGCCACGGCCAACTAGAGATATCATTGACACAGGACCTTGGCCTAAGGTTTCTCATGATGACTTTTTCTCTCTCAAAACTAGTAAAGGTGGCATAAACCTACTGAAGGACCATCGAGCAGAACGTAAAACTTTGCAAGGAGGCAGGATATTGAAGTAGTTTCGTAAAAATTGGTTATCACGCTCCGTGCACCCACGAACAATGAGTAGAGCTGCAGCTTGTTTTGGTGTGATTGGGTTGTTAATAACTGCAATGTAAAACTTTTTTACTTGCGTAACGTCTCATGAGGTAGTTCTGAATGAGAGCTGTCTTTTTTTAGACTAAGGAAAGACATGCATCAAGTCCGTCTTCCGCGGTCATATTAATCATTATTAAACAGCTTTGCAACAGAAGACGCCTTCTGTGCTCTTGACGTTTCGACAAAATTTTGTATGCCTTCAGATCGTTTCGTGATGTATCGGTAATAACACTAAAACCTCGAATTCTTCTCCGAATACAGCAGTCACAGGTTGTCCGCTTCAATGGAGAAGAGTCTGATCCATAAATGATCGATAAAACTCTCTTTGACATCGATCTACCAATTCGATTACATCGACTGGTTGAATGGTGGAGTGGATCATCGCAATGTACAAGCCTTTTTTTCGATGATTTTAGATTCGCACTCCTGTCACCTTCATCACGAAAGTACATCGCTGAAATTCCGTGAGCGATCACAATATTAATAGTCTTCATTCATACCGAAAATTGACTCACAACGACTAATACGGAATCCGTTCACTTCTGTTTTCACCATCATCAGTACAGAAATAGTGCACATGACCACAAGACACCAAGAACTTCGTGAGATCTCAACAAGTTCCGTCGCGTTCCGTCAAAGCATCTTCTGGTGACTGCATACTCCGTGCCAGTACTACCATTACTCGAAGTCAAAACGTGTGGGCAACGATGAGTACCTCTTCTTCATTCCAGTATTATTAGAAAAACGGTGTTCTAGGTACTTTAATCGGCATTTATTATGAGTACAGCCAGTGGCACTTATACAGCGATTTGGCCGCATAGTGAATACGTGGCAGTCTTGTTAGTAAAGTAATTAAATTAGAGGCCTGCAGAGGTCTGAAGTTGTTTAAGAATCTAAAATACATAGCTGAAATATTAACACTAATCACGAACACCCACTTAGTATTGTTCTTAGTTGGGAATCATTTCTCCTATCGCAGTACAGCACAGTGCATTTGATGAAGTGCGAATACTAAAATACTATCAATAGCGAAGACTCATGGCTGCACGCTTGGAAAGAACACTTTTTAGACATAATAATTCCTATTAACTAATAGAAAACGAAAAAATTTTACGTATGAATACAAACATACAATAGACGTAAATTAACTTTCATGGCTTAGGTTTCTTTCTACTTTGTCACTCACACCTAATCGCAATAGGCATTTGTAAAAGATTAAAACTTCTCGGCTGCTATTTTGATTTGTCTTTCTTTGCTGAAATTGAGTTTCCTGCTTCGAAAGAAAGAGCAGTACAAAATTTATTTGGCTGTGTTCGAATTTTCACTGCTTTTCTTCATCAAATTCACAAAAAAACTCTACTTATACTCGGCATGACTCCTTACTATTGTAAGTAAGTCAAAAAGACCCCCTAACTTTTCTTTTCTTCTAGCTCATGAATGACTAAAACCTACAGGCAATTATTCTGAGTTGTAAGCAAATACCAGATAAAACGTTATGAGGCCCGCGATTCCTTCAAACAACGGTAGCATGAAGTAAATACATGCTAGCCTACATGAACAAATGATTCTCCAACAATGGGCTAGCCAGATGCCTTCATTTACGTACTATCAAAAGAATGACTTAACTTAGCATGTCCCAGACACAGCCATTTCCCTCTTGAATAATGGCTTTCGTATACTGGTGTTCGAAACGCTTTGAAAACAAAAAGGTATAGAAACTCCGATTTCAATCAAATTACAGGGTAACCATCGATTTGCTATGTTCCATTTTCTAATTTTAAGAAGACGTTTCGAAACGAAATTCATATCTCCAAATATACTTCAAACAATATTACGCTGTTTCGTATACATTTCGTTTCTGATTCATTGTTAAGTTATAATTGGTGGATAAGATATGAAATCGTCATTTATTGTGAAAGTTGTTCTCATGTTTCCTAGGCTTCAAAAGCGTTGAAATTCGTTGTGGAACAATCTGAAGGCACACGGAAATGTGCTCGAAGCCGAGTAAAGATAAGGAAATTCTATGATCTTCTGACTCCATTGTTGTCTCAGTCAGATGTTCAGCTTCCAGTTCTTGAATGGTGTTCCTAACCCGAATGATAGGGGTGCTATCGAGCATTACGTCTCCAGAGCGTCCGGTGTCGTTTAAGCTGTGCATGGTATTCTCCTAGGAGCAAAAATATTCGTGTCCGAAAAAAGAAAGCTAGATAATCGACGATGAGTACTGAAGCCATAGAACTATACAGAAACCGTGCGAACTCATTTCTACTGTCGACAACTAATTGAAGCAAAGGACACAGTATTGGTACATTTTCAACCGTCACCAAATATATGAATGTGTCAGTGAACAAATATATAGGCCCTAGAATTCGTGGTCGAACCCAAGCAGATTCCTATAGCTGGTCGATCTGGCTAATGTTCAAGAAACACAAAGGGCCAATTCAAATCTACGCGTATTGTCCAGTAACCTTTTGTATAACTTATTTCATTACTGCAGGTTGATTGAATTTTCATGCTGCATAATATTCGAATGAGAGTGAAATTCATTGACGGATTGGATACTACATGCCCTACTCGTTCATGGTTCCAATCGCTTAAGCAAATTGAAACTACACAAATCGATCACAACTACGATGAATGTATTGCAGTATTTAGAGTAAGGGAAATTTTTGGCGATCGACAAGTCAAATAGTGCACTCAAATCGGAAGATTTTTGGAACGTTTTGGAACAAGAAATCAAATTATGTACGAGTTCAAATCGTTCAGTACAATCCAATTTTTTAGAATAAATTTTAACCTAATTTTCAAACGAAGTTTAGGCAGAATAAGTTGCTCCGCGAGTCGCCGTGATTGAATAATGAATTCCTGTAGGTATATACAGAGTAATGAATATGAATTACTTCAAAACACAGCGATTCTGCTAAGTGAAGAAAAACACAAGCAATTTCTAAACTATTCACAGTAATAGCATTTTAGGTCAAATTTTCTCTTTTTGAGTTTTAAAATCGCTCTGAGTTCCGAATCTAGATGAAAGTGTACATTTTGCTGCAACAAAGCATTCAAAAGTCTTCTTCTAGAAATAGTGCTCAAAAATAGAAAGACGGAACTCCGAAATTTGTAAATTTCAAAGTTTTATCTAATGAATTATTTAATTCAAGCAAGAATAGAGATTGAAAAGAGTTTAATGTTTATTAATTTTTGAAGTCGATTGTATAGGAACAAACAGCATCTGACTCTTACTAGTTACAGCAAGAAATAATTGGTTGTTTTCATGTACCTTCAATAATCATTGTTTACTGCAATTATGATCGATTACTTGAATGCGAGATTTGTATAATATTTTTCAATGATAATAAATCGTTGATGAGAGCGATGAAGCAGTAGTTCTAATGAACTTAATTTATACTGAAATATGCTGCGAGACACAATGATTTGACTTTCTACAATTCAGGATTGATGCTCATTTGCAACTTTGAGATATTCGGTACGAATATTTTTTGATATTAGAATTGAAGGTAAACGAGCGTAGATACTTGGTCTGCTGATAGTGGTACTCAATAAATAATTGAGAACAACAACTTCAAGAAATAAATAATCAAGAAAATTATTAACTATATTTCGATCCAGCCTATTCCTGATTACCCACTGGGGATAATATATAGCAGGATACAGTTGTAGCACAAGAATAAATTATTTGGGCTCACTTGTCATGGAAAAAACAACAAAACGAAGCATTTAAATTTGTTGAGAAAGCATATTTCAATCCACACCTGTGCGTCCATCAATACCCTTTCTACGCAATTATCTGGATATTTCATAGATACTTGTTCTACGTTACCACCGAAAAGGAAATTATGTCCGCTATTTTGTCATAGTTTGTTTCAAAATTCAAAATTTTTCTTTTACGTTTTTTGAGTGCTGCTTTTGCATGCCTGAAGTGCTCTTATCATATTATTTTTTTCTTAATTTCCATATTTCCTTCTTCCTTATTTCGCGTTTTCAACCGTATTCCACATATTCTTAACTAATCTAAGGTTTCTTATTGATAAAATACGAGCACTGTGGTCCTTCTAAAGCGGCACCATTTCTTGTCATTACTGAGTGTTCCAAGTAATTTTGCAAAGATGTGATGCGATGAAATTCTCTTGCTGAGGCTGAAAGACCGACAGGAAATCCATATCCAGAATTATAAATAAAGAATGCTGTAGTCCTCAATACTGAAACTGGAGTTGCGACATCAATAATTCGACCGACTGCTCTGAATCCAATCAAGACCGCCTGGGTTTATCACTGAGCAGATTAGCTAGCTCATTGTTTCACTGAATGCAACTTCACCGGGAGACGAGCAGCATCGTAGGTAAATTTTGGTCCTAAAATGTGAGTAATCCAGCCTAAGAGACGATTCGAAAATTCACAACAGCAAGTTTAGAAGAGAAATTCGGCAACGTACTTATGATTGATGGATCATAGATCAACGCCATATTCTATAGTGGACAAGTCAAAAACAAATACCTGCTCCACAATGGCGTACTCAAACTTCTACCATTGAACTACCCGAGAAACAAACAGAAGTGATCGATCATCAATCGATTGATCATCTAGAATCTAGGCCAACTTCGGCAGTTCCATGCCTTTCACATCGTACTTCTCTGTGTAAGTCTTGCCATCAACAGTCACATACACTGTGCCGTAGTTGCGCTTGATCATCATCGGGTTCATGTCCAGTCCTAGCGGGAGCAGGTTGAGACTGAACGAGTACTTGACGAAGAATTTCTTGCCGCCGTACATTCCGTATACCGCTACCTTGACAGCGTTCTTGTTGAGGGTGGCGATGTATTTTGCAGTGATAAGCTTGCCGCCAACGTAAATGCGGACAGTGCCCTTCTCACGATAGTAGAACGACTTGTACGCAGCGGTGAACACAGCGGTACCCTTGGCAGTGCCCTTGAGTGGCGTTCCGTCGACTGTGCCCTTTGCTGAGGTGGTGTATCCGGCGTGAACCGCCACACGCTTCCCATGCACGCTCAGCTTGCCGCTCACCTTACCGGTGTACTTCACGTTGAAGCCCATCGACTTGCAAAAGCCATCCACTTTGAAGCCGAATGTGGCCTTCGTCTTCTTTCCGGTCGTAGTGCCACGGAATTTTCCGCTGTAGGATCCGCCGCCACCCACTTTCTCGAACTTGCCTACGACTTTCCCGGAGAAGTAGACTCCTTTGTAACGCTGCATATTAGTGTGAATGGTGGTGTAGAGGTGGTCATTTAGGGCGAGGTGGGCCATCGGGGAGGCGAGGTGTTCGACGTCATTGGAGAGGGCAGAAGCCAACAAGAACAAGGCGGGAACGAGTAGAAGTGAGGAAAGGCGAGCCATTTGTAAAAGTGATGGTTAATGCGAGTGGAGATGTCGTTAGAACAGATGAGATGCTACCGAAGTTCGACCCAGGTCCGCTTTTATATTGTTCTGATGCACTGCGAGTTCCAGCTTTGTTTCACTCACATCACAGCAGTTACATCTGCATTGTTTTGTGCAAATACAAGAACGAGCCAATCAAGAGTGAGGGATTGGTACTACAGTATTGGTACATGAACAGATTGTGCCTGATCATCTTCAAGTGTTAGATGCAGCATTGCTGCATTCGACTTCAAAGTCGCTGTCTGTCCTTCAGTGGAAACCGTTCTAATAAAAGATTTCAGGAAACGTTTGCGGCCAAATACAGTGGCCGTCCACTATGTTCAACATAGTTGGTGCTCCGAAAGGCACATCAACAAACGTGGCTCACAGTCCGAGGAAAAACAAAACCATACCTTTGCAAATGCAAGACGCGTATCAACTCATATCAACACACAATCTAAGTGTTTTAGACACATTCATCGCTCAAAACAATGTAATGGAGAATCGTTTAAGAAACAAGTACGCTATTGGGAGGGACACGTTGGTGAGGTTCTAATACTTTCGCATAGATCTACAATACACGCGCAAAGCACATGAGATTCATTCCAACTTTTTCCAAGTGCTTCGTAGGGGAGAAAGATTAGGATGCGCCCGAGGTGTGGGTCACCTTTTCGACGGGGTTTCCTATCGACCATAGCGATGCAAATTGTAATTCGAATTAAATTACGGACACGACTCAATTCATAGCTAGAATTAGGGTCTGTGATCAAAACTCAACCAAGCACGTTCCTTCTTCTGGAGAAAAACTTGGTTGCTTACGGGAAACTAATTCTCGGAAAAACAATGCGATCGGGTCGAAAGACAATAGTCTCACACAATACTGTTTGCATTGGTACAGGTGCACGAGATGAGTAGGCCATGCTTCCACATCCAACAAGGATTACGTGGACTTAGTGAAAGCTTAATAACATTTCTGAATTTTCAATTGGACAACATATCCAGCTGCATCTGAGATTCAAATCAATGATGTTGTCCAAATCCGCTTTGTCAACAACGACGATTGTTTACGATGTATGTGAATAGATCGAATCTTGTCGCTCACCACAACAGCAACATCTCCACCGACCCAGTTCAACGCACTATCCCCGTACCAACCAGCACTCTTGAAAATGGCTCGACTTTCTTCACTTCTACTCGTTCCCGCCTTGTTCTTGTTCGCCTCTGCCCTCGCCAATGAGGTGGAACATCTGGCCTCCCCAATGACCCACCTCGCTCTCAATAACCATCTCTACACCACAATCCACGCCAATGTACAGTACAACACTTCAAAGGCCTGTACTTCTCGGGCAAAGTTGTAGGCAAGTTCGAAAAAGTTGGCGGCCGCGGATCTTATCGAGGCAAGTTCCGTGGCACGAAGAGTGCACAGAAGACCAAGGCCACATTCAGCTTTAAGGTTCGAGGTTTTTGCAAGTCCATGGGCTTCAATGTGGAGTACAGCTGCGAAGTGAGAGGCGAGATGAGCGTGCGCGGGCAGCGTGTGGCGTTTCACGCCGGATACACAACCTCGGCAAGCGGAACCGTGCACGACAAGTCGCTGAAGGGCACTGCCAAGCGAACCGCTGTGTTCACCGCTGCCCACAAATCGTTCTACTACCGTGAAAAGGGTGCTGCTCGCATGTACATTGGCCGCAAGCTTATCACGGCTAAGTACATCGCTACCCTGAACAAGAACGCCGTCAACGTCGCGGTATACGGTATGTACGGCGGCAAGAAATTCTTCGTCAAGTACTCGTTCAGTCTCAACCTGCTCCCACTCGGACTGGACATGAACCCTATGATGATCAAGCGAAACTACAGTACTGTGTACGTGACTGTTGGTGGCAAGACTTACACAGAGACGTACGATGTGAAGGGCATGCAATTGCCGAAGCTGGCCTAGAGCGCTAATGATCAATCGATTTACGGATCGATCCCCTCTGTGTATTGCTCGTGTAGCACAGTGGTAGGAGTGTAACTACGCCATTCTGTGTCTGGTTTTCGTCACTGACTTGTCCGGCATAAAATAAGCCGTTGATCTGTGACTAAAAATCGAATTTCTTTTATCAACTGGCTGTTGTGAATTTGTGAATCTACTCTTCGACTAGATATGTTGAAGTTTTTGGAGACTATGAAAGAGTGCTGCGGTATAGCTCACCTTCTACTGAAGTTTCCTGCAGTGAAACAATAAGCTAGTTACTTGGCTCAAAATAACGTCGGTCTTTTATTCTCGGGAGAAGAATTCCATCAGGTCATTCCAAATTATTGGGAGGACTCGGTCGCATCGGTTCAGATCGAAGATCAAAAAACGGTGTAGCTCTAGAATTCCCGCGGTTCTCTTGCCGTATCGAAAAATACTAGATTAGGTAGGAACAAGGGAAACAGGGAACAGAGGGAATGAAGAAATTGAGAATATAGTTATATTGTATCGGTAAGATGAGAGCACTGCGGGCATCCTAAAGGGACACCCAAAAAACGCAGAAGAAAAGTTGGAAATACATCGTAGAAAAATAGTGAAGACAGCTTTCCTTTCATGGATATACAGAATAAGTATCTAAGAAATATCTAAATCATTTCATATGAAAAATATCGATCGACAAACAGGTGTGGATTAGAGTCGAAATAATTATTGCTCCGCTACACCTTTATCCAATCATTAATTCATGACTGTTAAATTATTATTTAGATGATCCTTTCAGATTTCTCAAATTTCGTAGCCATAAAACCCGATGTCTCAATTCCCTGAAATGATGAGAAGTTTCAGAACTGAAGAAAATTCAAATTTGGCATCATATCATAAACCTGTGTATGATTCGAAAATTGCTTCCTTTCTTCTCCACTGGACACAGTCGTTGGGTACTTAAATTCTTCGAATGTCGATTGAACATAAGCAGCTAGGTGAGTTATTTGTTCTATTACAGTAGCTTGTGAAGTAATTCGTTGTGTTTCGCTACTCTGCGACTCCGGTACATGCTGACAAGATGTGATCTGATATCTCGGGTGGTTGCTTGTTTAGTTTTGTGAACAGCTCCTAAACCAGTAATCTACGAACTAGCTAGGGAGGTTAATTGATGTCTAATACCTATTGGCTATCTGAAACAATATACGGGTAGAAGTTTCTATCCGGATGGCATGCAATAAAGCCGAGTAGTCGATCTGACCAGGAAGCAATCAGCACTTTCGCACCCACGCTCATCATCAAGGTCAGTATCTTTTTCTTCGTAGCGAAGAAGACGCGAACCACACACGACGCCATCGTAAGCGTTTTCCACGTGTACAGCGTGAAGAAGCAAACCTTCAACATCTTGGGTAGTTTTCTTTCCTGATACTCTCTCAGGTCTCGGGTAGTTATGCGAGCGCAACGTTCCTAGATCTTTGGTAATTATCTCTTTGTAACTTCCCCGAATCTCGGAGCGTCTTACTTCTCTTCTCTTTCATTAAATTCATCATCCACGCTGAGCTACTCGATCCATAGATTCTTCGCTAGCGTATCACGATAACATGCCGGTACCTAAGAGACTTGTAACTTGTGGTTATAGTCTAGCGGCGAAGCATATCAACATTGTGGTTTAAGTTTCATGAAAAGTGAGAAAAGTATGCTATTTTGAAGCTTTGGATTGCAACAACCATTGGAACTGGTAAATAATTTATGTATTTCTCTCCATATGTACGTCGTATCTTCCAAATTGGGTATTTAATTGTATTTGGTCAACAGAAAATGGAATAAATTCATTGCAACAGCGACAGATTTTATATCGGTTCAATTCGGTTTTAGCTATTAGAACCATCAGCGAATTCGGCGTGGAAGCCAATCTATCACTGAATCAGATTTTTTTCTAGGAATATTATGCAGCGTTAAAATTTATCTGTCCATAGTAATAAAACAAGTTGTAGGAAAGTATACTTTACACAGTATCAATGATTTCTTAGTCGTGGATAAATTCAGGTGACATCACCTATTTCACATAAATTTAATAATCTTCATCTGCACATATATAGGAACTGATTTTGGCAATTGCAGAATTCAAAATTTCATACGAATTTGTCATCAAAGCCTGCCGCTATTCACACTCCCAGTGAAGCGGTTACCTTGTGATGTTGACGTTTGCTGGTTTCTGTTCTGTAGGAGCTTTCTGTCTTTCTCAAAACTGGAATGCTTGTCTAAATACTATTCTAACATTGGGCCCATCAACACTTGAGAATTAATAACTATTATCAAAGGTTTACTAAAATAAACTTGAAGGTTCACATGAATAAATGTACTTTAATGTTCACGAATTAAATGATCGTTACACTCTTCCTGCCTCCCATCTGTTGTTGACCTCGACAACATTAAGCATTATTGTCTTGCAGATGATGCAAAATATCATTTTCCATAATATAAGTCAAAAATTGTTCGTTGATAGTTCCATCTTGATCGGTTAAATCGCGCATTGGTTTCCATTCTGCGTCACTCGTAAGCTCACCTTTCATTAGCGTTAAGAACTGGTATACTCTCCCACGTCTTCAATGTTTGAGTATTTTATCAACGACATATTCGGTTTCTTCTTGGACATGTAGAGAATCAGATATTTGGCGTGAGGAGCTGAAATATCGTAAGGTTGCTCTGAGTATGGCACAGTATGCATAACGTTAACAACATCATGTATCTTAATATGTTGATGAAGTTCCAGTTTCACGGTATTTTTCCTACAGTTTCCAAAACTTGAAATAGTCTAAATCTCATAGAAGACAGCTTATTAGATTTTTGTGACTTAGAGTAGGCATCTCTAAATAAAGAATTGTTGAACCATAACTTGTTACCGGGTTTGTATTGATGCGGTTTAGATTTTGAAACTGGATCTTGCGCTTTGATCTGCCTTTGCAAAATGATAAGCGAACTGTGCATCATCCGAAACTGCTTTCAATCGATCTTGAAATTTAGAAACCGTTTCATTCGAAGAATCAATGTTAGATAACAGATCCAAATGTGTTTTCGGAGTCCAAACCAAATCTACTTCAAAAGAGTCGTTCCCAAGTCTTCACTTACAACAGAGTTATATGCAAACGCAGCTCTTGGTAGCAACTGATCCCAACCATCTTGTTGGTAGTTGCAATAACACCTCAGATAATTCTCGACCATGTGACTCATGATTTCAGAAGAACCATCAGTTTGAGGAATTGAACTCGAAGACATCTTCAATTTCACACCAAAAATTTCTATTAAGCGTTTCCAGAACTTAGAAGTAAACTTAGGGTCAAGATCAGAAACGATGCTGTCAGACAATACATGATGTAAAAACACATGTCTGAAAAATAAATTTGCAGCAGCAACAGCAGTATCAGAATCTTTCGATGGTATAAAATGGACTCTTCTCTACAATCGATCAACATAAGTTGTAATACAGTCAAAACCATTCTTCTTTTTTCGCAATTTCACAATAAAATCAGTTGCTAAGAAACCGCGCCGTCTTTTGGTAACTTCCAAAGGCGTTGGATCGGTGTCTTTCTTTCCCATGTAGCCTTTTTTCTGCTTACAAACCAAACAACCCTAGATGTAGTTCTTGACATCTCTCGCCTTACGTTTCCAGTGAAACTTCAGCATTTGAGGAGTGCTTTGAGATAAACGAAGTGGCCAGATGTTTTAGAATTATGAGCTAACTGTAAAACAGTCAATATTGCTTTTCTTGGGATACAAATTTTTCCTTCGTAAAGCAAATTGTTCCCATCGCGATGAAATAAGGGAAGTAACCTTTTAACTTTGTTTTCCAACATTTGTTAGGTGTTTCCTTTCGTTTGATTCCCTTCCGGACCGCTCCGCCGGAATCATTAGCTTCATAGCCATCAATGAAAATTTTTAGACCGATTTTCAAATACTTCCAAGTCATTAACGGATGCATGAGGAGCTCTTGACAATGTAGCTCCAAAGACAAGAATCTTCCCAGGTTTCAGATTTATCGGAAAGATCTCAAAGTTTCCTAGAGTTTCCAGCCATCTAGCTTCTATCTTGCTTAGCTTTGGTTTCGTTAAACAAACTTTTCAACACTTGATTATCGGTAAATATTTCGAGCGTTGATCATTCGCGGTAACATCTGAATCTCAACAAGAAATAGATCAGTCCTAGTAGTCCTCTATCATTTGTTGTGTAATTTTGTTCGGGCGCACTCAGCTTTTTGGAAAAGAAAGCAATCACTCTGTCTTTCCTATTTTAATCAAGTTGATTCAAGGTTCCACCAACAGCTGTACTAGATGCATCAATATGACCTCAAAACGATTTTGTCCATCTGGTGCGACAGGTATGGGAGCAGTTGTAATTGAATTCTTAAGGGATTCAGACGCATTATCACGTTCGATATCCCATTTCTGAATTCCAACTCCTTTCCTTGTCAAATCTGTTAGTGGAGTTGCTATCTTACTGAAATCCTTAATGAAACGCCGGAAATTTTGCAGAACACCCATAAAACTTCTCAAATCAGTCAAGGTTGTTGGTTTTGAACTATTTTGTAAAAATTCAAACTTCTTAGGATCGACCTGAATTCCATCGTTCCCAACGATCATTCCAAGAAACAGAATTTTAGATTTCATAAATTCGCATTTCTTCGGAGAGACATATAGCTTTTGATCATTGAGAAGAGACGAAACAGTGTTAAGATGTTCAATGTGAAATTTTTCGTCTTTGCTAAATATCAAGAAATCATCCATGTAAACAACCAAGTATACATCCAAACAGTCCTAAAAAATACGGATCATCAGTGACGGAAACGTAGTAGGCGCATTACACAACCCCATTAGCATTACAAGATATTCAAACTGTTCATATTTGTGTTGAACGAAGTCTTTTCAATATTCCTGGTTTCACTCAGATCTGGTGGAATCCTGTCTTGAGATTCATTTTTGAAAATACTCTCTCATCTCCCAACAAATCAAACATTTCAACAGAACGAGGAATAGTTGCGTTGTTCCTCTTCGTGATTCGATTCAATCCTCGATAATCGACGACGCCTCTCAATGGTTTATCACCTTCTTTGACGAAGCAAAGTGGAGCGCCATATGGAGATTTTCTTGGCCGTATTTTTCCTTTGCTCAACAAATCATGTACTCAATCTTTCATTGCCTTCAGGTCGACCGGTGATAATTAGGAAAATGGCCTGTGATGTGGTTTTGCATCTTTCAGTGTTTCAATCTCGCGATCAACATTTCGCCGCGGCGGTAGTCCAGGTGGTAACTCGTCACGAAACACAATCATATTTTCTCAGTATTGGCTTCAGCTGTGGATTGAGCGATTCCATTCTTAATTCACTCATCGGTTCCAATTCTTGAAGCTGAAAAACATTAATTTTCAATGCCCGATTTTTCAACATATTTTTAAACTTCTTCACACTCAAGTTCAATACTTTAGCTTTAGTGTCTTTGGGATTGTCTGCCTTCAATTCAACTTTGCCAACCTTCACAACCTTTTTCATGTAATCAATTTTTGGATTGTGGACAAGATGCCACGGCATTCCTAAGAGAACGTTGTACCGGCAATCCGCTACAAGCCAATCAGACTTGTAGGAATGCTTTCCGATAGATGAATTGCTCCTAAGATTACTTCAGAAGAATTTTCGACAGATCCCTTCTTCGAATGACTTACTCGCATGTCACACTTCTTCCAACTGAACTGTTCTTTGTTTCTCGAGAAAAACTCATGAGACACAACATTCGTGTTACATCCATCACCTTTCAGTACTTGTACATGATTTTCATTGAGAAAACCATTGAGCACAATCAAATCTTCCACTGGTATACGTTCATCAATGGAGACTGAAAATGAAGGATCATGATTCGTCAAGCTTTCACTCAACTTCGTACAAGAAACAATACTTTCTTTCTGTTTCATGTCACTTACAGCGCAGACCAAACGCTCCAATGTGCTATTAAGAGTCTTCATGACACTCATTTCGGGTCCCTCCAGTGTGCTTACTTTCGATTTAGGTGGACCTCTCAGTTTTCCAACTGACATTCACCATTCTCAGACTCATGTCGAACGCTAGTGTTGCCAATAGAAACTGTTTTCAGCTTGCTGAGCACAAAGCTAAGGTCTGCAACCAATTTTATGACATTGAAAACTTGAATTTCGTGCACTGTCTTTTCGCTTTTGCTCGGAATTGCCTATTTCCATCAGTGTTGGTGCAGAAGGTTATCGATGAAATATTTGGTACATTCATGCTCCAAACAATGCAGCATCAACATTCAGAGCAATTCTTGAGGCATCCACCTTAGTTTGAACTCCTGAATTCATCACTTCCAAACTGATTTGAGGTTTCAAACCTTGGTAAAATCGATCCACCTGTTCAACTTCAGTAATTCCAGAGATTGTTAAAGTGATCTTTCGGAATTCTGACAAGTATGCAAATACAGAATACCTTTGCACTAGACGGCGTAACTTTCTCTCGCTCTCTGAACACTATCGAAAGGTACGAACTCCAGGAGCAAAGCATTTTAAGTCGTTCCACGTTGCGGGAATTGAGTTCGATCCAACTTTAGTGTACCACTAAGCAGCTGCAGTTCCAGTAAAGAATGTCGCAGCAAATCTTATCTTTGTTTGTTGATCCAAATTCATTTGGTTTCTGATTTAGATCAAGTTCAGGTACTGTTTCATTTGGTATAGCCAAGTTCTTACACTAAATTCATCACGCTTGCCATCTGAGGCTTCTGGCTGTTTTGATTTAAGACTTTACATTATCTTGCTCTTCAAATTTCTTCCTTTCTGCTACTTTCTTGCCCTTATGCGTTTTTTAAGGATTTGCTACCTCCGTTCCCACGTCTACGCAACGTGCGACGACACCGCTCACCTTTAACAGTGATTCCGAATTGAAATTCGTTGACACCTGTAGTGCTCAAGAGTCTTTTCCGTGTACGTTAGCAAATTCCGTGAACCAGTCGGTGAAC
>JAAUYH010141362.1_pt1 | contig 18323 bp, 17 predicted proteins | sample 7278061 | NCBI WGS metagenome assembly JAAUYH01 (sample SAMN14350203, study PRJNA611818) | marine sediment metagenome | isolation source: surface marine sediment (0.6m) | place: French Polynesia: Moorea | collected 2018-08 | reverse complement strand
TAGTCTTTCTTTTTGCTCTGGAGAAAGATGATTTTTAGCTGGCATTTCTGTTGGGTATCGCTGATTTGTCTTGTCTTGATATTATACAATCTAGCTGCGTAGCAGCTTATATATCAAAATATTCAATTAGCAATCTTAGCTAAATATTCTCAATACAGATATTCAAGAGAAAGATTGAGAGATGCTTGTAAATGTGGAGAGCTTATAGCAATTGATGACTGGAAAAATAGTTTAGATAATACTGTGGAAAAATGGATTGTGAAACGTTTATTTGATGGGAAATATAATGTTAATGATGAGCGGTATATCATATCAGGTCAAAATAAAATCAAACATGATTTAGTTAGACTCATTGAAAAAGCATTTGATAATAGTGATATTCAAGTATCTAAGTTTCAAATTGGACAAGGATCAGATTATATTTGGGGTTTCGATAATGAAAGCTATGCTGTTAGTTCAGAAAATAAGTTATTTGTAATTACATTAGGTTGGGCTGATTAATTAAAATAAAAATTTAATCTTAGTGACATATATGAGCGATCGCGATTTTCAATTAAAGCCTTTGACCTCATCAGAATTTGTACCAGATATTAACATTGTAGGTAAAGTATCTAGACAAAATAATAATTTGATAATGAGCTACCTCCTTCAAGGAGATTTATCTATTATCGCCATTCCCTCCCTAGTAATAAATCCTGAACGCCTAGATGAATTGTGGCAAGAAACTTGCTTTGAGTTTTTCTTAAAAATTATTAATACTAGCAATTACTGGGAATTTAATCTTGCTCCTTCAGGAAATTGGAATGTTTATCATTTCGATGATTATCGTCAAGGTATGAAAAAAGAAACTGCTTTTAAAAATCTTCCCTTCAGCATAGAACACAATAATAATAGTTTAAAATTGCATCTTGCTCTGAACTTAGAGCCTATTATTAATACAGAACAGGATTTAGTAATAGGGATTAGTAGCGTTATAAAAACTCAATCAGGAAATATAAGTTACTGGTCATTAATTCATCCTCAACCAGAAGCAGATTTTCATAGTCAGGAGAATTTCCTTATCAAGTTAGAAGGTTAAGTAATAACTAACCACTAACCACTAACCACTAACCACTAACCACTAACCATTACCCATTCAAAAAAATCTAAATATTTATTTAATCTCGATCTCCAGACAAAATTATAAACTGGTTATGTAATTTACATTCTTTGCTGATTTTTTGAGCCACAATCAATGGGTAATTAATAAAGGAGAAACCAGAATTATCCTATTGGTTTATGAAACCTTTGATTATTGTTTGTGGTCTAGGTAGTATTGGATACAAAATATATAGCTTATTGCAACAACAAGGGGCGGAAGTAGTAGGGATAAGCGATCGCCAGATGACTTTGCACGGTCAAGAAAAAGTTATTATTGGTGATGCTCGTTCTCCTGCTATTCTAGTTAAAGCAGGAATTAGAGATTCTCACACTCTGGTTTTAGCCAGTAATGATGATTCTTTTAATTTAGCTGTTCTGACTCAGGCGAAAATCCTCAATCCTCACATTAGAATTATTAATCGTCTATTCAATCAAAGCCTTGGGCAAAGATTAGACCGTACTCTAACAGAGCATTTTACAATGAGCGTTGCTGCTCTGGCTGCTCCTATCTTCACCTTTGCAGCTTTGGGAAATCAAGCTATCGGACAATTACAACTATTTAATCGCACTTGGCCCATTCATGAAGAAATCATAGATCGATATCATCCCTGGTTAGGTAAACCCTTAGCAGAGCTTTGGGAGAATTCTTCTAGAATGCTGATTTATTATCTACCAGTTAGGACAGAAATTGACTTGGTTTCCGCAGTTATTAGCGGGAAAACATTGGAATTAGGCGATCGCCTAATTCTGGGCAATAAACCGACATTTCGCCGTAAAAAACGCTTTTGGTGGCAAAAATTAATTAAAGCCATTACCAATCTCCCTCTTTATCAACGCTACACCAGACCTGTAATTGTAGTAAACCTATCTTTGTTAGTGATGGTGTTTCTCGCCACAGCTATCTATGTCAGTGTCAATCTCAATACCTCTGTAGTAGATGCTCTTTACTTTTCTGTAGGAATGATTACAGGTGCGGGAGGACAAGAGCAGGTAGCAGAACAAGCCCCCGATACAATTAAAGTATTTACTGCCATTATGATGATTGTAGGAGCAGGTGTGATCGGAATTTGCTACGCTCTGATTAATGATTTTGTCTTAGGTAGCCGTCTTAAACAAGCTTGGGATGTGGCTAAATTACCCAAAAATAATCATCATATTGTTTGTGGACTTGGCGGTATTGGAATTCAAATAATAGGACAACTTCAAAGTCAAGGTCATGAAGTAGTGGCGATCGAACCAGACCCCAATAACCGTTTTATTCACTGCGCTCGTTCTCTAGGCGTACCAGTTATTATCGAAGATGCAAGTTTAGCTACCACTCTCAAAGCAGTTAATAGCTCCAAAGCCCATAGTCTAATTGCTGTCACCAGTAATGACATGATGAACTTGGAAATTGCTCTTTCTGCTAAAGCTGTCGCACCCTACATCAAAACAGTTGTTCGCTGTAATGACCCTCAATTTGCTCAATCTATGCAAGAGGTATTTCAATTTGATAATGTCTTATCTCCCTTGGAGTTATCAACCTACACTTTTGCTGCTGCTGCTTTAGGAGGTAGAATCTTAGGTCACGGTATGACTCAAGATTTATTATGGGTCGCTTTGGCAACTCTGATTACTCCCAGACATCCTTTTTGTCACCAACTTATCAAAGAAGCTGCGATGCAAAGAGACTTCGTACCCTTATATCTAGAAAGAAACGGACACATAATCCGTGGTGGGGAATTATTAGAAACTAGTCTCGCTCCTCAAGATGTTTTATATCTTACAATCCCTGCTACTGGTTTACAACATTTGTGGCGCAACCCCCCTTCGGAAGAATTTGTTTTTAACTAAGTGACTTCCTCCCATCGCTAACTGCAAGCAGTATAGCGATGGCTTCCCACTCTCGCAAGTAGGCACTTACTGCCCTACGCGGATTATCTAGATATACAGCAACCGTTGGATGCCATATGTCCCCGACTTCTGCGATAAATTTGACAGTCACGACGAGCGCTACCCAGAGCGCCTTACGTCGGCGCGGGGGGAGAAGTCCGCTTTATAGGCTTTATCGTCTGTATATAAAGTTGAATTGCTATGTTCTGAAGCGGACTTCCCGCGCTCGTCAATTTCTTTCCCCGCAAGTCCTGCGGTACTACTATCAATCTTTTATTCGATTTCTAATCTATTTCCCTAGTTATGTCGCCCCTGAATTATTAGAAGACTTGATGGTGGTGGTACATTGTTTTTCCTGTTGACTTCTAGTAGCTAATTTATTATACATACTTATACAAAGCTTAAAATAATGTGTAAGTATGCGCCCTCATGAGTTGGCAAAAGAGATCGGAGTATCAGTTGAAACACTACGACGTTGGGATAGAACGGGAAAATTAAAAGCAAAGAGAACTCCTAGCAATCATCGCTATTATACAGAAGAAGATTTAGCGCAAGCAAAAGGACTAAAACCTATATCAGAAGAAAGATTAATTAAGGTTTATTGTCGCGTTTCATCTCAAAAACAAAAGAGTGAATTAGCAAATCAAAAAGCAGCAATGGAGCAATTTTGCTTGGCTCGTGGATATGCAGTAGATGAATGGATAGAAGAGATTGGAGGCGGTTTGAATTTTAAGCGGAGAAAATTCTTGGGTTTAATTGAAGATGCACTTTCAGGAAAAATTCAAGTAATGGTTGTTGCCGACAAAGAAAGATCGTCTTTGTCGCTTTGCCTTTGACTTAATCGAACAACTACTTAGCAAGAGAGGATGTCAGATAGTTGTAGCGAACGCAGAATCATTATCTCCCCAGGCGGAGCTTTTAGAGGACTTAATGGCAGTGGTACATTGCTTCTCATGTCGTTTATACGGAGCTAGAAACTATAGAAAAGAAAAAGAACAAGCTATAAAACAAATATTAAACATACCTCATGAAACTATGTTAAAATTACCAAATAAACTTCAGTGTTAAATCATGGTTGGCAAAGGACTTCGAGTAGGGATCGAAGCGAAAATTAAATATAGTCCTATTCTTGATGCCCTTGGAGATAAGTACGAATCGATACGTCGTACTGGCTTAAATGATATGCAGCGAGGTATGAGGGAAAATGAGATTGAAAAATCATATCAGTCTCGTTTTAATCTTCAGTGGGCATGGGCTGATTCTATTGCGACGGAGGTCAAGCAAACTTATTCTCAGTTAACCCATGCCAAGAAATTAAACATATCTCGAATTAAAGAACAAGTTAAAAAGAAAATCAAGAAAGCAAAAAGTATATTTAACAGTTTATCTAAAGTTAAAAATCCGACAATTAGGCAGCAGAATCAAGCATTAGGTTTAAAATCTAAACTACTTAAAATACAATCACTGAAAAAGGAGTTAGCCCTACTAGAATCTACAGATAGGCTACACATTTGTTTTGGCTCTAAAAAACTATTTGATGCCCAGTACCATTTAGAAGAAAATGAATATCGCCATCATGATGAATGGTTAGCTGACTGGAGAAAAAAACGAGGTGGTAGATTTTATTGTGTTGGAAAATCTCAAGTTGGTGGCGGTACGATGATTAAAATATTTCATATTATTAGAGATAATTTTAAAGCAATTGTTACCTTGCCTCGTTTGATGCAATCAGAATACGGTCGTGTTTTAGAAATTCCCTTTCAAGTTACTGAATGTCGTCGTCGTCGCAAATCATCATTGCTTTATGCCTTAGAACAACAAAAGCCAATTACAGTACAAGTTTTCAGAAGAGAACATAAACAAGACCAATGGTACATTCATCTAACTACATATGTTCAAGAAGTACCAGTAACTACATCTTTTGCTAATGGTTGTATTGGTGTTGATTTTAACCGAGATAGTGTTGAATGGGCTTATGTTTTAGCTGATGGCAATATCAAGAAGAAGGGCAAATTTAACTTTAAATGGAAAGGATTTAGCTCTGGTCAAAGACAAGTAATGATGCGCGATTTGGTAGTTAAGCTAACAACTATAGCATTTAATTATCAGTGTCCAATAGCTATCGAATCGTTAGACTTTTCTAAAAAGAAAGCATCACAGTCTGAAGCATCAAAAGCCTATAATTCTATGCTTTCTAATCTCTCAACTAGTATATTTAGAGAGGCGTTAACTTCTAGGTGCAAGCGGTATGGGATTGGTTTGTATTTAGAAAATCCAGCTTTTACCACTGTCATTGGCATGATTAAGTTTATGGCAAGATACGGCTTAAATTCGGGGACGGCAGCAGCTATGGTAATTGCTCGTCGGGCAATGGGTTATAGCGAACGCGCCCCACAATGTCTAGTCAGACCAGAGGATTTGGCTAGACATTCTTGGACGACTTATCTTCGTGTTTCGCGATATCTTAAATCTAACAAAGTTAGACGTTCACAACTTTTTGATTGGATGAAAACCCTAGAGAAAGTTCTTGTTATTAGTGATAATGATGAGACGAGTTTCCCTCTCTCTTTTGCCAGTAGCTAATCAGATCGTAAAACAGGGAAATCACCGAGTCCCGATCCTAATCATTGCACTACTTATGTAGAACTTTGTTTAGGTTTTCAGTAGGTGCCGTGAGACTTCTTGTGGAACAAGTTAATCCCAAGGGTTGAATTAATGCACAATAATTGTATTTCTCTCAGGACGGGAAATTACTCCTTCTTGCTCAAATTGATTGAGTATTTTAGTTACTGTTATACGACTGACACCGATTATTTCTGATAATTCTTGATGAGTAATATTAAAATTAATTGATTTATCTGGGTTGAGTCGCTCGCTGAATTTATTGGCTAACCAATCTAAAAGTAACAATAGGCGTTGAGGTGCTTTCCCAGTACGAATGATATTACTTAATTCTTTAACTTGCTGTCCATAACGAAATACAGCAGGTGATAATTTTTGCCAATCTTGAACGTAAATTTTCTCCGCTCTTACAGAAGTAACACACTCAAGTATGCAAAGCCTGTTACCAGATAAAGGCTTCCCTACAACATCTTTTGCTCCCCAATAACTTAAGGTGACATTTTTTCCTTTCTCGTTGATGGTAGAGCTTTTCACTACTCCGTCTATAATCAACCATAGATACTCAGAAGATAAAGGTAATTGTTCGTTGGCATAAAACAGTTGTAAATTCTCTTCAATAGCAGACACTAGCATAGGTTCTGGAGTAATGAATTAATGAGTTTCCCTACAACTCCTATGTCTGTATCTGCTGTTGTATGCGTTTTATTTATGTAGGTTTTACAAAAGTTTAGTTATTGATAATTCGTAAGAAAGACTACTGTTTAGTCAGAGTTTTTCCCTAAAACTTAAATCTTAAGCTCTGGATGAAAATAGTAAATTCATCGTGATATATTAATTAAAATTACAAATTAGATTCTAGGTATTTACATAATATCCAGAATATGCGCTAACGTTATTTAAAAAGAGGTTATGTCTAAATGATATCTGTGGGAATGACCAATAATACTTTAGAATCTTTAGCGGTAGAGTATTTCAAGCGATCGCAAGGTCAATGGAAATCTCAAAGACGCTACTATATGCTGAATCAAGAACAAGAGCCTCAAGAAGTAGAAAGCCTACTAACTATTAGATTTTTAGAGCCAGACGCACCAGAACTCCTAGAATTAGCTCAACTACACCAACTACAACCCAAATCTGCTCTATCCTGTGGTACAGTAGTAAGCTGGGAAAGCAACTACACTAACCAAGAAAGAAAAGCGAATTATGGCTCTACTATATTCGGTATTTTAGGAAATAAACTCTATCGCGATCGCGGTTTTGCCACCTCTAAACCAATTATTGCGATTTGTTCCTTCAATAATCCCGATACTCTATGCTTGCGTACAGAGTACAGTGGTTCTGTGTTTGAAGAAGAAGTAAAACTCATTGGTAAAAATTATCGTACCCGACAAACCATTATTTCTCGCGCAGGACAAGAGATTACCATTGGTCAGTATTTAGAAAAAAGAATTTAATCAACTTAGCCAGACGAAACATTTATTTTTTCCTTCCGTCATAGTTAAAATCATAATTAACTCTATGACGGGTTTTTTATATATATAAAAAAATTTGTTGAATTATCAGGAAAATTTATGATGTCACACAAATTCAATCCTCTAAAATCCTCTATTGCTACTGCTACTTTACCCCTCACTATGGCTTCTCTAGTCTTAGGTGCAAATAGTGTTAATGCTGCTCCTTTTCCCTCAGAACTATCATTAAATAGCAATAACTTCGGACAAGCATTAGTAGTGAGTCAAAATAATTCTCAACCTCCAGAAGTAATTATTGACCCCAACCCTGGTACCAATCCTAACCCCTCAACAACTGTAACCAAAGGCAACTCTGATACTAGATTCGGTTGCGAATACGTTAACGGCGAATATACCGTAATGTACTATCCTGAAAGTCAACCACGACGTTCCTATCCTTGGGCTGTTCCTGGTCAATTAGGAGGCGGTTGGTCTCCCCAAAGACGTTGTAATGAAATCACTCGCCGTCTCGAATCTTATCGGGAAGATGGATTAATCGAAATGAGTACAGGATGGGAAAACGGTTACGATACCATCTGTGTAACCACCCTAGCCGATCCCACAGATTGTCGTATAGTTTTAACTGTACCTCCTGGTCAAGACCCCCAACTCACTCGCGACCTCATTTTTGAAAATCTCCTAGTTGCTGATGATGGACAACAAACCCAAGGAATTTATACCTTTGGAGAAACTGGTAGTAGTAACAATATTCTCAATGATATTGGTCAACTTTTAGGAGGAAACAAAGCACCTAGTAGGAATTCTGGCTCTCCTAACCATATCGACTTGCGACCTTTCCTGGATCCTGCTGATGGAGGTACTGGTACACAGCTAAAAAGAAGTCAATCAAGAAGGGTAAGATCTATTAATAACAGCAATTCACCAGAGAAACCAGCAATATTCCGCTAAATTAGTTATCAGTTATTGAAAGGTACAGGCTATAGGTTATGGATTTTCTGTTTGCTATTCCCTATTACCTATTACCTGTTCCCTATTCAAAAGTAATCAGTTATCACTTATCCAGTAATCAGTCATCAGTAATCAGTCATCAGTAATCAGTTATCAAGTTATCAGTTATCAAGTCATCAGTCATCAGTTATCAGTTATCAGTTATCAGTTATCAAGTTATCATCAACCACGCCCAATTCCCCAATGCCCCAATTCCCTAATCCCCATTCCTCACACCCCTTACCTAGACTCTGACCAATACTAATCAAATCCCGCCCGATCTACCTCGCCGATATAACAACCTTGAGATACATTTTCTCCATTTTTAAATAAATCTGATACCAGAGTATCAGACTCGATATCTCCCATAAAATTAAGCTTTAACTCTGTAATAATATTCCGCCTTGTCGGTTCATTATCTCTTTTGCATTGAATCGAAACTTTATTCCCTGCTTGATTGCTAAAAGCCTCATCAAACTTATTTCTAATATCATTAGCGGTAATATCGCGCTCAATATTTTCAACAAATAAATTTCGCACCACAGAGTTATTAACTTGGTCTAGCAAGTCAAGAGATTCTTGATAATATTCTTCTGGTGTAGCACTATAGCAAGTACCATGTTTATACCACTCATGGAGATGCAGACCTGATTGGTACCCTGGCATCTTAACTGCTAACTCCTTTTTAAGCCCTTCCGATAGTTCAATATCTGGTAACTCAAACCATCTTTTATCGCGGTCAATTCTTTCGATTGAGTCACTTACACCGCAATACACATTATCCCTTGGTTGAGGCCATAAACCGTGTAAGCTAAAGTTGGAAGCATCAAAGCGACTTTCAGTTTGAGTGAGACATTCTGGCTTGTTGGGACGAGTTTCACAGAATGCTGGTTGCCAACTAATAGCTAGTAAGTTATCGGTACTTTTAGGCTCAGTAGGTTCGACTATAGAAGTTCCGACTAATTCTCCACAATTGACAGAAACCCAGCGTGCAGAAGGGCTAGCACTTTCAATTTTTAGGTAATAATAAGTTGCATCTTCTTTATTTTTGGCTGTGACTGGATAGATGGTATCGGGGGTTGTTTGTATATTACCAGGGTTAGTTCTTTTTCTAATGGATTGAAAAGCGGAACAGCTTGCGGTTGCTTTAAATTGCTCGTTTAGCTTGATGCTAGCTTGGGCTGGAGTTACCCATAAATTAAAGCTGAACCAGAAGACCAGTGTCAATAAAAATAATCTTGGGAAAATTAACATGATTATTGTTAGTGGTTAGTTGTTAGTGGTTAGTTATTGATTACTTCTTACTTAATCGTAAGTTGTTTTGTTGCTCAACAATTTCTAAGGCTTTGGCTGCTGCTTGTTTTTGGGCTGACTGTTTTCTTCGACCTTTTCCAATAGCATATACTTTATTTTGGATCGATACTTGAACTGTAAATTCTTTGTTATGATCTGGACCATTCTCATAGATTATTTCATAGATCGGATATTGATTATAGTTAGCTAATGCCCATTGCTGTAATTGATTTTTACTGTCATTAAATGTTTTGGCTTCAGAACGTATTTGCTCTTGAACTAATTTTTTGGCTAATAATTCAAATAGAGGTTGAATATAGTGACTTACTGCTTCAATTCCTGCATCGAGAAAATACGCTCCGATAATGGCTTCAAAGGTATCATTGAGCAAAGAAAGGTTGTCTCTTCCTCCATCTTTTTCTGCTCCTTTCCCTAAATACATGAGCTTTCCTAAACCCATTTGCGCCCCAATTTTACCCAATTGTTGTTCATCTATCAATTGGGAACGCAGACGAGTTAATTTGGCTTCGTTCATTTCTGGGTAAAGTCTATATAATAAACCTCCTACTACAAATCCTAATACTGCATCTCCCAAAAACTCTAACCTCTCATTATCTCCTTCCACTTCGGGATTTTCATGGGTGTAGGAACGATGGGTTAGTGCTAATTGTAGTAATTTGCGATCGCCAATTGGAGGTAATTCTAAATTCATAGCCTTTTATACGTGTCAAAATATTAAGTTTTATTACGAACAGCATAATTTCCAGCTTCATTTCAAGAGTAATTAATAGCAAACAAACCAAAGATCAAAACCGAGGGCTAAAGTCCGAGAAGATATTCTTAGATTCAGGTAGAGCCAATGCCTGTTAGTTATATATTTGACCACGAACATAGTAACTTCCGTCAGGAAAAACTAAAGCAACTTTTACAACAAGCTAAAAAGCAAGCTAAGTTGGAGCAACAAGAAAATTTCCACATCACAGTCGAAGAAATAGTCGATCTAGTTTTATGCTCTCGTCCTATTTGTCGTCTATATAATGGTCAACCATTATTTGGCATCTATCTAGAGATATATGACCAGGTTAGAGGCGAACTTTTGCCAACCATAACAAAACAAATTGAACAATCTAATCAACTCCCACAAACTCACCAATGGCTTTATTTTTTGCAAGCTTCTGCCTTTCAATCTGTGTTATATGATGCCAATTTAAAAAAATTAGCATTAGCAGCACAAAGCACTCCTCCTAATAGTGGACTGAGAAGTTATGCTCTTAGAGAATTAGTTAAGGCTATCAAATTATCTCAAAAACTAATTAGGATTCGTCAACAAGAATCCTCTTCTCAGTTTGAGAAACTAATTTATGAAGAAGCAGTTACAGAGACTTTAGCCTATATCTGTACTAAAATTGAGCTTTACGACTCCGAAAGAGGTAATAAAAAGTTTATGAACTGGGTTAATTTCAAACTTGAAAAAACTTTAATTCAATGTCGTAATCAATACAGCAATCCTTCGACAAGGGAGCTATATTCTGGGTCAGATTTAGAAAATATTGTTCATCAAAAAAATACCCCCAATTTATCAGAATTGTTATATCAGTATATTGAACAAGACTCCAATAATATGTTTAAATCAGTGTTTATTAAGGGTAATCCCCAGGCTAATTTTCAGCAAATTGCTCTTGCCAGATTATCAGGACATTCTTGGAAAGAAATTGCTCAAGAATTGAAGTTAAGTGTTTCAAGCTTAAGTAGCTTTTTTCAGCGTAATTGTCGAAAATTTAAACCTTTATTTGAGAAGGAATTTAAAAGTTAAAAAAATTAATATTGAGAATAAAAAAAATGAATTCTAGGCTCAATCCCGATACTTTTTTAGTATCTTTAACATTATCTAGTCGCATCAAAGCGGAAAATTTTTCTCGCAATCAATCAAGTACCCAAAAAGCCCAACAAGTTTATAAAAATACTTTAGCTGTATTGGCAGTAAATACTTATTTAAATTATTCAGGATGGGTAACTAGTTTAAAGACTAGTAATAGTTGGAATCCGATTATGCAATCTTTAATGGATATAGGGGATTTAGATATTCCTGAATATGGCAAAGTTGAATGTCGCTTAATTGACTCTAATGCCAAATATTTAGTGATTCCTCCTGAAGTAAGAGAGGATAGAATTGCTTATATTGCGGTAGAGTTAAAACAGTCTTTGGAATCAGCTATAATTCTGGGATTTATGCCAGAAGTCACTGAAGATACAATATTACTTTCTCAACTTAGGTCGATACTTGAACTACCAGCTTATTTACAAAATTGGAAGCAAGAAAAAGAACTTCATAAATTACTAAATCCTTCTATAACTAAACTTAAACAATGGTTGATGGGGATAGTAGAAGAAAATTGGCAAACTATAGATGAGGTATTTTCTCTTTCCCCTAGTTTGGGGTTGAGAAATGCTCAACAACTACGAAGCAGTCTGATTACCAAAGAAACTTTAAATGAAGCAGTAAGTAGAGTCAAATTACTCAACTTATCTCCAATTGAGCGCAATAAAAACATTGCTCTTATTTTGTGCATACAGGAACAACAAGAAAATCTAGATATATCTGTAAAAGTATGTCCGACTAATAGTAATACTTATCTTCCTAAAGGATTAGAAGTTTTTATTTTGGATGAGGAGGAACAACCTGTAATGCAGGCTCAAGCTAATAATACCAGAACTATTGAGTTTCGCTTCAGTGGGGAGTCAGGAGAATACTTTAGTATTAAAGCTTGTTTAGACGAGAACACCCATGTAGAAAGATTTATCATTTAATACTTATCATCCTCCGCTTTTCGGGAGCTTTGGCGATCGCATACCTCAAAAACTAAAATTAACCAGTAATTTAAGGATTTAAGATTTAATCTTGAGAACTTTTGCTAATATTAGCCTCAGAGAGGGCAAAGCTAGTGAGAGTAGTAGTATTAAAAATTGACGGGGAATTTGAATCCGGATTTAACGTTAATCTGCAAATCGGATTTGAAGGGGAAGGTTTTGACATAGAAGTATCTGGAAAACTACCTCCAGGAACACAATTATTAGAATACTTAGAAGAGTGGCAAACTCAGTATCGTCAGCTAGATTTTAGTAAGCGAATCAAACCTCAAGGAATATTCTATGATGGTTCGATTAATATTTGGCATCAGATAAAGATACAGGGAGATAAACTCAGAGAAGAGTTCCAAAAATGGTTACAAGCTCCGAGTTTTTGTAAAATTGAACTAAAACTAAGAGATACTCTCCACCTTAAAGAGCCTATCAGATTGATTTTGTGTAGTGATAATCTGCAATTACATCAGCTTCCTTGGAATACTTGGAATTTTATCGAATCCTATGAACAAGTAGAAGTAAGTGCGAGTAGCTTAGACTTTGAGCGAGTCCCTAGATATCCTTCCCAGACGAAAACTTCTCAGGTGCGAATCTTAGTAGTTTTGGGAAACAGTGTCGGAATTGACCTTAAAACTGACTTGGCAATTTTAACTAGTCTTAAAGATGTAGAGTATCAAGTTTTAGTAGAACCCCCACGCCAAGAATTATATAATCTCTTATGGGAAGAACCTTGGGATATCGTATTTTTTGCAGGACATAGTGAAACAATAGAACAACAAGGAGTTGTCTATCTCAATAGCAATGATATTTTAACTGTCGCCGATTTTAAATATGCCCTTAAAAGAGCGATTAATCAAGGCTTACAATTAGCTATTTTCAATTCTTGTGATGGTTTGGGTTTAGCTTTTGCTCTTAGTCAAATGTCCCTACCTCAAATTATCGTTATGGGAGAATCTGTCCCAGACAAAATTGCTCAAGAGTTTTTACGTTATTTACTTTCTGCTTATGCTGGAGGATTATCTCTGACTTTAGCAGTAAGACAAGCTAGAGAGCGTTTACAAGCATGGGAAGGAGACTATCCCTACAGTAGTTGGCTACCAATAATTTATCAAAATCCTACTGTCGTTGCTCCTCGATGGAAAGATTTAAAGCACAATAGATTAAAAACGCTAAAAAGGCAGTATGTAGCTAAAAATAGCCTTAAAAAAGCTAATTGGTCGCAAAAAACCAAAATGCTTTTAACCACCAGTGCGATCGCAACTTGCTCCATATTTTCGATACAATCTTGGGGATGGTTACAATCTTGGGAATTAAACGCCTTTGATTATGCTATGAGTTGGCGAGGGGAAGAAGCTAGAGATGATCGCCTGTTAATAGTGACCGTTGACGAGCAAGATATTAAATATCAAGAGCAAAACCAACTTATCGGGCGTGGTTCTTTAGGAGACTCTGCTTTATTAAAGTTATTGCAAAAAATTAAACCTTTTCAACCTAAAGTAGTTGCTTCTGATATTATTCACGACTTTGATTTTACCCCAGAATTAGAGAAAGTTATCTCATCTGAGAATAATTTTTTTGGCATCTGTCGGATTAAAAGTCAAGCTTCTGGAATTATAGGAATTAATCCTCCCAATATTCCTCTGCAACAAGTGGGATTTAGTAACATTACCCTAGACTCTGATGGAGTAATTCGCCGACAAATCCTAGGGATGTCTCCTGATAGTGTCTGTCAAAGTAGTTATTCTTTAAGTCTGCGTTTAGCACTCCACTATCTAGATTATCCTCCTACAGAACGCAAAGGAGATATATTAAGGATAGGCGATCGCGTTTTTCCGCGCTTAAAATCTTACAGTGGCGGTTATCATCTTCCAGAAACAGAAAGTTTAGGCTATCAGATACTACTCAATTATCGCTCCAAGCAACCTCAAACTATTCCTTTAAGAAAAATTCTCAACGGAAGCCAAGATGATAAATTGTCAGAGTTAGTCAAAAATAAAATCATTATCATCGGAATTAAAGGATACAACTTAGACCGTCACTACACTCCCTACAGTCATGGAAAACAATCTCAGAAAATACCAGGGGTGATAATTCAGGCTCAAATGACTAGTAACATTATTAGTGCCGTATTAGACAATCGCCCACTGATAGGGTGGTTTCCTCAGTGGGTTGAACTACTCTGGATTGGTATCTGGTGTGGAGTAGGAGGAGCAATAATGGTGATCTTGGACTCTACTCGAAGTAGGGCGGGAGCTTTTGGGATAACTTTTACAGTATTAGGTATTAGCTTTTATCTGTTTTTTTCTGTAGGTATTTGGCTAAGTGCGATCGCACCAGCTGGCGGAATCTTAATTTGTTATCCGTTATATTCACTCATAGGTCTCCAGGTCAGGGGTCAGGGGTCAGGGGTCAGAGGTCAGGGGGAATAGTGATTGGGGAATGGGGAATAGGTCTCCAGGTCTCCAGGTCAGGGGTCAGAGGTAATGAGGATTGCTAACCATTAACTACTAACTACTAACCACTAACCACTAACCACTAACCATTAACTACTAACTACTAAGTACTAACTACTAACCACTAACCACTAACAGCTTTAAAATAAACAATAACTAAGAATTAGCATCCCTTAAACCGAATTTATGTTTGAGCAAATCCCCAGGAAATATTCTGTTAATTGGATCACCAAAATCGCTGAAATTCCCCAACCAGAATGGGATGCTTTAGCCAAACCCCTTGCAACACCATTTTTAGAATGGGAATGGCTGAATAATATAGAAACTTCCCGTAGTGCAATTCCTCGTACAGGTTGGCAACCTTGTCATCTGACAATGTGGCGTGATAAACAACTTATTGCTGCTGCACCCTTATATATTAAAGGACATAGTTACGGAGAATTTGTTTTTGATAGTCAGTGGGCAAACCTTGCTTACCGTTTAGGAGTAGAATATTACCCAAAGCTCTTGGGAATGACTCCCTTTACTCCTGCGCTGGGATATCGATTTTTAATTGCACCAGGAGAAGATGAAGACGAGATTACAGACGTGATGGTAGCAGAGATTGACCGTTTCTGCGATCGCAATCAGATTTCGGGATGTAACTTTCTCTTTGTAGATTCCCAGTGGCGCAATACAATGGAGAATCACGGCTACAGTAGTTGGTTACACCATAGCTATATTTGGACAAATAGAGACTTTGAAAGTTTTGATGACTATTTGGGAATGTTTAAATCCAACCAAAGAAAAAATATTAAACAGGAAAGAAAAGCCGTTACGAAAGCAGGGTTGGAGATGAAAATCTTAACAGGAGAAGAGATCGATCCTAGTCTCTATCCTCTGATCCACCGATTTTACAGTAGTACTTGTGATAAATTTTATTGGGGCAGTAAATATCTAACCCGTCGTTTTTTTGAACAGCTTTATCCCAACTATAGCCATCGCGTATTATTAGCTGTAGCTTATCCAGAAAATAACCCCAAAAAACCTGTAGGATTATCTTTTTGTCTATATAAAGGTAAAAACTTATATGGGCGTTACTGGGGCTGCTTTGAAGAATATAATAGCTTACACTTTGAGGCTTGTTACTATAAACCCATTGAGTGGGCGATTAATAATGGTATCACCATGTTTGACCCTGGTGCGGGAGGAAGCCACAAAAAAAGAAGAGGTTTTCCTGCTACACCCAACTATAGCTTACATCGTTTTCGCGATCGCAGAATGAGTCAAACACTCAGAAATTATATTGCTCAAATTAACGACATGGAGCAAGAAGAAATAGAAGCAATTAATAATGAGTTACCCTTTAGCAAAAAAGAAATCAAATTTAATATCTAACCTGAATAATGGACTTAAAACCACAATTACAAATTCTGATAGATGACGCACCTAATCATGGATTATCCAGTGTTGTTATAGAAAAAGCGATCGCACCAGTTTTAGAAATATTAGCTCAACAATTAGAGCATTTAGAATACTATATTCTACAAAATTTATCAGATGAATGGGTTGTATATAGTATTAGCGAACAAGATCAAAATCAATCTCCCAAGAGAGTAATTTATGTCTTTAGTGCTGTACAAGATGCAGGTAGTTTCCAAGGACAACAAGACCCTAATATAATAGCTGTTCCTCTCCCAATTACTCATATTTTGTTTAGACTATTTTCTCTATCCTCTATAGATAGCATGGTCTTTTTTACTCAACCTGGTAATCTCAACACAGCTATAGAACTTAAACGGAGCGATCTACAAAATCTGATTCAACAGCAACTTCAACAACTGGTAAACATTACTAACGATATCGCTTAAATCACTAATAACCTAAGCAGTAATTAGCAAGAGCGGGACTAACGACTAAACACTAATACAACCGAGATTTTTGATTTATGCCAGAAGTCTAATGTTAATGCGTTTATCTCAAGGACATCTTAATTTACTAGAAACCTGTCCTCCTAGATTTCAACAGACATATCTAGACAATATACCTTCTTTCCCTACCCCAGATGTAGAAGAAAAACTCAACTGGGGTAGTCACTTTCATCTCTTAATGCAACAGCGAGAACTAGGATTACCCATAGAATCTCTACTTCGAGAAGAACCAGAATTAGACCAGTCTATCAAAGCCTTAATCCAAGCTGCACCAAACATTTTAGACCAAGACCATAGTAATAGTTGGCGAGACCCAGAACATTCTCGAACTCTCAGTTTTGGCAATTATTTACTAACAGTGGTTTATGACTTATTAATCGCCAGTCAAAATCAAGCTCAAATTATTGACTGGAAAACCTATTTACAACCTCCCAATAAAATTAACCTAGCTCATAACTGGCAAACTCGCCTGTATCTATATGTTCTAGCAGAAACTTCCGAATATGTACCCGAGCAAATATCAATGACTTATTGGTTTGTAAAATTACCACAACAGCCTAAAAAATACAGCTTTACTTATAGTTGCAAGCAACATAATCAAACCAAACATGATTTAACCAACCTACTGACTAATCTAGATCAATGGTTAACAACATCAGATTTTCCCCATAAGGCTAATTGTGAAACTAATTGTCCTTTTCGGAAATTTATTCTCGACTCACAAAGCAATACCCCAACAGAAAATATTAACTCTATAGAGTCTCCATCTCCTCAAGATAATAATTTTTTAGACTCTCTAGACGAGATAGAAGAAATTTCCATTTGAGATAGGGGGTAATTGGAAAGCAGAACAGGACTATCTAGACATATCTACTTACTTGCCAATCACCATAGTCAATGAAATCCTCACTCATTTGAACCTCCCATCGGTAAACCTAGGGATTCCCGCTTCTTAACCTCATAAATACAGTCGGTAAGCTGTAGCGACATTATTAGAATTACGGAGTTGAAATTTAAGCCAACTCGCGCGGACTTCTCCCCCCGCGCGAGTTGGCTTTATAGTCTGTATATTATAGAGTTGAATTGCTGTGTTCTGAAGCGGACTTCCCGCGCTCGTCAAATTCAATTCTTGGTATCTCAGCAATTATTATGACTCAACACTATAATACCAATTGCCAACATTACTGCTACACTTTCTCCCCAGTCCTCCCGTTAGTCAAAAGTCGCCAACTTAAATGGAAATGGTATAAATTGTTGGGTGTTCTAACCATGAGTGGAATATTAACACTGTGGTTTCCAGGTTTTAGTGGAAAAAACTCGCAACTTCTGGCTGAAATTACACCAGATACTAGTTTAAACTCGGAAAATTCTGTTGTCACCCCTGGTACAGTAAATGATCTGCCTGCGGATATCATTGAAGGGGGAGCAGAGCGAGGAGCTAATCTATTTCATAGTTTTTTAGAATTTAGTGTCAACGAAGGACAGCAAGTTTATTTTCAAGGGAGTGACTTTCAAAATATTTTCAGCCGTGTGACAGGAAATGACCCCTCTAATATTTTAGGGACACTGGGAGTATTGGGGAATGCTGACTTGTTCTTAATTAATCCTAATGGGATTATTTTTGGAGAAAATGCCCAGTTGGATGTTAATGGTTCTTTTATTGCCAGTACTGCGGATAGTGTGATTTTCGATAACAACTTTGCCTTTAGTGC
>JAAUYH010020818.1_pt1 | contig 18327 bp, 16 predicted proteins | sample 7278061 | NCBI WGS metagenome assembly JAAUYH01 (sample SAMN14350203, study PRJNA611818) | marine sediment metagenome | isolation source: surface marine sediment (0.6m) | place: French Polynesia: Moorea | collected 2018-08 | reverse complement strand
CTTATTGTTGGTTCCTCAATTCACAGTACTGGGGCGTATGCAATCCCGACTTCCCGAAACCGTGTCAGTCGGTTGCGCAGAACGTCTTCAATGCGTTCTGCATACCATTACTACAGGCACTGAAAACACTACCTCGAAATATACTCTCCGATCTAGAAGAATCGGTCATCACCCTTTATCAGACCGAGCTTGGAACAGCGAAGGTTGTGAACATGCAAAGCAGTAGCCATCGTCGCGTCGAAGAATGTGACGGTGAACAGGTTGGAACCATTTACATGGCTGGGGTACCTGACGCGAGCCTGGCGTTCAGGAGAGGATACTACATAAGGACTCAGACCACTGTGCACAAAGCGTTTGAGGACAAGAACAGTCGCGGTTCTCTGTAGGATAGGAATTCACAAATAAAGGCAAGTTGTTTGCAATGAAACGAAATCTGTACGCTCTAGTGTTCTTTTTCGTATTGTCGCAAACAGTCCGTAAGTTTGTTCCTCATCTTTTTCGTTTCGATTTTTACCAAGTATAAAAGCAACGCGATTGATAATTTCATCACTACCCTCTGACTCCCACCCTCCCAACCAACTTCTCTTTCCTCCACATGTCCCCCGCCTACCCGACTACATGTTGTGGTTCGAAGCGGAATCCACATACCTCCGATCACAGGTAGAGGAGCACACCATTGGCGATGGGTCAGTGAACTTCATAGCGATCGCACAGCTTCCTCTGTTCAAAGGCCGACGTACAGTTGGTGAGTGCCGTCGCAGATTTGAAAAATGAATGCCAAGTCCGATCGCACTGAGTACGGTACGTTACCGGACGAGGGGCACGCCTGGAATGAAGCGCAAAAACAATTTCTCTTCGACACTGTTACTCGATGCAGAAGGGTGAACGGTACAGTGCCATGGTCCGAAGTAGCACGGGTTCCCTTGCTCAAGCTTAGGTCGAAAAACGAACTTGCAAATAAGTACCAAAACATGATGCGTGCACGAGAGGATGGTGATCGCAAATTCCACGATTTGAATGGTGAGCAGTCAGTCCAGTCCTATATCATGTGGTCTGCAGCTGAGTATCGAGTGTTGATGGAGGGCGTTCAACAATACACCCGCAACAACGGCCATGTCAACTGGCAGAAAGTCTGTGCATTGCCAATATTGAAGAACCGCACGAAACTTTCCTGCACGGTACGCCGTAACGTATTAAGGCACAGGGTCAAAGGGACTTCACCGTATGCACAAGCAAGCGACAATGCATTCATTGCGGGGAGCAACAAGAGAGCGGCAAGTACTTTCCCTCCGAGAAAAGATGTATGGACGAAATCAGAGAGCATTCGGTTATGATGGAAGTGCAAAAGTACCATGACTGCAAGGCTTTGGTACAACGGACCCAAATCAAGGAGCTTGCGTGTTTCCAACACCGAACAGTTAGTGCTCTGAAATCGCATTACCTGCTGATCAAGAACGAGTATATTAGTGCTGGTTTGAAACTGTTGTGCGCTGAATACGAAAAGAATAAGAACGAAAGCGAAAGCTCACCTATTGCGAATGCTGAATTACCTGGAAAGAGCGGTGATGAAGAGGTGATAGTTCTATCGTCCGATAGTGAAGACGAGGAAATGGTTGTTCAGGATGATGAGTACGACGTAAGGGCTGTTCCATTTGTCAATCAAGATGAGACATCTCAACATGTTACATAGGAGAGCAGCAGCCAACCGACACAACCTCAGGTGAACCACGCAACCCCGTAGGTCTCATCCGTTCGTCACAAAGTCAATGATAATGTTGGTGGAAACGAAAGTGGGAACACTGGTGTTCCATACCAAAAGTTTCGCTATGGAGATTTCGTATGGGAAGTACCGGTATCGTCGAAATACCAAGGGTCAACTCGCACGGACGAGGTCACTATTGATTGAATAGAACGTGCAAATATGGCATAGTTTCAACCCAGCAATGATATATCTGGTCTTGTTCTGAATGTAGTGAGCTTGCAGAGCATTAACCGTTCGGTGCTTGAGACACTCAAGCTCCTTGATTTCGGTCCGTTGTACCAAATTCTTGCGGTCATGGTACTTTTGCACTTCCATCATCAAGCGCATGCTCTCTGAATTCGTCCATACATCTTTTCTCAGAGGGAAATTACTTGCTGCTCTCTTGCTCCTTCCGCAATGAACAAATTGTCACATGATTTCGCTTGCGGTGAAGTTCTTTTCTTCCTGCACCTTGACAAGTTACTGCGTCCAATACAAGAAGTTTTCAAGCGGTTCTTCACTATCGGCAATGCACAGACTTTATGCCAGTTGACATGGCCGTTCTTGCGTCGGTACTGTTCAGCGGCCTCCATCAACGCTCGATAATCTGCAGCAGACCACATGACATTTGGCATGACTGACATCAATCAATTCATTATCCTCTCTTCCTCGCATCTTGTTGTGGTCTTCAAGCTGAAAAAGGGGATCCGTGCTACTTCGGTCCACAACACTGTACCGGTGTTCCTTCTGCATCGAGCAACACTTTTGAGAAAGAATTGTCTTTGTGGTTCACTCCAGGCGTACTCCTCGTCCGATAACGTACCGTAATCAGTGTCATCGGATGTACCCTTCATTCCCTCATATCTTCGAATGCATTCACCGACTGTACGTCGACCTCTAAGCAAAGGAAGCTGTGCGACCGCGTTGAAGTTCACTGAACCATTGCCATTGGTAAAAATCGAAACGAAAAAGATGAGGAACAAACTTACAGAGTACTTGCGACAATACGAAGAAGGACAATAGTGCGTACAGATTTCGTTTTATTACGAACATATTGCTCTTACCTGTGAATTCCTATCCTACAGAGAACCGCAACTGTACTCATCCTCAAACTCTTTGTGCACAGTGGTCTGAGTCCTTATGTAGTATCCTTTCCTCCACACCAGACTCGCGTCAGGTAACACAGCCATGTAAACGGTTCCAACATGCTCACTGTCATTTTTTTGTCACGAAGACGAGTACAGCTTTGCCTTTTTACGACCTTCGTTGTTCCAAGCTCGGTCTGATAATGGGTGATGACCGATTCTTCTAGATCGGAGAGTATACTTCGTGGTAGAGTTCTCGGTGCCTGTACTAATAGTATACGAAACCCATTGAAGGCGCTCCACGCAACCGACTGAAACGGTTTCGGCAGGTTGTTATTGCATACGCCCCAGTGCAGTGAATTGAGGAACCAACTGAGAGACCGCTCTTTACAATTATCTCCGACGTGAGAACCGAAGTACACAAGCGCACAAGGGTGGCTTGTCACGAACTCAAACGCAGTCTTTCCTTGAACTTCGGGGAACGTTTCTGTACGACCTCGCCGAGAAGAGTAGTGACGATTGCGCGTCTTAGGCCGCACTGTTCAGTACCATTATAGTACAGTTCTGTGCCTTAATGGATCTTCGCGAGCACTTGATTCACCACTTCAGTCATCTAGCCAGCCCGATTGTGGAAGTTGGAAGGATTCATGATTGTTGTGGTGTGAGTGACGTCCTCAATATCGAACTTCTCTGGATTTATTTGCTAAATGATCTCCATTCAGTCCATAAGTAATAGGTTTAATATTGACTCGACATAAAGGTACCATTTTCCGAAGGATACGTAGGTTAGGCTACTTTAGTGTTACATGTGCATTTCGTTTGCCATTTATTCTGATTGCTATCGTATTTTTGACATCTTGAAAATTCCACTACCTGATTGCGACTGTGAATCATCGTAATTACTAGTGTGTAACTTTGGCTCTTAGTAACAGTCATTTCTCTGATGAATCCTATTTCATCACTGCTAGCCACTTAATCGAATCCCCATTGAGTCATCCTTCTTCATGATGTGAGACTAAAAGTAGCTAGCAATTCTAGTTCAGTAAACCATCCAACTTTACTAGCCCGACCCTTCACCAGCACTTTCATTGCGACAGCAAGATTGAGATCAACAGTGCTGATTTCAGCAAGATTAAAATCGAATTGATCCGATGTCTGCTCCAGCCGCGTGTGGTTAGTGTATATGATCCAGTCACTAATTTCTGACACCATTAAAACTTTCAGTATATTTCGTCGAGTCTCCTCCGAGATGGGGCTCAATATATTTCCACCCTGACGTTGATCGGCCGGTTTCGTAGTAAACTGGATGTTGAATAACTAAGCTTTGTGATATTGCTTCCTTCGTCTTCTCCAATCCCAAGGGATGGGATCCTGGTACTGAGTTCAAAAGTCCCGGACAGAGAGTGGAAAAGTAGCTGGAGGAGTTTACTACGCGTAACTGTGCATGCCGGGAACCACGAGTTGTCGCATCCGAAGCATCGACTGAGCCTTCAAAACAGAATTTGGCCAGGTCATTTGGTGCGAAATATTCAATTTGCCAAAAAGCGTATGCAACCGATAGCAACGTGGCCGTCGTATGCCATGACCATAAATTGCGACTTTGCACATCCAGTTTTATACAGCACCTAAAACTCATAGTACCACTTAGAAAACACCGCAAATCCTCATCAACACAGCAGGATGGCGCGCACGAACCAAACTACGCGTAAATCAAATGGTAGCAAAGTCCCGCGCAAGCAGCTTGCGAACAAAGCCGCAAGTTAGTCGGCACCTCCATCGGGAGGAGTGAAAAAGCCTCATCGATATCGCCCAGGCACTGTGACGTTGCGAAAGATTCGCAAGTTCCAAAAGTCTACGGGGCTGCTTATTCGTGAACTCCCTTTTCAGCGTTTGGTTGGTGAGATTGCTCAGGATTTTAAGACTGGCCTACTATTTCAGACCTCAACGGTGATGAGGATAAGTAAGATCTGCCTGGGTAAGGACGAGTCAGTGAACTGAAAGCAAAATCAACAGTTAAGTATGGCACTATCTGGTAGAGAACAAACAAATAAATATGGAGCAGTAATTCACAAGACAGTGCGCGGCGCTACGAATACACACACGTATTCTTACTTATTACAGAGCAAATTGTAATGCACTAGATAGGAATGCATCTGATCACGAGATATAAGCTTTCTCCAAATGACAAAGACACCGCAAGAGATCCACAATACGCGAAATGAAGCAATTCGTAGGGTCGAACGACCGGTGCTGATTCGAATTCCCTACGACAAGAACAAGCGTAAGTCGGAGGATGAGGATGCTTCGGACCAGGACTGTCACCTTGAAAAGAAGCGGCAAAAGAAACAAAACAATTCGAAAAATGACCCTGAAGATACTGCAACACAAGTCCGCAGTAACGCAAATGGAGTGTTCCAGTAAGGAAGCAGATGGTTACCGGTAGATTCATCAGGTAAAGTACAGGATCCAGCAAAAATTGTTCGACATTGGAAGAATGCGACTTTCAGATAAAGAAAAACAAAATCGCTCTTACGGGGATGGCATCTATCAGATCATCGTCTTTAGTTTCAGATGTTGGACTCCCTTTGCGACATGTTCAGTAAGAATATACTCGGCGAACTACTCGAAAACTGGTAAAGAAGATGCCCATATACAGTATATAAATTATCTGGTTAAGAAGGAAAAAACAATGAGAAGCTGGTCGACGACGGTATCTTCGGTATCGAGAACATCTCCTAAAGTTGTGTGGAGAAAACGTCATTGCCAAGCAAGGGAGGCAGATAGGATTCAATGGGTGTAATATTCCTATTTTTCGGAAAAATTTGGGTGGCGCTTTGAGTGCCCCAAGTCGCTTCGGACGTCGCTTCATCGTCGGTGCACCACCGCACATTGTGCACGCCATGCGATTTGCGGAGGCCATAGCCGGCGGCGGCTCTGGCGCCTTAGTAGTGTTACTACTGCATCCGCTGGACACTCTGAAAACTGTGTTACAGTCCTCATCCTCATCTGGGCAAACCAATGCACGTGCGGCCGCCTTCGCATTAGCACGTGGTGGATTGACACCATTTTATCGTGGTGCGGGTCCCGCCTTGGTTGGGTCTGCTTCATCATGGGCAATCTATTTTCACTCGTTTTACACACTTCGTCGAGTTATGAATAGTGATGTTACGACCGGTGCACGGGATATGGTTGCCGCTGCAGCAGCCGGCTGTTTCACTGCCGCATTAACCAACCCAATATGGATGGTTAAAACACGTATGCAACTGGCTGGTGGGTATCGTGATGCGGCTCATACCGTTCGATGTATGGCGCGAGATGAAGGTGTGCGTGCGTTTTATCGTGGGTTAGGGCCATCGTTATGGTTGGTGTCGAACGCGTCGATTCAATTTGCGCTTTATGAACGACTGAAATCTATCCTGGGAGAAGGAAATGCCATCTCTCCGACAACCACCAACACTGCTATCGCATCAGCAGTCTCCAAGCTTGTTGCCACTTCTATTACCTACCCGCTACAAGTTGTTCGTACTCGAGTTCAGGAACCAAATGCTATACGCAACGGCTACACTTCATTTCCTGCCACTTTTCGACGTGTTGCAATGACAGAAGGACCGCGCGCATTCTATCGTGGCCTTTTTGCTAATCTTTTGCGAGTTGTACCTCAGGCAAGTCTAACTCTGGTGCTCTACGAATCCATTTTTGCTCAAGTCAGTTGACAGTCGTTTTTTTGTCTTAACTTACGTTTGCTTCTTATTCTATCTGCTACATACTTTGCTCTACCTTTACTACCTTTACTTGCTGTCCGCCTCTATGTAAACGCGCTCCCAATACTCTGAATGCATTTAACATGGCATAAATTGCGTCACTTAAAACTGCAAACCTAAGTCTTACACCATGCTCGACAGGAAGTTGTGAGAGCAACTCAGTCGTGCTTTACTGTTCGAGGGAGTACTATCGTGACAAGGTCAAGTACATTATTAGCTTTAATCAGACATTCTGTTCATTTATCTGTTCTTTCTTATCGCCGGCCCTTCTTTTCTTACGTCTCGGTAATCGCAGCAATACACTACTTGCTTTCGGGTCGTTTTTCACCTCAACTGTTTCGTCCTTCACTTCCACTTTTCCTCCTCCCTTCTTGATTTTGGTTTCTGTTTTCGGTGGCCTACCTTTCTTATCTTCACCGGACCAAAGAGCTGCACGACGCTTTTTATGTGTCATTCCACCTTTTTTATGTAGGGGTTTGAAATCTTTCAATTCTTCCAAAAACAACGTGTTGTGCGCCAATCCCGCATACTCCTCGGAAAATCGCTCACGGAAAAAGTCACCTACACTTCGATACACAGTTGGTGTTAGTGATTTCACATTCTTCAGGTGAGGTAAGTAACGATGAGCGATTTTCCAGACATGTGTATCTACTGGTATTTCTGAGTCTGTCCAAGTGTTAGTTTCATACCATGTAATGATCGAAAAATCTTTGGAAGTACGTACATCCTTCTAAGCTCATCAAGGCGATGCAGCCCGCCACTTTTCGACCTATTCCGGGTAGTTTAGTAAGCTCACTCGCGACTTCTTCTCGGTCTCGTCCTCTGAGCGACAGTAGCCATTGCTCCACCGTCGTACCTTCGACTTCCGCACGCTTCACAAGTCCATGAGCAGTGCCGACGATAAATTTCGCTCGATATCCGAATCCATTTTCCCTGAGATCATTTTCATTCACCTTTTCTGCAAGTGACTCAACTGTGGGGAATTGGTATAATGGGATTCCTTCATATTCACCAATGTTACGGCCGTATGTTGACGCGAGATGGCGGACCATCGACTCTATACGTCGGATATTGTTATTGGAAGAACAGATGAATCCAAACACTGTTTCTGCAGGTGGTTGTGACATAATCCGCGCGCCAGGATGACGTTCGTGAGCAGCGCGAAAATCATTGTCAGCATCGCAAAAACGGTCGTATAGTGGTCCGAGATCGACATCAGTGCGTAAATAACCCCGAAGTTCGCGCAGGCGTTTTTCCGGGTCATCCAAGTCGGCCAACCGCAGGTAAACGGTAGCTTCGGGAACTGCACAAGGCGGTTCAGACTGGCGTAGAACAACCGGAGAATCCGTAATTACCCCCACCCATTCGTTGAACAACCCTCCGTCATTTCCGTCCCACCTCACATGTCCATTGTTTACCCAACGAAAGGACTGACCGCACGGTAACATTTCACCCAATCGAAGAAGTCCGTCCTTGCATGACACAGCGCCCCACTGTTTGACTACATCGCTTTTGCATATTCGAGGCGATGCTTCAGTAGTTTTTCCGCGTGCCATAGTCGCAGTCGCGATGAAAAGGGGTCTGCGAGTGAGCAACATCGCTCACAGATAGAAGGGGCTGTAAATCTAATCTAAAATTGGCTATGCAGATTAGCAGATACTGTACTGTACTGTACCGTACACTACAGTATAGGATTTAATTCAGCACAGTCCTGGCATTCGTCAATGCGTCTTTTATTCCTCGAGACCTCAACCCTAAATTTACGTGCATTGAAGGTTGCCCAGAGTTATCGGCGAGTGTGTACAGCAAGTATGGTGGGGGGAAGTGCTTCGGATGTGAATAATTGGCTTCGAAGTGTCCGGTCAAGTATCGCGAACAGAGAAAAATTGGCAGTTTATCTCGGCAACGAATCATGTGATCTCGATTCGGTCGTGAGTCCACTTGGTCTTGCTTACGCATCGCATTACTCAGGTCGCGCCGCGACACCTGTGCTGAACGTACGACGTGCGGAACTGCGCCTGCGTCGTGATGTTGAGTCTGAACTGAGGAACGCTGGCGTTGACTCGGCTCTTCTTCCATGTGTAGACGACACACCAGTAGAAGAAGTACTGAAACGCGGAGGAGGACTGACATTAGTGGATCATAATGAACTGACGGGACATCAATCGTATCTCGGAGAATTTGTGACAGCGATTGTTGACCACCATCAAGATAGCGGCATGTATTCAAACGCCACCAGAACTATGGCTAGATGTGGGTCATGTGCATCGTTAGTGAGTCGGTTCGTTCCAACAGACGAGTTATTATCAGCGAAAATGGCACAACTTCTGCTAGCCGCAATTTTGAGTGATACGCACGGATTAGAGCGACGTGCAATAGATGAAGACCACAAAGCGGCAGACAGGATGTCGAGAATTGCTGGAATCCCACGTTTAGAATGGCGTTCCATGTTGAAGCGCATCAGTGCAGCGAAATCGGATCTCAGTGGATTCACGGCACGCGAAGTACTGCTGAAGGATTACAAGGGATTTGGTGTGGCAGGTATTTCGAGTATTGGTCGAGGGTTAGAAGAGTGGATGGGTGCGGAAGAAGAAGCACTGACGGAAAGAGTGTTGGAAGAGGTGAGGGTGGAAAAAGAAGTGGAGGTAATGGTGGTAATGACGGCTTTCAAGGATGCAAATGGTGCATTCAGACGTGAAATTTTGATACATGGAGATACGGCGGCTGGAACATTGTTACGCCGAAACTTGGCACAATGTTCCGGTATGCAGTTGGATCCGAAGACTGTACGTGGTTCAAAAGATGCAACTTGCTTCGAGCAGCGAAATCTCGAAGCTACGAGAAAGATAACTGCCCCTCAAATCGTTCGTGTACTCGATCGTTTGTAATTGAGCTAGCGGTCGTGTACTGTACTGTTGAATTGTCGGTCGACTTGGTTAACAAGACGTGATTTCGTCAGCTGTTTACTCAGTGAGCCATATTATGCCGTAGCATGTGGGAGAAGACGGACAAAACTGCAGTCGCTAGCTAGTGTACGCGTTAGGTTTGCGCAAATGGACGTTCGCCCAGTTGCACAGTGTGTGAGTCGACGTCATCACAGTATTTTCAAAAATGCTCATCTTTTAACGAACCTTTCTTGTTCCTGACGTGTGTCATCGCCGCATTTTAAAACGTGCCGCCAATTGGCGGCACGTTTTCGGCAACAGATTCTATTGTCTGGAATTATTTAATTTCCATTTCCACTGGCACTATTCAATTAGATATCCTTTTGTATTGATCTTTTCTACCACTTTTCGTACAGTACAGTACAGTACATCTGAAATTTGGTGTGCCGATCTCTGTCTATCACTGTAACCCCCGCTGCGCACTGCTCAACGCCGAGAAACCCGTGGCAGCACGATTTGAGAACCCGCTCACCATTGCTCGCACTTGCTTTCCGATTCTTTTGCGTGACCGACAGTATCCCGACCTAGCCCAACGTTCTTCTCTATCGATTTGCATATTACACTAGCAATTGTCCGCCTTGGATTGTGCGTTTGCATGCGGACCCACGTTGCTGGGCCTCTCCGCTTTTGAGTGAAATGCTGCGCGATAAACTCTCTTCCCGACCAACTTTTGGTCCCGCCTCTACCGCTTCTATCCCTGCAACTCCGTCGTCGCGTCTGCGTAACGCTACCGCTCGGACGAGGCGCGCTCACCCATCTAAATCTACTTTATGCTCACCCCTTGACTCTACTGACGCCCTTTTGTCATGGCGGCCCAATGCATCTGCTGCACGTTGCGTTTCTCGCGTTCCCCTACCCGACTCAGCTGTGGCTAGATACGTACGACCGTCAACACTCTCCGGAAATAATCAACTCAATTCTACTACTTCTAAGCGAATTCAACCTCCAAGGTTACTTATGTGCCATGATTTTGCGACCTCATATCCTGTTCATGAAGCTTCAACTGATGGTGTTTCTGGAAGTGATTGCCCCCCTGATAAGGATATTTGGCGATTCAATCATTGGGCGTACGTGGATGTGTTCGTGTACGCGTCAAGTCATCGAGTTGTAATCCCACCTGTTGGTTACATTCATGCTGCTCATCGACATTCTGCTTTAATCTTAGGAACGTTACATTTTGGTCTCGACGACAAAGATGCGAGTGATCAGCTTATTGCCGTAATGAGCAACTTCTCCGCTCGTTCTAGAGCTGTCTCTCAGCTGGCTACTATTGCAAAATTTTTCGGTTTTGATGGTTGGTTCGTTCGTATTCAATTCGTGCCGGAACAAGTAAGTACTTCTGATATCGCTGGGTTTGTGAATGACCTCACTCGCGCTTGCCGGAAAGCACTAGGCCCTGCAGCTGAAGTGGTTTGGTTCGATTCCATTACACGTAAGGGTGACTCGAAACCACAATGCGAATTGAATGAAGAGAACGATCTCTTTTTCAAAGCTGCTGGTGCTTTCTTCACTAGCTTCCGCTGGACAAGGAATGCCCCTGTGAGAAGTGCAGTCAAGGCAGGACCTCGCCGAACAGATGTATTTACGGGAATTGATGTATTTGGTAGAAGAACATTTGGGGGCGGAGGATTTCAAACTCACATTGCGTTACGAGCGATCAAACAAGCTGGAACGAGTGCTGCGATTTTCGCTCCGTCCTGGACTACGGAAAGATGCCCTCATGGGACAGATCCTCTGGAAGTTGAGGAACGGTTTTGGACTGGTCCTAGAGGAAGATTTGGACGTGAATGTGTAGCGCAATATTTTAAGGAACGAGCTGTATTAACTCAACTACCGTTCTCCACTTCGTTCGACCCCGGGTGGGGTCCTCGTACGGTATCTGCCGGTAATGTGGTGAGCGAGGAAAAATATTTTAACATGAAAAGGCAGGATGTACAACCGTCATTTCTACGGACAAAAATGGCTTCAGGTGATGGTGCTGCAGCGACACTTGCATTATCTCACGAACAGGCTCTGAATGGATCGGCAAGCATCAGGTTTTCGTTCTCGTTCTCGGAAAGTAGAATGTTGTCGGGAACCTATTCACTACTGAGGCTTTTTGTTGCCAAAGTTACATTTCCTAAGGTGCCCACTCGAGGCGCAACCCATGGCTATACACCTGGGTCATGTTTAAAGGTCTCATATCAATACTTTGTCGATGATCATGGAAATGCATTGCGACCATCTGCGTCACTTAATCGTACTCGTGGATACAACCCGTATGATGATGATGAAGGTACAGGCGATCCATCGATAGATCAAGTCGCACGTGATACTGGTGCGAACCAGTTTGGATTGTTGTTGTTATTTGCTGCACCAATGAGAGCAATACTACTTGTTGGTGAAAATTCCAGATGGTACGCAGGAGCGGAAGAAGGGGCTCAGCGAGCAATGAGCAGGCTGGAAATCCTCGAAAAATATGTGGACTATACTGCAATTGCACCTGCAGTAGAGGAGCCTGTTCGAAGTTCCCCCTTGCGAGCGGATGGATCTCCAACGTGGATGAACCGAACGTTCGAATTACCATCGCGACTCATCTCAGGTCAACGGTTGCAGGAGGTTATGGTAATCGTAGGTGATCCTCCCTTACAACCTATCTCAGTCCGACCGTCACCCCTTGTAACTCCAACTTCTCATTCCCGGGTCCAATCTATTCGACAGTCGAGAGTTGGCAGTGGAATGCAGTCACCGATGAGTCAAGGACAGTTGTCTGTCACGCGGAAATCTGTATCTTTAAGGGGTAATCGAAATCCGCGTACACGCATTGGTGCAGAATTGCTCAATGCCGGTCTTTTAGCGGAGGACAGGCCTGGGCCGAGAAGAATGTCACAGTCTACAATGACTAGCGTGAGGCGCCTGAGCGTTAGAACACAGAGTGGATTAACTGAAGATGGTACAGATAATTCTTCTGACTTTGGCTCTGAACCATCTGATAGTCTGTCGCAGAAATCAAGCCAAAGCTTCAGAACTTTGAAATCTAGAACTAGTCATGCTGCGGCAATCAATGCAGGATATCGTCGTCAATCTAATATCAGGGAATCTCGTCATACGCGCATGAATGATTTGGAGTATGCATCGAACTTTTCTGTTGATGGTACCGTTGACTTTTCTCACATGCAAGCCGATGTCCTGAACAGAAGTGGGAGCCGAGCAATTTCCAGATTTGGGTCAAGAATTGGCAGCCCAGATAGCGGTCATTCGATGAGGTTATCAAGATATTCATCAAGGAATAACAGTCGAATGGGAAGTCGCAATCCGTCTCGTGCTATGTCACCCACAGGGATGTCGGGTAGTGGTGCCCTGAGGGTTTATTCCGGCAGGTATGCAGCTTTGGAGGAAAGACGATTTGGACGAAGTGAATCGATTAGAAGTGTAGGCGGATCAAGTGTATTGGCGGAACTGAAGTCGAATTTGATGATGGCAGCTGATTCTATGGCGGCCGGTGGTGAACTCTTGGAAGGTGGAGTAAGCGCCATGAACCAGCAAAAGAAGCGTGGCGGAGTGCCGAGAGGTATGCAGAGAGTGTTCCTTGGTGGATTATCGATGGAAGTTGTGGATGAGCACTTGAGTTATTAGGTGGCCGTGCAAGTCAAACTGTTCTCACTTTCATTCACTTGTACTTCTTGTTTCTAGTGTTGGGGATCATTGTATCTCTTTTCACAAGAACATACCAACATCGCTAACTACATAGAATAGCCAGATTCGAAATCAGCGCGTTGCAAACTTCTCTTTTTCTCTACTCTTTACTCACTAAACAAAAATTCGCTGCGTTGCTGGTCGGTCTTAGACTTGGTAGAGTGTACTAAAAGTAGTAGATTCAAGAAGCTACTGCAATTCGTTTTAATGGAGATGTGACGAGAATAAGATGAATGTGAATGCGATAGTAAGAGGAGTACTAGCACAGAGAGAATGAAAAAGCCGAGAGGGACAACAGGACAGTGTCGAGACCAAATGCATCGTGTCGCCAATAGACAAGGGTGAAATCTTGATTTTAAATCGGAATCGTAACGATAATGGTTGCTTGAGGACAGGCTATTACTGCTGTCCACCGGACTGCATAGCGTTCTGGGCCACTTGTGCGGCCTGCATGATTTCGCCAACCTTGTTCGTCGTCTACATCGGGGTAAGCAAGTGTTAGGAAACTCGACAGTACTGGGGGATCCGCATGAATAACGTACATCGACATATTTTCCGACACATCGGTCAGCGCAAACAACTTCACGATGGAAGCGACCGCGTCAGAGATACAGCAGAGATGAAAAAGACAGAATACGATTTCGCTCACATACGCTCACCAGTGCTAAGCTCAGGCTCCGAATATCGTGCCACACATTTCTTGAAGCACAGGTCGGTCATTTTGTTGAACATATCAGCGTAGAATGTCATTTCAGCGCGCACCATCTCGACTTGATTGTTTGGATTCATCTTCGAGTTTGTCCGATTGTACGTTCGATACAAGCTGCCTCACTTTTGAGGGTAGAGGATCTAAATTGATCGAGGGCTGTAGCGCAAAGACTGTAAGAGTAGACGACGGTCGAGGTTACTGTAATTGTTTTTTGCGACTTCGAACAAGGCGCCGCCAACCCTTTCTAATAGACTCTGGAACACGGTCTTTAATAGGTTGTAGAAATGCTTTGATAACAGTTTTCCGCAAGCGCGATGACCTTCGACGAGCTGATTTACGTTCCGCTGACGGCGGTTCTTCATATTGCTGCATTTGCCGTGCTTGTGATGGATGCTGTGGCCCGGTCATAGGCGAAAATTTATCCATGCTATCCGTGCGATGATCTGAAGACGAGGACGAATCTTCACAGAAGATCGCGCTTCGGACCTCGGGCGAATTCCAACGATGTCCGTACTCATAAAGAACCATTCGCATTGATATATCCATCTCTCCAGCAGGGAAACACATTCTCAACTTAGAACGGATGCCTGATCTGTTGAACCATCTAAAAGGCATTTCACTATTGTGGCTCTCTGCATTGCGGTTCCTAGATGGTTGTGACTGATAGGCTCTGCGTTACTAAATACTTTGATGATTAACGACGAACTATGAAAGTTTTTGCAAGTGGACAGCAGGATCACCTGCGCAATGTCAGTAATGATCACTGGAACCATCTTAATTTGCGTTCTGATGAATGCATCTGTCTAATTACTTCTCAGGCACTCAAGCAATATGAAATATACTGAAACAAATCTTATCTAGACTTCATCATATTATCTCTAGAATCAACTTCATATTTTTAACATGTAATTAGTACATGTTTTATGGCTAGGCTGCTTTATGTTACATTGTCGTCGCTTGAAGTTTACGAAAACTTCTAGTGCTGAGCGCAATGTCAAGTGCATCGAAAGCATTTCGCCGCTTGCCATATTTTCCGTCTACTATTGACATAGCAATAGTATTTCATTCGGACGGATTTCCAACTCATGAACATTATCTGACGTAAAATTTAGAAAAGATGACGGAAATATTCGAACTCGAAAAAATATTTCAACTTAAATGCACAGAATTGGAACAAAAAATGGGAGCACTCGCCTTCCAAACAGATTATCACGAAATTTTTTCCGAGCATCTTAGTTTTTTGGTTCTACAAAGTACGTCAATTCGGGAGTAGTGTTTGAAATCGGCTGTAGTGCTCTTTATGATGTCCATAATAAGCTAATTCGTCTCAACCTGAATATTTCAAGCGTACTCTAAAAAAAAACTAAAGCTAAATCAAGAATATAGAACTGTATCGCAAAAGCAAAAATCTCGGTTTACTCACTTGTGAACATCATCGAAATTTGATCAATATCGGGACTATTTTCTTTTCTGCCATGCAAATTCATATTTCCATGCTGTTCAGATTTTTTGCAAAGCTGTATTAAATAGTTTTGAATCAAATGCTTAAAATGTACTACAAACTGGTCCAGAAACCATGTCAAGCTTTACTCGAATCTTATTGATGGTACTACCACTACTACGTTCTCTATCTGCTACTTTCTACAAGAATATGCTACAGGTACAGCAATAAGTGTATATGCGCTATGACAATTGATTTTCTATTTATGAGAAATTTTGCAGAAAGCGCACGCACAAGAATGAGAATATGTATAATGTTGATGGTCGTAAAAGGGAGAGTATAACATGTGGCGTAAACATGAATACAGAATCATTTTTATTTAATCAAAAATAGTGGTGAAAGTTCGTAGAGACAATTAAAAAATTCGAGAATTGAAAAAAATTCTGAGGTAATGCTAGTGCTCTGCTACTTTGGACTAAGCGAACTTAACTCTTAAAGTACTAAATACTGCGATATAATGATAAGATGTTGTATTATGTCTGATACAAGCGATGCGACCGATACGAGCGATCGACAATTGTAATTCATGATAAAAGTAGCTCCATTAATACTATCACACAAGGCGTGCATCATTGCTAAGCTGCGTAGCTTTGTTCTACAGTTATAAATTCTGGTAAGATTTACAGGTAAGGTATGATTTGGCAAGTTCGATCGACTGTGGTTAAAGATTTTGTACAAACGGTCGTGGAGCAGAAAAAGCCTGGAGGCAGACAGCAGCAAAAACACCACCATCTGGCGCCTACTCAGTGACCTTAGCTTAAGAGAGCTGTCCACGCATCGCGCTGTCCTTGCGTAGAAGTGGAGTAGTGTGAGCTTCGTGCTATGAGAATGTCGGACAACAAAATGCCTAAGACAGAGTCAGATGTGTACTCATAAACCGCCCTCACGCCAAACAAGAATGATATCCATCCCAATTTCTAGCGGAGCCGACACCAATCCACAATCTACCAGTCAAAGTCCTTCGGAATGACCTTGGTAGAGCCACGTTTTGTAGGCGACCCACCAACAGCTCTCAGAACACACATTCCACGCATCTAACAATGAGTATCTTTAATGGAAAAAACTGTAGGAGCACGAGGAATGGTGCTGTCGCTTGTCTTCGGTTGATTTTATCTAAGTATACTATTGCTAAGCTAGAAATGAGTCTTGTCGACGGAATAAGCGAAATTTCTGCTGCAAACGAATTTCGCCTAATTGGGTTAAGCGCAAAAACCATTTCGAAACATATTAGACAGTGTTTGTCTAGAGTTTCAGAAATAACAAGTTTCTATACTTCTATTGCACAGTTTCTAAAAAGCCACTCTTTCCGTTTTAGATTGTTTACAGAATAGTTCTCATTTGTGCTACAGGTCAAGTATAAATGAGAAGAGCTGTCCAAATGGAAAGTTTGAAGTTACTAACTAATTAATTTACCTTGAATCTAGATTTAGGTAGTTAACATTTCATTTACGTCGGCCTAGATATTTAGATATTGGAAATAATTAGGGTCTATTTTCGTGTATACAACTGTCTTCGCATAAAATTAAAAGAACAAGTCGAATAATAAAACAAGCTCACCTTAGCTACACCAACCTGACGTCGAAGGACGGGACGGTAGTTAGAGCAAGTTGTATTCGCACGATCTACCTGAAGTACACTAATTTCACTTTATTACTCGCTTTGGCAATTGAATTCGCAGATTACATTTGACACAGTGCACATTCAAGTTAGGGCTTGGGACCTTGGCGGTGCGCTGAATGAGCAACCTACCCGAAACAAAGACAAAAGCGGGTAATCCGTGACGGCTGGAACTTGCTCGAATCTATTTATGGTGTCGGATGAAGAACATATGACACAATATAACTCTAAGTAACAATAGTCTATTTTTTTCGAACAAATTTAGTTTGAAAGTAACAGGCTACAGACAACCGGACTTTACTGTGCTATGATTGCTATAGATAAATGGGTGAGCCTTAACACGGGAGTTTATTTATTTGAAAATGATTTTAGAAGCTTAATCAGTTTATCGTAATTCTCGGATACCTACTTATACACAAGTTTGGGGAAAAGAAACAGTACTTATATAGATTCGGATTGAGTTCTGAGCTTGGTAAACCCGTCTTCATCAAGCTAAAATCTATTACAGCTAGCAGATGTACTAAGTAAATTGCTACATTCGCAAAGATCTCATATTTTTCACAAAACCTACCACAGAATTGTGATCTTTTTTAATTGTTCAACAAAAATGAATGATTTGTAACCTGGTTCATTAAATAATGAGACTTTTTTGAACCTAATATTCTTTGGAAACATAATCTGTTTTTGACTCAATTGAGTTTAAGAACTGGAATCAACTGAAAGAATTACTTCCTACCTAAATAGTTACGAAAATATGCTTAATAAGCTCGCTAAGAGTCGAAGTATTTTTTGCAATCGAAATATGGTAGCGAAATTGTTCGAAAACAAAGACACACGGATTGCCAAAGATGTAATGCTTCAAATTCTACCGAGCTGCAGGTTCAACTTCCTTACAGAACATATTGGCGTCAATTAGAAGACTATTCCATCATACAGAAAACAGAGAAGGTATGGAGGATTAAATGGAAAGCTTTTTATTCAGATGCTACATTTTGCTCATTTTTGGATTGAAATAAATCGTGTGGAACGTTATTAAGCCCGGAAATCAATTCAATGCTCAGACTTCTATCAATTTTATGAAGGGAGGTTGATTTGGCGAATAAGTATGAAGAATCCACGGTCGTGCGCAAGGATATAGGTTGTTTCTGACTCCTTAAAATTGAATGGACTATGGGAGGAGAGTCAATCGTGCCAAAAATTACTAAATATAATTCGTCGTTAATTCCAAGAATCAAGTAGAGTAGAGCTAAGTTGTTCGGCATCGGCAAATCAATAAAGGTTGTATTTTTAGTT
>JAAUYH010057271.1_pt1 | contig 18328 bp, 18 predicted proteins | sample 7278061 | NCBI WGS metagenome assembly JAAUYH01 (sample SAMN14350203, study PRJNA611818) | marine sediment metagenome | isolation source: surface marine sediment (0.6m) | place: French Polynesia: Moorea | collected 2018-08 | reverse complement strand
GTTAAAGCAATTTTTAGGATTTTATGACCGCCGGATCTAGTACTAAACTCAGAAAGGTTGAAAAGTAGTCTCACTCAGTAAAATCTCCCACGATACAGCACCAAATATATTTTACTTTTGTGGTTCCTCGGCTTACCCAGTCAATGCGCCTTCGGTGCTTCAATTCAATCTCACTTGTGTTTGCGAATATTCGAATGCAGGAACAGCTGATCTGCCTGTTGATTTTTATGTATCGATTGCTCCTCCCTGTTATATTCTGGGATTCATTTATTAAGCATATGACGCTACAGATCTCTAGAATGACACAGCAATTAAGACGATCTGCCACAAAAAGGCGTATTATATAGTACCGTTTCGTAATTCTGTGCCGAAATGAGAATCAAAGAGCAAACGTGACCGTAATATATAAAAACGATTGGACTGTTTACGAAGCGCAAAATAAATTCCATGTTAGGGAACCGTTGATTACCGCTCATGGTTTACTCTTTGTCCCTCTCGCCTGTCCAGTTCAGCGAGCAGCCTCTATGTCTCTTCTTATATTCGTGCAGTATTGTGTGAACTGGGGTGAAGTTGGAGGTTGTTTGCATATGTGTCCGGTTTTGATCTAGTTTGTTCGGTTTAAGTATTCTTCTATCGAGAAGAAAGGTGTTCTACATACGTAAGTGTAAGTGAGTATGTTTACGTTTCTCGTGCAGTTTGCGGCTCTCAGTAGTGATAGCAAGTAAATTGAGTGTTGATACAACGTGTCACCACTTTTGAGTGAAGCAACAGATCCTTACACAAGAGTGGAAGTACGACATGGAGAAAACGGAGTAGAGTAGTCGACTGAGCGGCTAGCTCGCACAGAAGACATGGATGTTTTGGTTTGAAAAAAGATTGGGAGGCAGCATATAAATAGTGCTGTTATTTCCATTTTCTCCAAATGGCCTTCACAGCATAATTAGTCTCTCACGAATTTGTAACCAAGCGGGACAGCAAAAAGTACAGAAGTTTCTTTATGACAATAACGATGATTTTGGGCCATTCTAATTTGTAAAAAATGAAAGCTACCCAGAAAAGAGATCGATTTACTACGACCTGTTCCAGAGTTTGGCTTGACAGACGTGAACAGGTGTCTGTAACAATAGGGGTATCCAACAATTCTACCATCGTCATCGGTTCAAGTTTTCAAACTATGAAGTGCAGCGGTTGTTTTGAAAAGTTTCGGACTCTAAAACACCTTTCACATGCAATAACGATTTTGAGAAGCGCTATGCAACCATGTAACGAGTCCAAAAGCGTGTTTCGACTTCTCGAGTGAGGCTTTACCTGTTTGACAGATGCTGACTCATGCAAATCTGTTTTCGTCCTCTAAAATTCGTTTCATAGCCCTGAAATCATCCTCTACGGATTGGAGCACATTGTCGCGAAGGCAATTTGCAATAGAATACTTCATTGCGTTGTTCAGGAAATGGTCCATACTGTCTAACTCAGTTTTATCTGGAGCATGCATATCTGAACTTACTGATCCATGAGCTAATCTCGCCATAACAGCTGTTCTATCTGTAACCATTGTTCATTTCTAGAAGAAAAGGCCCGAAGATGTTCGGTGCTTCTCCAGGAAGGCTACTTCAATTTGTCCCATAATGTTTATTGCATTAGCCAGGTCCTTCAACTAACATCAACGACTTGTCTGGCATTTGAAATCCCATTTCCCAAGCACTTGCGTGTTCTTTCCACGCATTTAATGTACTTTGAAGTCGTAATAATGTTTTCGATTTGATTTTCGGTAAACTCCATCGACGGATACACTTTTTCCATTTCTCAGACATCCATTCGCCATTTCCTTTACGAATTGAGATCGCTATGAATGTGCCAATTCCTTCGCAGAAGTCGAAACTGAGATTTCGTCAGGAAAATAAGATATGGGATGTATTCTATCCAGGATAGGGAACTCAATCAACGATTTGGCGAATTCTTTCATTCCTTCATGCCATTCAGATAATTGCAGTGGGCGTAAGTCGAAAGCGACTGCTGACACGGCTTACTTGGCAATATTGTTTTTTGCATCACGTGGAATCATGTGCAGAAAGCATGATGATTTAGTTACTGTAGCTTTATGCAACTTCATGTTCCGGTTCAACTTTGAAGTTCCCACTTGAACAGTCCGAAAGGCCAACAGTGACTTGTCGGCGGTGCAACTGCCATTTTTGATGTACCAGAAAATCGACTATTCTGCAGATCTTGCTGTGTTGTGATGGTACAGACTAGAAACTGGCGGTGACAATTCGACCTCAATCGAGCGGTTCAATTTCACATTTCGAATTCAACAACCTCAAATGCGCATTCCTGCTTCTTCCGCAGTTGTTCAACAATTTTCACCTCATACTCTGTCCTTCCAGTAATCTTCTAGGACCTGGCGAACTCATTTTGAACAAATAGACCGATTCAAAGTAGAGAACGTTTTTGTTTTCGCTCAGTAGAGTTCAAATGGAGCAGTCACTTAGCTGAGCAAATATAGAACCGGACAGTAGTGGTGTACAATGCATGTTCCAATATTTCACGTTTACTTTCAACACAAAAATTTCCGTTTCACATCAGCTTATTTCTCAAAATTTTCGCGTCAATCTGTTAACAATTTTAAATATTATTTTCGGTTAGGTCCGGAAATGGTCTCAAACTGTTTAGTGACACCTCTACAAGCTATATGCTCAAAATCATATACATAGAACTGCGGCGAACTAACTCGAAACGAAATACTTATGAGCAAGACAAACAGACCATATTGGTTCAATGAGAAATAAAAAAGTTCTGTTTTGGGTCATAAATTACAGTAAATCAGTTCGCTTCAACCGTAGACTAAAATGAGCTATCTGGAATTAGGTGTGTGTGTGCCCAGCGATTTTCACCCAACATGCTTCCACCAAATGATCGCACCCATCAAAGCGCGCGGAGATACTCAGTCAAAAATGTTGATCCTGCCAAAAACAGTGGCCGCTATCATATTGGGCTGGGAGTTTGCACCTTGGAACCGGAGGCGACAGTTAACTGTCGGTCTTTGCCGCGCTCGCGCTAGTATTTCTGAAACCAGGCGGACGATTTCGCCAACACGCCTGATAGTAGGAGCCACTTCGGACGTAGTGAGGCACCAGGTGAGAGGATGCCGGCCGAACTCGTCCACATGGGTCAAGCGTGGCTTTGATAAAATCTGCACTTGATAACCAGGTAAGCGAACCACAGCTTCGGTATATTAGGGATGGAAGAGCATAGAAGCCACTTCTTCGCGTGTTGCTTTATGATCTCTCGACAAAGATAACCCTCTCGTTCGTTCAACAGTGGAAGATTGTATGTGCTACATGCCGCGGACGGTGCAATCAATTTGCGTTGTCAAATATCTTCAGGTGCGTCTTCGAGTGACTTCATCAAGCGATACGAATTCTTGGGAGCAGCGTGGCCTTGAAAAGTGCGAATGTGCTGCCAGCAAACGTATCTGGTTTAGGATCCGGAGCAGTCGGATCATATGACCCATAGATTTAACACCGCGCTGGATAGATCAGGCCCGAGACCGCATAATGTGTTAAAGTGCGACTAACTAGGTATATCGGCGCTTCCACCAGTGTCTTATTGAAAAGCCTACACCACGATGTGAGAATTGGTCGTCCGTCACTTTCAGTGAGATTTCAAGGTCCAAGGCAGTCCGAGGATCCCGTACAGCCTCTATCACGTTCCGTGGGGTTCCTGACGACGCGTCTTTGTAGTGATGGGTATCCTCTTTCATTGAAATCAGTGGTACTGTATGCAGTAAATAGTTATCCTTCGTGGCAGAAAAGTAAGTACATAGGAGATGGAACACCAACTGCCAGTCTTCGAGATCGTGAAGTCCCCTGATTGTACGGAATGCAATATCAGAAGTCTTGAGTGCCACGGTCTGCATGAATTCCGTTTGTATGGCAGTGATACCCAGTATCAGCGTCCCGTATGGGTCGTCGATCTTACTCTCCGAAGGGTACAGCATTCTTTCATGAAGATTAGGAGGCGAATGCCACCAGATCTCACATATATCAGTGATTGTAACAAGCCTTTAGCTTCGGCACGATACAATGAAGAGGAAGATCTTGCTACACTCACCACTTAATGTTGAGCATCCATAAATATTTCGTCAAGATATAGCCCCATAAGGATTTGTGTCTGGATCTGGTCGAGTTCGGCTTCTAAGAAAGGCGCAGGGAGTTGTGGTGCAAATGCAGCGCGGTAAGCATTCAACTCCTGGAAGACGGACCGAACCGTCACCGAGAAGACCAGTGATCCTAACGGGTCGCCCTGGTGGATGCTGTTGATCTGCGACAAACATCACTCCCAGGCCAAGCTCCCGGCCGTATAGGCAGTCCATAAGGGTACTCAACACGCATGTGCCAGTAGCCAGAAGGTTCCTACAGGTCTCATTAGTTATTTCACGTTGACTAATTAGGTTTAAAGCGTTACGGAAATCCAGCTGCAACATCGCATAGTCGTGTCGATGGCAATGCAAGTCGGCCCACGATCATACTATATGAACTAACTTCTCAGCGCCAGCCTAGCACCTCACCTAGAACTGTCTTGGTTCAAGAAGACCTTCCGCTTCTTGTTGACATCGTCTTCGACCGACAGTGGCGATCAACCGGCCAAGAAATTCCCCTCGGTGATCGTCTGGACGCCCGTATCATCAATCATGAGTAGCACTGGATCCACCGCTGTCAGCCAAGAGCGAAGTGATTCAGGGGCATTTCCCTGGGTGAGATGTGTGCAGAGATCAGCAAGTGCTTCAATCAGATGGCGATACGAGCCTGTATCAGGATGCGTCAGCAAATGCAGAGGGTGGTCAGGGGTCGTTCTCGTGCCACCTCTGTCCACAGTTCGCCAGAAGCACAAGATCCCCATATATACCAAATGGCATATAACAGTCGGGATAACGCCTGAAATTTGCCCCGTGTCCGGAATCTCGAAATCGTGACCCTATGTTCCGCTGCTTTTTCTCGCAAAATTGCCTTCTCCACGACCAACACACCCCTGAAGCCATTTAAAACTACGAAATTCTTGTCATTACGGTTCAATCCATATTCAATACCATTATATCTTTTTGACGAATTCCCTTACCGTTTCATCCTTGATCATTTCCAATGTGAGTAATCGGTTTCGTAGGACATGTACCGCAGTAATTTACCTTAGATTTTTGCGCTGCCGATATATTTCTCCACATTTCAGGTTGACTAATTTATTTGAGTTCGATTGTCCCGATAACATGCGCCATGGTGCAGATAATTTCTTCCTGTGCCACATCTTAGTTCTTTGTAAATTGCGCAGATAAACATTCTGCAATGATACTCTCTCTCTTTAATTCTGACGTAGGTTTGACTCTTTTTCATTCAAGATGTCCCACAGGTTGTTCGTCTGCAGCAATTCTTGTTATTGCGTAACCCAGATCATAGAGTTTTCCATTTCAGTTCCCCGACTACAAACTTCCGGTGTCGATAGTCTCAGTGATTTTCAAGCACCCTACTAGAAAACCGATTGAATTCATGCCTTTTTAAGCAATCAAGATCATAATTTCGGGTTCATCACTTGTGAGAACTCAAGCTATTACTATTATCGACTGCAACTTAGCTTAATAAATCCACGTTCGAGAATTTTGAATAGAGAAATTCGAATACCAGCATAGTACGTTTGGAATGCTTGCATTCATACTCCCTGTCCCATGAGATGCATCGTATTAGAACTGACCATCAGAACTAGCTAAGCGTCGTGTAGGTGAATTGTGCCCAATTTAGTTTTGTTGTTGCATTATGCGCCAGTTGAGCTATTCAACTTGTTCATAATCAAATGTAGTTCGATGTGCACTGCGAAGTACAATATCACCCTTCCATTTATTTAGATGTATTTTATGATTGCTTTTTGAGTCACAACGCCTCTGTTTTGCATCGATGCCGAGTAACAATTTGTCTCTTTCGTTGTATAAGTTATTCTGAATTATACGCTTCGATATGGAAAGCTTATCATTAATTGTTTCCAAAACTAATTTAGATTATTGCTTTCTCAGACTAATTTAATTTAAACAAGACTCAGAAGCAGTTCGAAAAAGTTACTGAGTAAAGCAGACTGCAGTATTCATTAATCCCCTGTGTGGATGTACTTCATAATTTCGAACATTGATGTATTCGACACTATTTACATGTGTATGTTTACTACTATTGGTCATTATTCGTGCATGAATCAAACATATCTTTTCATAGTCGTGTTCGCCAACAATTAGGTTTAGAATATTCGAATCTGTTTCTTTTCTTAGTTTTGGTGCAATTCCGAAAACAACAAGTCCCAGTGACTGTCTAATCTGAATCTATCATGATAAGAACATTTCACCTCTATAATCTAGAACTAGATTTTTTCCAATGGTCACATACAACTTGAGCGTCATTCCGACGTTTTGCAGATCGATTTTCATTTTTCTTTCTATTGGTAAAATTGAGATTCTGCTCGTCTTTGATGCTTCACTTATATCTATTAGGTTTCTTTACTAGAAATTATTTATTCAATTATTCAATGTCTAAATTCATAAAATATACCTTGGCGGCCAGTGCAGCTTTTTAAATCATTTAGAGTACGAGAAAGGCCATGACCCCTGCAAATGATGACGTTGCTTTGAAGATACCAATAAAAAGATCATAAAAAAACGTGAAATAGAAAACGCGGAATTATCTCATACGGAAATTGAAAATACACTACAGTATTAATTGAAATTATCAATATCCGAAAAAGTAGCTTTCGGTTAGAAAATCATGAACGACGAGTTATTGATGCGGCGGCAATTCGAATTTTCGATAAATCGTCACAAACGACTAAAAATATAAAACGCCTAAAGATCATTACTGTACGCGCAGTACGTAGCGTAAGCGTGACATGCGTGATTAAAAATGGAGTGTACGTAGAGATTTTATTGCGCAATAAAACTGGGGAGAAGGCAACGCCCGTTCGTGCGCTCACTTGGAAAACTGAAAGCGCAGGAGTCACTGAGTCCAGACCATACGGCAAGATGATCATGTTTGAATTTTTGGACAATATCTCAAGCCAGCATTCGAAGAAATCGCGCCGGCGGCGCCAAATCTTCGGTAATACTCTGTAAACATTAACGTGTCAATTCCTCTTGCACTGCACCTCGTTGGTGTAAGTATTGACGGAGAGTGTCCACCGTTCGCCATTTGTACCATCTCCTTGATGACCTCGAAGTTGCGCAACATCCAACAGAATATGTAAAATCGAATCTTCATGCTAGCTACCATTAACATAATACCACAGAAACTCAGATCATCAACCCGGCGCGACAATTTACTGTAAAGTCGAATAAAGCGAGAAGTTTGAATAGAGTACAGTATGACGAGGAAGATGAAAAGAGGATGAGGTGTGTGTGTGTAAAAATCGACAAATGTCGATATTGTTAGAGTTGTTCACGTGGTATGAGCACAATGGAAGTGTGTCGGTGGGGTAGTGGGCAATGGTAAGCTCGAGACTGTGTGGCTCGATAATAGGCAAGCGCACAATGATAAGTGAGAATAAAATGCGACAATCGTACAGTCAAGGTGAAGAAGATTAGCTTGATAAAGCTCTTGTCATTTCTTCAGACACCACACAAAGTAGGGTGATGCCACAGTTAGGGCCAACGCTGTAGAGATCTTTCGGGGCTTTAGCGGTGGTTAGCCCGGCACGTTTCGCAGTTTCTTTTTGCGCTTCGCGCAGCAAGCGCATGAAACACTTTTGTTCATGGGTGCGACACTGTATCATGTTACGAGTGCCGACATAGGCGGCAATGTCCTTGAGGTTTTTCGGACCAAACCGAAGCAATGCTTCAATGAACAATTTGTGTTCAGAGGGTGTCCAGTACCTCGATTCACCAGGTACATTGCTTCGTGAACTTCTCACTTTTTTGGAAGCCTTCGCGCGTCCTTTCTTCACACGACCAGCAGCTTGATCGACAACACGAGGAGGAGTTGGTGGATCGGAAGAAGATGATGCTTCAGATGAAGGAGCAGTAGTAGCTCTAGGCGCCAACACAGCAGGCGGTGGTGATGGCAAAGGTTGCAAAGCACGATGATGTGGCAATGGTTGAGGCAACATCGAATGATGATGATGGTAAGAAGCGAATGTCGAACGTGGAGGATACATCGCGAAAGGAGTTGTTTGCATGATGAGACTGTGGATGAAGACGAGGAGGTGGCAACCTTGTTGAAGTAGGCGGCGGTACGGGTTTCGTTCGTGGGTAGCAGGATAGCAGGGTAGCAAGAGGATGGAGAGTTTGAGAGTTGACAGGAGAAAGGATGATTGACAGAAGTAAAGAATAGAGTGACGGGTTGGATTGTGGGTCGACGGCGGGCGGGGTGGTGAGAGGTTGATTTAACATAGTTGCTGAAAGGTGAATTAATTTAAAAAGAGGGAAGTTGTTAATTTCAAAAGAAATTGAGATGATGGTACAGTACACCTGAGGTGCTCAGTACAGCACGCACACTGGCTCAATTGCCATTGCAAATCTGTACTCTAGCTACACTGCTACGATCCTACAGTACAGTATCATGCACCACCGTCGTCGTCGTCTCTCGAACATGTAAAACGTGGCACGGAGCGAGATTCGACTTCCACTCTGACGAGCGTCGTGTTTTTATTGTTTAACGCTGCTCAACCGACAACAGCACGCACCAACGTCACCTCACGCTCTTTACACTTTACTCCCAGGGTTTTCTTCATATAATGCTGCGTTCACGCACTAGGCACCTCCGACCTGACAATCTCCTGAATCACCTCACTTTACCTCACATCACCTCACATCACCTCACATCACCTCACCTCATCTCACTTGATAACATCTCAATTCACATAAACTACACTACTGTACAGTAATAAACAATCGAACACCCTTCTTACCCTTCGATCTTTCCGCTTTTCCATCGAACCCCAAACGCCGACTCATCCTGAAACACCTTCTTCACTTGTTGCACTAATGCCGCGTCTGGTACACGACCGACAGAAGCCACGTTTTTCATCAGGATATTGGTGTCAGATATCCCCACCAACGTGCTCGCGAATCCGTCCTGTTCCAATGCATAATCCATTGCCAATTGCGCTAGTGGGATTCCCTTAGATTCACACAATTCACTCGCCTTCTTCGCGGCCACATGAACTCGATTCGGTGCGGGATGCCAATCAGGAGGTGTCCGATTCGTTAATAATCCCATACATAAAGGAGAAGCATTAATCACTGCGACCCCCTCACGTTTCAACGCCGGCAGAAGAAGATTCAATCGATCATTCTGCAATGAATAATTACAATACGATAACACGACATCTACGCATTTCTGCGGAGCTGCAGCTAGAACATACGGAAATATTTCCAATGGATACCCAGTAATACCTATCGCACGAACTTTGCCAGATTCCTTCAATTTCAGCAACGCTGGCAGTGTCTCAGTAGCAATTTGGTCAAGATCACCAAATTCAATATCATGACACAACACCATATCTATGTAAGACAAACCAAGACGGGATAAGGATTCATCAACAGACTTGATGACTCTGGCAGCGCTGAAATCGAAAGAACTAGTATCGTATCGCCCAACCTTTGTGCTGACCACAAATTGATCGCGAGGAAGACCAACTAATTCGCTCGCACATGATCGGTTAACGTTAGCCCTAACATAACAAGAACGATTGAGTTACAAAAAAAACAATACGAACCTAATGCTTTTCCCAACACGGTCTCGGCACGACCACGACCATAATATGGGGATACATCAAAATAATTGACGCCTATTTTCACAGCATGATGCACAGCATCAATACCTTTTTGTTGCTGAAAGCAAAGTCAGAGTCAAGCACACTCATTAAGTTTACACAAGAAGGACAAGAAGGAAACATACATCGATGACACCAAATTCATTTCCCAGAGGCGAGCAGCCAAAGCCAAGAGGAGCAACGGAAATACCGGTATTACCAATAGGACGACGAAGATCAGCAGGTATGAAATCCGTGGTAGACATGGTGATGCAACAACGACGGCAGCAGCGGCAGCAGTAGGAGTAGCAGATCGAAAGTGTTGAAGCAGGGTCTGAACAAGTGTAAAATCGAATCGAAATGAAGAAGGAAGGGCGATCGAAATTAGGAAGATGATTGAATGGGGGTTTATTGAGGTGCAATAGAATTGAGCTCAATGGGCAGGGCAAACTGAGCTCACGTTGAAGCACGTACAGTACAGACCAGTAAACAGATCATAATATAAGGTAGGAATAAAATAAAGATAAAACAGGGCTAGTTGTCGTGCAGGCTCTATGGTGAGGAGGTGGTGCATCAGCAGCAGAATGTAGGAGCCACACAACCAAAATTAGCTTGCAAACATTGAAGCACACAAAGCGCGCGAAGAAAAAGTTGAGTGCAGGCGAGAAAAATCAGTCGCGGAAAACAGTTGAGGATGAGTCACGCACGCACAGACACATATTGTACAGTACAGTACAGTACAGTACAGTATTGGAATAACGATAGCGATAGCGGTACGGTAGCGAGAAACGAGGGAGATCATGCAAACGACGTGTCGCAAAATTCCGTTGAACAGTCAGGAATAATTTACTGGCTACGTATTGTTGCATCCAGAATTGAATTGGTGTTTGGTGGGAAATGTAGGAAAGACAGATGGAGAATGTCACGTTTGGGAAGCAGTCGAAGGATAAATCATGGAAACATGCGAAGGTAAGTTGGTGGCAACGCAGTAACAAAGCATGACAATGTGTGTCTTCCCATCCAAGCTGACACACGCATTCGCCAGATAATTGGGTGAGTTGGAGATGAGTGGGTGTCATGGGCGTGGACACCTGGACGCATTGAGCAGAGCGTGTTATTGCGAGAGGGCATCGTTATGTTTCACAGGACGTGGGAACTGTGTCGCTTGTGCAAGAGGTAGGAGAAGCCGAGAACGAAAGACAGAAAGAAGCATCGAGTGCATGTTTGGAAAACAGAGCAGCAGCAGGATTACTGTAAAATTGCGTAACTTCCATCCTGCACAGCATTATTGTACTGTACAGAACACGCCCCACACTGCACAGTGGGTGTTCTACCCGTCCAATATGTACTGTACGGGTACAGTAGCATTCAGAGCAGCAACACGGTGCGCCAACATGACATGATCGAGAATAAGGTAGAGGTAGAGAAATGGGAAAATGAGTCAATGTTTCCGGATGTACCCATTGCACACCTCATGGTCAACAATGGACATGCTAACCGAGTTTGGCAAACATTGAGTCAAGTAGAAACATTACAGTTAGATTGACATAGTATATGTACTATTGGTCGAGAAATTCAACGATAGCGTCTGAAAACGAAGAAGCAGGTACGGTACAATACTACAGTATTTTAATATTTTACAGTACCGGGTCCTAGTGCAGTACACTACAGTACAGTACTGCACCGAAAAGTCGGGTAGAGTTGAGAGTGTTTAAAAACTGTCGATCCCGTGTCTACCGATACCGTACCAGTACAGTACAGTAAATTATAGTAGAGTACATTACCGGTATAGTGTCTAACACTACCATCCATAATTGTTCACATTCGTGATTCGAGTTGGAGCTGCAAGATGGCGGCATCACTACTAAATTTATGCCACAGTTACTCACTGTTGGAAACACACACACACACACACATTTTAGACACATGCGTGAATATTGCACCCAACTACAGTGCAGTAAGACCGAACTCTGTACTTTACAATATTTTGCGAAACGACACACGCCCTATTTACCGTACTGTATGATGCACCAACTTGCGATTATCTTACCCACCGTCGGAATATGCACAATCATGATAATGTGCGCTTTCAACTTTCTATATGCAGGTGTGATCACACGCAAACACACTGCCCACCTGCACCACAACAGTGTTTGTAACTGTAGAGTGAGAAAGAGAGTGCGTGTGATATCTGTTATGCATAGTAACAAAGTACAATCCCTATCTCGATGCGCTGTCCATCGGTGAAAAAACGTTATGAATGTCTGAGATACTGTTCAAACTGCACACGCACACACACACACACACCTTGCCAGTCTATACTGTACTGGGTACTGTACTGTACTGTAGTTGGCACCCCCATCACTGTATTACAACAACTCCACGAAGCCAGAACCATACTCTGATAACTCCCTACTCGCACACCCCTAACTTTACTAGTTTCATTTCTGTAGCAATTTTCATCGAACCATCATCGATTTGTGGACTGGTGAATGGGCAAGCGCAACATATTGTACACAAATATGGATTCGATGGTGAGGTAGAGAATGCAGAAAAGTTGTGAGTGGTGCATATTGGCTAACAGAGACGGCGGCGGCGGCAGCAGCGGCAGCGGGTTGAGCATGGGCGTATTGTGCCAAAATTACGAGAAATAAAGTACTGCAGAGGTCGTGAAAACGGAGTGGAAGCGGCAGATCAAGGCGGAGATCGCCGGGAGATGGCGTATGACCATGCACGCATCCAATCGATTCAATTGAATCACATTTCCTGTGTCTTCGATTGAGGCGTGCGTGCATGTGCCGTCAACGTTTTTTTGGTTCTCTGCTCTGACTCCCTCCAAAAGTGTGCGCACACTCCACTTTCTCTATTTATATTTTAGCTGAACCCGCCTCCCTAACTGCCCGCTCTGCTCTGTGCACACACTTTCACACCCATCTTTGGTTTTAAAGCTTTGCTCTCCTCAACATCTAGCACCTACAACAACAACAACAACAACTACAACAACTACAATTTCATCATCACCATCATCACAAACAAGGAGGCGAAGAACTCCATCATCGCCATAATCATCGCCAACAACAACAACAACAACAACAACGACATCGTCATCAGCCGCAGCAGCAACAACTACTAATAGGACGAGCATTCTTCTATCAACATGACCGAGTTCACAGCGCAAGACGATTATTGGCTATCAGCAAGCAATGGGCCAACTACAGATTTATTGGCAAGTTTGACGGCAGCGACGGGTGCAGGGAGGAGAAACAGGATGGACCACACCACAACGATTGACGCGCTGTTTCGCTCGCGTAATACAGGTGGCGGCAACAAGTCACAACAGAAGAACACCAATGTCAAACATTCGGTGTCGAATGAGTCAACTTCAAGTACGACTAGCAGTAACAGCAGTCGTACCAGCAATTCGAGGGCAACTCAAAGTAAGAACAAAAACAAAAACAAAAACAACGACAACAATAACATGAAATTATCTCATCGAAGTGTCTAGTAGGTTAGTTTATTGTGGCGATCGTGTTGTTACAATGCATTTACGATTGAGTACGCATGGATATTTTCAACAAAATGTGCCGTATGGTACTGTATGGTATGGGTTGGTTTGGTTTGGTTTGGTTTGGTTTGGTTTGGTCTGAGGTTGTGGGTGTGGCGAAATTGTTCCCACTACGCACACATACGCAGATGATGTAATGAAAATAAAAAAACAAGTTGTGAGAAGAAAGGAACGGGCAGCTGTGAGTTTGAGTTTCTAGACGAATTGGGCTAGGGCACAGTACAGTATTCAGGCCAGTACAGTGCTTTTCTGGGTACAGTACAGCACTAATGCAGTGCAGTAGGGATACAGTCCAGGTAGAAGAAATAGGGCAATATGGGAACAACAAGAACAACAACGCAGCAAAAATGGGAATGAAGTAACGTAGCGAGTGAAAAGGTGAGGTGTGTACACAGCACCTCAATTTTGACAACACCGACAGCATGCACCTCAACTTGGCGTTTGTTTGTTTTGTTTCTGCCGCGCTGTTGGCTTACGGTGGTGAATGTCTTCTTATTCTTTCATCACCCTGCCACGATTCCTATTGTCATCTTGGGTCACGCTCCGTTTGCCTCTGTGTACTGTATTTAACTTTGGTGAACACTCCTCCAAGTCAGTCATCTTAACTAAACTCTCACACACACCTCAACTCACACCTCCGTGTTTTTTCGCATGTCGTCTATCACCACCACGACTTCTACCACTACCACCAACACAACCACCACCACTACAACACTCATGGAGCCAACTGTGTATCAGACTCGCCCTTCCTACAGTTACTTGCTACCAATGCCGTTACCACCACCACCGCGCAGCAACACAAGCAGCACCACTAGCAGTGGAGGTGTCGGTGGGCGGGTAGTGAAGCAACAACGAAAAGAACGTCGAATGAAAACGACGAAGAAGAAGGTTCGCAGTTCCAAGTCGAACATCCCCGGTGAATCACGTTATTGGACGCCCTCCGAACACAAGCTGTTCGTAGAGGCATTACTTCGATTTGGACCGAAAAATCTCAAGGATATTGCGGCATACGTCGGCACACGGAACATGATACAATGCCGAACACATGAGCAGAAGTGTTTCATGCGTTTGTTACGTGAGGCACAGAAAGAGACTGCGAAACGTGCAGGTGACACTAATATGAAGGTTGCAAAAGATTGTTACAGTGTACCGCCGAATTGTGGCATTTCTCTGTTATGTGTGGTGAGCGAGGAAATGACTCGTGCACTTCAATAACTGAAGCTCATTCCCAACTTTGACCAACTGTGACTGCCTACTCAAATCACACGCCCTCGAGCTGTTTGCTTATTCCACATGGCTCTATAATTACTTTTACTACCACTACCATGATTACTACACAACGACGCTGACACTGTCGAGTTGGCTGCGTTCAACAATTGACTTATTTGAGTAAAAGGTAAATAAGCATGATTTTCGTATTGGATTGGATTTTTCCTTCTCCTTGCATGACCTCAGCAATACCGTAAAAGTATGCTAACATCTCACGCAATGACAACGACGACGACGACAAGGTCGACGTCGACGGCGGTGGAAGTGATACGAGTAGTGTGATGGACCTATTGTATTGTAGACTATGGTAGTAGCGAGAAAGAAGAAACAGGGTTCCAGCAAACGGAGGTGTGGCGGACCCCCATGTGTCGAACGGCTACGATGCGTGCCTGCAAATGGCGGACTCAGGTTGGGTATTTCTGGGCTTACAATTCGTTTAACAGCAACGCACCTCACTTATCTGTTAAATTGATGACGCCACGTCTTGCTTGTCTTATCATCTCGTATTCTCCCACTTACCGCCGCCATCTTAACTCTGGTACTGTACAGTATCTTGCTGTGTCTGAGGTGCACCTCATGACAACACGTGTTTTGCTAACATTTCCTTTTCTCTCTCACTGTGTTTCTCTCTATTTGCCATGTCGACCTTATTATTTCATTGCAACTACCATATAGGCCCTAGATTGTGTGTGATTCCCCTTGGCCCTCTCGCTCCACCATTTTCCTCTCTTCTGTTTTTTTTCTCACCAGCACGCATGTTTCGTAAGCTAAATTGGTTCAGCTATCTCGATACTGTAGAGAGCGACCACGACGACGGGGCGCTCACGATGAGGAGGTAACTGAGTCGTTTTACGCATTCAAATTTGAACCGTTGGGATCGATTCTGAGGTACAGGTCCATCGCGTGCACTCTATGCACCTCCCGATCGTTTCACGGCCGTATCGAGAAAAGATTCCAACTTATTTCGATCGTTCTTGCTTCATTAATTTTTGTTTATTTTATATTTCCGGAAAACCGTAGTGTGATGTGGTGCAAACCAATGCTACGTATTCAAATTTCGACCTTCAAACTAGGGTTCGTTTGGGGTGTCTCTTGGTTTCTCTGTGCCTTCTTCTGATGTCCGTCCTGCCTGCATATTTATGTCTTTGAGCTATTCTCGTTCTCTCCTACGGTATATCTCTCTGTTTGACGGTTTCTTTGTTAGTGACTGCCGATTTTTCCTTGTGCCCCAATACTTTTCCAACTCGAAACGAGACCTTTGTAAACCCCCGTCTGCATTACTGACACGCTCAGGTACATCATCCTCGCTGAGTCAGCAATGCATCTGTGTTTGCACCTCGCCATCTCTGACAGTCTTACATCACGTAAGATTACTTGTCACGCGTAAGATTCTTCTTATTCTTGCGCACTCTTATTCCGCATTCCGCCACAATTCTATAACAACCTTCGATCATGTGCGCACCTTCCCCCTAACACCCGTCCACCACTCTCTTTTTGAATTAACGACACAAACCCCGTCATTTCCTTGCACCATAATCCTGCCACCGTCGTCGTCTTCGTGCTGTACTGTAACCGTAGACCGTATTCTTACAGTATCTAATTTTCTGACAACATGCAGCCTGCAGCCCTCACCCCTCATTCACTGTCTGGTTCTTCATTTCGCACTCAGTACGCGTTCTATGCCGTCGTGCTGCATCTTTGTTAGCTCGTTACCGCATATCCTTCCTTCTAACCTGTTAGGTTGCAATCCCGCCACCATAATTCTCCGTTCCTCCTACAGTGCAAAACAAGGAAAACACAACGTGTGCGATATCATGACGTTTGGCAGTTCCGTAATATTCCCACAATGCATTGCTACTTTTCCGCATTACAATACTCTACCTCCATTTCTCGTTAAAATATTGAAAACTTTCTGATTCCCCTGTTTTTTATCCACGCTTCGTATTCTAGATTTTCCGTTACACCAATGATTTACCTTCTCCTCTGAAAAATTCATTTTCCTTTCCCATATACCACATAAATTTGGTTAGAAGAAGCAAATCTTAGTCAAGAATAAATCACAGAATTTGGAGCCAATACCATTGTAAATTACATTTTCGTCAGTAAGCGACCAACTCGGCTTTGTGGACTGATTGTTTCCGAACTATAAATGACTATTACACTTTTTGATGAGCGGAAGCCCCCATTTGCAATTCTGATCTGAAGCCAAACTTTCAACAAGTATGAGCTGGCCCACAAGAATAATATGTTACCTGTAAAATCAGGTCTAGGAAATATTACCGGTAAATATAGTGGGAGAAAATTTGCAAAATTTATATTCAATTAAATATTTACGTACCCATCCTAATACAATGAATATATTTATGTGAATTTCTACTGATCTGAAAATAAAAATACCAAGTTTTGATAAAACAATTCATGTTTATTCTATAATTCGCTTGCTGCCCATGTTAGTGAATCATTAATTTTTATACTGCTGCACCTTGGTTCTCTGAATCGAGAAACCTATTTGACTTTTTACTTGTACAGATTCTTTTTGACGTTCGTGAAATAATTCGTGATTGTTTCCGAATTCTGATTAAATATTAGTAAGTAAGCCCTGAAACTCTCAATTCATTCCAGAGGGCTGTTATCTAAATTAATGCAAAGACTATTAGAACTGAATAGTAGATAATGCAACTTCTTTGATTTCTTCGATCAGTGCATAGATAAAAAGGGCACTAAGTGAACTAAGATTCCAAAATTTTCTGTCATTCATAAAATTATAAAGTATTTTATAATGGGCCACATTACTGGTCCATGAATTCACAGAAGAATACAATTGCATTATTAAATTGTCTGGTGCAGTAGGATGCCAAAACAGAGCCTGCAAGTGATTTAACAGAAAGAAATAGACCAATAGCCACAGTATCCGTTTCGAGAGGAACATACAGCCAAGAAAAACATTATTGATAATTTTAATAAAGATAATCGCTGCTTCGATTGTTTGCACTCTGATTCAGAACGAATGCAGCGTGCTGGAGAAAGTGCAATGGTCCATAACAGGATCTAGCTCAATTTTATAAAACTGTTAGGACACAACACGTAGCGTTTTGTCTCCAATCATTAAAGATACACTTATGCCATCAGTAATCGAATACAAGAGTTGAGTATTTCGTATGCAGAAATTATTATTGACAAATTCAAATTAGTGTTGTATTATAGTAAGTTGAGCAAAATTGATAGGAAGGATCAATGATAAGGAAATCGATAAAAGCAAGTATAAACTTTAGGCGCTTCGAGAAACAAAGAAATTAAGAACTAAACCAAATTTCGATTCAATTGCATTTTTCGAATTTAGCTGCAATTGCTGAAATTATGGCACTAACTTGAACTGATTGACAGTAAATTCTCGCTCGTAAGTTTTAAATTATGGTCTTGTGCAAGACATTGATTTCTCGTATATTCTTATCGTCGGCATTTAGAGAAATAGTAAGTTATGAATCACGTATTCTATCTTTTCTCGAGTAGCACCCAGCTATCTATGAAAATGCTATGGAAAACGAAATAAATAAACTCATTACAGTAGGTGAGTTTGATCATGGCTGTCATAAACTACTCAAGCTTCGCGCTGATCGAAAAAAATGATTGCCCGAAATAAAATTTCATGAAGTGTGCACCTGATTTTGTTCATCCATTCTGCTTATAGTACTACGAAATTTCAGTATTCGTTAGTGATTATGCTCG
>JAAUYH010176914.1_pt1 | contig 18329 bp, 13 predicted proteins | sample 7278061 | NCBI WGS metagenome assembly JAAUYH01 (sample SAMN14350203, study PRJNA611818) | marine sediment metagenome | isolation source: surface marine sediment (0.6m) | place: French Polynesia: Moorea | collected 2018-08 | reverse complement strand
CATCCCGGCCGGCCGCCTGGGCGAGCCCGAGGAAATCGCTCGCTGCGTGACCTTCCTCGCCTCGGACGACGCGGGCTTCATCAACGGCTCGACCATCTCCGCAAACGGCGCACAGTTCTTTGTTTAACTCTAAACCAATTCGTGAAGGGACCTTGACCCAATGAAAGACCTCGGACCCGACATCGACCCGGTGGAAAGCCAGGAATGGCAGGACGCCATCGAAGACGTGATTGAACGGGACGGCGCCAATCGCGCGCATTTCCTGCTCGACAAGGCGGTGCAAAAGGCGCGCGCTGCCGGCGCGACGCTGCCGTTTTCCGCAACCACGCCCTACCAGAACACGATTCCGGTCGATGACCAGTACGAGTTCCCGGGTGATTTGCAGATGGAATGGCGTATCCGGACGATCAATCGCTGGAACGCCATGGCCACCGTGGTGCGACGCAACAAGGTCAGCAGCGAGTACGGTGGCCACATTGCCTCCTTTGCTTCCTCGGCTGTGATGTACGACGTGGGACTGAACCACTTCTGGCGGTCGAAGTCAGCGATCCATGGCGGCGATCTGGTGTTCTTCCAGGGCCACGTGATCCCCGGCATCTATGCTCGGTCCTTCATGGAAGGTCGGATCAGCGAGGAGCAGCTGCAAAACTTCCGCTCAGAGGTCGATGGCGGCGGGCTGTCGTCTTATCCGCATCCCTGGCTGATGCCCGATTACTGGCAGTTCCCGACGGTCAGCATGGGGCTCGGGCCGCTGATGGCGATCTACCAGGCGCGGTTCATGAAATACATGCACAACCGCGGGCTCATTGACATGGGCGACCGGAAAGTCTGGTGCTTCCTCGGTGACGGCGAGATGGACGAGCCCGAAAGCCGCGGCGCCATCGATCTTGCGGTGCGCGAGGGCCTCGACAACCTCATCTTCGTCATCAACTGCAACCTGCAGCGCCTCGACGGTCCGGTGCGCGGCAACGGCAAGATCGTGCAGGAGCTCGAAGGCGACTTCCGCGGCGCCGGCTGGAACGTGATCAAGCTGCTTTGGGGCAAGGGCTGGGATCAGCTGCTGGAAAAAGACACCAGCGGGCGGCTGCGTCAGTTGATGGACGAGACCGTCGACGGCGACTACCAGACCTTCAAGTCGAAAGACGGCGCCTATATCCGCAAGAATTTCTTCGGCAAGTACCCCGAGACGGCGGCGCTGGTCGAGGACTGGACGGACGAGCAGATTTTCTCGCTCAACCGCGGCGGCCACGATCCTGAAAAGGTCTACACCGCCTTCAAGAAAGCTTCCGAGAACGAAGGGACGCCCACCTGCCTGCTGGTCAAGACCATCAAGGGCTACGGCATGGGCAAGGCGGGTGAAGGGCAAAACATCACCCACCAGCAAAAGAAGATGGCCGAGGATCAGCTCCGCGCGTTCCGCGACCGGTTCGACATCCCCGTGAGCGACGAGGACCTGCCGAACGCCCCCTTCGTGGCGCTGAACAACGCGCAGAAGGCCTATATTGCCGACAAGCGAAAGGCGCTCGGTGGCGACTTCCCCAGGCGCTTTTCGGACGCGCCGAAGCTTGAGATCCCGGACCTGACCAAATTCGAGGCCCAGCTCAAAGGCACCGGTGAGCGCGAGATTTCGACCACCATGGCCTTCGTGCGCATCCTCACGACGCTCCTGCGCGACAAGCAGATCGGCAAGAACGTCGTCCCGATCGTGCCGGATGAAAGCCGCACCTTCGGGATGGAGGGGCTGTTCCGCTCTGTCGGCATCTACAACCCGGCGGGCCAGCAATACACGCCCGAAGACGCCGATCAGATGATGTTCTACAAGGAATCGACCGACGGTCAGGTCCTGCAGGAAGGCATCAACGAGGCCGGTGCCATGGCCGACTGGATCGCGGCGGCGACGTCCTATTCGAACCACGGTGTCCCGATGATCCCGTTCTTCATTTACTACTCGATGTTCGGCTTTCAGCGGATCGGCGATCTGGCCTGGGCGGCAGGGGACTCCCGCGCGCGCGGTTTCATGCTGGGCGGCACCGCCGGACGCACGACGCTGAACGGCGAGGGCCTGCAGCACGAGGACGGCCACAGCCACATCCTCGCGGGCACGATCCCGAACTGCATCAGCTATGACCCGACCTTCCAATACGAGGTGGCCGTCATCGTGCATCACGGCCTAAGGCGCATGTATGAGGACCAGGAAGACGTCTATTTCTACCTGACGCTGATGAACGAGAACTACGCTCATCCGGACATGCCGATGGGCGCGGAAGAGGGCATCATCAAGGGGCTCTACCGGATCCAAGAGACCAAGAAGCCCGGCAAGAAGCATGTCAATTTGATGGGCTCGGGCACGATCTTGGTGCAGGCGATGAAAGCGGCCGAGATGCTTAAGGACGACTTTGGCGTCACGGCGGATATCTGGTCGGCGACCTCGTTCAATGAACTAGCCCGCGACGGCCAGGATGCGGCGCGCGCCAACCGGCTCGATCCGCTCGCCGAAGAGCGCGTGCCCTACGTGACCGAGCAGCTTGCGAATGCGAAGGGCCCGATCATCGCGGCCACTGACTACATGAAGAATTACGCCGAGCAGATCCGCGCCTTCGTGCCGGGCCGCTACACGGTTCTGGGCACCGATGGCTTTGGCCGCTCGGACAGCCGGGTGAACCTCAGGCGCTTCTTCGAGGTGGACGCGAACCACATCGCGGCGGCGGCCATGGTCGACCTCTACCGCGAAGGCGCGGTGACCAAGGCCGACCTGACGAAGGCGCTCAAGAAATCCGACATCGACGGCGGCAAGCCAAACCCGCGCCTTGTGTAGGCGCGGCACGAGGAGACATCAGACATGGCAATCGAAGTGAAAGTGCCCGACATCGGAGATTTCTCGGATGTGCCGGTGATCAACATCCTGGTCGCGGTGGGGGATACCATCGCCAAGGAGGATCCGTTGATCGAGCTGGAGTCGGACAAGGCGACGATGGAAGTGCCGTCGCCCGCCGCCGGGACCATCAAGGAACTGAAAGTCGCCGAGGGTGACACGGTCTCGGAAGGTGGGCTGATCCTGCTGCTTGAGGGAGAGGAAGCGGCCTCGGGGGGCTTCGAGCCCCCGTCGGCCGCGCCGACGCCTGCGGCGCCGGCAGAAGCACTAGCGCCTGCGGCCCCGGCACCGGTCACCGACATCGGCTTCGGCAAGGCGCACGCTTCGCCCTCCGTGCGGGCCTTCGCGCGCCAGCTCGATATCGACATCTCCAAGGTCAACGGCACCGGCCGCAAGGGCCGCATCCTGCGTGAGGACATCACAGCCTACCTGAAATCCACCACCGCGCCCGCCGCCGCTGGCGGAGCCGCAGCCGTTGGCATGGGCATCCCGCCAATCCCTGTCGTCGATTTCTCGAAATTCGGCCCCGTCGAAGATGTGGAAATGCCGCGGATCAAGAAGATCTCCGGCCCTGCGCTGCACCGTTCGTGGCTCAACGTGCCGCACGTCACGCACAACGACGAGGCCGACATCACCGAGCTCGACATATACCGCAAGGAAATGGACACGATGGCCAAGGAAGAGGGCTATCGCGTCACGCTTCTGAGCTTCGTGATCAAAGCCTCGGTCTCGGCGCTGAAAACCCATTGGGAGTTCAATTCGTCGATCCATCCCGACGGCGACAAGCTGATCAAGAAAGACTACTACAATATCGGCTTCGCCGCCGACACGCCGAACGGCCTGATGGTCCCGGTGATCAAGGATGCCGACGGCAAGGGGCTGGTGGAGATCTCCAAGGACCTGATGGAGCTTTCCGGCAAGGCCCGCGCTGGCGAGCTGAAGTCCCAGGACATGCAAGGCGCGACCTTCACCATCTCGTCGCTCGGCGGCATCGGCGGAACCTCGTTCACGCCCATCGTCAATGCGCCCGAGGTGGCCATTCTCGGCCTCACCCGCTCGAAAATGCAGCCCGTGTGGAACGGCGAGGAATTCGTGCCGCGTCTGATACAACCCCTGTCGCTCAGCTACGACCACCGGGCCGTCGACGGCGCCCTGGCCGCGCGCTTCTGTGTGACGCTCAAGACGCTGCTCGGCGATATGCGCAAGTTGATGTGGTAAGGAGACGGATCGATGGAAGTCAAAGTCCCCGACATTGGTGATTTCGCCGACGTGCCCGTCATCAACATCCTCGTGTCCGTGGGTGACGAGGTCTCCGAAGAAGACCCGCTGATCGAGCTCGAATCCGACAAGGCGACGATGGAAGTCCCGTCGCCCGCCGCCGGCAAGGTCGCCTCGATCGCGGTCAGCGAGGGCGACACCGTCTCCGAAGGCTCGCTGATCCTGGTGCTCGAAGGGGCAGGGGCGGCCGAAGCCCCAGCCGCCACGCCCGCTGCCGCCGCGCCCGCAGCCCCGCAGAGTGTCGCCGCCACCGGCACTGCCTCAGGCCCCGGCGACGTGCATGGCGAGGTTGTCGTCCTCGGCTCCGGCCCCGGCGGCTACACCGCAGCCTTCCGGGCTGCCGATCTCGGCAAGAAGGTCGTGCTGATCGAGGCCAATCCCACCCTTGGCGGCGTCTGTCTGAACGTCGGCTGTATCCCGTCCAAGGCTCTCTTGCATGCCGCCAAGGTCATCACCGAGGCCGAGGAAATGGCCGATCACGGCATCTCCTTCGCCAAACCCAAGATCGATATCGACAGCTTGCGCGGCTGGAAGGACAGCGTGGTCAAGCAGCTCACCAGCGGGCTTTCCGGTCTCGCCAAAGGCCGCAAGGTGCAGGTGGTCGACGGCTATGGCCGTTTCACCGGCCCGAACATGATCGAGGTCGACAAGGACGGCGCGACAACCACCGTCAGCTTCGATCAATGCATCATCGCCGCCGGGTCCGAGCCCGTCACCCTGCCCTTCATCCCGCATGATGATCCGCGGGTGATCGACTCGACCGGAGCACTGGAACTCGACGGCATCCCCAAGCGGCTGCTCGTGCTTGGCGGCGGCATCATCGGGCTGGAAATGGCCTGCGTCTACGATGCGCTGGGGAGCCAGGTGACCATCGTCGAATTGATGGACCAGATCATCCCCGGCGCCGACAAGGATATCGTCAAGCCGCTGCACAAGCGGATCGAGGGGCGCTACGAGAACATCTTCCTCAAGACCAAGGTCACGGCCATTGAGGCGCAGAAGAAGGGCCTCAAGGTCGCCTTCGAGGACGCGAAGGGCGAGACCACGACCGACACCTTCGACAAGGTGCTCGTCGCCGTGGGCCGGCGTCCGAACGGACTCAAGATCGACGCGGGCAAGGCCGGGGTCGCGGCGGACGAGCGCGGTTTCATCGCCGTCGACAGCCAGATGCGCACCGGCCAAGCCCATATCTTCGCCATCGGCGATGTGGTCGGCCAGCCGATGCTCGCCCACAAGGCGGTGCACGAGGGCAAGGTCGCCGCCGAGATCGCCGCCGGTCAAAACCGCCATTTCGACGCCCGCATCATCCCGTCCGTGGCCTATACCGACCCCGAGGTCGCCTGGGTCGGCGTCACGGAAACCGAGGCCAAAGCGAAGGGCATGAAGGTCGGCAAGGGTTCGTTCCCCTGGGCCGCGTCGGGCCGCTCGCTGTCGCTGGGCCGGTCCGAAGGTGTCACCAAGCTGGTCTTCGATCCCGAGGACGACCGCGTCATCGGCGCAGGCATCGTCGGCCCCAACGCCGGCGACCTGATCGCCGAGGTGGCCCTGGCCATCGAGATGGGCGCGGACGCGGTCGACCTCGCCCACACGATCCACCCACACCCGACCCTATCGGAGACGGTGAACTTCGCCGCCGAGATGTTCGAGGGCACGATAACAGACCTGATGCCTCCGACGAAGCGGGCCTGAGAATGATCCTGGCGATTGGGTCCGGCAAAGCAGCCGCCGCGGGTACGAATCTTATTGCAAGGGCATACGCCTGTTCGGCTGTAAGGCGGGCTTGAAACGCGAACGACCCTTGCCGATGATTGCCGAGCGCCGAACCAGAAGGACAAGGCCATGACCACGGAACCCACCGACCTCCCGGCGACCGGAAACATCGACCGCATCGTCGAGACCGCCGAAACGGTCCAGGACCTGATGCGGCGGCTGACCGAGGTGATGTGGCGCAAGACCTCGTACAATCCCGGCCTCGACACGCCCGACCCCGAGCTTTTCCAGAAGGCGGCCCAATCCTATTGGACCCAGGCCGCGCAGGAGCCGCTGGCACTCTTGCAGCAGCAGACGGAGTTCTGGAGCGCGTCCTTCGTCAATTTCGCCGACATGCAACAACGGCTTCTGGGCTGGAAGTTCAGCGACGACGAGGAAACTAAGGACAAGCGTTTCGCCAACCCGCTCTGGGACTCCAACCCCTATCTCAAGCTGATCAAACGCCAGTACCTGATCAATGCCGAGGCGCTGGAAACCGCCGTCGCCTCGGTCGAGGACCTGAGTGCCAAGGAAAAGCAGCGGTTGACCTATTTCACCCAGCAGATCGTCAACCTCACCGCGCCGAACAATTTCCTGCCCACCAACCCGGATGCGTTGGAAAAGGCATTGGAAACCGATGGTACGTCGCTGGTGCGTGGGCTGGAGAACCTGGTCAAGGATCTCGAGGCCAACGACGGCAACCTTGTCGTGAAACTCGCCGACGAGACCGCGTTCGAGCTTGGGCGGAACATCGCCACGACTCCCGGCGACGTTGTTTATCGCAACCGGATGATGGAACTGATCCAGTACCGGCCCGCGACCGAAAGGGTCTTTGAGACGCCCATCGTGCTCTTCCCGCCCTGGATCAACAAGTTCTACATCCTCGATCTCAAGGCGCAGAACAGCCTGATCAAATGGATCACGGAGCAGGGCTACACGCTCTTTGTCGTCAGCTGGGTGAACCCGGACGAAACTCACGCCGATATCGGGCTCGAGGACTATATCGAAGACGGCTACCTGACTGCGATCCGCGAGGCCAAGGCAATCTGTGACGTCGAGCAGGTCAATGCCGTCGGCTACTGCATCGCCGGCACGACGCTCAGCCTGACCTTGTCGCTCCTGAAACAGCGCGGCGATACCTCCGTCAAATCTGCCACCTTCTTCACGGCGCTCACCGATTTCTCCGACCAGGGAGAGTTCACGCCCTTCCTGCAGGACGATTTTATCGACGCGATCGAGGAGGAGGTGGAGGAACACGGCGTCCTGCGGTCCCACATCCTGGCCCGCACATTCAGCTTTCTACGCTCTAATGACCTGGTTTACGGCCCGGCGATCCGCAGTTACATGCTGGGCGAGACCCCGCCCGCCTTCGATCTGCTCTATTGGAACGGCGACGGCGCCAACCTTCCGGCGAAGATGGCAGTGCAGTACCTGCGCGGGCTCTGCCAGGGCAACGGATTTGCCGAAGACGGGTTCGACCTGATGGGTCACCGCCTCAGCGTTGCCGATGTCGAGGTGCCTCTGATGGCGATCACCTGCGAGACCGATCACATCGCCGCCTGGAAGGACTGCTACCGCGGGTTGCAGAAGATGGGCTCGACCGACAAGACCTTCGTGGTCAGCGAGTCCGGCCATATCGCCGGCATCGTCAATCCGCCCAGCAAGAAGAAATACGGCCACTACACGAATCCGGAGCTCAACGCTCCCGCCGAGGCCTGGCTGGCCGAGGCCGACTACAACGAGGGTTCCTGGTGGCCGCGTTGGGAGGCCTGGCTGCGCACGCGCTCAGGCGCGCTTGTCGAGGCACGTACGCCTGGCGATGCAGATCATCCCAGCCTCGCCGAAGCGCCCGGGACCTATGTGCGGGGTAGTCTCACCTGAGAAGGGCTGCGATGCAGCAGAATCGGCCAAGGCCGCGAAGAAAGCCGAGGTTGCTGCTGCGTGATCGACAGCCCACCAGCTTCCTCGCAGCCCAACCGAGGGGGCAATGAAACCGTCATTTCATTGTCAGCCTGCAACGAAGACTGTGGCCATGCACAACATTCGTGGTGCCAAACCGTTCACCGGAATCCGAATGCCTCCAGCAGTCCTTGGGACCGCGACGGGAGTTTGGGCGACGCTCCGCATCGATCCCGAGGCGCGCGACAAGACGGCTTCTACAACGCGCTGAAACCACCGGTCCGCGTTCCAAAATCAGCATTCACTCAAGATGCCGACAGAACGGAATGCGCTTTTCCTGAATCGCGTGTTGATGAACGGCGTCTTCACTTGGTTTTCCTGTCTTCTCTTCCGTCCGAAACCACTAAGATACACCCTCGAGCATAGTCCGCGCAGCTTGTCGGCGGAGACGTGGCGTCCTGTCTTTGCACTTTCACGGTCCCGAGCACGGGCAGGCGTTGTGCCTCGGCTCGGACTGCGCCCCTGTTGACGGGCGATCCGAGTCGGAACAGGGCGCGGTGGATGCTGTCCGGAGATTCCGATAGGCGATCAGTTGCGCTTTCTCTTCCCGGCGGCCGCCCGCAACATGGCTGTGATCAACGCGTCTCGCTCTTGCGACAGTTCTGCATGCGTCGCTCCTTTGGCCGCAAGCTCGATCCCGGCCACCAATTCGTCGGTCACCTCGTCGTCCAGATAGACGCGTCCGAGGTCATCCCACCAGCCGTTGAACGTATCCTTGAAATGGTCGCAAAACGCACGAAGCCCTCCTTCGCCGGCGCCGAGGCTGAAGAGCATGGTCGGACCCATGGCGGCCCAACGAAGGCCAGGTCCAGACCACATCGCCTTGTCAACATCTTCGACCGAGGCCACGCCTTGGAGGACCAGGTTGATCGCTTCGCGCCAAACCGCCGCCTGCAGCCTGTTGGCGACGTGGCCCGGGACCTCTTTGTTCAGACGGATCGTGGTCTTGCCGGTGCTCTCGTAGAACTGCCGTGCGACCTCAACGACGCCTGGGGCGGTGCGCTCGTTGCCTGTGACCTCGACAAGCGGGATCAGGTGTGGCGGGTTGAAGGGGTGGCCGAGGATGAAGCGGGCCGGGTCTTGCCAGCCGGGCTGCATCTGGCTCAGCGTCAGGCCCGAGGCGGAGCTGGCGACAATGGCATCCGCATCGAGGACCGGTTCGATTTCGGTGAAGGTGGCGTGCTTGACCGGCAGCCGCTCGGGCACGTTCTCCTGGATGAAGCCCGCGCCGGCAACCGCGGCGGCCGCGCTGGTGTGAAAACGGACGGCATCGGGCGTGCCGTTTGTGGTCAGGCCCAGTTCGGTGAGGGCCGGCCAGGCGGTGTCGATATAGGCCTTCACCCGGGTTTCGCTGTCGGGATCGGGGTCGAAGACGGCGACCGAGCGGCCGGAGGCCAAAAACAACGCCGTCCAGCTGGCGCCGATGACCCCGCCGCCGAGGCATGCCGTGTGTAAGATATCCATCAGAATAGCCCCGGGTTCAGAGGGGAGGCAGCGGTCAGGCCGCCATCCACGGTGAAGAGCTGGCCGGTGGCGAAGCCGGCCTCGTCCGAGGCGAGCCAGACGGCCATGGCGGCGATATCGGCGGGTTTGCCGAAGCGCCGCGTGGCGTGGCGGGCGATAGCGTCAGCACGGGCGGCTTCGGGGTCCTTGGCAAGGTCGAACCCGGCTTCGAGCATGCCGGTCTCGATCCAGCCCGGGCAGATTGCGTTGCAGCGGACGTGCGGCCCGTGATCGACCGCGATGGACCGGGTCAGGCCATGCACGAAAGCTTTCGAGGCGTTGTAGAGCGCCATTGAGGGATCCGCGGCCTGGCCCGAGATCGATCCGATGTTGATTATGCATCCGCCTGCATTCATCTGAGGAATGAAAGTGCGGCACGAGTTGAACACGCCTCGGCAATTTGTTCCGACCACCAGGCTCCAATCGGCATCTGTGCTGTCGGCCACGGTCTTTTCGACCTGTACGCCGGCGTTGTTGACTAGGATGTCGGTGGCGCCGGCCAACTCGGCCAGGGCGGCGACCTGGGCAGGGTCGGAGACGTCGGTGGTCTGCCATCCCGCGGCCTCCGGCAGGTCCTCGGGCCGCGGACCCCGGCCGCAGGTCAAGACCCGCGCGCCCTCGGCCAGATAGGCCTCGATGATACCCCGCCCAATCCCCTGCCGGCCACCGGTGACGACGGCGCGTTTGCCTGTCAGCCGCGTCAATGGGCGACCATGACGTGGCGCACCGAGGTATAGGCGTCGAGAGCGTAGACGCTCATGTCGCAGCCGGTGCCCGAGCCTTTCATCGCCGCCCAGGGCATTTCGGCGGTGGGAAGCCCATGCGTGTTGACCCAGGTCATGCCGTAGCGCAGCTCGGCGCTCATCCGCATCGCGGTCGACAGATCCGTGGTCCAGACCGAGGAAGCGAGACCGTAGCCGCTGGCATTGGCGGTCTTCAGCGCTGCGTCGGCATCGGCGAAGCGCGAAATGGTGACGACGGGGCCGAAGACCTCGTTCAGCGCGATCTCGGCGTCGTTGTCGACATTGGCGACGACCGTGGGCTGGTAGAAGAACCCCGCGCCGTCGCCCGCTGCGCCGCCGGTTGTCACCTCGGCCTTGCCCCGGGCACGTTCGACGAAGCCGGCGACGCGGTCTCGCTGCGCCGCCGAGACAATGGGGCCCATCTCGGTGCCCTCGGCCTTGGGCGCGCCGATCTTGATCTGGCCGACCTGGTCGGTGACGGCGGCGACGAGGGTGTCGTAAAGCCCGTCCTGCACCATCACCCGGCAAGGCTGCGCGCAATCCTGGCCCGCGTTGAAGAAAGAGCCGTAGCGGATGGTTTCGGCCAGCGCATCCACGTCGGCGTCGTCGAAGGCGATCACCGGGGCCTTGCCGCCCAGTTCGAGATGCACGTGGCGGATCTGCTGGGACGCGGCCCGCATCGCGGCCATGCCGGTGGCGGGCGAGCCGGTGATCGAGATGCCCTCCATCCGCGGGTCGTTGATCAGGGCGTCGCCAACGCTGGCGCCGCGGCCATGAATCACGTTGAAGACTCCCTTTGGCAGCGTATCGGCCAGCAATTCGGCCAGCCGCAGCGTGGCGAGCGGCGTGATCTCTGACGGTTTCAGCACGATGGTGCAGCCAGCAGCCAGGGGGGCCGCTATTTTCCACGCCGCCATCATCAGCGGGTAGTTCCAGGGCGCGATCGAAGCCACGGGGCCGATCGGATCCTTGCGGATCATGGAGGTGTGACCGGCAACGTATTCCCCGGTGGCCGAGCCGGTCTGCGTGCGCGCGGCCCCGGCCATGAAGCGGAACGTGTCGATGGTCAGCGGCATCTCCTCGTCGCGCGCCATGGGCCAGGGTTTGCCGACATCGAGGGTCTCAAGCTCCGACAGTTCTTCGATATTCGCCTCGATAACGTCGGCGATGGCGAGCAGATGGCCCGCGCGTTCCGCCGGGGTCGACAGCCGGTAGGTTTCGAAGGCCTCATGCGCGGCACGGGTGGCGGCTTCGATCTGCTCCGGCGTCGCCTCAGCCACCTGCGCAACGGTCTCGCCAGTGGAAGGGTCCAACACGGGCAGCGCTTCTCCCGCACCCGCGACCAATTCTCCATTGATCAGCATTTTTGTCTGCATGTTTTTCTCCCTAAAACGCGGTCTTGTCGCCGCCCTTCAATCCAAGTCTTTCCCGGGCCTCGTCAGGCGTCGCCACCCGGCGACCGAGTTCTTCCACGATCCGGCGGGCCTTTTCGACCTGCTGCGCATTCGATACCGCGAGCTCGCCGCGCTCGATGTAAAGGCTGTCCTCGAGTCCGACGCGCAGGTTGCCGCCCAGAAGTACGGATTGAGTGGCCATCGGCATCTGGTGCCGCCCGGCGCCGAGCACCGACCATTCGTAGTTCTCGGCGCCGAAGAGCCGGTCGGCGGTGCGGTGCAGGAATTGCAGGTTCTCCAGCTCCGCCCCCGCGCCGCCGAGGATACCGAGGACAAACTGAATGAAGAACGGCGGCTTGATCATGCCTTTGTCGACAAACCATTTCACGTTGTAGAGATGGCCGAGGTCGTAGCATTCGAACTCGAACTTGGTGCCGTGCTTTTCGCCCAGCTCGGTCAGCGCGTATTCGATCGTCGCAAAGGTGTTGGGGAAGATGAAATCCCGGGTCATACCGAGGAATTTCGGCTCCCAGTCATGTTTCCAGGTGTCGAAATTTTCGAGAAGAGGGAAGATGCCGAAATTCATCGACCCCATATTGAGGCTCGCCATTTCGGGGCTCGCGACGGTCGCGGCGCGCAGGCGTTCGTCCATCGTCATGCCTAATCCGCCGCCGGTGGAGACATTCATCACCGCGCCGGTCGCCTGCTTGATCCGCGGCAGGAACTGCATGAACAGATCGGGGTTCGGGTCGGGCCGTCCGGTTTCAGGATCGCGCGCGTGCAGGTGGATGATCGAGGCGCCGGCCTCGGCGGCCTCGATGCTGGCCTGGGCGATCTCGTTGGGCGTGATCGGCAGGTGCTCCGACATGGTCGGGGTGTGGATGCCGCCGGTGGGGGCGCAGGTGATGATGACGGGTTTGGACATGGATCAGAGCCTCATCTGTTGGACCTGGGCGGAAAGCCCGCCGTCCAGCACCCAAAGCTGGCCGTTGGCGTAACGCGCCTCGTCGCTGGCGAGCCAGTTGACCAGGTTGGCGATGTCCTCGGGCGTGCCGTATCGGCGCATCGGGTGGATGTCGCGCACAGCTTGCTGCAACTGGTCGATGGTTTTGCCGCCCGCGCCCGATCCCTCGCCGGTGAAAAAGCTCTGCAGCATCGGCGTGTCGATATAGCCGGGGCAGATCGCGTTGACGCGGATGCCCTCGGGGCTGTGATCGCAGGCCATCGCGCGAGTCAGCGCGTGCACCGCGCCCTTGGTGGCGCAATAGGCGGCAAGGCCCGGGTCGGCGATGAAACCGTCATAGCTGCCGAAATTGATGATGCTGGCGGTGGTGCCCTTTGCTGCCTTGCGCATGAGCGGCAGTGCGTGTTTTGAGGTCAGGAAGGTGCCGGTGACATTGACGGCGAAGCTGTGGTTCCATTCCTCCAGCGAAGTGTCCTCGATGGTCTTCTCGATCTCAATCCCGGCGGCGTTGACGAGGATGTCGAGCTTGCCGGCCTCTTTGCGGACGCGGGACATCGCGGCGATAGCGTCGGCCTCTTGCGTCACGTCGAGGCGGACAAAATGGCTGCCGTCGTCGTCATGCGCGTCCAGCGATCCCTGCTCGGTCAGGTCTGCGGCGTAGACCGTCGCACCCTCGCGAAGAAACCGCGCGACGATGGCGCGGCCGATGCCGCCGCGCCCGCCGGTGACCAGCGCGACCTTTCTGTCAAGCATCGCCATGGCTGTCCTCCCTTTGCGGCGGATAGCGATATTTCACGGCCGCCACGGTCCAGTCCATGTGATTGCGCACGTATTGCTGGCTGGCATCCGAGGGTGGGTTGTAGTCCCAATGCTCGCCTGCGCCCGCCTCCATCGCGGCGTGCAAGGCGCGGCGGGATTTCTGCGTCGTGATCACATCGGCGCGAAGTTTTTCGCTGTCCCAACGCTGCGCCACCTCCTCGGCGAAGGCGCGGGCGACGTTGTGATAGGCGGGGTCGGTGGCGACGTTGTTGAGCTCGTGCGGGTCGGCGTCGAGATCGAAAAGCTGTGGCGGATCGGGGTCGCAGTGGATGTATTTAAGCGCCCCGCGGCGGATCATGAAGACCGGCCAGGGTGTCATCTCGGCGCAGTATTCGCCGATCGCCTCATCGACCGGGTCTGCCTCGCCGCACGCGAGTGGCATCAGCGAGCGGCCGTCAATAGGGTCGCCCAGCATGTCGGGCCCACCACCGGCGATCTCGAGGAATGTCGGCATCAGATCGAGCAGCGAGCAGGCGTTGCGCGTGGTGCCCTGCACCACACCTAGCCCGGCCATGATCAGCGGCACCCGGGCGGAATGCTCGAAGAAGTTCATCTTGTACCAGAGCCCGCGTTCGCCCAGCATGTCGCCGTGATCGGCTGTGACGATGACGACGGTGTTGTCGAGCTCTCCGATGTCCTCTAGCGCCTTCACGATCGCGCCGACCTTACTGTCGAAATAGCTGACATTGGCGAGATAGGCGCGGCGGGCGCGGATGACCTCTTCCTCGGTCAGGGGCACGATCGAGGCCTCGATCCCGTCCATCACACGGCGCGAGAATGGGTCTTGGTCTTCAGGCTCTAAAACGTTGTCTGGCAACGCAATTTCGTCGTCCGTGTAAAGATCCCAGAATTCGGGTTTGGCGACATATGGGTCGTGCGGGTGGATGAAGCTGGCGACGAGGCAGAAGGGCGCGGTGTCCCCCGCGCCCCGATCGCGGCCGCGGTCGATCAGCCAGCGGCGGGCGGCGAATTCGACCTCGTCGTCATAGTCGGTCTGGAAGGTCGCGACGGCGACGCCGCTGTCCTTGACCGTAGCCATGTTGTGGTACCACTTGTCGATCCGCTCATCCGCCGCCTCCCAATCCGGGGTCCAGGCGAAATCTGAGGGATAGATGTCGGTTGTCACGCGGTCCTGAAAGCCGTGTTTCTGGTCAGGACCGACGAAATGCATCTTGCCCGAAAGGCACGTGCGATAGCCTAACGCCTTGAGGTAATGAGCAAAAGTCGGAACGGAGGCGCGGAACTCGCTGGCATTGTCGTAAGCCGCGATGCGGCTGATGAGCTGGCCGGACATGAAGGAAAACCGCGACGGCGCGCAGAGTGGCGAGTTGCAATAGGCGGCGTCGAAGCGCATGCCGCGGGCGGCGAGCGCGTCGATATGCGGGGTCTTGGCGACGGGATGGCCATAGGCGCCGGTGAACTGCGGCGCCAGTTGGTCGGCCATCACGACGACGATATTTGGAGTGTTTGGCATCGAAAAACCCGTGTCGGTATCACGTATGTATTACGTCGGTATTGCGTCGGTACTGCAGTGCAGCATCGGACCGGAACGGGCGCTGGGCGGCGGCTGGTAATGCATCGATTTCAGATGGGCGCGGATCATCCCGCGGCGCGCGCGTAAGCGTCGAGCACCAGCCCGTGGAAATGGTGCACGGCGTGCTCGCTGAGGCCCGACCCGCTGGGGTCGCTGACGATCCTCCCTTGGTCGAAAGCGGGCGTGGACATGCCCCGCTGCACGCTTTCGACAAGGCCGATGTCCTCGACCTGCAGCACCTCGTCGAGATAGCGGATCGCGTCGAGCTCCATCTCGTTCGGCTCGGGGGTCTCGAGGAAGAAATCGTAGGTTTCCAGCGTCCGGTCCGGCCCGGCGGGGATCACGTTCAGCACGATCATCGAGGACCGGCCGGGATAGCGCATCAGGCAGGTGTTAGGCCAGAGCCACCAGACCGCGTGGGTCTTCACATCGGCGTTCGAGACGTCATAGGCGCTACTGGGATTGTTGCCCGCCTCGGCCATGTGGCTCGACCAGATGCCGTGGGTGGTCACCTTGTAGGTGTCCATCTCGATCAGCGTACAGAAATCCTTGTGCGCCGTCGGGCAGTGGTAGCACTCGAGGAAGTTGTCGACGACGTTCTTCCAGTTCGACTTGATGTCATAAGTCAGCCGGTGGCCGAAGGTGAGCTGGTCGACATCCGGAGCCCAGTGACGGATCTCGGTTTCCAGCGTGCCGGTCTGTTCAGCGAGCGAAGGCGCGTTGGGGTCGAGATTGACGTAGACGAAGCCGCAGAATTCCTCGACCTGAACCTGGTTCAGGCAGATGTCCTTGACGTCGAAATCGTCCAAGTGCTCGGTATGCGGCGCGCGGATGAGCTGGCCGTCGAGCCGATAGGTCCAGGCGTGATAGGGGCACATGATGCGGGTGGTTTCGCCCGAGCCGGTCAGCAGGTGATGCGCGCGATGCTTGCAGACATTGTAGAAGGCGCGCAGCACGCCGTCGCGGTCGCGCACCACGGCGATCGGGTGGCGGGCGATGTCGATCGTGGTGTAGGACCCCGGCGCGCGCAGTTTCTCGACATGGCAGACCCATTGCCAGGACTTGGCGATGATCTCGTCCTGATCGAGTCGGAACCAGGTCGGATCGACATAGGCCTCGGCACGGAGAGAGTGGGTGTTGTGCGGGTTCTGGCTGTAGCCTTGCGAGATGCGGCTGAACTGCGCTGTGCTGGGCAGGTCGGTCACGGGCGGCGCTCCCTCATATCGCGGCCCGAGGGGGCCGTTTTGCGATGCCCTAACAATTTCCCGCGAAATGAGCGCCAAAACTATGCGCAAATCGACAATCGTTTGACGTTTCTCGCCAAACCGCATCTAGCGCTGACGCGTCTGCCGATGCATCGGCCAGGCGCGGAATTCAAACGGGACGCGGCCCTCGATGCGGTCCTTGATCGGCGGCAGGCCGAACCGGTCGCGATAGGCGCGGCTGAAATGCACCTGGCTGGAAAAGCCCGACGCGACCGAGATCTCCGACATCGGCATCTCTGTCTGGGTCACGAGGCCACGCGCCCGGTCGAGCCGGATGTCGCGGTAATACTGTGCGGGGGTTTTTCGGATATGCAGCGCAAAAAGCCGGTCGAGCTGCCGGTGCGAAATGCCGACGGCGGCGCAAATCTCGGGGATCGGCAGCGGGTCTTCCAGGCGGTCCTCCATGATCTGGATCGCCGCCCGCACGGTGGAGGGCACGAGCGCGCCGAGGGGCTCGCTCACCTCCGGTTTTTGCCGGGCACCATGCTCGCGCAGGCTGGGGTGGAAGATGTAGCGTGCCGCCGCGTTGGCGAGCGCGCCGCCGTGGATGCCTTGCAGGATGTGCAGGCCGAAATCTACTGCCGCACTGCCTCCGCAACAGGTCACGCGGTTGGCGTCGAAGACAAAGAGATCCTCGGCAACTTCGACCTGCGGGAAGAGCTCCTGGAAGGCGTCGATATGTTCGTAATGCACGGTGGCGCGGCGCCCGTTCAGCAGTCCGGCCTGGGCGAGGATGAAGGCGCCCGTGTCGAGTGCACCCAACGTCGCTCCGGCACGGTTGGCATTGCGCAAGGCGGTGATCAGACGCGCGGTGCCGTGTCGTTCGGGTGTCCAGCTGGCGGAGACGATGACGATGTCAGCCTCGTCGGTGGTCTCTGCTAGCGAAACCGTCCCCAAGCTCGTCCCGTTGCTGGCGATGCAATTGCCACCGGTTTCCGAGACGAATTCCCACCGGAAATAGACCTTGCCGTCGAGATAGTTCGCCGCCCGGAAAGGATCGATGAACCCGACGGTCGCCGAGAGGTTGAAGTTCGGAACGACAACCATCCGGATTCGCAGCGGCGGTTCGGAGATTTCGCGCATCTGGCCAAAACCCTCAATTCAGCGGCGACAGATATTAAATGAAATTGCTGGGGTTTCGGCAACCTTCCCCCTACAGTTCAGGCAATGACAAAACTCCGGGAGGGCTCTTAATGAAGATTCTGACAACCACGGTCGCGATCGGCCTTTTGGCCGGCGGCGCCTATGCGGCTGATCTGGGCGCGGTGGACGAACCGATCAAGCTGGCGATCAACGAATGGACCGGCCAGCACGTGTCGACCCATATCGCGGGCTCGATGCTCGAGGCCGCGGGCTACACGGTGGAATACACCACCGCCGGCTACATGAACATGTACCAGGCGATGTCGGATGGCGAGATCCATGCCGCGATGGAGATCTGGTCGTCCAACGTGTCCGAAGACTACGCCAAGAAGGTCGAGGCCGGCGGTGTCGTCGAGCTAGGCGACCTGGGGCTCGACGCCAAGGAAGGCATCGCCTACCCGGCGCATGTGGCCGAGCTTTGCCCGGGCCTGCCGGCCTGGGAGGCGCTGCAGGACTGCGCCGTGAATTTCGCAACGGCAGAGACCATCCCGATGGGCCGCCTCGTGGATTATCCGGCTGATTGGGGCACGCCGGGGGCCGACCGGATGACGGGCCTTGCGCTGCCGTTCAAGGCGGTTCCGGCGGGTTCCGAGGGCGCGCTGATCACCGAACTGCGCGCCTCGACCGAGAAGAAGTCGCCGCTGCTGATCACCTTCTGGCAGCCGCATTGGGCGATGTCGGCCTATGACGTGCAGTTCGTCGATCTGCCGGTGGGCAATGAGGACTGTTTCAATGATCCGGCCTGGGGCCCGAATCCCAATGCCACGCATGATTGCGATTTCGCGCCGTCGCGGATCTTCAAGGCGGGATGGTCGGGCATGGCCGAGAAATGGCCGGCCGCCTACGAGATCCTGTCCAACTACCAGCTGAGCGTCGAAGACCAGCAGCCGATGATGGGCGCGATCGACGTCGATGGCGGGTCGGTCGAAGAGGTCGTGGCGGCCTGGATGGCGGTAAACGAGGCCACCTGGAAGCCGGTCGTCGACGCGGCGACCCAGTAGGGCCACCGGCGATGCAAGACGGTTCCTCCGCCCCTGCCGCGATCTCGTGCAGGGGCGTCTGGCAGGTCTTCGGCGCGGACGCGAAACGCAAGCTGGCCGAGGCCT
>JAAUYH010237216.1_pt1 | contig 18330 bp, 15 predicted proteins | sample 7278061 | NCBI WGS metagenome assembly JAAUYH01 (sample SAMN14350203, study PRJNA611818) | marine sediment metagenome | isolation source: surface marine sediment (0.6m) | place: French Polynesia: Moorea | collected 2018-08 | reverse complement strand
TTCCTCGCGTTTCTGGGCAGTCTGCGACAAGCACAACGTCAACATCTGCTACACGGCGCCGACGGCGATCAGGGCGCTGATGCGCGAGGGCGACGATCCGGTCAGGAAAACGTCGCGCAAGAGCCTGCGCCTGCTGGGTTCGGTGGGCGAGCCGATCAATCCCGAGGCCTGGCAGTGGTACTACGACGTCGTCGGCGACAGCCGTTGCCCAATCGTCGATACCTGGTGGCAGACGGAGACCGGCGGCATCCTGATCACGCCGCTGCCGGGCGCCATCGCGCTGAAACCGGGTTCGGCGACGCGCCCGTTCTTCGGTATCAAACCGGCACTGCTAGACGCCGACGGCAACACGCTGGACGGTGCTGTGGCAGGAAACCTGGTCATCACCGACAGCTGGCCGGGACAGATGCGCACGGTCTATGGCGATCACCAGCGCTTCATCGAGACGTATTTCTCGACTTACGAAAACGTCTACACGACGGGCGACGGCGCGCGTCGCGACGAGGACGGGTATTTCTGGATTACGGGACGCACGGACGACGTTCTGAACGTGTCCGGCCACCGCATGGGTACGGCCGAGATCGAGAGCGCGCTCGTTGCGCACAAGGATGTCGCGGAAGCGGCCGTCGTTGGCTATCCGCACGACATCAAGGGGCAGGGCATTTATGCCTACGTCACGCTGATGGAAGGCGTAGAGGCGAGCGATGATCTGCGCGGCGAGCTGCAGCAGTGGGTTCGCAAGGAGATCGGGCCGATCGCCAAGCCGGACCTGTTGCAGTGGGCTCCGGGCTTGCCGAAAACCCGCTCCGGCAAGATCATGCGTCGTATCCTCAGAAAAGTCGCGGCGGACGATTACGGTGAGCTGGGCGATACGTCGACGCTGGCGGATCCGGCCGTCGTCGACGACCTGATCGACAACCGGCAGAACCGCAGCTAGGTAATCAGGCGTTGGCCTGCTCGTCGGCGTCATCGCCGTCGAGCAGGTCGTCGTCGTTGTCGGCTTCGATAGCCGCGACATGGGCCTTCGGATCGAGCTTGATCGTATCGGTCAGGGTCGCGCCGGTATCCTCTTCGCCGGAGGTCAGCGATTTCACGATAGCCGCGCCGCCGTCCATGCGCTCCATGCGCAGATACTCGGCGATCTGCCGCTCATACGCATTGACGAATTCCTCGCCGAACATCTGCGGGAAACGACCGCCGCCTTTCTCCGTCATGATCGGGTAGATGTCGCGGTACAGGTCCCAGAACTTCGACTTGTCGAGGAAGCGCGTGAAGACGTTGCTCGAGAGCGTGCGCCTGAAACCGTCCTCGAGCTCGTCCGGGTCGAAGCGATCGGCGAACTCGATGAACGCGCTGTTCATCGCATCGAGAAACGCGTTCTGGTGAAACAGCAGGTCGCGGCAAACCTCGCGTACCGCGTCGCGTGCACCGAGGTATTCGCCATCCTTGCCGACCAGCAGCTGTTTCGCCAGGTCGGCCGTGTTCTGCGACAGTTTCAGCGGGTTGTTGTGGCGCGGCAGCACCGTCGTCTGCTCGAGCCGGAACGTGTTCTTGAGGTTGGCGCGGCTCGACAACAGGTTGGTCGTGCCGGCGATGAATTCGCGCATCACGGTACCCGCATTCTGCATGACTTCGCCGACGTTTACGGCCGGGTGGAGGTCCGCACGGGTGATACCGAGGCCGTCCAGGAACGAGTCGAAAAGGTCTTCGGCCGTGTACTCGACCGCCTGCTCGTTGACGCCGCTGTTCGCAATACGGTCGAGCGTCTCGAGTGACTCGCGAATCGAATGATCCGAGGCCGAAATCGACTCGATCCGGTCGATCGGTTCCTCGACATCCGGGTCGATCGGCTGGATTCTGCTGCCGAACAGGTGTGACTGAAACTCGTCGTCGCCCGTGATCTCTTCTTCATCGAGCAGCTTGACGCCCGTTCGAAGCGACACTTCGTCGACCATCTGTTCGACGTTGTCAGGAACGAGCGTTGGAGGAGGTGCAGGCATCTCGAGGCTTTCGCCGGAATCGAGTCGCACGACGATTTCGTAGTCGCCCAGCCGCAGGCGATCACCGTCGAACAATCGGCGCGGATTGCCCCTGCCGATCGGCTCGACCTCGTCGTTCACATAGACACCGTTGGTGCTCGTGTCCATGAGGTAATACATGCCACCCTTGAAATCGATCGTCGCGTGCCGGCCCGAGATGTACTTGTGCGGGTCCGGCAGAATCCAGTCGTTCTCGAGACCCCGGCCGATCGTGGCGCTGCCCTCGCGGAACTCACGTACGGCGTCGTCGCCGACCATTTCACGGTGTTCGCTGACTATTTCGAGCTCTAACGGCATGGCATTCCTTCCGGTCGAACAGGCATTTTGCGTGTTCTCGCGCGGGCGGACTGATACTCAGTTCACATAATCGTCAGGGCGGGGCGGTCACAACACCTTGAAAACGCTCAAAACGCACCATATACGGATGATTTGGGTAAACTGCGCAAATCCATGAGCAGCAAGCAACTTTTCAAAGTCGCCTTCATGAGCCAGGGGCAGGTCTACGAGGTCTACGCCCGGCACGTGGGTCATGGCGACTTGTTCGGTTTCGTCGAGGTCGGGGAACTCGTATTCGGCGAACGATCCAGCCTCGTTGTCGACCCCTCGGAAGAGAAGATCAAATCGGAGTTCGAGAACGTGCGTCGTACCTACCTGCCAATGCACTCGATCATCCGAATCGACGAGGTCGAGAAGCACGGCACCAGCAAGATCAGCAAGGTCGAGGGCGGCAACGTGGCGCAGTTCCCGATGCCCATCTACACGCCCACCGGCGATAAATCCTGACTCTTCCAGGGGGAGCGGCGTGCAGTGGGAGCGGCGTCCCGCCGCGATCGGGCCTGGGTCGCTCTCGGCCATCCATGGCCTCCGCGACATTCGGACAATCCTGTCCATTACGGCCCTCCCACAGGCCATTAGCAGGCAGTTGTAGGAGCGGTCGTAAGACCGCGATCAACCGCGGACATCAATCAAATGCTATCATCGCGGTATCTTTGAACCCTCCCATTTCAAGGTCCGCCGCGCTTGTCGAACACATCGCCTGGTCCCCGTTATCAGACCTCCGTCGACATGCTGGAACTGCCCGGACAGCCTGCATTGTCCGAATTTCGACTCGCCAAGCTCACGCGACAGCTGCAGCGCGAGGACGAACGCGTCAGGTCCGTGCAGGCACGTTTCAGCTATTTCGTTCACCTGAACAGTCCGCTTTCGAAGGAGCACCGTGCGCGTCTCGATGCGCTGCTGTTGCACGGTGAAAAAGCGGGCAAGATTGCCAGGCGCGCGAAGAGAGTCTTCGTCGTGCCCCGTCCTGGCACGATTTCGCCGTGGTCGAGCAAGGCGACCGACATCGCTCTTGCCTGCGATATCGACGAGGTCACCCGCATCGAACGCGGCATTTGCTACGGCCTCGACTTTACCGGCAAGGTGGAACGTGATGAGGTGCACGCGCTGGTGCACCTGTTGTTCGATCGCATGACCGAGACAGTGCTCGACCAGGCAAGCGAAGCCGCCGCACTGTTCGAGTCGCACGAGCCGGCGCCCGTCGGCTCCGTCGCAATAAAAGAGGGCGGGCGCGACGCGCTCGTCGTCGCAAACACCGAACTCGGGCTCGCGCTGTCGGATGACGAAATCGACTACCTGCTGCGTTGCTACGGAGACCTCGATCGCGATCCGACGGACGCGGAACTCATGATGTTTGCGCAGGCGAATTCGGAGCATTGCAGGCACAAGATATTCAACGCCGACTGGATCGTGGATGGCGAGACGCAGCACCAGCGCCTGTTCGGCATGATCAGGTCGACGACCGAGAAAACGCCCGACGGCGTGATATCGGCGTACTCTGACAATGCCGCGGTGATCGAAGGCTGGAACGGAGAGCGGCTGATGCCCAAAGGCGGTGATCGCGAGTATCACTACTGCGATGAGCCGATTCACATTCTCATGAAGGTCGAGACACACAACCACCCGACCGCGATATCGCCATTCCCGGGTGCGGCGACCGGTTCCGGCGGCGAGATCCGGGATGAGGGCGCGACGGGCCTCGGCGCCAAACCGAAAGCGGGCCTGACCGGGTTTACGGTCTCGCACCTGCGCATACCCGGCTACGAGCAACCCTGGGAAACCGATTTTCCGCATCCCGATCGCATGGCGACGCCGCTGGAGATCATGATCGAAGGTCCGATAGGCGGCGCCGCGTTCAACAACGAGTTCGGTCGCCCGAACCTGCTGGGTTACTTCCGGACTTTCGAAAGCCCGGTACCGGGACTGCCCGACAACGAGATTCGCGGCTATCACAAGCCCATCATGATCGCCGGAGGCGTCGGCAATGTACGCGAGGAGCACGCCGCGAAGATCGACGTCCCGGTCGGTGCGAAAATCGTCGTCCTCGGCGGACCGGCAATGCTCATCGGGCTTGGTGGCGGCGCCGCATCGAGTCTCGCAAGCGGCACCTCGAGCGAAGACCTCGACTTCGCGTCCGTGCAACGTGGCAACCCGGAAATGGAGCGGCGCGCACAGGAGGTGATCGACCGTTGCTGGGCGATGGGCGAGGACAACCCGATTCTGCTGATTCACGACGTGGGTGCGGGTGGACTGTCGAATGCGGTGCCCGAAGCGGTCGACCACAGCCAGCACGGCGCCGAAATCGAGCTCAGAGAAGTCGACAATGCCGAACCGGGGATGTCTCCGATGGGTATCTGGTGCAACGAGGCGCAGGAACGCTATGTCCTGATCGTCGCCAGCGATCGTATCGATGAATTCGAAGCGCTTTGCGAACGCGAACGCTGTCCGCTATCGATCGTCGGCACGCTGACGGATGACGGCAACCTCGTCGTCAATGATCGCGAGTTCGGCAACCGTATCGTCGATATGCCGATGCAGATGTTGCTCGGCAATCCTCCCAAGATGACGCGGGACGTCAGCCGCGCGCCGCGGGTCGACAAATCGCTCGATCTTTCGGACGTCGAGCTCGAAGACGCGGTCATGCGCGTGCTGCGGTTTCCCGCCGTCGCGGACAAATCGTTCCTGATTCATATCGGCGATCGCACGGTCGGCGGTCTCAGCGCTCGTGACCAGCTCGTCGGGCCGTGGCAGGTACCGGTCAGTGACGTCGCGATTACATCCTCGACCTTCAGCGGCGTGACGGGTGAGGCCATGGCGATGGGCGAGCGCACGCCACTGGCAGCGCTGAATGCACCGGCTTCAGGGCGAATGGCCGTTGCAGAGGCCATCACGAATATCGCAGCCGCGCCTATCGAGGACCTGGGCAAGGTCCGGCTGTCGGCCAACTGGATGGCGGCGGCCGGCCACCCGGGCGAAGATGCCAATTTGTTCGACACGGTCAGAGCGGTTGGCCACGAGCTGTGTCGCGACATTGGCATTGCTATCCCCGTGGGCAAAGACTCCATGTCGATGCGTACGCGCTGGGAGCAGGACGATACCGATTACCAGGTGGTGGCTCCGGTGTCGCTCATCGTGTCGGCCTTCGCGCCGGTCACGGACGTCACAAAGCATCTGACGCCGCAGCTTCAAAAGACCGATGAACAGAGTTACCTGCTGCTGTTCGATCTCGGCAATGGTGCCAACAGACTCGGCGGTTCCTGCCTCGCCCAGGTTTTCGAGCGAACCGGCGGCGAGTGTCCTGATATCGATGAACCGTCGAAGCTGAGGGCCTTGTTCGACGCGATACAGGAGATGAACGCGCGAGGCATGCTGCTTGCGTATCACGATCGCAGCGACGGTGGGCTGCTCGCGACCGTGGCCGAGATGATGTTCGCCGGTCGACTCGGCGTCAGCCTGTCGCTGGGCGGCTCGAGAAAACAACTGCTCGGCCAGCTGTTCAACGAGGAGGCCGGCGCGGTCGTGCAGGTGACCAAGAGCAAGCTGACGCAGGTGCAGATGGTCCTCGATCGATACGGTGTCACTGCAAACGCCATCGGCCGGGTCGAAGCGGATCCGAAGCTCGTCATCCGGCGCGACGACGAACTCGTGCTCGAGCTGGCGCGTGTTGACATGCAGCGCGCCTGGTCGGAAGTCAGCTACCGCATCCAGCGATTGCGTGACAACCCGTCCACGGCAAAACAAGAACACGATCGCATTCTCGACGACAAGGACCCCGGTCTGAACGTGAGTCTCACCTTCGATCCCGGCGAGGACATTGCCCGTAATTTCCGGTCAGCTGCGCGGCCGCGTGTCGCAATCCTTCGGGAGCAGGGCGTCAACAGCCAGTACGAAATGGCAGCCGCATTCATGCGAGCGGGTTTCGCGGCGTTCGACGTGCACATGAGCGACCTGCTCGAAGGCCGTGATTCGCTGGAGAACTACCAGGGTATCGTGGCCTGCGGCGGCTTCTCGTTTGGCGATGTGCTCGGCGCCGGCGGTGGCTGGGCCAAGTCCATCCTGTTCCACTCGCGCACACGAGACGGCTTCGAAGCGTTCTTCCAGCGCGGCGACACGTTCGCCCTGGGCGTATGCAACGGTTGCCAGATGTTGTCGCAATTGAAGGACCTGATTCCCGGCGCACAGAACTGGCCCAGGTTCCTGCGCAACAAGTCAGAGCAGTTCGAAGCCCGCTTGAATCTCGTCGAGATCGTCGAAAGCCCGTCACTGTTTCTCGACAGCATGGCCGGGTCGCGCCTGCCCATCGCCACGTCACACGGGGAGGGGCGCGCTGTCTTCGAAGACGACGCCGCGCGCTACGCGGCTTCCTATACGGTCGCGCTGCGTTACGTCGACAATTATGGCGAGGTGGCCGACACCTATCCCGCCAATCCGAATGGATCGCACGACGGCATCTGTGGTCTCAGCAACGAGGATGGTCGCGTGACGATCATGATGCCGCACCCGGAGCGAGTAGCACTGACGAAGCAGAATTCCTGGCACCCGGACAACTGGAGTGAGGATGGTCCGTGGATGCGCATGTTTCGTAACGCGCGCGTCGCCGTGGGTTGATTCAGTGTGAAAGACCTAGCAGTGATCGTTATCGTTGCCGTTCTGTCCGCCTCGGGCGGGGTCATGGCATCCATGTGGTTGCTGTCGGGCGACGAAGCAGTGACTGCCGCAGAATCCACCGACACCGAAGAGTTGCAGGCGCTTCGCGACAGGGTGCAGGTGCTCGAGGAGCAGCTGGAAGGCCTCGACGACGAGTCTGCTGCTGAGGAGCGCGCAGCGGCGGAGGCAGAGGCGGCGTCGCGCATGTCTCCTGCACAAGCATTGGCATCCGGCGAACCAGGCTTCGAGACCACCGCGACGTCAGTGCGTGAACGTCGCGCCGATCGCGCGGCGCGCCGCCAGGAGCAGATTCAGTCCCAGCTGCTACAGGCTGGCTGGACGCAGGTCGAGATCGACGAAGTCAACCGTCTACGAGACGTGGCCGCGCTCGATTTGCTCGAGCAAAGTCATCAGAGGCAGCGCGAGATGATAGAGAAATACCCGGAGATGGCCGGCTGGAGATCGATACGGGACCCGTTGCGCCAGTCGATGAGCGAGCAAAAGTACGTCTCCTACCTCGAGGCAACGGGTCGTCCCACGGCAGCACGAATTGGCAATCTGTTGCCCGGCTCTCCGGGCGCTGCGGCAGGCCTGCGGGAAGGGGACCGGATTGTCCGCTACGGTGATCAGCGGGTGTTCGGCGGCGGGGACCTCGAGTACGCGACGTTGCAGGGCAGCTACGGCGAGCCCGTCGTCGTCGAAGTCGAGCGCGATGGCGCGACGTTTACGCTGACGCTGCCGCGCGGCCCGATTGGTGTTTCGTCGTTCCGTTATCGGAACTAGGCTGTCGACTGCAAATCGGCGGTGCGCTCCTCAACGAAGAAGCGCCGGACTTTCAGTGCGCGCGTGAGCTTGCCGCGGCGCACGAAGCACTGGTAGAAGACGTCTTTCAGAACCTCCAGCAGGATGCCGGCCTGAACGCCGTTGAGGAGCGGCAGATCTTCTTCCTCGCTGGAATCGAATAACACCTGCTTGATCGGTGCGAAGGTATTGTCGTCGATGCCTGCGATGTCCTGGGCGACCATGGCTTCCTCGAATGCCCTCAGCTTGCCGCCTTCACCGAGTTCATCGTAGGCGCTCACTGCGGCACGTCGGCACATCGATGCAAACGCGTTGAAGTGATTGGCTGAGTAACACGCGAGTGCTTCGCGAAACAGTACCTCGGTATGTTTCGGCAGGTACGAGAACGCGAATCGTTCTTTGGGACGTTCGAGCTCGACGAAATTGCGGTACAGCTCGACGCGGTTGTCGGTGTAGCTCCTGACGGCAAAGCGCAGGAAGACGGGTGCGTCACAACTGTCGCACTGGTAGACGAGCCCGACATGCTTGGGCCTGTCACGAAGCAATGAGGCAGGGTTCGGCACCGCTTGCGGACTCATGTGCGCATAAACGCCGCAATAAGGGCACTCGAGACCTATGCGCTCACCGAGCTCGTCTTTCTGCCCCTGCTCTTTATCGAGGATCATCGCCCTGACTTCTTGATGTCGTATACATCGTTCTTGTTTGAAACGAGTATGCCTTAACAAAATACCGTTGGATTTGTTGTTGGACATAATACGAAAAAGACCGTGCATCTGTCGCCCTGGAACGACAAATATTGCCCATAGTTCCTTGATTCGGCTCTTGTTTCCGCGCTGATATGCAGCCTGCTAGTGCTCGAGGCGCTTGTATTTGATGCGGTGCGGACTGGCCGCGTCGGCACCGAGGCGCCGCTTGCGATCTTCTTCGTAGTCGGCGTAGTTACCGGCGAACCAGGTCACCGCCGAGTCGCCCTCAAAGGCCAGGATATGTGTGCAGATACGATCCAGGAACCAGCGATCGTGTGAGATCACGATGGCAGATCCCGGGAACTCGAGCAGCGCCTGTTCCAGCGCGCGCAGGGTCTCGACGTCGAGATCGTTGGTCGGCTCGTCGAGCAACAACAGGTTGCCGCCCGAGCGCAACGTCTTGGCGAGGTGCACGCGGTTGCGTTCGCCGCCCGACAGCAAGCCGATTTTCTTCTGCTGCTCGGAGCCACGGAAATTGAAGCGGCCGACATACGCACGCGACGGCGTCTCGTAATTGCCCACCTTGATCAGGTCGAGCCCGTCCGAGATTTCCTCCCAGACTGTCTTGTCGTCATCGAGTGCGTCACGTGACTGGTCGACGGCGGCGATCTGCACGGTGTCACCGACGCGAATGGTGCCTTCGTCGGGTTGCTCCGTGCCCGTGATCATGCGGAACATCGTCGTCTTGCCGGCGCCGTTTGCGCCGATTACGCCGACGATACTGCCCGGCGGCATCTGGAAACTTAAGTCCTCGATCAGCAGCTTGTCGCCGAAGCCCTTCCTGAGATTATCGACTTCGAGGACGACGTCACCGAGACGTGGTCCCGGCGGAATGTATATCTCGTTGGTCTCGTTGCGCTTCTGGTAGCTCTGCGAGGAGATCTCGTCGAACTGACGCAGGCGCGCCTTCGACTTCGCGTGCCTGCCCTTGGGGTTGGAGCGAACCCATTCGAGCTCGGCCTGCATGGCTTTCTGACGCGCCTTCTCGGTGGCTTCTTCCGTCTTCAGGCGCTTCTCTTTCTGATCCAGCCACGACGAATAATTGCCCTCCCACGGGATACCGTAGCCACGGTCGAGCTCGAGGATCCATCCCGCGACGTTGTCGAGGAAGTAGCGATCGTGAGTAACGGCGATGACCGTGCTCGGGTACTCGTCGAGGAAACGCTCGAGCCAGGCTACGGACTCGGCATCGAGGTGATTCGTCGGCTCGTCGAGCAGCAGCATGTCGGGCCGGGACAGGAGCAGTCTGCACAGCGCGACACGACGACGCTCGCCACCGGAGAGCTTTGTTACGTCGGCGTCCCAGGGCGGCAGGCGCAACGCATCTGCCGCGATTTCCAGCTTGCGGTCGATCTCCCAGCCGCCCGCCGCGTCGATCGCATCCTGCAGCTTGCCCTGTTCCTCGAGCAACGCATTCATCTCGTCGTCTTCCATGGGCTCGGCAAACCTCATGCTGATCTCGTTGAATCGATTCAATAGCTCGATCGTTTCGCCAACACCTTCTTCGACGTTGCCTCGAACGTCCTTGTCCGGATCGAGTTCCGGTTCTTGCGGCAGGTAGCCGATCCTGATACCAGGCTGCGGTCGTGCCTCGCCCTCGATCTCGGTATCGAGACCGGCCATGATCCTGAGCAGCGTCGACTTACCCGAACCGTTGAGGCCGAGCACGCCGATTTTTGCGCCGGGGAAGAACGAGAGCGAAATGTCATGGATGATCTGTCGCTTCGGCGGTACGACCTTGGCGACACGATTCATGGTGTAAATATACTGCGCCATGTTTTGCCGGGGTTTGTTACGGAGCGCGCATTATCCGGTATGCTCGGCCGATAGCAAACTGGCGCGAGTGTCATGAGCAACCCCGTGCTCGTATACCGTGGCGAAGAGCTGGCGCGATACGGATTCGGCGACCCGCATCCGTTCGGGCTCGACCGCCACGACGTGTTTTTTCGTGAGCTCGACGCGGCAGGCCTCGGCGACTCGCTGCACTTTCGAACGCCGCGCCGCGCCAGCGTCGACGAGCTCATGCTGTTCCATACGGCAGATTACATAGACAGGGTCTCGCGCATGTCTGCCGAGGGCCGCGGCTACCTCGATGCGGGCGACACCCCGGCTGTCGCCGGCATATTCGATGCCGCGAGCGACGTCGTCGGCGCGACGCTGTCGGCGGTGGACGCGATTATGCACGGTGAGGCCCGGCGCGCGTTCGTACCGATTGCGGGGCTCCACCACGCGGCTCGCAACGCCGCCGCCGGGTTTTGTGTGTTCAATGACTGCGGCATTGCTGCGGAGTACCTTCGACGGGAGTACAAGCTGACGCGGATCGCATACGTCGACATCGACGCTCACCACGGTGACGGCATGTTCTACGGCTTCGAGGACGACCCGGACCTGATCTTCGCCGACGTGCACGAAGACGGCCGATACCTGTATCCGGGTACGGGGCGAGAGAGCGAGACCGGTACGGGCCGTGCGCGTGGCACCAAGCTCAATGTTGCGATGCCGCCCGGTGCCACCGACAAAGACTTCGCCCGGGCGTGGCAGCGGGTCGAGGCCTATGTCGACGCGGCAAGGCCCGAGTTCATCATCCTGCAAGCCGGCGCCGACAGCCTCGAGGGCGACCCGATCACGCATCTTTGCTATACGGAACAAGCGCATGCCGATGCGGCCGCGGCGCTCTGCCGATTGGCCGACAGACACTGCGAGGGCCGCATCCTCGGCACGGGCGGCGGAGGCTACAACCGGTCCAACCTCGCGCGGGCCTGGACGCGCGTCGTGCAGTCATTTATCGAAACAAATTAGCAGGCTGCAGGCCTACTGCCCGCGGTTTTTTACCTGTAACATCGCCGTCTTTGCGCGCCCGTCCAGGAGAAACCGTCGATGTTCGACACGTCCACGCCGCTCGATACCTACGATCCTGAGGTTGCCAGGGCCATTAAGCTCGAGGAGCAACGGCAGGAAGAGCACATCGAGCTGATCGCGTCCGAGAACTACACGAGTCCGCGCGTCATGGAGGCGCAGGGCAGCGTGCTGACCAACAAGTACGCAGAGGGTTATCCGGGAAAACGGTACTACGGCGGTTGCGAGTACGTCGACGACGTCGAGACACTCGCGATCGAGCGGGCCAAGGAGCTGTTCGCCGCAGACTACGCTAACGTCCAGCCGCACTCCGGCTCCCAGGCGAACGCCGCCGTCTATCACGCGCTCCTGCAGCCGGGCGAGACGATCATGGGTATGAACCTCAATGAAGGAGGCCATCTCACGCACGGCTCGCCTGTCAACTTCTCGGGCAAGCTGTTCAACGTGGTGCCGTACGGTATCGACAACGAGACCGGCCTGATCGACTACGACGAGGTGCAGGCGCTCGCCAGCGAGCACAAGCCGAAGATGATCATCGCCGGCTTCTCGGCCTATTCCCAGATTGCCGACTGGGCTCGCTTTCGCGAGATTTGCGACAGTGTCGGCGCCTACCTGTTCGTCGACATGGCGCACGTCGCCGGACTCGTCGCAGGCGGCGTCTACCCGAGCCCGATTCCGCACGCGGACGTGTGCACGACGACGACCCACAAGACTCTAAGGGGCCCGCGCGGCGGCCTGATCCTGGCGCGGGCGAACGATGAGTTGACCAAACGCTTCAATTCGCTGGTTTTCCCGGGCACCCAGGGCGGCCCGCTGATGCACGTGATCGCGGCAAAGGCGATCGCGCTCAAGGAGGCTCTGGAGCCCGGGTTCAAGTACTACCAGGCGAAGGTCATCGAAAACGCAAAGGTCATGGCCGGAGTACTCGCCGAACGCGGCTACCCGATCGTCTCGGGTGGCACCGAAAACCATCTCATGCTGGTCAGCCTGATCGACCACGGCATTACGGGCAAAGCCGCTGATGCCGCGCTCGGCCGCGCTTATATAACGGTCAACAAGAACTCCGTTCCCAACGACCCGCAGTCGCCGTTTGTCACCAGTGGCCTGAGGCTCGGTACGCCCGCGATCACGACCCGCGGCTTCGGCGTGGAGGAAACCCGACAGCTGACGGGCTGGATTGCGGATATACTCGACGATATCGAAAACGAGGATACGATCGAGCGAATACGTGGGCAGGTGCTGGAGCTTTGCGCCCGGTTCCCCGTCTACGGCTGATCCATGAGACCCAGTGCACTGTCCATTCTGTAGCCACGAAGAAACGAAGGTCATAGATTCGCGCCTCGCGGGCGAAGGCCGCCAGATACGCAGGCGCCGGCAATGCACCCATTGCAACGAGCGGTTCACTACGTTCGAGTCGGCCGAGCTCGTGATGCCGCGGCTCATAAAGAACGACAGCAGCCGCCAGCCCTTCGACGAGTCCAAGCTGCGCAGTTCGATGGTGCGGGCGCTCGAAAAGCGCCCGGTCGCCAGCGACGCGCTGGAGCAGGCGATCGGCCGGCTCGTACACAAGCTCCGCACGATGGGCGAACGAGAGGTTCCGTCGCGGCTCGTTGGCGAGCTCGTCATGCAAGAGCTGCAAAACCTAGACGAAGTCGCCTACGTACGCTTCGCCTCCGTCTACCGCCGTTTCCAGGACGTCACGGAATTCGAAGACGAGATCAAGCGCCTGCAGCGTATCTCCGAGGCCGCCGCCAGCCGCGAACAGATGTCGCTGCTGCCCGACCTGCTCGGCAAGAAACAGAAATAAAAGACTCATGGCCGATTTCACGGACCAGGACCGCGCGCACATGGCGCGAGCCATCGAACTCGCGGCGCGTGGCCTCTACGGCGCGCACCCCAACCCGATGGTCGGCTGCGTCATCGTGCGCGACGAGGAAGTCGTCGGCGAGGGCTTTCACGAGCGCTTTGGCGAGGCACACGCCGAAGTCAATGCGCTGCGCGAAGCCGGCGACGATGCAACCGGGGCGACGGTCTTTGTCACGCTCGAACCGTGTGCGTTTCACGGCAAGACGCCGGCTTGCGCAGAATTGCTGGCGGCTGCAGGCGTCGGTCGTGTCGTTGCCGCGATGGAGGATCCGCACGAGCGCGTGAGCGGGGCGGGCTTCAAGATCCTGCGAGCGGCTGGTATCGACGTGGAGGTAGGGTTGCTGCAATCGCAGGCCGAAGCCCTGAACCGCGGGTTTCTGAAGCTCCAGCGCACGGGCATACCGTTCGTTCGGCTGAAAATCGCAGCGAGTCTCGACGGCTGTGTTGCGATGGCGAACGGGCAGAGCCAGTGGATAACAGGCCCCGAAGCCCGAGATGACGTGCAACGCCTGCGGGCCCGCGCCGACGCGATCCTGACGGGGATCGGTACGGTACTGGCGGACGATCCGTCGCTGACGGTGCGGGCAGCAGAGCTTGCCGACGATGCGCGACAGCCCGTGCGCGCCGTTGTCGACAGCAAGCTGCGCATGCCCAAGTCTGCGCGCATGCTGGACCTGCCCGGCGAGACGCAGGTGTTTTGCGTGGACGCCTCGAACCGGGAGGGGCTCGAAGCAGCCGGCGCCACCGTCGTCGAAACGGCTGCCCTTGCCGGCCAGGTCAATCTCGAGCTTGTACTGCAGACACTGGGAGCGAACGGCGCGATCGAGGTGCTCGTCGAGGCGGGGCCCGGCATTGCGGGTGCGCTGGTCGATGCAAATCTCGTCGATGAGCTTGTGATTTACCAGGCGCCTCATATTATGGGTAGCGAAACCGCACCAATGCTGCATACCCCGAACTGGCAAGCCCTGTCCGACCGCCGCGAACTCGACATTGTCGAGCGTACGCCCGTCGGCCGGGACCTGCGCATAACCGCGAGAATCGATAGCTGATGTTTACCGGAATTATCAAGGCCAAGGGCACGATCACATCGATGCAACGTCGCGGCGGCGACGTGCGTATGACCGTATCGTCAGGCGATATGCCATGGGCGGACTTTGAGATCGGCGAGAGCATCGCCGTCAACGGCGTATGCCTGACGGCGGTCGCGCTGCACGAAGACGGATTCGATACCGACGTATCCAACGAGACCCTGAGCGTAACGGCGCTGGCGTCGATCGGCGAAGGGTCCAGCGTCAACCTGGAGCCGGCGATGGCCGTCGGGGAGCGACTCGGAGGCCACATCGTCAGTGGCCACGTCGATTGCGTGGGCAAGGTGTTGTCCGTCGACGAAGACGCCCGGTCCATGCGCCTGAAGCTGGAGCTGCCGCGCGACTACGCGCGTTATGTCGCGAAGAAGGGTTCGGTCTGTATCGACGGCGTCAGCCTTACCATCAACGAAGTATCGGGAAACACCTTCGAAGTGAATATCATCCCGCACACGGCCGACGTGACGACGATCGGAGACTATGCCCCCGGCTCGATCGTCAATATCGAGGTCGATCTGCTGGCGCGCTACCTCGAGCGTCTGCTCAGCGCAGACGGTGACGGAATTTCACTGGAGTTTCTCAAGGCACATGGCTATGCCTGACAGGATCGAAGACATCATTGCCGACATCAGGGGCGGCAAGATGGTCATCATGGTCGATGACGAGAATCGCGAGAACGAAGGCGATTTGCTCATGGCCGCGTCGAAGGTCCGTCCCGAGGACATCAATTACATGGCGACGCACGGTCGCGGCCTCATCTGCCTGACTCTGACGCGGTCGCGCTGTGAGCAGCTGCGCCTGCCGCTGATGGTGTCCGAGACCGACGATCATCACGCGACGAATTTCACGATCTCGATCGAGGCGGCCGAAGGCATCACGACCGGCATATCCGCACACGATCGCGCGAAGACCGTGCTGGCAGCGGTTGCGCCCGAGGCACGGCCCGAGCACCTGAGCCAGCCGGGCCACATCTTCCCGGTCATGGCACAACCCGGAGGCGTGCTGACGCGCGCAGGCCACACCGAGGCCGGCTGTGACCTCGCGCGCCTTGCGGGCCTCGAACCTGCGGCCGTCATCGTCGAAATCCTGAATCCCGATGGCACGATGGCGCGACGCCCGGATCTGGAGAAGTTCGCCGAGGCTCGCGGCATTCGCATGGGAACGATTGCCGACCTGATTCGTTATCGACTCGAAAAAGAACACAACGTCGAGCGTATAGCGGAGCAGACGGTCGAGACTGCTCACGGCAAGTTCAGGATGCTGTGCTACGACGACCACGTGAACCGGGCAGTGCATGTGGCGCTCGTGAAGGGTGATCCGGCGAGCCGGGATTCCGCGCTCGTTCGCGTGCACCTGCAGGACACGCTGGGTGATGTCGTCGGCATACAGAGCAGGTTGCTCGGCTGGCCGCTCGACTCCGCGATAAAGCGTATCGCCGAAGAGGAACATGGTGTCGTCGTCGTCCTGCGCGAGCAGGAGACGACGCGAGAGTTCATGGAGATGGTCGAACGCCTCGGCGGCAAGGAGCCACCGACCGAGAAGCCGAATGGTCCGGACGCCGTTCTGAGGACTTACGGCATCGGCGCGCAGATCCTTCGCGATCTCGGCCTCACGCGAATCCGTGTATTATCTGCACCCAAACAAATGTACGCGATCTCGGGATTCGACATCGAGATCGTCGAATACGTCTCCAAGTAACGGCAGCCAATGGACAACGTCAAAACCACCCAGGGCGATCTCGTCATCCGGGATGGCCGCTTCGCGATCGTCGCCGCTCGTTTCAACGAGTTCATCGTCGAGTCATTGATCAAGGGCGCCCTGCATTGCCTGCGTCAGCATGGCGCTGCAGATGCCGACATCGAGTTGATACGGGTACCCGGCGCGTTCGAGATGCCGGTCGTCGTTGACAAGCTCGCGGCATCGCGCCGGTTCGATGGCATCATCGCGCTCGGCGCGGTCATTCGCGGTGGTACGCCGCATTTCGAGTACGTCGCCGGCGAGTGTGTTCGCGGCATCGCGGCAGCCGGGCGTCAGCACGGCGTGCCGATTGGCTTCGGCATCCTCACCGTCGATACCATCGAACAGGCCATCGAGCGAGCCGGCACGAAGGCCGGCAACAAGGGCGCGGAAGCAGCACTCGCGATCATCGAGACGGTCAGCCTGCTCAGAAAGATCGACTAGTGCGTGGCAAGTCCGCATCCGCCGGGGCCCGGACGCGCTCACGTGAACTCATGGTACAGGCGCTCTATCAGAAGCAGATCGCCGGCCACGATTGCCATGAGCTGATCGCCCAGTTCCACGAAGACAAGGCATACGAGCGCGTCGACCAGGAGTTCTTCGATGAGTTGTTCCCGGCGATCTGCAAGACACAAGTGGAGCTCGAGCAGAAGATCGACACGCTCATCGATCGTCCGCTCGAGCAACTCGATCCGATCGAACTCAGCATCCTGCTGATCGGCGTTTACGAACTCGAGTCGCGTATTGACATCCCGTACCGTGTAGTCATCAACGAAGGCGTCAACCTGGCCAAGCGTTTCGGTGCGCAAGACGGACACAAGTACATCAACGCCTGTCTCGATACCGCCGCGGCCACGCTGCGCGAGATCGAGGTGAGTGCCAAGAAGACCGGTGGATGAATTCGAAATTATTCGTCGCTATTTCGATCGCGGCAGGCCCGGCGAGGGCACCGTCGTCGGCATTGGTGACGACGGCGCCATCCTGTCGCCGACACCGGGCAAACAACTCGTAACCGTCGTCGACACCGTCGTAGAGGGCGTGCACTTTCCCGCGGGTCTCGGACCCGACGATATCGGTTATCGAGCCGTTGCGGTGAACCTCTCGGACATTGCCGCAATGGGCGCCGTGCCGCGCTGGATGACCCTGTCGCTGTCGATGCCCGAAGCCAGGGAGCGGTGGCTCATGTACTTCTCGGAAGGACTGCTCGCGGCGGCGGCAGAACACGGTGTGGAACTCGTCGGTGGCGATACGACAGCCGCTCCGCAGATCGTCGTATCGGTCCAGGTGATAGGCGAGATCGAGACCGGCCGGGCCATTCTTCGCAGCGGTGCCCGTCCCGGCGACACGATCTATGTCACAGGCACCGTCGGCGACGCGGCGGCCGGACTGCATGGTCTGGAGCACGGTGGAGTGCCGAAGGAGCTCGCGAGCCGGTTTTCGAGGCCGTCGGCCCGCGTTCGCTACGGCCAGTTGCTCGTCGGAATCGCGAGTGCGGCCATCGACATCTCCGATGGCCTTTACGCCGACCTCGGGAAACTGCTTGCAGCGAGCGACGTGGGCGGCGAAATCGACCTCGGCGCGCTGCCCTTGTCGAACGCGCTGCGGGAGACTTTCACGACGAGAGAGCAGCGTGAATTCGCGCTGTCCGGCGGCGACGATTACGAGCTCTGTTTCACGTCTGCGGGCGAGCCGCCGGATCCCGGTTTCATGGAACTGACCGCGATCGGAAACGTGGTCGAGGGAGCAGGGCTCAGGTGTACACTCGACGGCGAGGACTTCGACTTCGACGATCCCGGTTTCCTGCATTTCCAGTGAGCGACAATCCCGACAATCTCGCGCGGACCGTGCTGACGGATCCGGTCCATTTCCTGGCCTTCGGCTTCGGGACCGGGCTGGCGCCGGTCGCGCCGGGCACGTTCGGCTCGATCCCCGGCCTTTTGCTGGCGTGGCTGACGCTCGATCTCGGGCTGGTCGTGCAGCTCTCCACGGCCGTCGCTATCTGCCTCGCGGGCGTTTATCTGTGCGGTGAAAGCGCCCGCCGCATCGGCGTTCACGACCACGGCGGCATCGTCTGGGACGAGATTTGTGGGATGTACGTCACACTTCTCGTGGTGCCGTTTTCGTGGCCCGCCTGGGCCCTGGCATTCGGTGTTTTTCGCTTCATGGATATTGTCAAACCCTGGCCGATTCGGGACCTGGATCACAGACTGCGAGGGG
>JAAUYH010229489.1_pt1 | contig 18335 bp, 15 predicted proteins | sample 7278061 | NCBI WGS metagenome assembly JAAUYH01 (sample SAMN14350203, study PRJNA611818) | marine sediment metagenome | isolation source: surface marine sediment (0.6m) | place: French Polynesia: Moorea | collected 2018-08 | reverse complement strand
GGCGCAGGGTTGATTTTCATGAAAACACAATAACTTATGGTCTGCGCCATAACCCACCATTTTAGGTATGTAGTCTATTATACTTTTTACCCCACACTGTCGGGAGAGCCTAGGCTCAAAAAACAACCTAATCATTCAACTCAAATAATCAGAAACAAAAAGATACAATTAGATACCATTAAGGAAGAATTAATTAATAGCAGCTTTCATATCAATAGACTAACGATGAACATAAAAATCCCCCCCCACACTCAACTTGACTAGAATATCGATACACCCAATTAAAAACTGCTATAAGATGGTAAGCCGTTATTTGATGAAAATGTAAAATAACTGATAAATCAAGTCAATTCTCAATTTATGAAAATACTTCTAGTGGATGACGAAGCAGAATTAACTGAACCCCTTTATCATGTCTTATGCCACGAAGGCTATGATGTAGATGTGGCTGATGATGGGCAAAAAGGGTATCAATTAGCGTTAGAAAATACCTACGATCTATTAATTTTAGATTGGATGTTACCAGGTAAACCAGGACTGTCCATCTGTCAAGAACTGCGATCGCAAGGAAAAACAACCCCCGTCTTATTCCTCACTGCTAAGGATACCCTCGATGATCGGGTCATGGGGTTGGATGCGGGGGCCGATGATTATTTAGTGAAACCTTTTGAGTTAAGGGAATTAATGGCCAGGGTTCGGGCCTTGTTGCGTCGTTCTACGGGTTTAGAGAACACTGGGACAAGTCGGCTAAAAGTAGGAGATTTAGAACTTGATTCCGACAATCAAGTGGCTTATCGTCAAGGAAGAATGGTCAGTCTATCGGATAAAGAGGTGAAACTGCTGGCCTATTTCATGCAGCATCCCCAACAATTGTTAACCCATGAGCAAATTTATCAGTCCTTGTGGGAAGAACCCGACCAACCTAACAGCAACGTTTTAGCCGCCTTAATTCGCTTACTGAGACGCAAAATAGAAGAAGAAGGACCCCTGATTCATACAGTTTATGGTAAGGGATATCGTTTTGGGATTGAGAAGTAAACAATCCCAACTCAGGTGAAAAACCCTTTATTTTTTCACCTGCAAAACAACGATCAAACCATGACCACAACCCCAACCCCGTTGCATTTCATATTCCAGGGTTCTTAAGGCATAGTCTAACTGGGGTTCGATAATATTAGCACGGGGATCACCGTACCACATCCAAATTAAACAACTGAGGATTCATGCAACTCTAGGGCGGTTTTTGCGTCTCAAGAAGGTAACTGAGACTAATGACATATAAACCACTAAAATTATGCCGCGTCGAACCTCTCGTATTGCTTCCCCTCAACCCAAAAAAACTGCACGTCGTCGGGTTAACCGTAATGAGAAACCAGTGAATCTCGTTTCACAAAGAGGAAAAAATAGTACCGTCCAACTCTCTAAAAATTCCAATACGACTCAGTCGAGAAAACCTCGTCCTAACCCCTCTAAACGTTCTCCTAACCTATTGGTTCGACTGTTCTTGTATGTTTTACGGATTGGTATTATGGGTGTGGGTATCGGTGCGATCGCAGGAACCACCCTTACTATTATTAATCCTCAAGATATCTTAGCAGCTTATATCAAAGCCTCTCAGTTAGTTAAACCGTCCCCAGAAGAAACAAAACAAGAGAAACCCGAAAAAGTAACCCCGAAACCTTCTACAACCGTCCCGGTTAGCAAAGAATTAACCGCACTCAAAGAAAAAATACAACAAATTGATGCCAAATACCCCAATGTTAAACCCCAAGCTTGGTTTATTGACTTAGATAATGGGGCTTATGTTAGTTATAATGGCACACAACCAGTACCGGCTGCCAGTACCATTAAAATTCCCGTTTTAGTGGCTTTCTTCCAAGAAGTTGATGCAGGAAATATGCACATCGATCAAATGTTAACCATGACTAAAGATGTGATGGTGAGTGGTTCAGGGGATATGCAATATATGCAGGAAAATAAGAAATTTCCAGCCATAGAAGTGGCCAGAAAAATGATTGTTATTAGTGATAATACGGCCACAGAAATGTTGGTTAAAGAGATAGGAGGGAAAGATATTCTTAATCAACGCTTTAAAGAATGGGGCATGAAACATACCGAAATTAATAATATTTTACCCGATTTAGAAGGAACCAATAAAACCAGTTCTGAAGACTTAAGTAAACTCTTGGCAAGGGTAGAAAGGGGTGATTTAATTAGTGCTAGATCCCGCGATCGCCTGATTGCTATTATGGAAGGAACAAAAACCCGAACCTTACTCCCCCAAGGGTTAGAAAAACAAGCTAATATTGCCCACAAAACAGGAGATATCGGCACAATTATTGGGGATGCTGGTATTATTGATATGCCCACAGGAAAGCGTTATATTGGAGCCGTTTTTGCTGAAAGAGCTTATGATGATATAGCCGGTCGTCATCTCATTCAAGACATTTCTAGAACCGTCTATCAACACTTTAAATATTATCAACCCCGTCCCATTCCTAAAACTGCAAAGAAACCAATTGAAGCTCAATCTCAACCAGAAACAAACAATAATACTGAGGAATCAAATAATTAAAAAGCAGCTTCAATATACTGTAATAAAGTTAGCTGATAACCTTGCCATTGAATCGGTTGTCCAACTTTAATGGCAAGATTAGTATTATTAGAGCAACGTTTATAATGGGGTTGATGATGAACTAAAGCAACATCAAAACGACAGTTAAAGTTAGAAAACTGAGAATATTCTCCTAAAAAATAAGAGGCTGTTTGCCTAATTTTTTCTTGTTTTTGAGAAGTCACCGCTAAAATGCCATCTTGATCCCAGTTTTTGCTTTTTCTTGTTTTAACTTCCACAAAAATAATAGTATTATTGTTATGATGTTGGGCAATCAGATCAATTTCTCCCCAAAGCGATCGCCAACGCTCATGTAAAATCTGCCAACCTTGGTTAATTAGCCATTGAGCCACAAATTGTTCACCAATTTTGCCGATAGAAGTCATCAAATTACGGTAGAATAGGGAGTGATTGTAAGATGAGTCGAATTATCAATTATGATTAAAATAAAGAATAATAAAACTATCTTGACAGTTTGCGTTCTCTTACTATTATCGACTATTATCTATTGTTTCGAGCCTGTTGCACCTGCTTGGGGTGTTAATTATGCCAAGCAAAACCTCGTTGAGAAAGATTTTTCGGGTCAAGATTTACGCGACTCAGACTTTGAACACGCTAACTTACGGGGTTGTAATTTTAGTCATGCTAACTTACAAGGGGTGAGATTTTTTGCCTCTAATTTAGAAGGGGCAAATTTTGAAGGAGCAGACTTAAGATATGCTGATCTCGAATCGGCTAGATTGGTGCGTACTAACTTTACTAATGCTAATTTAGAAGGAGCCTTTGCTACTAATACATTATTTAGTCGGGGAACAGTTATTGATGGGGCAGATTTTACCGATGTTTTACTGCGTCTTGATACCGAAAAAAAGTTATGTGAAATAGCAGAAGGAACGAATCCTATCACAGGCAGAAAGACTAAGGATACTTTATTCTGTCCGTAAATAGGATTGTATTTCCACTTCGTATCCCGATTCTAATAACAACCTAGGCAAAAATTGAAGTTTCACTGCTTATGATATATTACCAATCCCATAGACAATATCCGATCAGCAGTGGGAATTAATGTGGGATTGAAAGAGTTTTTGACTACCAGTCAAGGCGAAACAGTTGCCGTTAAAAAGATTTATCATAATAAACAAAACCATTTAGCTCGGCAGCAACAAGAATTAGCCAGAAAAGTTAAGGGTTCAAAAAACTATGAAAAGCAACAAATGGGTCTCATCCCGTCTGCTTGTGGAGGCTTAGTCAGTGGAGGCTTAGTCAATAGACAGCCCGTGAAGCAGGAAACTTCTAGAAGTGAGTATATTCATTGTCTCTATTTTAGAAGCCCCCGTTATACGCCCCGGCGTTAACGGAGGGAGAACGTCACCAAGTAAACCTATTTACACTGTCACTCTCGCCTATAAACAATTAGAGATTTTGGAAGAACAAACCACTCTGTAATCATACTTCCGTTAGGAAATAAAGATTCTAGAGTTTCTTTGTGTATGATAGTAGTGTGTTTCACCATTTCAGTCCAGGCTGGTAACTTCTGAGACCAACGACTAATGAAATATTTTCTAACACTATCAGGATAATACCACCAAAATAGCATACCAGTGTGGGCTTCTATAGGAAACACTTTACAAGGAGTCTGAACCCAATAATTGCCCGACTTGCCTGATAACCGTAGAATCTCTTTAGCAAATTGTTCTTGCTTATCAATATCCCCAACGTGTTCAATTACACTATTACTGAAAATTAAATCAAAGTCACCAGAGTTAAACTCTTGCATATTACATCCATCTCCATCTACTAATTTTATAGAATGATGGCTTTCATATTTTGGTTGGGGCTTTGGACTAGGTAAATTCAAACAAGTAATTTGTAATGGTGTCTCAATATAGTCCCAAATAGAGGGAGTGCCTCCAACATCAAGTACCTTCATCCCCGAATAAGGCTTAATAATTTCTTGAAATAAAGACATTCTTTGTTTTCTTATGTATGACTGAAACGGGGACAATAAGCTTTGGAAGATTTTAAATCTTAAATACTTCATTATGATAAACCTTTAATCACTATCATATCTATTTGGCAAAAGCGTCTTTGTGTGGTATTTGATGAATAATTTTGCGTTTCTTAGGCACTTGTACAACTAAGCCAGTGATTCCTCCACAAATCACGATAAAAATCGGATTAAACATAGCATTAAGTGTATTGTCTAACATATATAACGTTATGACAACTACCAAAAACTTTGCCGGTGCTATTTGGGGATGAAACCAATATTTAGGAGGATAGGGTGTGAAAGCAAAAATCGATATCGGTACAAGAAAGGCCGAATATAAAGCAACCAATCCTAGTAAACCAGTGGTTCCATAGGTAATAACCCATAAACTATCACTTAAAGAAACATTCACTAATAATAATACTACTCTTCCAATTATAATCGTAAACACGACTTTTATCCCATCCTCCTCAACCAAGAATAGGTATTTCCAAAGCTTTTTCCACTAATCATTCTTCATTCTCTAATGTAATTTCTAATTACTTAGACATAACAAACAGTAAAGAGAGTAGAACTTGACCACAAGTTCTACCGAACATCGATAAGAATGGATTAATTGGAGCATACACAAAAGTAATCATTGCTGTTACAATTGTTAGACTTATCAACACAATACTAACCACGCTTTGATAGTGAGTTCTCTTTATAAATTTGCTCCATTTGCTAATAGATTTTGATATAAAAAAACTCAAAACTATAGTAAATATTGTTAAAATTGTAAAAACTATAAAATTTAAGTTATTTAAACCTACTGACTTAAGTAGAAAAATTAAGTAATAGTGTATGGGAACTACTATAAGAGAACTAATACCTCGTAAAGAAATAAAGTTTTTAATATTTTGACTCTTAAAAAATTGTACACAAGCTAAAGAAGAAGATAAACTAATAAGAATGATCGAAAAACTTATTACATAAAAGCCTATTGCTACTGTTCCCCATCGATGTAATGAAGAGCCAATTTGTAAAAGAATAAGAGTTAAAGCGGCTGGGAAAAAAGACAATATCAAAAAGATGATTATTGATTTTTTGGGATGTTTGTCTCTAAAACTTCCATATCTAACAGCAGTATAACCAATTAAGTATCCAGCGAAAGGATAAGCCAGCCAAGGAGACATAGGATAAGATATATCTTGAATACCTGGTTGACCTAAAATCCAAATTAGTAAACCATTATCAATATGAAAAGATTGCATTATAGGAGCAATTAAGTAACGTAAAGAAGAAATAATAATTAAACCCGCAAAAGCGAAAATCGCAGAATGTTGAGAACGTCTTATCCACGCTATTACTAGAGTAGAAAAGCCAATAAATCCTAAAAAATTTATCCCCAATAGACTTCCTTTATTCCAGTAAAAAAATTGATCAGCTACAACAAGCACAAAAACTTTATATAATACCCCCGACCAATAGTTTTTTCTGGGTTCCTGTCTAGATTGAATTCCAGAACCTACGCCAGTAATAAAGAAAAAAAGGACAGGAGCAAAACTACCAATAAATATTAAGAGTCCTGACATTCCTTTGGTAGTCAGTTCAGGACTAAGGATTGCATAACCTACGTGATTAACAATCATTAATATAGCTGCTAGACCCCTCAAAATATCTAGCTCGTACCAGTGAAAATTTTCAGATAAGGAATTTTGAGCAGTTAACATAATGATTATTTAGGAAGATAGTTTTGTCTGCATCGATGAACGTAACATTTTTGGCTTACTAGAACGTTTTTTTTGTTTTTTGGGTACTTGTATCACCAACCCTGTTACTCCTCCACAAATCAAAACAAAAATGGGATTGAATGCAGCGTTTAGCGTATTATCCAGCATATATAAGGTAATGACAACTACCAATGAGGTTGTCGGTGCTATTTGGGGATGAAACCAATACTTAGGAGGATAGCGTTTGAGAGCAAAAATAGATATGGGTACAAAAAAAGCCGAATATAAAGCAATCAATCCTACTAAACCAGTAGTTCCATAGGTAATAATCCACAAACTATCTGTTGTAGAAATGTCCACTAATATACCTTCCCAATTATAGTCATAAACGCGATTTCTTCCCCATCCTCCCCAACCAAAAATCGGTCTTTCTAAGGCTTTTTCTACTAATATTTCTTCATTTTCTAATCTATACTCTAACGATTGCGCTCGACGCTCAGAAACATTTGTGGCAATTGTAGACAGGACAGGTTCGGCATTTTTGATAGTAAAGTTCCCTGTAGAAGCCAAAGATAAATATAGCGATAGAATAATAGGCAAGAATAATAGAGGTAAACTACGATTAAGTTTTTTAGCAAAGAATAGTGTAATGACACCATATAATAAGTAAAGATAAGATCCCAAGGATTTGATGAAGATAAATGTTATTATCAAAGGGATTAATACCCAAGTAATAGGGACTGAGCCAACTTTTCTAATAACTTTTGCTTGCCATAACCAAATGCCAATCAAGGTGACAGACATCATCCACATTCCTACCTCAAGACCGTGTATCATGAAAACTGTTGGTCTAAATCCTCCACCATCACGAATCGTTTGAGCAAAACTATGAGCATAATAACCATAAACTATACGGTGAAGTTGTGGACTCATACGGATTTCATACAAACATAAAGGCATATAAATTAATCCGCTAATAAATATACTTTTAGCTAGTTGATTTAATCCCGATAAATTATTAAAATAAATTCTTCCAAAAAAATAGGGTAAGCCAAATTTAACAGTTTGTGAAAGAGTTTCCGAAAGTCCATCATAAGCACCTAAATCATTAGTAATAGATGAAAAAAAAGGACAAATACAGAGTATTAACATGGGAAAATCAAGCCAACTGAATTTAAAAGATTGAATCTTGTTAGCGTCAAAAATGAAGGTTAATAGTAGAATACTATAACAAGTGGCTGATATTCTTGTATAGTCAGGAAGTCCTGGAAGTACAAAACCTGCTCTTTGCGGTAAGAATAACCAAGCAAGTAAAAAGCTGATAATAACTGCTTTTCTCGATGGAAAGTTGCTGAACAACAAAAATACGATGGGCAACCAACCGAGCATCACTACATTAGGTGGAAGAATCATCAGAAAGTTATTAATATTATTACGATGAAAACTAGAAGACTATTTCTTCTTAAAAAGAGACTGAGAAATATCAAGAAAGATTGGCGGAACTAATTTTTTGATGATCGTTTTTCCTGTCGATTTTTGGCTTGTCGTGGTCACAACTTCCTCTGGTTTTCTGCGAAAAACAGTAGTATGTAATCTTGATGAAGTCGAACTAGGTGTTAACCCTTGATCAATTTCTTCCTCTGGTCGTCCGTTGGAATAATAATACAGTGCTAAAGACTTACGAGTCATGTTGTCAGGACAAGTTAAAGGCTCTGGATGACCATGATAAGAGAAATCTGTGGTATTAAAAATGACACAACGGTTAAAAATGGGTAAGATTTTTTGCTCACATTGAGTAACGTCTCTATTCCACAGTTCAAAGTGTCCACCATACTCTTCCTTCCATTCTTTATTAAGATAAATAAGAACGTTTAGTCGACGGTCAACTTTAAGCTTTTTATGTCCATTAAAGTCAACATGAAGTTTAAGATAACCCCCTTTTTCTATTTGATGAAGTCCTCCACCTTTAAAATGAGGATCAGGGATAATACCCTCAATTCTAGTCAACTTTTCTAAAAAATCAATGAAAACTGAAGAGTTAAATTGGTAGAGAAGAAAACGAGTAAACTCTCCCATTTGCAGTTCTGAAGTAGAACCAAGTTTTTTCTCATTTGCTGCATCAAAAACTTTCCAATCAATAGATTTGGAATTCGGAAACTCTTCAAGCACTTTATCCAGAAAAGGTTCGGGTAAAAAATTATCAATGATCACATGGGGAACTGGAGTCGCCTGATCATAGGTCTGACTATATTCATCAGCCAGTCTCTCTAGATATTCCGGCTCTAACCAATAGTTAGTAAAATCCATAGTAATTGTCAATAGTGATTAAGTTTAACTAACATAAAAACCCTACTAAATATTATAATATTGCTTATACCAAGTGACAAACTTTTTTAGTCCATCTTCAAGAGGAGTCTGGGGACGGAAGTTAATATCTTTAGTCAAGTCATCAACGTCAGCATAAGTTATGGGAACATCTCCAGGTTGCATAGGTAAATAATTTTTAATAGAAGATTTTCCTAAACAGTTTTCAAGAATTTGGATAAATTTTCCTAATTCTACAGGCTGATTGTTACCAATATTATAAATTTTATAAGGAGCCTGAATATCACCTTCTGAAGCCTTGGGGATATGATTCATAACTCCAAGGATTCCTTGAACAATATCATCAATGTAAGTAAAATCTCTCTTCATTTTACCATAATTAAAGACGTTAATTGCTTGTTCTGCTAATATAGCCTTAGTAAACAAAAAGTATGCCATATCAGGACGGCCCCAGGGTCCATAAACAGTAAAAAATCGTAATCCTGTTGTGGGAATCTTATATAAATGACTATAGGTATGAGCCATTAATTCATTGGCTTTTTTAGTCGCAGCATATAAACTAATGGGATGATCAACATTATCATTGGTTGAAAAGGGGATTTTTTTGTTTTTCCCATAAACTGAACTCGAAGAAGCATACACTAAATGTTCAATGTTTCCATGACGACATCCTTCCAAGATATTCACAAAGCCAACTAAATTACTATCCACATAAGCGTAGGGATTTTCTAAAGAATAACGTACCCCTGCTTGAGCAGCTAGATGGATAACGTAATCAAAGTTATGTTGAGCAAATAACTCTAAAATTCCCTTCTGATCAGCAACATCTAATTGATAAAAACTAAATTCACTCTGAGTTTTTAATTGACTAAGACGTTCTTGTTTGAGGGTAACATCATAATAAGAATTCAAATTATCTAGGCCAACGACAGTATCCCCCCTTCTGAGAAGATGATGGCTTAGGTGAAAACCAATAAATCCAGCACAACCTGTAATTAAAACTTTAACCACTTACTTCTTAAATTAACCAGCTATTGTCATTATACTTGTTCACTGTCAATGCTAATCAACAAACTCTGATAATTCGCCAATTTTATAATTCCCCATTTTCAGTTCTTTCTATAGCTTTATAAAGAGCGGATTCAAACAAATCAGTTGCATCGTTCCAAGTATAATTTGTTGCTGTTTTATATGCCGCTTGAGACATTATTTGCCATTCATCGTCAGGTAATTGTACCATTTTTAGAATTGCTCCGGCCATATCTTCGGGATCTGCTAACTTTGCTAATAGACCACCCCCTTTTGATATAAGTTCAGGGGCAGCACCAACAGGAGTTCCAATGACAGGGGTTCGACAAGCCATGGCTTCGAGAATGGGTAACCCAAACCCTTCGTTGAGACTACCAAATAACCAGACATCGCAGGAACTATAAAGATCCTTAATAGTGGTTTGAACTGGTTGATAGACATAGTGTGTTCTTTCAGGTAGAGGCAAGGTTAATGAAGGTTCCTCCCGCCCAAAAGCAATGACTTGGAGTTCTGGAATTTTTTGACGTGCGATCTCTATGGCCTTGAATGTCAGATCACATCCTTTCCAATAAGCTGTTGAGTATAGTAGTCCTACTGTGGGAATAGATTGTTTCTGACGAGGTGGTGCATAAAATTGTTGAGGATCGACACTATTTGGAACCAGAGACACATGAGTATCTTCATACTCATTTTCCATTAAATCAACCAACCATTTAGCGATCGTAATTTTATGAAGGGGTAAACGATATGTGTTTTTAGCTCTTTCTTTTGGTATGTAGTCATGGACTTCATGATGTTGAATAAAATAGGCTTTAGCTCCTTTGCTTGGAGATAAATTGGCAACCCATTCAGCCGTCTCCCACCAAGTAGCAATCACTATATCAGCGTCGGGCAAATCCTCATCTGTTATGGGGGGTCCGTGGGACAAAACTTGACGAGGTACATCAAGATCATCAAAATGAGACACACCAATTATCTTGGTGGAAATCAACCCTTTTCCTTTGAGTAAAGACTTTATTTGTCTGCTTAAACTTGGCTGCGATTTTGAAGGACAAACCACAAACACCTCATGGCCTTTGTTTTGTAATTTATCAGCATAGATTGAGATAACACGATTTCCCCCGGAAAGCACCACCCAATTGCCAACAACAAATGTAATTTTCATTTCATTTAATCTCTAATTTGATCAATTGACCACTTTTGTTTTAATTTTCGCCACCAAGGTCCTAAGAGTGAGTTGCCAAAAGCTATTTTGATAGTTTTAATCAAGCCATAATTCGGTTTACCGTAAAAATTACCATAATACTTGCCCTGCCCATAAATTGGTTCTTCTTTATCTAGTCCAGCATTCATAAATCGTTGGATATCAATTCGCTTGAGATATTCTTCACGAGTTTTTTTCAGTTGTTCGCCGTGGACATTAGTATGAAATACTGTCCAATTTTCATCTTCTACTCTACATAAGGTGTATTGATTATATTTTTGAATATAATGCTCCAAAGCACTTTCAATCAAAAATCTTCCCGCTCCTTGGGAATTAAGTGGATTTTCCTCTTGAAATCCTGAGAGAATGTATGAACCAGCAAATTCATGAAGAGATTGTATAAATTTACTACGCTTCATTAATGAAAAATTCAGACTACACTTGTCACTAAAGTACCAACCTGGCCAAGCATCATGACTCACTGCTCTTCGATTAAATGAACCACCAACTGAAAAAACCTCTTCACGTTCGAGATATTGAAGAGCTTCTCCAAGCCAATTTTCATGACCTATTCTATAAGGCAAAGTATCAAACTTAAAAAATAGAAGATAGGGTTTACTGGCAATAGCTCCAGCCGTATATTCTTGAATATAACATCGTTTCTTGTCGTTATCTTCATGATAACCTTGAATGATTTGTAATTTATCTATTAAACCTTCTTGAAACAAAGACCAGTAAACCTTTTGGGTTTCAAGGTTACTACCTCCATCCACTATAACTACTTCACCGGGTTTACCACCTAAGAAGTTGAACCAATCCTGTAAAATATCTGCTAAAATTATGCTATCTCCATAGTTCGCAGCAACTAAAGAAACTTGCTCTAGGGAGTCCAGTAACAGTTTATTGTTCATAAATAAGTAGATCCTTATATGTATGTATCAAGAGTTCGATTTAAAAGTAGCGTTTATTGAGATAAATAGCATCTCCCTAATAATTGATTAATTATTGGTTCCAATGAGATAAATCTCTTCCTAAAAATTCTCCTAATTTCTGATTAGGTTCTTGGAAATACTCAACTAATTTTGCTCGGGTTTCGGGTAGCATCTTTTGGGGCAAATATTCCTTTTCCATCTGTTTCCTATAGGGTAAGTTACTAATTAATTTATCATAAGCTAGATCCCGTAATTCTTGGGGAAACAAGTCAGCGAAAGTCTTCATGCCTGGAATTTTCTTAATAGGTTGTGTCATTCGAGAACGAAGAAACCACTCAGCATGAGTTTTGGCTTGGTTAGAGGCAATTATTTCGTCTTCGACTACATTGACAGAACGATCAACTCCAATGAATTCGTAAATTTTATCTAAAGTTGTTTTCGGATCTTTTATCAAGTCTTCCATTAGCAAAAATAAGAAAGATTCTTCTGGAAAAAATCGAAGATAAAGTTCAATCTGTTTCAAATAATTTCCAGTTTCAATAATATATTTATTATATTTAACACTTTCTTCAAACGTTTCTTCTATTTTCAAGCATCTTTTATTACGTTGATCACTCTTTATATTTTGTACGTACTGAGAGTAAGCACGATCAACTGGATTTCTCATAATATAAAGCAGTTTAATATTAGGAAGATGTTTTGCAATGCGTTCGGAAGATTGAGGATATTGAGGCCAATGAGTTTGACAGGGGGATGCTTCTCCACAAATTTGCTGCAAAGTTGCTTGTTCAAAATGCGAAGCATACCACTCTATTCCCTTGACATAATTATCATCACGGGAAAAAAAAGCTAAGCTTTTAGGTGTAGTCATGTAAATTTCAGGATGTTTACAAAGATAGTCATACAAAGTTGTTGTTCCTGACTTAGAAGCTCCTATGATTAAAAATTCTGGTAGACGCATCATTTACCTCCAAATATAAAATTTAATTAGCGAAACATCTTATTCAAGTTTATCCTTTTTGCAGAAGATTGGCTAGAGAAAATCCAAATCCACTCCAAAAACGAATCCCAGAAAATATCATGATTAAACCAACCAAAATTAGTGTTAGTTGAAGGTCTTGGAACAAAACGAGAAGTTTATTTTTATATAAACCATAATTAATGATACAGTAATTAGGCAAATCATTAAGCATGATAACTATAATAATTCCCACTATTCCTGCCAATCTGAACCCAATTGGCAGGAATAGTATCATATAAATTCCTTTTGAAACTGTTGCAAAAGTTACATACATTGGTTTGCCTAAAGCCATTAAAGATGGACCAATTGTTAAGTATAAAATTAATGGCCATAGCCCTACCGTAAGCAATGGTAACATCCAAGATGCCTCAGCATATCTTGAATCATACAATGTCAAAATCAACACATCTCCAAAACTAAATAGAATTGCCACACCCAATGCTGCAATCATAAGAATAACTCGACGAGCAGCCATAATTTTAGCCTTTAACTGCTGACGAGGTAATTCAGTGTTTTGAGAAATTACAGGGAAAATAACTTTTCCCGATACTGATTGAAGAATACTTCTTGGTATTTCAGCAAAGGTTACGGCAATTGTGTAAATCCCTAATAGTTCAAAAGAAAAAAGTTTTGCTAATATCAATCTATCTGCACGGGAAGCTATAAAAGCAGCTATAGTTGAGAAAAATATCCAACGACCAAAAGATAGAAGTTCTTCTAACGACTCTTTCTCCCAAGTAAAACGGTTTTGAATCTCTGGCTCTAAACGGTGACTCCATAGACTTTTTACTAAGCCTCCTAATAAAGAGCCGCCCACTAATGGCCAAATAGTGCGTTGAAAATATGCCCAGATCATCATGACAGTCAAAGAAATTACTTGACAAACCATCTCAAATCTAGTCAACTTACCGATTTCCATTTTTCGATTTAGAGTAACTAAGGCTGTAGAGCTAAATCCTGCTGTTACCGTTGTCAAACCCACAATAGGAAGAAGCCAAAGGAGTTGAATCTCTCCATAAAGACTAGCAACTGGCCAAGCAATAACACAGCAAGCTATCCATAAACCAAATCCTCTTATAGCCTGTAGCGTCCAAGCTGTATTGATGAAAATAGGATCATCTCCTCGGGGACTTCTAATGATACTTGGTTGAATACCAACATCTGAAAACATTTGTAGTCCTTGCAGAAATGTATTAATTAATGACATCAGGCCAAATAATTCAGGAACTAATAGACGAGTCAGAATGATATTTCCACCAAGCCGTAATACTTGACTTCCGCCATAACCAACAACAGTCCAGATAGTACCAGAAATCGCTTTTTTCTTAATTGATGACATAATTTTTAAGTTTTTTCCATATTGAGGTTACATAATTTTCTCTTTCAGATGAACCATTCAATGAATCTGGAATTTTGGACTTTTATTTTCAATATCAAATTATAACACCCCGTGGCTTTTTTTAAATTCACACTTTCTTGACATTGTTTTCGTAGTTTGTAAATAGTGTTTTCACGAGATTTAAAACATCGGATGCAATCAGCCATTCTTTCGTTTATGACTTTTAAAAATCAGTATATTTACTAATGAAGAATTCCACTACTAAGCAGGGTAAGTGTAAGGGAAAAATACCGAAGATTCCTGAGAAAGTTCCTCCATCAGTTCGGGAACTTTTAGACAGTAAGTCTATTTGTGATGATACTGATATGGAAACCCACACCCATGCTTCTTTTTTGGATCTCGTTCCCCATAGTAATGCTACGCATATTGCTGTTAATAGTGGAAGTTGGTTTGATCCAAATACTTGGCAAGATGGAATTATTCCTAATAGAAATGCTGATGTAGTAATTGCTCAAGGAGTAAATATTTTCTACGATCAAGAAAGTAATTTGAGAATTCATACTATTAGAGTAGATGGAAGTTTATCATTTTTACAAAATACAAATACGCAGCTTATTGTTGATTATATTGCAGTTTCTGATACAGGGACTTTAGAAATGGGAACAGAGCTTAACCCCATTCAAGCTCAAGCTAATATCATTTTTGCTTCCGTTGACCCTAATAATCCTGAGATTGATACCAATTGGGACCCTCATCAATTAAGTCGTGGGTTAGTCGCAGGAGATGGAGCAAAAGTTAGCATTTTTGGAGAAGAAAAAACCTCTTATGTTACCCTTGCTGATAATCATTTAGCTGGGGCAACAGAACTCACTTTTTCTGAACCAGTTCCTACTAATTGGGCAGTTGGAGATCAAATTGTTTTGACAGGAACCGCATGGGATAAGAATGGTTCTCATGATGATAACAGTGTGACTCAAGATGAAGTTTTAACCATTGAATCAATTAATGACAATACCATTACATTTCGCCACAATGATGTTAACGGAAATGCCTTAAGATTTGATCATACCGCTCCTGAAGGATTTGACTTAGATATTTATGTTGCTAATTTAACTAGAAATGTGGTCTTTCAATCAGAAGGGGGCAATGATGTTCCTCCTTCTCAACGGGGACACACCATGTTTATGGACCACGATACAAAGATTTATAATGCCGGTTTTTATGGGTTAGGACGAACCAATAAAGATGTTATTCTTGATGATCCTCAATTTGATAGTGAAGGTAACTTAATTCCAGGAACGGGAACCAATCCTAAAGCCCGTTATTCTATTCATTTTCATGAAATTCTCCACAATAACGATCCGAATGATCTAGATACGGCTCAGGTTAATGGTAATGCCATTTGGAACACCCCTGGATGGGCATTAAGTGTCCATAGTAGTCGAGTCGATGTTACTAATAATGTTTCCTTTGATGCCGTTGGCGCTCATTTTGCCACCGAAGATGGGGATGAGCAAGCCACATTCCGAGGCAATATTGCCATTAAAGCTGTCGGTGCGGTTACCGATGCTCCTGCCGATCTTCTGCAACCAAAAGGGCCCAGAGGAGACCAAAAAGATTTTGGGGTGAGAGGTATGGGATTTTGGTTAGAAACCCCTTATTCTGTGGTTAATGGCTTTGAAGATAACATTGTTACTGGGACAAAAGACTCTGGTATTTTTGTTTACGGACACAATGATGTTCATGCTCAACCCGTTGTCTCTGTTTCCACTCTTCCTCAAGAACTGCAATGGATTGCCGGTGACGCTACTGAAATTAAGTCTTGGGCAGTTCCTCTAATTAATTTTCGTGGCAACAAAGTCTATAATGCTGAAGGGGGTATTGAACTTAGGGGGGTTACTAGAGATGATTCGGGAAAGGATTTCTTTGATATAAGTCACACAGAGCAGAATGTTGTAGAAGACTTTACCATCTGGGGAGTAAGACGACATGGAGTTGATATTCAATATGCCAGCCACATTACAGTAAAAGATAGTCTAATTGTTGGTAATCCTGACAATCCTATTACAAGAAATCATATCTACTCCAATCATATAACAACTGAAGGAACTGGCATTAATTCAGATAAAAATGCACGTTCTATTGTAATAGAAAATAACCATGTTGAAGGTTTTGAGATTGCTGCAACCATTGCTCAAACTGCGAGCCAAGGATATAACATTGAAGCTCCCTTTACTCAAAGTCGTTTAATCGGGGGAATTTTTCAAAATAATTTATATAATCTTTATCCTGCTTCAGGTCGAACTGATAATCCATCTACTGCCGATCAAACGAATCCCTTTAACAATAATTCATCTATAAGCCCTTACTTTAAAATTGAGGGGAATCCAATTTTTGAGATTCCAGTTAATGACCAGGCTCCAGTAGCCGATTTTACCACGACTCCTTCTGGTGGTTTAGCGGTAAATTTTGATGCGAGTCAATCCTTCGATTCCGACTACATTCCTGAATGGACTGATTCAGTGAATCATCAATATACAGCAGGGGATAATACCATTGCCTCTTTTGCTTGGGATTTTGATAATGATGGTGTTATTGATGATTTTGGTCGCTATGCAACTCATATTTATGACAAAGCGGGTATTTATTCGGTTAACTTGACGGTTACGGATATTCAAGGCAATACAGCAACAGTGACAGAAGAAGTTAATGTTACAGCTAATCCTTTTTCTAATATCGTTGCAGGAGGTGATTTTGGGCCAAACAGTTCAGACTTTAAGCAAACTTGGGTGAATGTCTCCTTTTTTCGTTCGTTTTCAGATAACACTTGGTTTCATCATAAAGACAGCAATCGTTGGACAAAAGATACCAATAATGGTTGGGTATCGGCCGATTCATCAGGAGCATCTGGACTGATTAATGTCATTGATGATCGATCGGTAACTCGTGGTTTGCAAAATATTAGCTTTGATGCCACTAATCTTGGTTCTAATAATACATTGAAACTAGAAGTTTACGGAATTAATGGTGTTTTTGATTGGAGTGTTTGGGGTGGAAAACCCGTATCTAGCAGTAATACTGTGCCTTTTGAAGCGGTTAAACTGTTAGATACAGGAAACATTGCTAATAATCAATTTGATTGGACAAAATTGGAGTGGAATAATGTTGATTTCGGTAGTGGTTATCAAACCATTGCATTACGATTTACCACTGCGGGGGTAGAAGATAGTCATGGTGAATTTCAGGCCATTGATAATGTTTTTATTGGTAACTTATCCAATTCTTCAAATGATACTAATACGCCTCCTACAGCTTTAGATGACAGTATTACAATCAATGAAGATCAATCTGTTATTATCGATGTTTTAAGCAATGATAGCGATATTGATGGCGATTTTATTTTTATCAGCAATGTTACGCAATCAACTCATGGAACTATTACTGATAATGGAGATGGTACTTTAACTTATATTCCTCATCCTAACTTTAATGGGAATGATAGTTTCTCCTATACAATCTCTGATCTACACGGAGGAAGTGACAGTGCAACTGTTGACATACAAATCAACCCAATTAATGATAGTCCTACGGCCATTAATGATACTGCTACTACTTCAGAAAATCAATCAATTATTATCAATGTTTTAAACAATGATAGTGATATTGATGGCGATTCCATCAGTGTGCAAAACTTAACTCAACCGAGTTCTGGTCTCATTAATCAGAATAGTGACGGAACCTTAACTTATACCCCTGAAGCTAATTTTGTTGGTAATGATTCGTTTACTTACACTATTACTGATAATCAAGGACAAACCAGTACCGCTCAAGTTGATGTCACTGTTTTCCCCTCAAACATAACCAATAATATTGTGGTAGATTCAATGTTTAGTGCTAACACTAACTCAACATTTACCCCGATTAATGATAAATGGGTTTACACAACATCTGCAGATGCTGGCAAAGGTTGGTTAACCCAGGTTGAGCATTATAAATGGAATCAAGATGTTAACAATCAATGGGCTTATGCCGATGATAACGGGACTTCAAGTTTAACCCAAGTCATTGAAAGTAATCATTTAACCCAAGGTTTACAAACCATCAGCTTTGATGCTACGAATTTTGGCTCAGATAATACACTCCGTTTACAAGTCTATGGCATTGATGGT
>JAAUYH010080511.1_pt1 | contig 18343 bp, 11 predicted proteins | sample 7278061 | NCBI WGS metagenome assembly JAAUYH01 (sample SAMN14350203, study PRJNA611818) | marine sediment metagenome | isolation source: surface marine sediment (0.6m) | place: French Polynesia: Moorea | collected 2018-08 | reverse complement strand
GTTTTCGAAGCGATAGAATGTGGAATTCTTGATCCGTCCAATAGTAATTCATCGTTTTAGCTGTTTCTTTTCCCTCTATCTTTTTAAATATTCCCATATCATACTCCCTGCTCTCTCCCGACCTTCTTTCCCTATCCGTCAGATTCCGAAGTATATTCGAGGGACAGTGGCTGCTGTTGCGCGGTGAACTTGTAATATGCTAGGTTCGTCTATGTTGATGTCGACGCAGTGCTTTGGGCATACCTTTATTCCGTTTCTCCATTAAATGCGATTGATCTATAAATGCTCCGTTCCACTTGCTATAAGCGGTCGGTTGTTTGACTATTTTTACCTTTGAGGAACATACCGTTAGGCATTTACAAGAATCGCGTGTTGCGCCTTAAATGTAGTGAAATGAGATTATTCAATCCGAAATCATCATTCCACGTGTTCGAAATCACCTTAAACAATGGGACAAAGCAGAATTAAGTTGATAAGCCAGACAAGAATTGCACAGTTTGTACTGCAAAAGATAAATAATCAAACCCAATCTGCATAACAAAAAAGTGAAGCGTACGTGAAGATAAGAGATAGTTCAAAAGATGGAAATACTCCTAGCCATTTTTCGAGATTCTATTTCACTATTAGTCGATTCAACTCCTTAATTCCCCACAGACCTAAGCTGAAAAACAATTACATTTGTTATACAAAATGTAGATGAGGAATAGAATTTTGTCGATCGTCCTCTCTTACTTTTGTATGGCTCAATAATATTTTAGTCCTGCTCGAATCAGACTGACCAAAAATGAATCGAGCAGGCCTGATCTTCCGTATATTTTGCAACTAGAGAAAACAATTATCATATAAATAGCTATCAGATAGATTCAAAACACAATACGATGAGATATGATGATCTTGGGTTAAGAAAGATGAAGATGATTTGAATATTGGTCAAATGCGAATACCGATGATTACATTACTTTCTTGAATAAGATAGATAGTTTACAGTTAGAAAGATTTTTCGATGTAATCAAGATATAGATGCATCATTTCAATTCACCGAGTGCATTGAAGCCCATTCAGGCCTTAGTAATCGTTGAAGCAAAGTCAGTAGTATAAAATCGTACGTAATCCGACCACAACAATTGTGATACTGTATCTACTCTCACATACGCTATAAAACAACCATTCGCACGCACATATGGCGTCAGCACAATCCTGGCACTGACCTCACCATGGGCAAGACGGCCATCTCTTTTATCGTTCTCGTGAGCTTACTGCTCCACACCACCGAGTCAAAACGGATCCGCAGGTTCGCTATCGACGGCCATATCACACATGGGCTGAACAACTTCAATGGGAAGCCAATCGCCGACCTCACCAAAACTAGCAATCTGTTTAATGGCGCAGGTGTACTGTATGAAATCGGCGTCCTCAATACTGCCCCCAACGCCGCCAATGCTTCAGTGATCACCGAAACCACGCCACTGAACTCCAAGATGGCGTCGCTCGACGCTCAAGAGTTCCAACAAGCGCTGGGCTTTCCTCGTGGCGTAGGCCCCTTCAACATTCCCCTGCAAGATACGGGTGTGCTAACGGTGCTCTCACAAAACATCAACGACCGTCTCAAGCCAAATTCGTTCGCCTCCACACGAGGTAACATCGCAAACCTTCTGGCTTACTTGCCCTTCGGCGCTGACACAGTAATCACGCTACGTGATTGGAACCGTCCCTCTGCACGTATCGAGAATCTGTGCCTACCAGACGGCTCGTCAATTGTGAAGATCAAGCTGCGCAACGCGATGCCGAACGCGCTGTATACAGCTTGGAACGTGGGAGTGTCGAACGCATTGAAGCCAACTGAGGCGCTGGCTGTGGGACCGCTAGGAGGCGTGGTGAATGTGATTGTCACCGATGCAAGAGGCAACGGACACCTCATCCGCAAGCTAAACTACTGTCTGTTCGACCGCTGTCCTGGTTCCGAGCGTTGCACAATATATGTGTCTCTGTCATACCATATGGACCATCAGAATTACGGTGCCGGCTTCTCGCTCGATCCCGCAGGTCCCGCGGTAGGCGTGGTTACCGCAAACCAGATTCTATTCTACGTTAACGGTGACCCTGTTATCCCGGTGCAGAATCCGTACTCGAGGTGGTTCTGGTGATTTGTCGGATGAGATTGTGACCCAAGGAATAACCTCACACTCCACCCAATAGTGTAAGTGAGACATGATCATCTAAACAGTAGAAAACACAGCACGTAGAGTGATGTAATTTACTGTACCTGTACTGTGCCGTAGTACTGAAAACGTACAGTTCGATTTGATACTGTGATGTACATGTACCGTACAGTACTGAGCTATAGTGGACTTCTTGCAAGCTACTTTCAACCAACTTCAAATCAGTTACTTTCTTTATAGCAAAAGTTTGTAGCATTCATCTCGTGAAGAAAATGCAGATAATATAGAAAAGACTGTGATAGAAGACCACTAAACTTATATGTTGAAAAGTAAGGTTAGCCAAAGCTCTTCCCCCAGTGACTTACGATTAGTACTAAATTAGTTACAGTTGATTAAAAGAATCTGGATAGTGTAGAGGATGAAGAAAGTAATGCAGCAAATTTTGTTCGACATTTGCTTGATTCTAATAATGTATTGACTTGGAAATGCTCATTGAGAATGACTGTAGATTGACGTTCACCAAGCTGCAGTCATCTGTTGAAGCGGGAATGAACACCATCTTTTGCTACCAACTTTAATCGTGAGCAATAATCTTATTTACGCTCAGTTTGTCTCTTAAAACGAAGTGAATAACCGATCAAATTAGACATCCAATTTCATCACCGATTTATGTGTCACCTGTCTAGGTCTTCGATATGTCGAAAACCCTTCTGACTCGCAATCGAACAGATATTGCTCAGCTTGTCGAAAGAATATGATATTCAGGGGACTTCGATTCTGCTGAGGAAGTAAACAGATTTCGATGTTTCCGTACCCAACACAATTCGTCTCTTCGCGGGACACTGATACGAATTAACGAGTGCTGCAAGTGTCTTCTTGCCGAGATATCAGTTTTTCACTGAACTGTTCTTCGATTCGAAAGAACAAGTCGATCCTTCAAATGTAGAGAAGCCCAGTCAGAACCTGAAGAAGGTACACTATGTTTTTGGACCTATTCCTTTTCCTTGTTCCAGTTCCAGCTCGTTCCCTTTACCTTTTATCGTTACAGTTCGCTTTGCGGTGAATACCGGGTTTCGAATGCCACTCGTTATGATTCCTCTGTCTGAATTACTTCAAGTGGTTTTGCTTCTCCAGAGGGACAACATGAGACAGCGGAGGCCATGTACTGGTCACCAATCCCTATCCTTACTACTAAAATTTTTTACTAAAAGGATGAGGAAACAACTCACCTGTCCCCCGTCACCCTTTTTTCGAGTAGAAGTCCAGTTTATTGAATATCTACCTGAGGAAAGTGATACTTTTAGAGTACTGAGTTCTTCCAAGCTACCTTAAATTGTACTTATTCTTTCTTCATTGTTGTTGAAGACCGGTCCTCGAACTACACCAACATTCACTCCACAACAGACTCACTATTCTCCTTGCTATGTTCATTGCAGAACTTACCTAGGAAAACACTCAGATTAGTTAATCAATTAGCAATTGAAAAAGAAGAACCTTTTTTCCGTACTACAGAAGTCCAATTCATCAACATCGGATGGTTTGACGAATGCGTCCCCGATAATGGACTTTACCCATGCTCCAATCGTAAGTGATCAGCACAAACAATGTCGATCATCGAACAATTAAACCGAGCTGATTTTAGTCTCGATTACAGCTCGAATTACCTCATTATTTCATCACCACGTGATTCTCATTACTTCTCCGTCGTAGTGTAGTGTAGTTTCAAGACACATGATGTAATAAAAATTTACGCCAACGTATTGCAGACCAAATCTTTCAGTAATCTGCGCGACATGATGACATTCTACAAAGCATGGAAATTAAACTCTGAAACTCTCGACGCGCGTTCATCACTGGTTCAGTGGCTATTTTAGACGGGATTCTTTTGGGATCAGTCAGGACGAGATAGACCTATTCATGTTTTACTCAGTTGAAAACTGGCTAATTTAGAATTCCATTTGATTACTGCAGTTCAAACGCTGGTTCAATTATTCAACTACTGTTCAGTTATCCGATTTTGCATGTTAATGAAGTTACGGATGGTGCAAGTACAGGTAGTATACAAGAAAAATCACAGGGAGATACGAGAAACGAATGAATCGTAATCAAGCATACATGGCGTTGCAGTATAGATTCCCTGTATGCGTTCAGTGCAAGTGAACTGATCTGACTACCTGGAGGTCTCCTTTATGATTCCAGTTATTTTTCTCGAACATTGAGGATCAACAGTCCTGATGCGCGGTTCATCTACCAGGAAACATTGCCTGTAAAAAGCAGAGTAGGGTGAATCACTGTAGGTATGTAGGTGATTGCAATTTTCGCACTTCCCTATCGCAATGCTTGGTTCGAAGAAAAAAACTCAGATATAACAATCTAGTACAGTACAATTTATTCGAATAATTGCAATTAAATCATAGTTCTTGGATGTATTCTCCGTCATAAACTGCATTCATTTGCTCTATCGGCACGGTTCTCACTTGCACTTAACAAGTAAATAATTCGCAGAAGCATTTGTAGAGAAGACGAGCGATGCTTGTACGTGGACGTTATGGTCGTTCTTCGATGTTCGAATAAAGTAGACTAATGGCTGACCGCTCGAGACGTGTGCTACAACCAATACGCAAGAAGCAAATAAGTGGCCACAGTTAAACAGTTGATAGAAGCAATGCTATCGGTGGAGAAAGATAAATCGGAGGAGTCGATACAACGTGGTGAAGTCTGAAATTGTGGTTGTAGTGCACTCATACTAGCAATGTAACAGATGCAAGTCAAGTGGCGCAGTGATGAACTCCCGGTGTAGTAAAGAGGTCAATTCGAGTGAAGAATTTGTAAGCCATTGCTCGGTCGCATATGCAATACCTCTGGTGCCAATCGATGGCGGTTGAATCAACTGTAAAATTCTGATCACGTCAGACGAGAATCACCCTGTCCGAGGTCGAGAATCACGAAGTGCGGGAGATTGTACAGTATTGTATTTTAGATGCTTCTCCTTCTCAGGAACATTTTCTCCGCAAAGTCTCCCGCAATACTTCCTCTCAATCGAGAATTCAAGTGCACGCGCAACAGGCATGACATGCCCACACCATCTACATCCAGCCATATTCTGCATAATTGTACATTGAGACTTTTACTAAGAACAAAAAGCGCCAGCCACGTCCTCATCCCTAAGCCCTAACCGCCCCTCGGTGGGCGTCGAGCAAACGAATTGTTAAACTTCTGCAGCAATGTCTCAAACGTCAGCTTATCTGCCGTCGACCTCGCGTCCGACTCTCCCGTGACCATTCGTCCCTCTTCCGTATTTTTCCTCTTCCGTCCAGTTCCCAACGACTTGTCTGAATTATCTCCATCCGTCTTTTCCGGCTTCTTCTGAGCCTGCGAAAACTGTACCACATCCGACCTACTCTTCGCCACTCTCTGCCCGCGCATGTACTGAATCACGCCCGATCTGCTTCGTACCACCGCCCCGTTCTGCGCCTGCTTCTGACGCTGCGCCACACGATTCGCGCGCCCTCCTGTTTTCTTCCTGGGCCGGTCCTTCCGTTCTCCTTTTGCCGCAGGGTCCTTCGGCGGCTTCGCGCCTTCCACAGCAGCGCCTCCTCTCACCGAGTTCTTGTTACCGCCCATCTCCTTACCCAATTCGTTCCCACTCTCCATGCCATGCGTTGTTGCACTTCTTTGCGAGTTTCCCCATCCACTTCCACTACTATGCTGTTCCTTCTCCGATTCTACTCCATGCGTTGTTGCACTTCGCTTTGAATTTCTCCATCCACCTTTGTCTTTCTCCGGCACTTCATTAGATTGGCTGCTTTCCGGTGTCGCCGGTACACTCGAATTACCCGACAACCGTAGCGACGCACTCCACCTGTTGACCTTCTCCAACACATTCGGCTGAAGTCGATGCCCACCTCCATTGATACTCAAACCGAATCTCGACCTACTCCTTTGTGGAACGTCCTTAACGTTTGCGCGAGCGCGACTCGCTACAATCTCTGTCAGGTTCGATTGCGCACGTTCCGCATTGTTGTCCACAGTTTCGGAAAAGTCCGAGATCTGGCGCTGTTTCCGCGGACGATTTGCTTTGGCTCGAGTCGTGGCAACGTCCGTGAAGTCCGAATGACTTCGTTGCTTGGGAGGGTTTCTCGGAGGTTTCCCGGCAGGCGAGTGATTCGGATGCTTCCTCTCTGAATGGCCCGTTCGGCCTCGATTCGCGTTCAACTCTGTCAACTGCGATGGGCTTCTTCGCGCACCCGCGTTCACCGTAGGTTCAACGCGTGGTAGACTCGGCGGTTTCTTGTCAGAGATATTACTGCGTACACGGTTTGGTGCGGAATCGGCGGCATTTGTCGGGATTTGTAGTCTGCCGGCAGTGTTCACTGCTTCATCGATACTAATACGCGGTTTGGGTTCCGGCACGCTCATATGCGCACGGTTTGAGGCTATTTCCGGCAAGTTCGACTGACTTTGTTGGGGGACATTGACTGTCGTCTCTAAAGGTTTCAGATCATTTTGTTGTACGACAGAAGGGCCGTGCGAATGACCTTGGCTCCCCACCTTTTCTGTCATCTTCGGTTGACTTCGTTGTGTAGCGTTGTTCGAAGGCTCCGGTGATTTCAAAGGCACAGAAAAGTACCTATGTGGGCGACCTTGATTTGACACCATTTCTGTCAAGTTTGACTGACTTCGTTGAGCAGCAGGATTGTTCGACGGCTCTGTGGTATTAATGCTGCTGTGTTGCGTTGAAGCTGGGCCGTATAAGTGAACCCGGTTTGCAACCATTTCCGTTAGGTTCGATTGACTTCGCTGAGTTATATCGTTCGTTGGCTCAGCAGGTTTCGAAAGATTTTGTTGGTCACCGTTCGGTGCACTAAAACGATTGTATTTCGCTACCATTTCCGGTAGGTTGGACTGACTGGGTTGCGCACCACCGGCCTCTGTCTCCTTCAATGCGGATTGGTCCTGTTGTACATTCGCAGACGCAATGCCACGATTTCGCTTCGCCACGACCTCTGCCGAATTCGATTGACTCCGACGCAACTCAACGCCGAGCTTCTCTTCTTGTTTCTCCTTGTTCGCTTCCGCCGCTTTCTTCTCCAGCTTACGTGCCATTTCTTTCACACTTGGCGACTTCACCGGTTTGTCAGTGGCTTTTCGGCCTTTGAGAGGAGCACCGGTACGATTTCGAGCGGAAGGATGCACGGTCGGCTTCTGTGTTCCAGGTGCGGTGATGTATCTGCTAGCTGATTTAGCTAGTCTAACCGAGTTGTCTTCATTTGCCTTTAACTCACGGCTGTGCAATTTTTCCTCAGCTTGTTTGTCCACAGCAAGTGCCGGTGCAGAATTTATGTTCGAGCGTTGCACATTGCCATTCGGGTGAATACTTGGAGATTTCTCCCCAGCAGTTTCGACATGAAACCCGCCACCATATTTCACTCCACGAGGAGATGGAGGTTTCGTCTCCAATTCCTGGTGAGGGGGAGGAGTTGCTGTTTTCTGTTGTCGAACTTTAGGAGGTTCTGCAACATCAACACGACCCGACTCAACCACAGGCGGTGTCAATCTTTCCGCCTTTCGCTCCGTCATACTCGACTTTTCTATGGCCATTTGCCCAAATGTGGCACCAATACTCTTGACAACAGGCTGCAGGGGTGGTGTACTACTGGCGAGAGTATTCGTCGAATCCTGCTGCAAGGTCCTACTTTCCTTCTTGAACATCAATGGCGAAATCGGACCCACACTGTTTGTCTGCGCCTTCTCGATAATTGGACTCGGTGTTACGTTTGGTTTGACATTAACGGTAGCTTCAGAAGTGGGCTTCCAAGTCGGTCTATTGGCAGATGTATGCTTTTCGAGATAATGGGAGTCAAATGATGAATTGGGTGGAGACGATGGTTCTTTGACACTCTCCTGTGGAGAAGGAATTTCTGTTGTCATGCTTGCAGGATCGTATTCCTCGCTTTCCACAGCACCACGATTTCCGTCCGGTTTAGAGAACATGTCAATCTTGCGTTCGAAGGTTGATGACATTGCTTTCGAGGGGGCAAACCTCTTGCGCGGGTTATGTTTCGCGGTAAACAATTCCACCTTTTGCTCGGGAGAAAGAGGTGGTTCCAGTCCCGTTTTCCGTGCAGCCGGTTTCCTTTCTTCGGTTGCACGTTCAACTTTTTCCAAGTTTGTGACCTTTCTACCCTTTGGAGTTTGTTGCGCCTTCGAAGGCAGCGAATTTTTCGTAACTGCAACCTCTTTCTGACTTTCCGTCTTCGCGAACATTTGGGAATTCCTATGAAACGATGATACTGCTTTCTTCGGCATTGCAGCCTGTTCTCGGTTTTCTTCCTCCTTCGCCATACTGTCGAAAAAGCGGGCCTTCCTCTGAAAGGACGTGACGTGTTTAATCGTCTGCGAAGTTTTGGTCTCTTTTCCTGAAGTGTTTCTCATTTCCTGTTTATCAGGCAGTTCTTCCTTGAGTTCCTCGGATTGTTCTAGAACAGGTGTTTGAGGTTCTTTGTGCTCAACTGGCGTCACAGAGGTGGTACTTTCTTCGTCAAAGTTAGTCCGGATATCATCTGGGTCCACTTCCTCTTCTTCTCCAACAATCAGGTCGGCATCGGCATCCAAGGAATCACCAGGTGGTGCTTGGACATATGTCTCAGGTATCTCCTCTTCATATTCCTCAGGTGTCTCGTCGTATTCTTCTGAGGCATCCGCAAACTCTTCAGCCTCATCCATAAGTGGTTGCTCCACTTGTAAGGAACCTTCATATAGGTCAGCAACTATGCCTTCCGGAAAATCGCAGGCAACCATCAACCCATGGGCTCCAGCAACAGCCATCCGATGTCGAGTTATTGGGGCTGCAGCAAGAACGGGAGCACCCCGTTGCACAACAACCCTGTCTATAACTCGCATTTCTCTCAAATTTACAAACGCAACACAACCTGTCACCCCCGCACAGACCAGCGTATCCACATCAACAAACCGAACATCGTTGATAATCAAGTCCGTGAAAGGTATCGCCCCTAATCTTGCACCACCAGCAATACGATGTATGTATACAGTACCATTGGCGCATCCAAACACCAAGTGTTCATCATCTAGCGCCACACAAAGAACCGGAGCATCGAAATCCACAGCCCCTATCTGCTCCAGCTCCTCACCGTCCCAAACCGAGGCGATTCCGTCTAACGAACAAGAAACAATAAGCCCAGCGCCAGCAGCTATTGCGGAGATTGGTTGCCGTCTTTCGATTTCCTCTTCATCTTCGTCATCAATAGCGGCTCGTAGTTTGAGTCGCTGTCCTCTCAAATGAGTAATAAAAAACAGATTTCCAACGTGTGTGCCTACAACTAGGGCGTCTCCATGCACCTCAATAGACTCGCACACCTCGTTTTCCAATACAAACTTATCAATCATCATCCCATCATTCGCACGCCAGGTAATCACCGATCCATCGACGGCAACGCTTGCAATTACGTCATCGACAATCACAGTGACGCCCTTGACACTCCCTCCATGGCCCTTCAACGTATGCACGGTACGTCCATCAATGGCGAACACACGCAATACACAGTCTGCACAAGCCGCAACGAACAGCCCGTACTCGGGCAGCGTCACAACGTCAAATGCTGACATATGCTTGGTGTCCAGTTTTTCAACGCCATCTGCAGGTTGCGTTTGAAAGATGGAGGTGAACGGCAGCCGACGGTATCGCGACCGTGGTGGGCCCTCGTCCTGTGATTCCGACATAGTCCTTGTAGCAGGCCGAGTCTACGACTTCGGCTGGTGTGTAGATCTGCAATCGTGGTTTGGTACCAGCGGCGGAACCATGCACACGTATGGAATGCTACATGGTACGGACACAGATAGGTGCAGGGGATTACGTGGGAGGCCTTACAATGACATTCTAAACCGCCGATTTCTGATTCAGGTTTTCGAAAACCAATTGAATTTAAAAAACAGACGATTACAATGGCATTATTTTAAGAAATACTCAACGTCATCCATCGCAAATTTTACACGTTCACTGCTAGAAAAATCGATTTGCAATAGCCTATTATGACTTTGGATATTCTGCCATCTAGTCAAATTTAACAGAACGAGATTGTCCAGTTATCTGTATTGTCTTCGTGTGGATTGAAGCATTCCTAGAATAAAAACTTGACTAAATAATCTATTCACTCTAAGCTAGGACGCTGTTATTGCTAAATCTCATCTACATATATTCTTCGTATATATCTGATCTATTTAGTCTCTACTATTGTACTATTGGTCTATATGCGCTTCCAAGATGTGTTAGCTGTTGAATATGAGATGCATGAGAGTTTGATTTAATTAGTACAAAATTTAAGGACGCTTTCAACTTTCCTACAAAAAAATTTTCTAAAATCCTCCTCTTTTCCAACAACAAGATTTAATTTGAATATTTAAAGATTTTTCGTGATCCTTTCATTTAAACTACTAACTGAAATATACTAGGCGACATGCTAAGGGAAACAAGACTGTTTGTTGATCGTGTAGTTTTAGGTTACGACCGCGTTAAGTGATTCACTCCAATACAAATTGATCCCAAATAGAACAAACTTTCGAGGTAAACGATGGATCTCAATGAAAGTGTTGTGCAGCAAAGATTAATTATTCAATCATCCCTTATGAAATTCACGTTTCGTCTCATTCTAATAAGTAGAAATAAATTCAATGTAATCATCGTATGGGAATTCAACAACAGGAATGGAATTTCGCAGATAACGAAAAAGATCGAAGCAGCATCAACAAGGTTAATGCATTGCGGTCTACCCCCCCGGAGTACAGTACGACTGTAATTGAGTTTACAGAGCATAATGAACAATACAGTATGAGACAACGGATCCAACTCGGCAAGCAGTAGTCTCGAGAGCCGTCCACCTAGCTCCTGACGGCGCCACTTATACCGCTGCTCACATCATTTGGTTGCACTTAATAGTTGGGAGAGCGGATACGGGGGGCCGCAGTGCTCAAGAAGGGCAACAGTGTGAGAGCGCCCAAGTGGTGGCAGGGGACGAGAAAGTTCCAATAAACCGGCAACAATGCATGGTTACCACTAGTGAATTGACCGATAGTCGCTGTCTGAATGTTGTAGTAGCACACGTGTGGTGCGTGTGCACCACAACCTGTGCTGGGTGCTCGCTACCTTGCGTTGGGTGGTGAAATTCGATGTTAGGGTGCGATGGTAGGCGCACTGACGTGATCGCGGTGGGAATAGTGTCTTCCGTCGCCCATTCCCTCCCTTCCGCGCTTGGCCCGTCCACACTCCGCGACGCGGCACAGAAGTGGACGGGAACACGAGTCGTCACGTAGTGTTGGTACCGTAGTGTGGTCCGCGCTGGGTGAGTGCGAAGGAACTGCACATGGGAAAGTGATCATTGCAGATGAGCAGTGTCTTGTGGATCACTGAAGATGCTGTAGTGTTTTCATACAGTAGAGCTGTGATTTCTGGTGTGTTGTTTACGGATGTGGACAGATTAGAAAAGTATCAGTTGATAAGAATTAAATTGCCTGATGGCGAGAGCACACACGAATCACAGCGTGTTAGGAAGCGCCCCTACAATTATCTCTCGAAATAACAATGACGTCGACTCTAATACTGTATCAGCGGGATTGTAGGGAAGTTCTTACACATCTGAAAGGGTCGAGCGCAAGATGAAAAGACGATGCTCGTAGGATCATTTCACTGAGCAGTTGCTATAGTAAGGTATATCCCCGGCACAATAACTGGAAGATATGGATGGGGTATCGAGAAGCATAACGAGGGACAGTACTGTACTGTATAGATAGATAGGTTAGACTAGGGTTGAGTGTGGTGTGGGAGGGGTGTCCTAACACCAGTGCCGAGCAAGAACCACGGCAAGGTATAGTATTACCCAGTAAATTTAGGTTTGATAGGTGCAGCGATTATAGTGGTTGCCGTTAGTACGATTAGAAGTGTCAACCACTGTCGCACATTTAGATATTGTTGACAGTGTCCATAAGTGACTGACATAGGCTATTGGAGAGACCATTCCCCAACCTCCCGCATACTCTGCAAACCAGAGATGTGGTTGAAGACACTTGCTTGTGTGGTTGGTAGGATAAACATTGCTTGCGAGGGCGGGATGCGAGATTCGTGGGTTCCTACATACTGTACTCGTTCAATCCGTCCTTGTGAATGAGGCTCTACCTTTTCTAGACACTTTTTGCTGTGCAGTGATAGAATTCGATATACGCCATCAGGGCGACAAGACAAGTTTGTTACAATTCCACTCAATTCCTCCGTGGAAAGGCATTCACGTCTCTCTCGGCCTGAACAAGGTCACGCCACTCAATACTAATCGAGTTGTATGAAAACTAGCATCGTATTATCGCGGTCAGGACTCTTAAGGCACAATGGTACCACTGCAGTGTGCCATACAGGGTGCAACATGAACGGGGGTTATTGATGTCGTCATGAATAATGTACAGTTCTATACAGTACTTTACAAGCGAGTGAGATATGAACCTAGATATACAAAGTGCAAATTTGCAGTAAACGCAGTGTAGCGGTCGGAAAATGAAGAGCCACACTGCAAAAATTAAGTTACAGTCATGTGGTTCGTTCTGGAGAGTGAGAAAGCGTGGGGAACGAGAAAGGGAGTGAGTGAGTGAGTGATAGGCCAGTTCGGTCCGTTAGGGAAATCAGGCAGCGAAGAGGAGCTGCGCGAATGAAGCGGTGTCTCAGCAGCGAGGGCAATACAGTTGCTTAAGAATCTTCACTGGGAGATGCTAACGGGAATCGTGTAACAAATGGATTGTGGCGGCATAGCACCCACAGAAACGCGCCGCTTTGCACGCTATAGCTTTGATCTGTCTGTAAGCCACTAGGATCTTTTTGCGCCTGCGCATACACCAGCGATACGTAGCCGCAGTTGCGATCAACAAGATTTATTTAACCGTCGCAATCACGTGCGCTATTTTCAACTTGGTAAGCAAATGGCGCCGACAACAACTGCAACAACACCGCACAACATCGTGTTGCCCGCGTCCGTGCGCGGCGCACCTCCTGAACTACGTCGCCTCATACGCAAGCGGCAGAACAGCGAGAGTGCGAAGCGTTGCCGGTTACGGCGCAAGTTGGAGGCGCAACGTGAAGCGTCGAATTACAAGACCACCGCACAACAAATGGCCCAGCTCGAGGCAATGGTGAACGCGCTGGCTCAACAGCTGCATGACACACAGGCTGCCGTGGCGTCGCTGCTGTCATCTCAGAAACACGTCGACACAACAGCTAGTCCACGCTCCATCACACCATCACCGCCCCCGCTACCACCCCAGCAACCACAACAACAAGCAGTATTGATACCAGCAGTAGTAGAAGATGCCATAGGATTCTCTCACACACTAGATGAGTTAGAATTAGCCATCTCGTCGTCGTCGTCCTCGTAATACTTTTTCGGTGTTTCTAGACATTTACAATCAGATACATTAAACTCGCAGAACTTGGTTTTAACTTGTTGTTGCTGTTGCGTTCTTCATTTTTCTACGGTGTGTCGTGATTGCTTACCGGTTGTTACTGTAGTGGTGGTTATGGTGGAGGGAAGGGAGTTGGGTTTGGTTCCGCTTCGGTGGGACGCACCGAAGGTGCGGGGATTAGGTACAGTATCCAATAAGACTCGCTCTTGCGTTCTAACGGGAATCACCCACCTAGGGTGTCGAAATTTTGTGATGCTGCTGTTGGGACACTACGTATCTCGAGCTTGATTGTATGGTACCGTCTCGTGTCGCAGTCTAGCTTTTTGAATGTATGTACAATGCAGTACTGTGCAGTCCAGTATTTGAGTCGAGCATGCGCAAGCAGCTCACGTGTGTGCTGGATGTAGGCGACCGAGGTGAATTGTTGTTGTAGTGTGCGCGGGCGCATGCGGAATCGATATCGAGCTAGAAAACAAGAACAGTAGGGAGTGGGACAAGCGATCAGCGAGCAGTCAATTAATCAAAGAGGTTATTATCCAACGCCCGATGTCAGCAGTGCGCGGTCATGAAGTCAATAAAATTTGCCTTTTAATCCATTGCTACGTAGTTGTGGTTCTTGGAAGGATTGGTTTAGCGAGCGTATTCATTCGTGTTGTTCGGAGAGTGCATTAGTGGTGGTGGCGCAGCTTTCTTATGAGAAAAGGCTGAGTTAAAGCGCACGATCGTCCAAGGCTTCTGCTGCTTGCATTGTGCGAACACACCACTAACCGCGTCGAAGAAGCAAGTACACCGAGTATACAGCGAAATGACTGATTTCATGCTGCTCGTACAGTGTCATCACAAATGGGTAGAGTGAGTGAACGAAAGTAGTGAGAACATTGTAATGTACCTACAGTATAGCAGGTGTTGTGATCGGAGAGAAGTATTATACTGTACAGTGGTGGATGAGTGTAAGAAGTGGCGGTTAGCTATATGTCTAAACATTAACGGTACAGTATTCATTGACTGTATTGGATCGAAAGTGGGGGTAGTTCGTGTAATACTTCGTACAGTACAGTACAGTTCTTTACTGTAGGTGAGTGATCGAAACGATCGATCGCGTGTTAGTGTGTGGGTTGGCTGTCAGTGGTGCCGGTGCGTGCTGGAAGAGCGATCGATCGATCGAATACAGAAATGTTGAATATTGGACGTTATAATGTTGCTCGTGGGTGATGGAGCGTCTGAGAATTGGAACCTCCCAAATTCTTCCTTCCTTCCTGCCTTCTTTCTCCTTCTTATCTGTCCGCGCGCATAATACAGGGCGCAAGACTATGATCGTTGCTGTAGTTGCTCTTGCGTAACGCTGACATATATGCGTCGCGGGCAATGAGCATGGGATAAATCGTATTAGACCGTAGTACTGTACTGTATCATAGTTTGCACTATCGAAAACAAAACTTCACATGGATGCTTGCAGTTCATTCGAAAAACGACGCTGACAGGGCTAGGCGATGCGCCGTCTGCGTACCACGCGCGCGTTTGGATTCATGCACGCATGCACAGAAGGGTGAGGTCGAATAGTAATACGCTGTGGAATGATTGGAAAGAACCCTTAGGGTTCTCAGCCTAAGCGCTGAAATTAGAACTCGCATCAAATTGCTCTACGTATCGATCATTTAGTACACTGTCGCGGCATAGAAGCTCAATATGCAATGCACACGTTTCAAAGCAACCTGTTTTAGCATATTCCCGATTCACCGCCAACCACCAAACACGCTTTCATTTCAACTCAGTTTTTGATATCGCTTCCGTAACGTAGCGTATTCTCATGCTTTCTCCATCCTCTCCACTTGCTTTCCCTAGGAACTTATTAAATCTTCTTCGACCTGCGCGTTCTGATCCTCCATTCCACAACTCGACCAACCACCACCTCTTCTTCTTCTACAGCCCTGCTATAACTGCTACTGCGACTTTTGTCGGCTACTACTTTTCCCGCTTTGCGACTACCTCATCCTCTTACTATCATGACACACTCCGCTATGTCTACCTCTACTGTTGACTCGGATGGTGGTCCTCCTCAAACTATTGTTATCGACAAGGCCTCCCTCCCGCGTTCGGTCCGCGGCGCTCCCGCCGAGCTTCGCCGTGCCATTCGTCGCAAGCAGAACAGTGAGAGTGCGCGCCGATGCCGTGCACGTCGTCGATTAGAACGATCCCTTAATGCACCCATCCCCGGCCCTGGTATTGCAACTCCCGTTTCATCGCGCATTGCGCATCTCGAGGCGGTGGTGAAATCTCTCAGCGAACAACTTGCAGCCGCTCAAGCACAATATGCTTCATTACTCGCCACACAATCTACAACACCAGTGAAGGACGAATCAGTGACAGTGTTTGCCACACCCACATCACCAGTGAATGTGCAGCAATTATACGACGAGCGCAACGCTCGACGAAGCGAGGAGGAATTCCTCGCCACTATCGACCAACTCGCCGAACTCTAACTACCGACCTTTTCGTCGACTTTTTCATAGCATCCGCATTTGTCGTTAGTGGTGCTTGTACAGTAACACTCACACACAATAAATCGTCACTTCTGTCCGAACTTCATTCTATTGCATCGTATACCCCTTCACTTTCGCACGGATGTCCCGTTTCACGGGAACTGGATCAACAACACTGAGCACGGATGCACATGTACGTAAATCATATATCATCGTTGCTTATATTTCTCCTCTTCGCCCGAAATAGCTTCCATATCCACTCTCGATTTCGTAAATCATCCTCTGTCAAAAAACACCTTCGGCTGCACGATCTTCCTCGTTTATCGGCGTGGTGGCCACTTCTATGCTTTGCCCTACATTGCGGCCCCGCCGGCCGCCGAGCTCCTATCACGTCATTCCCACGCTGGGCGGTGGTGGTGCGGAATCGAACTATGCCCGAATACACCACCGTGGCTTCTAATAGGTTCTATTAATACCTACACTAGTCATTGAGGGAATTGGTGGTGGTGTTCAGTACACCAGTTCAAACTTGTGGATTGGTGTTTTCTTTGATTTGCATGGTAGATCTGTGCGGAATTCGGCATGGCCCGGTTCTCTTCGGAACTAGTCGAAACCGGTCGGAACCGAGCCAGCAAGGTGGTGAGCAGCAGCCCACCGTGCTTGTAATGTACGAACCCATTCCCCTGAGCAGGCATTGCTGCATATTCTCGCCATGGTCGCTGCAGCTGCGTCGCCCGTTACGAGATACTGTGAGAGCAGGAGGTGAGCGCGCTCGCGTCGCCTTAGTGCGTCGATAACGTTGCAGATTGGATCGCGTGATAATTGTTCGTTCAAAATCGAGATCTTGCACGCTGACGGGCAAGGACGCAATAAAATTAGCTCGCTGCCACTGCAACCGTTCTTGTTTTTATCCTGCGTTCGTTCCATAAGTTCATGCTTTCCTTACTCTCGTGAGGCATCGTTTGTGTGTCGAAAAACGATGCACGAGAATAGTACGACTTGATATCGTGCTGTAGATGGATGGCCGTTTGACAAATCGGCAACTCAACGTTTTCTCTGTCTGTTTCCGTTTTTCTACAGCAATTGTTCTATTAGTACTAGTACAACAAATAGTGTAGTCGTTCTATTTCGGCGGTGCTGTATCATATGGTTCATATTCCTGACTAGATTTTAAATTATTTCATTTTTTTGGATCAATCCAAATCAAGCAGCTGCACTGTCCCGCTTGCGGCATGCCAATCTGTGTGCGTGTTATTTTTACGTGCTACGCTAGGCATGCCATCAGGCTTGGAATGAATCGCGCCTTGCGTTCTGTCTCCCTCCCTCTCTCTTTCTTTCTCTGTTCTAATCTTACAATACAGTCGTTGTCTTGTGACATGGAATAAATACGGTAGTCGTGTCTCAGTGCATAATCGACAACGTTTTTTGGTGTCGAGAAACAGGAGGATCTTATAAAAATCCTTAATCTCTTTCGTGCAACACGTAGAAATGAATTCGGTGATGCACTCACCACTATTTCAATGCCGTCGAAATACGAAAAGGAATGATGAAAATAGAAGTCTTTCCTTGCTACCAACACCGATCCAGCCGTTATCATGAACACTCGTTATTTTCCATACAGTAGTAGGCTTGCAGCGCGGTGGAACCCATGGGATTCGATCGGATCCAATGGAATCAATCCGTCCTGTATCGTGAGTGTGAGCAGGGCCGAGCTTGACCTTAGCCGATACCGAATTAGCTTCGTGTTTTGTACTGTACCATCCTGCATTACCCTTAGTTCATCGTCGACCCGCGCGACTGAAATCGACGCAGTACGATGAATGGCTGCTGTGTACAATCAATCTCTTACTTTTCTATCCATTCATTGAATGCAAGTTTGCTGCACTTTGGAACCGTCCTGTGCTCATTGGGTGGAATATGTCGAACTGCGACGTACCTCCACTTTGGTTTTATGTTGGCAGTATTTTACAGAGTGCTATGTAGAATAGATTAAACTGCTATGGATAGCGATCGAGATGATGTCTGTCCGATTACATGCGATTGATTTTAATTCATGGGTGATGGTGGTGGCTCAGGGCTTTCCGCGCTATGTTAGCGACCACCATTTGTTTGAGTCGTCCAAGAGTGTAGATGGAGTAAATGTAGACTGAAAATCAACGGTACTGCACATACAGGAAGGCTTGATCGTGTCCCTCAAAAACAAACCATTGTCATTTTGCGTATCATACATCACTCTCTCTTTGATCGTCG
>JAAUYH010108168.1_pt1 | contig 18349 bp, 17 predicted proteins | sample 7278061 | NCBI WGS metagenome assembly JAAUYH01 (sample SAMN14350203, study PRJNA611818) | marine sediment metagenome | isolation source: surface marine sediment (0.6m) | place: French Polynesia: Moorea | collected 2018-08 | reverse complement strand
CGTCGATCGGGTTGATCGTGTTGATGCCGTTCTGGATGAACGTGCTCTCGCCCCAGCTCGCGACCTGGCGACCAAGCCTGACATCGACCGGTGCTTCGTTTTCGCCAACATAAAAGGTGTTGTATATGAAAGCGTCGAGTAGCTCGATACCGGAAGCCTTCGCAAAGTCATCGAAGCCGCTGTCATCCAGCTCTTCGTTCGGCGTGTACAGGTTGGCCGAATTGCCGTGCGGGCGTTTGCCATTTGCCAGCTCCTCGTCGTACCAGTACTTGGCGCGCAGGAAAACCCCGAAGTCGCCGTTGCGGAGTTCGAGGTCATGTACGCCCTTCAGGATCAGCGAGTAGATGTCGCCGTCTTTGTAGTTGAGGTCGCCGTCGTCGGCGGTACCGGTGGATGCCGTGCCGAATGGCGCGTTACCCGGTGTGACCAATCGCGGCTCTATGTCCGACATGCGCCAGTTTGCGCCTATCGAGATCTGCGAATTGAAGCTGCCTTCAAAGTCGCCCCATTCAAACTCGGCTGCCGTTGCAGGATAGCTAAGCGCAGCTACGGCAAGCAGCAGCCCAAGGGATGCGCTTTTTCGTTGCACGTTCATTTTTAACCCCCGAAATAGGTGTGTTCGTGTTGTGTATGGCCAGCGCGAGGTCCAACGGAAACCCGGTCAGAACACGCACTGCCGTAGTTTCCCTATTCGCTCATATCGGGAGCCGAATTGTCATTGGGATAAACCGAGAGAACGCCTCGGTTTACTGCTGAAGCTTGATGTCGGGTGTCAGCTCGCCCGGCGGGTGATGTCGCTCGCAACCTGCAACAGGCTGTCGTCCATCTCGGCGAGGATGTGGTTCAGCTTGCGGCCGATCTTCGTTTGCACGCGGATCTGCTCGATCTTGGGCCACGCGGCGCGCTCGCCCATCTCCATCAGGTCGATGACCTCGTCGAGCGATCGATGCGCGAGCAGCTTCAACGGGTTGAACAGGCGCCGGTCAGGCAGGATGTTGATGTCGCCGACATAGTCCTGGTTTATGATGCCGAGCGCGAAATTCGCGACGCGGCTGGCTCTCGGGCTCAGTGACAGCGGTTTTTCGATCAGGGAGACGCCGGCATTGATCCATTCGCGCGCCGTTGCCCGCGTCACCGCCTTGACCGTCGTCATGATGGTCTTCTTCTCGCCGTCGGCGCGCGTCATGAACGGGAATATATGCGGGTTGACCTGGCTGACGATGAAGTGATTCACGCCGTAAACGCGGGCAAGACGCTTGGCGGGCAGGTCGTCGCTGATCGATCCGTCCACCCATTTGCGCGATGCCAGGTAGGCCTGTCGCTCGCCGCGGTCGTTCTTCGCGCACAGCGTGACGGGTGGGAAGAATCCCGGAATGGCGGCGGACGCCATGACGGCTTCCCGGACAAAAACGTTCGGCGTTGTATACGCATTCAGCAGTCGCGACGTCTGGTGCTTCTCGGCGGCGGCGATCGAGACATTCAGATGCCGGCCACTTCGCTCCAGCGACTCGAGGAAGGTCAGGTCCGGGATCAGGCGTTCGAGCACTTCCTTGACCTCTTCCGTGCTGGCGACTTCCGGTGCGAACGCCAGCAGCCGACGCAGTATGCCCTGGTCGCGCTCGATCTCGTGTACCAGGTTCTCCGGGTCGAAGATCTTCTCGAGCTCTTTATCGCCGTGGGTGCTCACGAGCGCGCCTACGATTGCGCCGCCGCTGCTGCCGGACATGATCGACGGCAGCAGTCGCTCCTGCGCCAGCGCCTTGACGACGCCAATGTGGAAGTAAAGCAGGGAACCGGCGCCGCTCATCATCAGTGCCGAACAGCCGTAGCAATGCTGGGCGCGACGGAAGAAGTCCAGGCGTGTCTCCAGTGAGATGTCTTTCGCGGCGTCGCTCGCGAGCACGTCGAGTGAGCGGGCGACTTCCTCTACATAGGCCGTGATCAGTTTCTTCGTGCCGAACTGCGCCTTGCCGAACAGCCGGGCATGGCCCATGCCGTCGATGTTGCCGTGCAGGCCTTCGTTCAGCGAGAAGAGCAGGCCCTCGTAATCGCCCTTACGGCGCTGGCGCTGCAGCCTGTTCAGGCGGGTGCGGATAGAGCCGTAATCAAAATGCTTGGATACGTCGGTGTCTTTCCATTTTTCCGTACCCGTCGCCTTGTCATGGGCGATAGCCGCCTTCTTCCACTCGGCGTAGCTCTCTGCGGCGGCCATCTCCGCTTCCAGGCGTTTTGTCAGCGAGAAAAGCATACGAATTCAGTCATTTAAGTCCATAGAGAAAGCGTACACCTGTACGCATCGTCGCGCGACCTATAAAGCCTACATTTTGGTAAATAGGTACGTCGATAGTGGAAATGCCTGCTGTTCGCACTCGCGTTTCACGGTACCATTCGGTCAGGTCGACCCGCAGGCTGCGCCGGACAGCGCACCCCGGGCTTCAGGCTGACCGATTTCGGACTTGATCCAACGAGGACAGGTACCAGTGACAATGCGACAGTACTATCGCGGCCATTTCCGGCCGCGCTCACCCAATGCCTTGATGTTTTCTCTTGCGATACAGCGGAGGCATCCGGCATGACCAATGTAACGACGTTTAGGCAGAAGAAGCGCCGGGCAGAACCGATCTCGATGGTGACCTGCTACGATGCCTGGTCTGCCAGGATTCTCAACGACACCGATATCGACAGCCTGCTGGTCGGCGATTCTCTCGCCGTCGTCATGCACGGCTTCGATTCCACGGTGCATGCAACCGTCGACATGATGGCGATGCACGTGGCGGCCGTCGCACGCGGCGCGCCCGACAAGTTCATCATTGCGGACATGCCGTTCCTGTCCTGCAGCAAGGGCATCAAGGTGGCGCTCGATGCCGTGCAGGTCCTGATGCAGGCTGGCGCTCACGCCGTGAAGATCGAGGGTGCCGACCACCAGCTCGACGTCATCGGGCGCATCGTCGAGGCCGGCGTGCCGGTGATGGGTCATCTCGGACTGACGCCGCAGTCGATCCACAAGCTCGGCGGCCACAGGATCCAGGGCAGGGACGACGCCGGCGGAGAGAAGATCATTAAAGACGCGAAAGTACTGGCGGCTGCGGGTTGCTTCGCAATCGTTCTCGAATGCGTACCCAGCCTCCTGGGCGAGCGCGTCTCTCGCAGCATCGAGGTGCCGACGATTGGAATCGGCGCCGGCCCCGGCACCGATGGGCAGGTGCTGGTGCTGCATGACCTGCTGGGCACCGACCCGTCGTTTTCGCCGACATTCCTGAGGCGCTACGCAGACGGACACACGTTCATCACGGATGCCGTGCAGGCGTTCCACCAGGACGTGACGCAGGGAGCATTCCCCGCGTTGAAGGAGAGCTTCCAGTGATCGTCGCAAGCGCTCTCGATGAGCTACGAATCTGGAGACACGGTTCGGACGGCGATGTCGGATTCGTCCCGACTATGGGCGCGCTGCACAAGGGACACGTATCCCTGGTCCAACAAAGCAGAGCCACCTGTGACAGCACGGCCGTCAGCATCTATGTCAACCCGACGCAATTCGACAATGCCGATGACCTTGCGAGTTACCCGGAGACGCTGCAGAAAGACCTGGACACGCTAGACGGGCTGGGCGTCGACTGTGTCTTCGTGCCGACCTACGAGGTTCTTTATCCGGACGACTTCGCTTATCAGGTCGAGGAGCGCGGATTCAGCGACACGCTCTGCGGGGCGCACAGGCCGAGTCACTTTACCGGTGTGCTCACCGTCGTCATGAAGCTTCTGAACCTGGTGAGGCCGGACAAGGCGTTTTTCGGTGAGAAAGACTTTCAGCAGCTGACGCTGATCCGAAACATGGTCGACGCGTTCTTCATGGACGTCGAGATCGTCGGCTGCCCGACCGTGCGCGAGCCGGACGGCCTGGCCATGAGCTCCCGCAACCTGAACCTCGCGCCCGCGGACAGGCAGCAGGCGCCAATCTTCCGTGAGATTCTCGAAAAGGCAACGAGCGATGACGATGCCCGACGCCAGCTCGGCGAGGCCGGGTTCGTCGTCGACTACGTAGAAACCATCGAAGGGCGCCGGCTCGGTGCCGTGAGCGTGGGCGCAGCCGACCGTTCCGTGCGGTTGATCGATAACATCACCCTGGAGCTATAGCGATGCTTCTCTGTCTTGATGTCGGCAACAGCCAGATATTCGGCGGCCTGTTCGTCGACGACGAGCTGAAGTTGCAGTTCAGGCGGCAGTCGCAACTCAGGAGCTCCTCGGACGAGTTGGGGGTCTTTTTTCGCTCCGTGCTCCGTGAGAACGGCGTTGAACACGACCAGATCAGCGGCGTGGCTATCTGCTGTGTCGTGCCGGACCTGCTCTATTCCCTGAGGGCCTGTTGCCAGAAGTACTTTTCATTAGAACCGATCGTGCTGAGGCCCGGCGTCAGGACGGGGCTGAAGATCCGCTACCAGGATCCCAAGGAAGTTGGCGCGGACCGGATCGCTGACGCCGTGGGCGCGACTGTCCTGTTCCCGGACAAGAACGTGATCGTCGTCGATTTCGGGACCGCGACGACGTTGTGCGCGACGACTAGAACCAAGGAGTTCCTCGGCGGCAACATCCTGCCCGGTGTCCGCCTGTCGATGGAGGCGCTGGCAGAGCGCACGGCGCAGCTGCCCGCCGTTGAAATCCTCCCACCGGATCACGCGATCGGTCGCAACACGATCGAGAGCATCCAGTCCGGGCTGTATTGGTCCAATGTCGGCATGGTCCGCGAGATCGTCAGTCGCATCACGGAAGAGCATTTCGCTGACGATCCGCCGCTTGTCATCGGCACGGGCGGCTTCGCACAGCTGTTCAACCGCGAGGCCCTGTTCGACGAGGTCGTCCCGGACCTGATCCTGACGGGCCTGCGAGAAATCGTTCGCCTGAACAGCTGAGCCCGGCGTTTCACGCTGCGGTCGGACTCGATTCATGGCGGACATCGACAGATTCAAGGCGATCAATGATCACTTCGGTCACCAGGTCGGGGATCGCGCCATCGCGAACGTTGCTCACCTGCTGGACCATTCCCTGAAGACCGGAATCGATGTCTGCGGGCGACCGGGAGGGGAGGAGTTCATCCTGGTGCTCCCGGAAACCAACCTCGCCGGCGCGATCCAGGCGGCGGAGTGCTTGCGGACGCTGCTCGAGAATACGCCCTTCGAAGATCACCCGCCCATCCTCTGCAGCTTCGGCGCCGCCAAGGCGACCCAGTATCCGACGCTTGAGGAGGCCATCGGTGTGGCCGACCAGGCTCTCTACGCCGCAAAGGAAGCGGGCCGGAACCGCGTCAACGACTGAGCGAGCGCCAGGTGTCCGATTTCGAGCCGGCTGACACGGTCAGCTTTCGGCTAAAAAGCGGTCAGTCGCCGCATCGTACGCGTCAACGGGTTTTTCGACGAAGGATTTCGCTGGTCTTCTCGTTGTCTTTCTGCCGGCGATTTACGACCCATCGCCCGACGATCAGTATGGGCAAACCGAAGAAGAGTGCCGATTTCAGCACGTCCAGCCAATCCAGTTCCATAGCCGAACTCCAGACAGCGGGAAAGAAACGTCCGTAGAGGGTGAGGAGCTGCCAGAATAGCAGACATTCACGGGGCGGCGGGTTTCGGCCAGAGGCAGATTCGCTGCGTTCCAGGAAGCGAGGCTAGCCGTGATGCCGCCTGATGTGTTTGATCAATCCCTGATCGTCGAATTCCAGTGAGACTATGTTGGTGGAGCTGTATTCAATCACCTTGTCGAGGTGAACAGGTTTGACCTTCGCGGTTTCGGTGTACTTTACGAAGACGACGTTGCGACCAATCATTACCTGGTCGACCTCAATCCGCGAAAAGAAAACCTTATCCTCCAGTTTCTGCAGCATACTCGCTCGCAGTTCGTCCTTGTTTGACACTGTGACACCGAACTTTATGTGCTCGTCGACAAAGTCATCGGCAAGGAGCGCAAGGAAGTTCTCGACATCCGTTGCATCCGAGTCCGGTTGCTGCCTGGCATTTTTTGCTTCGATAAAGGCCAGTGCCATTTGCTCTAGCGCCTCCTCTCCGAAGCCATCCTCCGATATGGCTGGTGTTATATAGAGTGTGAGCAAGAAACATAGCGCGAGCTTTTGCATGGGGCTTTTCGGTCCTTTTACGTAAACCGGATTGGATGAACCACCGAGTACTTCGATGCCGTCCGATTTCGGCCAGAAGCTGACAGTCCGCCTGACATCTTTCGTATGGCTGGTTACGGCCAGAGAGGGACGTATGCTGACTGATTTCGGCTCAGCTACTGCCCCACATTTCGGCAAATCTACGCTGTACTTTTTCCACAAGTTCGGGTGGAGCTTTCGAAGGCGATCCGGCGTCAAACGGTGGCTCCGGATCATACTCCGTGCTTAGTTGAACGAGTTTTGCAAACTCCTCGCCGACCAGTTCGGCAACAAGCGTCAAGCCAAAATCAACACCCGCTGTTACGCCGCCACCGGACAATCGATTCCTGTCACGAACCACTCGACTCGAAACTGGTTCAGCGCCGAAAGACCTCAACTCGTCAATTAAGGCCCAGTGACAGGCAGATTGGTAACCATTCAGCAACCCTGCCGCCCCCAACAATAATGAACCACTGCACACTGAGGTCACGTACTGCGCCTGCTCACCCTGGCGCTTGAGGAAATCCAGGACCACCTGATCGTCCATCAATGCCTTCTGGCCGAAACCGCCGGGCACGCACAGCACATCCAGATCAGGGCATTCAGACAGGGTCGTCGTGGGGTTTAGCGTAATGCCAATGTCCGTAGGAATCGGCCGCAGATCCTTCCAGATCATGTGAACACGGGAATTCGGTACCGCCGACAGCATCTGCGCAGGGCCTATTGCGTCGAGCGGCGTCACATTCGGGTAGATTAAGAAGCCGATGTTGACTTCACTGTTCATGCGGTTTCTCCTGGCTTTCTTGACGATCCGGTTCGTCCAATCTCTCGCGCAAACATGGCAATCCAAACAAATGTCAGAGTCGGTGGCCGTCAGTGTACCGCACAACGTTCAGGCCGCAGCCCCCGGCCACTAACGGCCGGTCAAAGCGCCAAATTCTCCTCACTCCATGTATGGGCGCGGATCGAATCCACACTTCAGAGCTTCCACCTCTTCTGGACGGGCCTCTGGTCGCCATACGGGTCCGTCTTCCGCAAACTGAAATCCGAATACGGACGCATCCTCACCACATGCACGGAGGTAGTAGTTATACGCTGCTGCCATCATTGGCAGTCCTGAGTTGTGGCCTCTTTCGTGTGCGCGCTGAAAAAGGAAGAAAGCCAAGAGGTGATTTTCGGCTCCCAGGCTAACTCGTTCTCCGTCACTGCCTCGGTAGGAACTCGTATGGTGGAGAATAATTCCGGCATGAAAGAAGTCATTGGCCGTCTGCACGTTTCCCTCAGACAAAAGCCTCATGACTGCTATGCGTCGCTCCCTTTCCTCTTGTAGCGAAGGGGCACGGCCTGCTTCGATGGCTTCCTTACTTCTGACGGCCTGATCGGCGCCGTACAAAATCTTCAGCTCGTCGTGGTCTTCGACATCGCCAGCCTGAAGCGAGAGTGGCAGGAGTGTCAGCAAGGCAATGACCAATATCATCGAACGCATATGGGACCTCCAAAAGGAGCGAGTGGCTGCGATGAGTCAGAAGGCGTTCAGTGTACCTCACAAGGTTTGGGCGGTGGTTCCCGGCCAGAAGCAGCCGGTCACGCCAACCCGCTTTCCCTGATATACGCCGCTGCGACCGGGTGTTGAATCAGTAAGGCCAGCAACGTGCCGGCTACAATTGATTTCGCGTTAGACATCTAGTCGTGAGGCATTCCCGGGCGGTGGCAGAGGGTAAGAAGCCGCCTGTCTACCTCAGAACTTCTGAGCGGCTGCCCACAGCCGGAAACGGTCGGCAGATTCGCTTACTGTTGCCCTAGTGCGGTCCTAAAGAGCCGGATCGCTCCATATGCAAACGCGCCGGCTAGCAGAAGGTAAGCCGCGAGCAACACATAGATTTCATTGCCTTCCCATAAGATGTTGAGAACCATGGTACTGGTTTCAACGTTCAGGCTGCCGCTCCGTACTGCAGGCAATACCTCTGACCGAGCGATGTAAAAGGCGAAATATCCGAACGACGCAGAAAGAGACAAGAGCACAATACCGACAGTACCGTATTTAATCTTCTTCAACACTGAATGTCCGCTTTGGGTCAGAGGCCGCAATTCTAACGCGAAATACTCGGCCGGCTGGTCGCCGCTTGGAGCGGACAATTAAAGCCGTTGCTTCGATCAATCCGATCGGGGACGCAGCCAGAGGTTTGCCGCAGGATAGTCGATGACAAATTGATAGTACTGAAGCCCCGATCCGCCAATGGCCCCGCAGATTTCTCTATCCATGAACTGAGTCATGTATTCCTTAAAACTCGGATCTGCGCGCTTCACAAACCAGACCGGGCCACTCGCTATTCCCGCAATGGAGACCTGGGGAACCTGGATCATCGGAAAGGCGCTGCCGCGGACTGAATCAGCACTTTCGATGTAGGGCCATTCCGGGTGCTCCGCGCGCCAACGATCGAAGACGTCTTCGCACATGAAGCTCGCGCCAATAGATTCACCGATACGGCGTCTGAAATAGCCCGCTGAATTCTCTGTCAGCGTCGCTCTTGCGCCAGTGTCGAACAGGACATGCACTTCTTCGCCGTCGATCGAGATCGGCATGCTTGGAAAGTGCATCGTACGAATCCCGTTGTCGTCGACCTGGAATCCCAGCGGCAGACGGGTCATGCGTTCAGTCAGATCGTCCGGCAACTCGTCGTACAGCGTGAGGCGCTCATTCGAGTAGTCGAATTCCCAGACTCGATTCGCGAACCAGCGTCCTCCAAGGAAACCGTCATAGTCGCGACCCAGCATGTCTTCATCCACTACCTGCAGCTGACCATTCCTGAAGACCGGGTTCGCCGGAATCGATGCGCTGTCGACGAACTCGGGGAAATCCACCGTCTCAACATCTGCAGCCACTGACTCCGCGCGGATATCGAGAGCCACTGATCGCTTGATCGCGTTGAAACCGCCGCCTGAATCCGTGTAGAAGCGCAGAACGCGACCGTCGAGCAGCATGGGTGATACGAATACGATGTCGTCTTCGAACTCACTGGGAATGACGGTCCCCTGATCGGGACCATCGGACGTCGCACATCCCGAGATGACGAGAAATGCGAATACCAAGAATGACTTGCTACGTTTCAATGTTGAGGTATCACTTTTCCGCAAGCATCCGCGGCCCGTCCTCAAGCCTCAAGTCTAGGACGCGGCGAAGTACGATCCTAGCAAATGTCGTTGAGTCTGCCTCGTTTCCCTCGTCTCACAATGCTCCTTTAGCCGCCCTTGCGAGGGGAATACTCTGCTCGAGTCCGTCCTTGACTATCGCCATCAGCGACCGGGCGGTGTATGCAGCCGTCAGGCCAGCGGACGCTCACCATGCGTGGCGTTATTCAGAACGGCGAACCATCACGGCGCTTCGATTCCCTTCATCCCGAGCACGCCGTCGGCTATGTGCTTCAGGAATACATTGAGCCTTTGAGGCCGGTGCCGCCCTGGAGAATAGGCCGCGCTGATGCGAAGTCTCGGCGCCTCCCATCCCGGCAGGATATCCAAGAGCTGGCCGTTTCCGAGTTCTTCCACGACGAACCACTCCGGCACTATCGCCATGCCAATGCCAGCCAGAACCGATTCCTTCAGCGCGAAAATGTTGTTCGTTTCCAGGACGACCTGAGGGGTGCAGGAGGCCACGCGTTGGCCTCGCAACACGGAAATCTTGCCTCCCTCGTAGGGGGACAGCGCGACCAGGGGGTATCGTTCCGCTTTCTTCGGAGTGCCGGGAAGTCCATGCATATCCACGAGGCTGCGGGACGCCACCAACAGTCGTCGAACCGAACCGAGTTCACGAACGATCAGCGTCTCATCCGGGACCTGTCCAACCCTGATCCAGCAGTCGCAACCTCGCTCGGTGAATCGGATGTCGTCGTCATTCAACTCCCAGGCAATCCTGACCTTCGGATGGTTTTTGAGGAACTGACCCGCGATCCTGATCAGGTGGCTCTGCCCGAGCGCTATGGGTGCAACGATTCTCAGGCTGCCACTGAGTTCTGAATCAGGACTCAAGTGTTTTTCGGCAAGCGCCTCCCAACCGTTCAGCAGCTGGCGAGCATCCGCCAGGAGCTCGATACCCGCGTTCGTCAAGGCTAGCGAATGCGTATTCCGTCGCACCAGTTGCGTCTTCAGTCGATCTTCCAGGGCGGCCAACTGACGACTCGCCGATGGTTGAGTCAGCCCCAGGTCGCGCGCCGCCGAGCTGATGCTGCCTGATTCGGCAATACGAACGAACGTCTCAAGCAATGTCAGGCGGTCGAGAAAGTTGCTCATACGATAGACGTATAGCAGAAATAATTGTGATGCGTCTACCAAATATCCGGCTGCAGCGCGATATTTGTCGCCGAGACAACAATCTGACAGCGGAGATCGCGACATGAACATGGAAACGAAGAAGACATTTCGCCTGGGCGGCGAGATTACGGTCAACAGGCTTGGCTATGGCGCAATGCGGTTGACCGGCCAGCCCGGCAACTTCGGACCGTACCCGGAATGGGACAGCGGAAAAACGTTGCTTAGAAGGGCGGTAGAGCTTGGCGTCAACTTCTTCGACTCCGCCCGCGCCTACGGGCCTGAATGGGCGGACAGGATCATTGCAGACGCATTGCACCCATACGCGGACGATCTTGTCATCGCCACCAAGGGCGGCGTCGACAAATTCGCCCCGGACCAGATCGTAACCGACGGTTCGCCACAGACGATCTCAATGCAAATCGACGACGCGCTTCGGAACCTCAAAACGGAGCGCATCGATCTCTTCCAGCTGCACCGAATCGACCCCGACATCCCGATTGAAGAATCCATAGGGGCGATCGAGGCAGCGAGACAAGCGGGTAAGGTCCGGCTGATCGGGTTGTCCAATGTTGACCGCGAACATCTTGATCGTGCATTGGACGTTGCACCGATCTCGTCGGTCCAGAATCGATTCAATCAGGCTGAGACCCAGCAGAGCGCACTGGTGGACTACACGGCTGAAAAAGGCATTGCGTTCATACCTTACGGACCTCTTGGCGCTCACCCGATGAAGAAAGGTGCGGTTCTTCCACCGCAGGAGGCGTTAGCCTGGCTACTGCGACGTTCACCCAACATCATCGTGATTCCCGGGACTACATCGGTCGGACACCTGGAACAGAATGCGGCCGCCTGGAGCCTGGTTTAGAAAATGGGGAACGGCGGATTCACGCGATGAAAGAACGACTCAAAAAGGTCTTCGCCACATGGCTGGCCGTATATCCAGTCATCACGTTACTTTCGCTGGTGCTGGACCCGCTAATCCGGAATCTGATCCTTCCGCTGCAAACGCTGCTAATCAGCGTCGTCATGGTGCCCCTGCTATCACTCGTCGTGATGCCGGTTGTGAAGAAGGGCGTCAGGGCTTCGGTCGACTCGGAGCCTTGATGCCCTCGCGCACTACTCTCTTGTTATTGACTGTGGGATCGACCCGGAGTGCCGAGTGAGGTCAGAAGCGGAAACCATAAGGGACGCACATCCCGAAACCGTTTGCGTTTGTTGACGCTAACGCGTCTACTCCTGCGTTTTGAGGGATCGGATAGCCTCGCATGCAAGAGCTGGAAAAAGAACCACAGCAGGGCCCGGCTTCAGACAAGAACAGCTACCATCTGCCGGCACTGACGGGCATTCGTTTTTTCGCCATCTTCCACATCTTCATGTTCCACCTGTGGTCGTTGTATCGGTCTCCGAAGCCCGAGGAAGTCAGCGGCATGCTGAGTGGATTCGACGACGTGCCGGCGACGCTCGGCACCTTCATATCGAACGGCTGGGTCTCGACCAGCCTGTTCTTCCTGCTGTCCGGCTTCATCCTTGCGTACCTGTATTGGGGTAAAGACGGGCAGCTGACAACGACGAAAAAGCGCTTCTGGTCGCTGCGCGCGGCGCGACTGTACCCGATTCACCTGATCGTCATGATGATCATCCTGCCGATGCTTGTGCCATTCCAGCTCGGCGAGGGCATGCCGCTCAGCACGTTGATACCGAGCGCGCTGGCGACGCTGGCGCTGGTACAGGCCTGGGTGCCGCCGTGGGTCCCGCTGTGGGCCTGGCCGACGTGGACGATCTCGGCATTATTGTTCCTGTACCTCGTCATGCCGTGGCTGATGAAGGTGCTCGGTCGACTCAACCGCCGCCAGATGATCGTCACACTCGTCGCGATGCCGTTCCTCTCGATACTGCCAACCGTGGGCTACGCGATTCGCATGGCGTCCGGTGCGGAATGGAGCATGAATGTCGATATCTTCATCGCCAACACGCCGCTGTTCTGGGTGCCGTATTTCGCGGCCGGCATGTTGTTGACGCGCATCTTCTCGATCAGTCGCTTCAACCCCCAGCCTCAACGTCCATCCTTGTTTGCGTGGGGTGACCTTGCGTTGGTCGCGGCCGTCGCTATCGCGTGCACGCCGGGCATCGAGCAGCCGCTGAAGTTCTTCATTCGCCAGGGGTTGCTAATGCCCCTGTTCATGGTTGTCGTGCTCGACCTCGCACGCGGCCGGGGGCTAATGGCGAAGATCTTCTCCCTGCCCGGCACCGGCTTCCTCGGCGAGACTGGCTATTCGATGTTCATCTGGCAGAGCGTCGTTTTGATGACGATGTTCATTACGATGATGATCAACCCGGCGATTGGCCCCTACCAGGTATGGATCGGCATGGTTCTGATCATGGTGCTGGCGATACCCAGCACCTACCTGGTCGAGAAGCCGATTGCGCGCGGCATCCGCCGGAGGTTTATCGACAAAGGCGTCTAGCCTTTTGACGGTACGGCGGTCGAACCGTTACTCGACACCCTGGAACGCCGTGACAACCGGTACCCGGGCCGATCGCCACGCCGGGAAGAAGCCGCCGATAAACCCGATCGCGAGCGCGAGCTGGATGCCATTCGCGAACAGCTCCGGCGTCAGCTCGAACGAGAAGACGACCTGTGTAAAGGTCGCACCCAGTGTCGATGCGCTGAAACCGTCGAAGAACAGCCAGGCGGCGAAGGCACCGACGATGCCGCCGACGATCGACAGCACCATCGACTCGGCGAGTGTGCCTGCGAAGGCGGACGTGTTGCTAAAACCGATTGCACGAAGCGTCGCCGTCTCCTGTGCGCGAGCCGCAACTGACGTATACATCGTGTTCAGCGCGCCGGCCAGGGCGCCCAGCCCCATGACGATGCTGATGGCCCAGCCGAAAATCGCGATGCCGTTTAGCGCCTCGCCCTGGCTCGCGAAATAATCAGCCTCGGTCTGCACATCGAGATTCAGCGTCGGGTCGTTGTCGATGAATTCCTTGATCGGCGTGACGTCGTCCGCGTTGGCCAGCAGCAGCCGAACCGTCTGGAAAGACGAGCCGCGCTGGAACTGGCTCTGCACGGTCGGCGCATCGGCCCAGAGTTCACTCTCAAAAGCAGAGCCCCCGGTCGAGAACACACCGACAACCTGCCAGGCCGTCTTGCCGAAGCGAATCTCGGCACCGACATCGAAGCCTTCGAACTGTTGCTGCACGCCCTTGCCGACGACGATCTCGTTGCGGCCGGATTCGAATGCGCGCCCTTCGACGATGGTCAGATTTTCACGCAGGTCGAAGCCCTCGAGAAAGATACCGCGCATCGGGATGTTCGCCTGCGTCTGGCTGTTGCGCTTGATGCCGTCTACGATGACGAACAGCTCTGACGAGTAGATCGGGTTACCGTCCGCATCCGGCGCGATGCCCGGCGCGGTTGTCAGGTTGTTGACCGTGTCGCGTCCCAGGACGCTGTTGAGCTCGGATTGCGAACCGACACGCGTGACGATCGCAACCTTGTCTGATCCGGTGCCCGCCAGAGTCTTTTCGAAACCCTTGGCCATAGCCAGGAACGCGAGCAGCACGGCGACGACGACGGCGACGGCGAACACCGCCGCCAGTGACATCCACGCCCGTCGCGGAAGGCTCAGGATGTTCATGACGATGACGGTCCAGATTTGAGAGAAGAATCCAGCCACGGTCGACTCCTAGCTACGGCTTAACGCCGTGATGATGTTAAGGCGCAGCGCGCTCATTGCAGGCACGATGCCCGTGATAAATCCCAAGGCGACGACGAACAGCATCGCCTGTGACCAGACCGAGCCGTCCAGCACCAGCACCGGCAGCTGGATCGGCGCCGAGTTGATCAGTGTGATCATGAAGCCCGACGCAAGCACGCCCAGCACGCCACCGATCAACGCGAGCAGGACCGATTCAGCGAGCACCATGCGGAAGATACGGCCGGACGTGAAGCCAAGGGTCTTCATGACGCCGATCTCGCCTGTGCGTTCGCGGATCGACAGGATCATCGAGTTGCCGACGATGACGAGGATCACGAAGAAGGCGGCCAGCACGACGGACGTCAGTATCAGGCTAAGGTTGCCGATCTGTTCGATGAAGGCCTTGTTGAACGCCTTTTCCGGCACGGTCTCGGTCTCCGCCGGCGAGTTGGCGAACATGTCGTCGATGGTCTTGATGACTGTCTCGTTCAGAGAAGGGTCACTGGTGCGTACGGCCATGAAGCCGATGAAGTCGCCGCCAAATGACTGGGTCTCGTTGAAGTACTCGTAGTGGAAGTAGACGCCGTTTGTGTCGGTTTGCGGATCCTCTCCCTCATAAATGCCTACGACATCGAAGTCCCAGTCCGTCCGGCCGTCGCGCTGCGAGAAGATATTCGAGTTGATCGGGATGCGATCGCCCACCTCCCAGCCGTAGGTGTCGGCGATGGCGCGGCCGGCGATGAGGCCCTGGCGATTGTCGATCCATGCCTCGCGCTCGGCGTCACTTAAGACCAACTCATCGAAGACTTCCATGAAGTTCTCGGCGTCGACGGCAAACATCGCGAACTGGCTGCGCGGGTCCTGGTAGTAGCCGCCGAACCAGTTCAGGTGCGTCATTGCCTCGACGTTTTCGACGGCGCGTACCCGAGTCGCGTAGGCAATAGGCAACACCTGCGTGAAGCTTATCTTGTTCAGTACGATCAGGCGGTCGTCGGCGGCGAGGTCGACGCCGGAATCGAAGGCCTTCTGGAACGCGGTTAGCGTGCCGAAAATCATGAACGCGATGAACGTCGCAAACACGGTCAGGAACAGGCGCATCTTCTTGCGCGTGAGATTCTTCAGTACGAGGTAGAGGTCCTTCACGCCGCCAAGTCCTTCTCGACGAACACGCCTTTGTCGAGGTGCAGCGTGCGTTTGGCGTACTTCGCGGCCTCGGGATCATGCGTGACCATGACGATGGTCTTGTCGTACTCGCGGTTCAGGAGCTGCAACATCGACAGGATCTCATCGGCCGTCTCGCGATCGAGGTCACCGGTGGGCTCGTCGCACAGCATCAATTTCGGGTCGGAGACGAGCGCGCGCGCGATGGCGACGCGCTGCTGCTGGCCGCCGGACATTTCCGCGGGCATGTGTCGAGCGCGGTCGGACAGGCTGACGAGTTCAAGCGCTGCCGCAATGTTCTTTTTACGTTGCGAACGACTGAGCTTGGTCAGCAGCAACGGCAGCTCGACATTGCGCTCCGCATTCAGCATCGGCATCAGGTTGTAGAACTGGAAGATAAAACCAATGTTGTTGGCTCGCCATGCGGCCAGCTGGTTTTCCGAGAGCGAGTCGATGCGACTGCCGTCGAACCAGATCTCGCCGCCAGTCGGCTGATCAACGCCGCCGAGCATGTTCAACAGCGTCGTCTTGCCCGAACCGGACGGGCCCATGATTGCGAGGAAGTCGCCACGTGCGATCGACATGTCGAGCCCGTCGAAGACCGTGATCGTGTCCTTGCCCTTAACAAACTTCTTGGAGACACCTTTGAGGTCGAAAAGGATGTCATCACTCATATCAATCTCCCTGGCTATTCCTGCAGGAAAGCTACTTTGACGCCCATGTCGGGCAGGATTCGTGGATCACGCGTCTCGATGCCGATGCGCACCCTGACGGTGGCTTTGGCTCGATCCGCGGTTGGAATGATGGCGATCACGGCGGCTGCGATGTCCCAGTCCGGGTAGGCATCCAGGTTGGCTATGACGCGCTGGCCGCTGAACACACGCCCGATAAATGATTCGTTGACGTCGACCTCGATCTCCAGCGAGTCCATATCGACGATCGTGCAGATTCCGGTGCGGGTAAATCCGCCGCCAGCGGAGCCGGGCGACACAATCTCACCGGTCTGCGCATTCTTGACCGTGACGACGCCGGCGTAAGGTGCACGGATGACGTGGTCGTCGAGGCGTTCCTGCTGCCGCTGTACTTCGAGCTCGAGCACGTCGATATCCGACCGCGCCCGCTTGAGATCCGCGGTCAGCGCGTCGAATCGCGCAGCCGCCTCGGTAAGCTGCGCCTCGGAAACGAGGTTCTCCTTGCGCAGCTGCGTCGCGCGTTCGTAAACCCGCTTCGCTTCCGCAAGGTTCGCCGTCACGTTGTCGACGAAGGCCCTCTGCGATGCAAGCCTGGCCTCGGCGAGGTCGAAGTCGACGCGGGCAAGCTCGTCATCGAGACGGGCGAGCACCTGGCCTTCTTCAACCAGCATGCCTTCCTCAACACGGACCTCGGTGATCAGCCCCGTGATCTGGGAGGACACGGTAGCTACGCGGCGTGCAGTGATATAACCAGACGCATTCAGAATGCGATCGTCTCGTGAAGTCGCGGGTGCCGGCGTCGCCTGGGCGCTGTTTGTCGTGCTGGCCGATGGCTCCACCGCTGCCGGCCTTTCAGGGCTCGCTTCGGCACGCACTTCTTCCGGTGCGTTGCCGCCGAAGAGCAGGACCCCGGCGCCGGCACCGACGACCAGCGCCGCGACAACGATAATCGCGACGGTGGTCACGCTGACGCCGGACGACTCGGGTTGAGACCGGTCGATCTTCAGTTGGTCGAGCAATTCGCTTTTGTCTGCCATGTTTCCCGGTTAGTGCTGTGGTTCTTATCGTTGGTTCGACATCGGACGATGCAGCCCTGCATATTCCAATGATCATCTTCTTCTATCAACCGCTCAGCCGTACTTGTCATGTCATTGTCATTATTCTCCCGCGAAGGGCAGACACTGACCATAGGCCAAAAGTCATGATTTCTCCGATGGCCCGAGGCCGTTCGACGGAGGTCTGACTTCATTCAGATTTTTGTCGCGCGTGTGCCGATGCCTTCGCAGAGACTCGCGAGCCGTCCGTCACTCGCGAACGGCCTGGCGAGCATCGTGAACTCACCGGGTTGCAGCCTGCGAATCGCGACGTCGCCGTGCACATAACCTGGGCAGATCGGGACCCTGCCTCCGGTTGAGTGCGGTTCGAACGCTTCGAGCACAGCGCGTCGGCGGCACAGGATCTTGCCCGAGTATGCCCGATACGGCATCCCCGATCACGAACAGGACGGGTCCTGCTAAACTTTCCCCGTCTCCCGCACTGTCGAGTGGTGCTTTGAACGAACCGAATACGCAACCAACAGTCGGCCTGGCGCTCGGCTCCGGCGCGTCCCGAGGCTGGTCGCACATCGGGGTCGTGCGCGGGCTGTTGAATGCGGGTATCGAGCCCAGCATCATCTGTGGCACGTCGGTCGGCGCCATGGTCGGCGCGTCGTACCTGACGGGCAAGCTGGACGCGCTGGCGGACTGGGTGCTGGGTTCGACGCGCACCGACGTACTGCGCTTCTTCGGGCCGCAGTTCACGCAGAGCGGCTTCGTGGATCTGAAGCGATTTCGCTCGTTCCTGCACAACTACGTCGCGGGAGAGGGCCAGCTTATCGAGGGCCTGCCCAAGCCCTACGCTGCAGTTTCTACGGACCTGAACACGGGTCGGGAAACCTGGTTTACGAAGGGCCACATGGCCGAAGCCGTGCAGGCCTCGATGTCGATGCCCGGCCTGTTCCCGGCTGTTCGTATCGAGGACCGCTGGATGGTCGACGGCGGCCTGGTCAACCCGGTGCCGGTCAGCGTGTGTCACGCACTCGGCGCGGACGTCGTTATCGCGGTGAACCTGAACTTCGGCATCGTCGGCAAGAACGCGGCTGACACCAGCAAGCCGCCCGGGCTCTTCTACTCGATCACCAACTCGATCGGCATCTTCGAGGACCGGATCACCCGCAGCCGGCTGGCGGGCGACCCGGCCGACGTCATCCTGTCGCCGGACGTTTCGCAGATCGGCATGCTCGAGTTTCACCTGGCGGGCAAGGCCATCGAGGAGAGCGCATCGCTGACACATCGCTCGCCCTCCTCGAT
>JAAUYH010229633.1_pt1 | contig 18351 bp, 17 predicted proteins | sample 7278061 | NCBI WGS metagenome assembly JAAUYH01 (sample SAMN14350203, study PRJNA611818) | marine sediment metagenome | isolation source: surface marine sediment (0.6m) | place: French Polynesia: Moorea | collected 2018-08 | reverse complement strand
GAATCCCCCGCCGTCGAGATCAAGTGCAGTCCTGGAACGAGTTTCAAGTCGCCCGCGTAACTTCACAAGTAGTGTGCCAAATGTTCGTCTAGGACCAAGCAGAACGGCGAATGCCTGGAACACGGCTGGTGGTTCGGGATCACGTATACGCTCTGGTATGAATGCTGGGGCATCGAGCCAAAGTTTGCGCCCCCAGACAAGTTCAGGAAGATTTGGAGCGCTCGAGCACCTTATGCCGGAATCGGGCAGTGCTGATACCCGTCGTGCTGCGAGGGCACCCGCCGCCCCTCCTGCTTCTAAGGAACCCGAATTGAAATCGGATGAAGAAGTGAGGAAGAAGGCGCGCTCTCTGATGACAGAATACTGGGAATCGTTTGATGAGAAGGAGCTGAAGGAATGTGTGGTGGAAGAGGTGGGCAGCGCAAATGGAGTGAAGTTTATTGAATTTAGTGTTCGTGAGGCATTGAATGCCAAGATCAGCGTGCGAGACAAGGGCGTTCCGTACTTCAAGCTTCTTGTGAACGAGAAACTGTTCCCGGTGCAGTCGATTATTACAGCGTTCACTACCATCGTTGCAGAGCTGGACAATATTACGGTGGATGATCCTCGAGCTGCGGAATTTGTCGCACGTTACCTTGCAGCATTGTATACGACAGGGAAACTTGGTGCGGACGGAAAAACTGGGCTCGAGTTTCTGAATTCTGCGCTGAGTCACGCGATGGGTAAGATTCCGGTTAAGTTCATGTTGGCTCTGTTGAGTGAAATTACGAAAATGTTGAAAGAAGAGGGAGAGGAGGAGGAATCAATTAAGAAGAAGGTATTGGAAGTATTCAAGGCCGGCAACATCGACATGACCGTTTCTATCCTCACATTCAATTCCATGAGAGGTATTAGTATTCTCGAGGACATGTTGAAGGAGTACTCACTTGAGTACTTGGTGCCTTCAATGAAAACGGATAAGAAACTAATCTCGGATATACTACAGGATGCCACAGGACAAACTATGCTGGACAACCTGAAGGCTCTAGATGAGAATTTGGATATGAAGTGCAGTGAATTCGCCGCCAAAGTGGTTACCTGCGCCCTGGCCATCTACTTGTATGATGGGTCAGAGAAGATATCGGAGAAGATGACGGCAGGTGCTGGTGCGCTTCTGAAGCTTGTGCACAACGGAGAATCTCCACCGAGCGACACACAAATGTCGGTGTTGCTTGCGATTCAGCCGATATTGTACGAGCTCAGTAAGAACCCATTCCCACCGCCGCTTCATGACGATTACGTGAACCAGAAGTTGACGCACGGATATGTTGCGTTTGACGCGTTGTACGAATCGGAAGTGGTCGAGGAAGACACGTTCATGAAGTGGAAGGCGGATGACTCGGAAAAGGTGATGAAAGTTGGTGGGAAGCCGGAAGTGCTCCTCATGACGGCCTCGTGGTTCACGTGGCTAGCCACGGCGGAGACTGCGTAGAGTCATTGAGTAATATCAATGTTAGTAGCAGCAGTGGCAGCTGCTTAGATTTCAGTCAGGTGTAGGTATAAAATGATATTTCCACCCCCACCACATTGTTCTGTTAGTTGCACACACTGTCTACACTTGTGTAATCGGTGCGTACAGTACTGACGCCTGCGAGGATTGTGTGAGCCTGTGGTATCTAAAATTTACAGTACGGTACTTCCCCTAACAAATCCCTGGATTCTACCTACCGAACAGTTCATTTAAACCTCAGTTTGCCTGCTGTGTGGAATGGGCGTTGAACTTTCTTTATTCGCATTTTCTGTACCAGCCTATTCACCTCTGGAAAGACGACATGGTATCAACATAGACTGCAAGAGGCAGCGTCATTCTGTGTGCACTCGGCGGAAACGAAAGTATGCACCAACGATTTTCTGTTGCGTTGAACAGCCGCCAGATTGGAAACGGATGGGCCAGGACCAGGATTTGGTGGCGAACACCGAACTGTTGAAGCTGGAAGAGGAGCTGGATGCGGCGTGGTATGCTGACGACGAGAAGCGCATGAGCGAGTTGCGGCGCGCCATCGACGAGCTGCAGCCGAGCACGTACGTGGACGTGCTGACGAGCAACCTCAAGTTCTACAAGGCGTTCAGCAGCGGGGTGGTGATGGACGTGGCGACGTGCTGGCTGCAGTCGCCCGACGTGTCGGTGATGTGCAAGCACCCGTACGGGCCGATGTTCGACGGGTTCTACAACGTGGTGGCGTCGTTCGAGCAGCTGTTCAGCTACGGCGTGTCGGAGATCACGCCCACCAACGTGCGCATCTCCCTGCGCGGCAGCGTCGCCTTCGTCACCTGCGACGAGTACGCCACGCCCTACAAGCAGGACAACGGGCCCCCCGCCCCCGTCACCGAGTACAACCCCGCTTTCTCCACCGAGCCCGCGCGCATCCGCATGGCCGCCGTCAACATCTTCGAGAAGCGCAACGGCATCTACTACCTCGTCTACCACTCTAGCACACAGGTCGGCCCGCCGTTCAGCTGGAAGTAGCCGTCATGCGGGTACCGATAGTTTGGGTAGTGCGTGTGTGTTTGGGTTTCTTTATTGTGCGCCATTTGTGGGGTTTCACGCGGGGAATGTGCGCAGATGGACAGCACTTGCTGAGGCATCATTGTCTGGATGTCTGGGATTTTGCAATCTGCTATTCGACTGGCATAATCAACCAAACTCGTGTTGTGCTTCGTTGCTTTAGCCATTTGCCAGTCGACAACTCTGTATTTCAGCGCGTGTATTGCCCCCATTTCTGAGGCAGTCCTACGCTCCTGGGTTGTCAACGATGGCTTATAAGGTGTACATAGACCTAATGCAATCCCGGAGCGAATCAACAGTCGCAGACTTGGCGATGTGCAGTACTTAATAAATCTTCAACGACTTTATGAGGAAGTCAATGAATCGAACGCGGCAGTGGCTAGGACTGCAGCAGCATCGTACAGGTGTCTTCGCCGTAATATACTCGCACTGATTTAGTGATGTTGGTTCTTGGCAATCATATGGGCAAGTTGCCTGCCCACATCGTGTGGGTTGACCTTGAATCTGATGGTAATGATAATGGGCTCACTCCTCCTTCTGTCCGTATAAAGCCTTAACCGAGTACAACTACATTTTCCCTGCTTCGCACAAAACCTGGAGGACATGCTCTATAGCTTTGAGAATCGAATCGATATCAAATGCGAAGATGCAACGCTCAAAGTCTAGGAATATTGAAATCTTACGTTTCAATCTCATCGACAGCTGTCCCTTCAATTCAAAACCCATTGTCCAGCGATGCATCAATTATACCCAATTGGGTTCCTGATCTACCGCTTGATCCACCCCGGTCACTCACCTTTGTTCGTCATGCCCGAGTTGGAAAATCGGAGCAAGTGGACGTGGGAATAATCCGCTGAATCGGAGAAGAATGAAAGACAATTCCTCATTGTCGCCCTCGAGCGTCGCGAAGTTCTCCTTGGCACCGAGATGAGTTGTGTGGGGCAATGTGCGGAGGAGCGCACGATTCTCCCGGGTCTTTTCGCGGAATTGAATTCCTATGTCGAACAAGTGCATGAGATTCTTGGGGGAAAGTACCCCGTGTGGCCTGTCGCCTCGTTATAGAGTCAGTGCCGAGAAACCGAAAAGAATAATGTTCATAGAGATCTGGACAAGCAAGTAGTACTTATCAATTGGCTCAGCCCGGATTCGTGTTATGAAGGTTCAGACTTCAAGTAGCAGCCTATTTCTGACAGCCTGGACGTCTATTATCTGTTTCAAGATGCAAGGATGAGCATTCGGGATGAGTTGGAGTGCATTCGCACTGATACGCTGCCGAGCTGTGGTTTGCCGTGGAACGCTTTTGGCTGGTACGAGGATACCATTCGTACTTTCAGTGAGGTTATGCTTGCCGACGTGATTGGTACGACTGACAAGCGCTTTTCAGCTCGCGGAGTCGTAATGAAATTAGTTACAATGAAAGGGGTGTACTTTCTGAAATGCTGCCCGCAATCGTCAGTTGAGCCTTCTGTTGTCAAAATTACGTCTCGCAATATGGCTGACGTCTGTGATGTGGCAGAATACGTAGACTGTGACAAATGATTGTTCATCTCCCCCGATCATGGACCGTGCATCTTTCCATTTGACGTAGAGAAGGAGAGCGGGGCTTGTCTGACCGCATTCCAGATTGCGAGCATTGACTTTGTAGATGACCTACTTTCTCAAGGCGTTTTGAACGCAACGCCTTCGAAATTTGAAGAACTCGGACGCCTTGTTGCGGACCATCCGGAGTTTCGATTTATTGTAGATTGCCGAGATCCAGCATACGTCGTGGCGAAAAGATTAAGACAGGAGTTGCCAGCTCTCTCGAAGAAGCTGCGTGAAATGGCACAGACCTTGGGAAGATTTTCCTCCTGTGCTTTTACACAACGACATCACTGTTGATAACGTGTATCGTGCCGATTGCGGGCAATTGAAAGTATTCGATTATGGATTGAGCGCCATCGGGCATCCATGTATGGACTACAGTTTGAAGTGGAGTGGGAAAGTGTATTGGGATTCATTTCGCGAGATGTGGGCGAACGCCGGCTTCGACTGTTCGAACATGAATGGGATGAGGCGAAACTCAACGTTGGCTACATTGCTCGTCCAGCTCATATTTGAACTGGATGCTTTGAAGGGGGCACGAGCTTCTGACAAGCTTGAATTAGCTTCTGTTGTAGAGGATAGTTGCGACCTCATACTTACGACGCTTCCGGAAGATCCTGAAGGAGCGGTGGGCTCTTAGTCTCGCAGTCGTCCCACTACCATTTTATTCATCTGCCGAAAGTGTGAGAAATCTTTCGATGTCTCAACCGTTGAAAGTGTTTTTCACGAGTCGAATCTATGTTAGAGCGGCACGTAGGAGGCTGTGAAGAAGGTTCCGCAAGTTCGCGATGATGATTAAACTCAGTATTCTTTCTTGCGAGATCACAATTTACTCGTACTAATGTCAGTTCACAACCTTCTCATCGAATCCTGCGTTGTGCTTGTCGCCGGCGTGCGACAAATCCGACTCGATGCATCGCACTATTTTCCACGGCATCGGGGGGTAAGGTGATGGCCGTTCGAGAAGCGCTAAATAGTGCGTTCGACGAGCAACTGGCTCGAGATTCGATTGATGAGGGGGCCGAGTGCAACGACGCGGACAAGGTGACAAGGCCTAACTGAAGAAGTATGGGGACAAACGAGTTGTGGATACCCCAATTACGGAGGCGAGATTTACGGGCGTTCCCACCGCGGCGGCCTGTCGCGGACTCCGTCCAGTACGCGAATTCATGACATGAATCCCTCTATCCAAGCAGTCGAACACATCGTCAACTCGGCAGCGAAGACATTGTACAGGTCGGGTGGCCACGAAACAGGAGTTACCCTACAGTAGTTGCTGGACGGGTACTGGGCGTGTTTGAAAATCAAATCGACATTATCAAATAGTTTTGAGATGCGGCACATAGAATCCAGGAATATTGAAATCCCACGTTTCAATTTCATCGACAGCTGTCTCTCTACTTCAAAAGCCATTGCTCCCGGGAATTCAACATCTTGCCCGAGCCATGGCACATCTATCAACAGCGCACACTACGCCACTTCTGGCGACATGCGGCACTGGCGTACGCGCGTATACGCTGGAGGGAAAGCAAGTGACGATTCCCGAGGACAAATTCCACGGCAATGGCAGCCCCACCGTGGTGCGATGGTATCCGAATGGGAGGCTGCTCGCGGTGGCGTTCACGTCTGGCGTCATCGTGTTTCATCACCACGAGCGATTGGAGGTGATAGGCCACTTCAACGCGGCGGAGTCTGGGAGAGGCGGTGAGGCGGAAAAATCGCCCAGCGTATTGTGCTTCGACGTGACCAGCGGCTCGAGATTTCTCGCCGCGGGCACGAACACGGGACAACTCAACATCTGGGACATGAAAACGGGCAACATCGTGAACAACTTCGACGTCGGCGCCACGGTCGGCGCGGTCGCGTTTCAACAGACCGTGGACGCGAGGTATGTGGCGTGTGCCACGGGGTCCGACGTGCTTTTGTATTCGCGTGCCAGCAATCGGCTGGTGGATACGTTCACGGTGGCCCCCACAGATTCCGACACACCCGGCGCCACCACGACGCAGCCGAAGGTCACGTCGCTCGCGTTCTCGCCGCACGCGGTTAGCTTGCTGGCGGTTTGCGACGACGCGGGGAATCTTAACGTGTGGGACATTTCACGAACGCATGCGTCGCGCGGGTCCTCGACCGACTCGAAAATTGACACCGAATCTACCTACTCCCGTTTCCCCTCTTCATTGGGCACCGCCGCGACATGCCTATCCTTTGCGTCGACCACCGCGTCTATCGGACTGCTGGTGGCGAATCTCGACAAGCAAATTCGCGTTTACGATAAACTGCTAAAACGGCTACTGTTCTCGATTTCGTGTGCCGCGCCTGTCACATCCGTTGCGTACTGTTGGGACGACACCCACATCGCGGCTGGGCACTCGAATGGGGAGACGTCGATAATGAGGATTTCGGTCGCGGAGAAGGACGCCGTGGTTGTTGCGACTTTGCCGTGCCCCGAGATGTCCGCCGATACCCCACACAGCATCGCCGTGCGTTCGTTGCAATTTCAACCCAAGGTTTCGGCGGGCTCGGATTTGAAAACAAATCCACTCACAGAACGACTGGCGAAACGCTCGCACTCGTCGTCGAATATCACCGACTCCACCCCGTTTAGGGCGGCCATCAGGGCCAACACCTCCCCGTCGCCGTCGGTTATGACAGGCATGTTGCTGAAGACCCCCGAGCGAGCGAAGGACGACTCGTTCCCCCAACGCCGCCCCCGCGATTCGGACATCTTCTCGCCGGTTGTGCGCCTGCCCCGGCACGAGTATGCGGACGAGGCGAAGTCGATGGCGGAGAATACGCCGGTGGGCGAGTACACCGATGACCTGTTGATCCCGGAGTTCAATACCGCGCGCAACGGGTACAGCCATGAGACGAATGGGATGCCGTCAGTGGTTGACCGACGGATGAGCGACATCATTCCCACGGCGTCGTCGGTGCCTGTGGAACGCTCCGAGTATTCGCGGTTCGAGTACAACGAGAATGATGAGATACTCGATAGCGATGCGGTCGACGAATTGCTGAGCCCGACGGTGCCGGAAGCGGGTGCGGACAGAGAGGATGATGAGGTTGACGATGACGATTATTTGGTTGGGGCCACAAAGGTTTCGGATGAACCCATGGGCAATGGCGACAGTTTCGCGAGGGAGACTCCTCAAATGGAGAAGAAAACGTCCCTACCCAGAGGAGTGGCATTTAGCAAAATGCGGAAGAGTGCGTCAGAGATTGGCCAGCGCAACCTAGCGTTGCCGCCGAGACCACCGCGGAGCAGCACGTTGCCGAAGTCGGCAAAGAAGCCCGAGATACGAGAAACGGCAGATGAAACGACGGAGAACGATGATGTGCCTGAGAAACGAGCTAACAATTCTTTCACTACACCGAGACGGGAGGTTGGACGAGGTCTTCCGCTAACCACGAATCTAACTATCCCGTCGCTGGACCGAAAAAATTCTTCCGCCACTTCGGGCGTGGATGTGTCGGCACTGGCGGACGTCGTGCGCCAAACTATCATCGCCGAGATGGACCCCGTGCGACAGGACATCCGAGCGGATGTGCTAAACTTCCACACGGAGCTGGTGCTGTCGTTCTCTCGGCAAACGCGTGAAATCGAGCAAATGTTTATTAGGCAAAAGAAGGAGATCGACGAGCTCAAGCAGGAGGTGGCGAGCTTGCGGAAGGAGAACGCGGAGATGCGAGAAATGTACATGGAATAAACTAACTGGGCGCGCAACTGCCGGGCTAGTTGGCGAACATGCTTTTGTACGAGGGGTGCGACGTGAGCGACACGGAGTTGTTCGACAGCTGCAGGTCTGCGGCGATGTCAGTATGCGAGCTGGGGGTGTGCGTGTGTGGCACTTACCGAAGTTGTCGCTCAGCACGGTCGGCGCGTACCCCGCCGCCTCCGAGATCGACAGGTCGTCGTTCACGTACCCGCGCACCAGCACCGTGGACGACTCGTCCACGTGCGTGAGCGCCGGCTGCGCGCGCTGCACGCGCACCTGCGGCCCGCCGCTGCCCCCGTCCAGCTCCAGCATGCTGTTCGTCGAGCTCACCACCTTGCCAATGAACATCACGCTCTTCTTCACCGACGCCTGCAGCTGCTCCGTCGTTATCAGTTCGGCGGTCGTGCCATGAACGGGCTCGGATTCCATCCGCATCGTTTCTGCAGGGCGAGTTTCTGGTACACGAGTACTGGGTGTTTTGAGTATTTATATGCTCCCGCCAATTTGGTGCGTACCGTACAGTACTATGATTCGTTTCACTTGCCGCACTAATTGAAATCGTAAGTTGAGCACTGGCATTTCGGGTCTAACAAAACATTGGAATCAACTTGCTTATTTAGTACGTACATCGAAAGAGAGTAAAAAACTGAACAGTATCTGTAACAGTAAACGCGTTTCAGTGCTTGCACGGAGTAAATGGACAGGAAACATGACTAGCTATCATCCGCCAATTTGGTATTTGTTACGGCGCCGAGGTCGAACAAGGCTTGTTCCAAGCGGTTGGTGTCGAACTTGCCGGTGGGGTCCAATGCACTGAGCCCGTGCAGCACCTGGTCGACTTGGCCCTTCTTCACGAAGATGACGGAGGGCAGGACGCGGATGCGGAACTTGTCGACGAGGAAGGGGGCGGCCTCGGCGTCGAGCGAGGCGAACAGGGTCTCCATGTGGTGCTCGGCGATGCGGCTGACATGGTCCAGGAAGTCCTGCGCGAGGTGGGACTGGCTACGGCGGTGGAAGATGCAGACGAAGCGCTCCGACTCCTTGGCGCGCTCGAAGAACTCGCGCTCCGCCAGCACGCGCAGCTGCCCGTGGCCCTGCAGCTTCCACTTGTGCGCGTTCTCCGCCGCACGCTTCATCTCGGCCAGCCGCTTGCGGCGGATGGCCTCCAAGTCGTCGTCGCCCAGCGTGTCCAGCCGGTTGATCTCCTCGTCCAGCTGCGCCTCCACCTTCTTCACCGCTCCCACCACCGCATCGGCCACCAGTTTCTCCTTGATGCCCTGCATCGCGTTATGGCGCGGCGTGACTGGATTGTTGATGCCGCGGGACAGTCGCAATGCAAAGTCGTCAGTGATACGAAAAGGCGGGTGGCATGTGTATGAAAGTCACGATTCAAACGTAAATTTCGAATCGGCGCATTAATGAAACGTTTCTGTTTTGCAAGACTCTTGCAACACTCGGTGCGTCCTCCGTACACTCTCCTAAGCAGAAATCTCATAAAACGAGATCTACCAAGATGTGAGAATGAAATGGTCTGCTTCTCGTGTCCAATTGGTTATTTAAATGGTGCCCAGAGAGTATCGAGCGGCCAAGGCTCGAAATCCCGCCGACGTGTCCTATCCTCACCCGCGCACTACAGAATGACCACGTCGAGCATGGCGCCCAACGCGCACCCTGGTACGAACGGGAGGATGTTCGCGCCCAGGCCACCGTTGACCATTGGCATTGTTGGGTTCGGTAATTTCGGCCAGTTTCTCGGCAAGAAGTTCGCCATGCAGGGGCATCGGGTGGTAGGCACGAGTCGTGGGGACTACGGCGCAATTGCGCAGGCCATCGGCTGCGAATACGTGCGTGCCGATGCCGACGCGTTCATGGACGTCGACCCCGATGTCGTCATCCTGTGCACCTCGATTATGTCGTTGGAAACTGTGCTGAGCAAGTTCCCCGTGCCGCGATTAGCCGGCCGCCTCGTCGTGGACGTGCTGTCGGTGAAGAAATATCCTCGCGACCTTTTGCTCGATGCATTACCGCAGTCCTCCGATATCCTGTGCACGCACCCCATGTTTGGGCCGGAGAGCGGACGCGTGTCGTGGGAAGGCTTGCCTTTCGTGTACGACATCGTTCGCGTCACGCCCGAACGTCGCATGGTGCTGAACACATTCTTGAACATCTGGAAGAAGGCGCAATGCAAAATGATTGAAATGTCGTCGGAAATTCACGACCACCACGCCGCATCATCTCAATTTCTCACTCACACGACTGGTAAGATTTCAATTTTCTTCTTCTCCTTTCATCTAATTCCTGATTAACATTTTCTTGTTGTTGTTTCCAGGTCGGATGCTGGCCGAACTGAAAGTGTCATCCACGCCCATCAACACGAAAGGTTTCGAATCACTGCTCGGAGTTGTGAACACAACGTGCAACGATAGTTTCGAGCTATTCTACGGGCTGTACAAATACAATGCGAACGCCAGGAGCGAATTGGATAATTTGGAACGTGCGCTCAAACAAATCCGCATAAAACTCGAGGAAGCGGAGAAGAATGACACGAATGGCTACCAGTAATTGCTCAGATTTACAACACGCTCTGACCTCACCTGACCCGACCCACCCACGCCTCGCATTACTTGAACACAATTCACATAAAATTGACTACCTGTTTTTATTGGCCTCCCTAAGCTGCCGATGGTAGCGCGCGTGCTGTGGTCTCATGAACCGCGTTCACGATGTCCGCAACTGACGGATAGGTTTTATCCTCCAAATTCTTCGCGTACGGTGTAGGCACGTCGGCACCTGTCACTCGTTGCGGCGGCGCGTCTAGATAATTGAACGCCGAGGACTCCACAATCGAAGCGCAGATTTCCGCACCGATACCAAACAATGGCCATCCGTTCTCGACCGTAATCAGACGGCCCGTCTTCTTAATCGACTCGATAATCGTTTCCGTATCTAGCGGTCGAATCGATCGCAAGTTGATGACTTCCGCGGAGATACCTTGCTCGGCAAGCGCCTGCGCCGCATCCATACATGCGCCAACCGGCTTCGAGTGCGCTACGAGCGTGACATCGGTGCCCTCGCGCATGACCTTGGCTTTGCCGAAGGGGAGGGTGAAGTCCGGATCCAACGCCTCCTCGGAAACCTCGAACTTGACGTTGTACATCAGCTCGTTCTCCAGACACACCACCGGGTTGTCGTCGCGAATGCCCGCTTTCAACAGGCCACGGCAGTCCTCCGCGTCGTACGGCGACACCACTTTCATGCCGGGTATCGATCCGTACCACGCGGCGAAGCACTGCGAGTGCTGCGCGCCGGTGCCCGACGCGTTGCCGTTGGGACCGCGATACACGATGGGCGTGGTGATTTGGCCGCCCGACATGTACAGCGTCTTCGCGGCCGAGTTCACGATGTGGTCGATGGCCTGCATCGAGAAGTTCCACGTCATGAACTCGCACACCGGGCGCAGGCCGCGGTACGCCGCCGCCGTGGCGATGCCCGTGAACCCCGCCTCCGTAATCGGCGTGTCGATCACGCGCTTGTCCCCGTACTTCTTCAGTAGCCCCTCCGTCACCTTGTACGCCCCGTTGTACTCCGCCACCTCCTCGCCCATTACAAATACATTCGGATCTCGCCCCAGCTCCTCGTCCAGCGCGCTGTTCAGCGCCTCCCGCACCGTCATCACCTTGCCGCCCGGCGCCGTGGAAAATCGCGCCACGCACCGTGCCCCCGCAACGCGTGTTAGCGCCGTTGTCGCCATCCGCTGCAGCAGCATCCTGTCCGATTCGTCGCAGGCCCGCGACAAGCTCTTGGTTGGATGCGATGTGGAGGTTGCGAACGGAATCCAAGCTAGGATGCGGCTGCGCCAATTAGCTGATTTTTTCTCATAATACACGTGGCTGCCCAAGTGGAAAATCTACACCAGCTTCGATTTGAATGTGCCCCGCACCGTATGAAAAGCCATACACGAGGTAACGAAATCTTCGAAATACCGGTAGTGTGCTCGCTGATCGATACACTTATACTGTCCAACCTCCCGAATCGTTGGACCCTTTCAGCTGGTTCGATTTCTGCTGATAAGGGTATTGCACGTTGCAACGGGAGGTCGCCATACAATAGAGCGGAATATTGCAGTACTAACAAGTAGATTATCGCACATGTCAGTATCACAGATGTCTTCGGGATCGGATAGTAATAGCACGATAAGTATTTCGAAATCTGGTCCTTGCCTCCCGACTTTGTGTCGCAATGCAGATTTTTCCGTGTTCTCGATCTGCGTCATTTGTGAATAGTGATTCGCGTCGGCAATGTTAGGCGTAATCCGTTTTGCTATGAAGCCACGGACGTAGATGATATTCGAATCTAGAGATATCGGAATATCCATAACGATACGAATTGCTATCTGTACGTCTGCTTTTTACCATCTTCAAGTATCGGCACCGTCTCAAACATTCGTAGCGCTCCGTATTTGTTCTCTCCGTTATTGTCGCTTGACACAAGCAATGACACCAGCGGTACTTGCAGTTTAAATTTCTTTGGTAGATAAACGATAAAGAGTATAGGATGAACGAAGAACTGCCGGTCCTGAAAACCCAAACTTCCGTAGATCAGGATGCCAAACTGTGATTTATCTTTACGTTTGTAAAGTATTACGTGGGAATGATCCAATGTCCATGATACCAAAGGTTTTCATAAACACAGAGTTAGTAAGAGCAGGTCTCAAACTAACAATCCAGTGAAGAATCAAACGCTTTGACTATTCTGCAATAATCTCGGATTGTACTTCTACTAACAGGTTTGTTGAATTTGGAATTCTTCATTCTCAAAAATGCGTTCGTATCCCTCCAAATTAGAAGAGAACACTAAGATATACAGATATGAGTATCGTACGCTCAAAACTTGCGTCACTCTTCTAAGGTAACATGTAAATTATGTTACCCGTGGAAATGTTGCGAATCACCATTTGTCTTCATTGATTCAACGTATTTTCCGTATGTTTACAACTATCTGATAAAAACTACAACATTAGCTATAAAACCTTTTAGAATACGCTCTGGTAAATGTTGAGCGAGTTTTGTTCTTTTCTTGCTTGATTTTCTTCGTGTTCATTTACACGCAATATGCAAAAGAAGCTTCTCAATTCTATGATGCTTTTTGCAAGCTTAGAAGATGACACGGCCTTCGTGCTTTTTACTTCCTGGTAGTCGATACGGCCTTATCGCAGCATTCAGGGAAACTTTCTTCCGAACATAGTTACTTAGTTTTGCTTTGAGCGAATATATTTTTGAGTGGTTTATGCTTCATCTCCATTTGCTGCCTTTCCATGCGAGAGATAGGACTACAATCTTATGAAAATTCTAAATTTGGTGCTAACAATTAGGAAAACATTCATTAACACTGTGCTACTATGGTGGTCTAGAATTAATACTTGTTGTAAAATTTGCATTTTCCTCGATTCATTGGGGGACATTGAGTTCAACTTTGATGTATGTGGCAAATAAAATTAAATAGCGCTTTTGGTAGGTTTTAGGTTATGGACTCAGTTGTACGTTCCCCCTGACATTTTTGGTGTTACTTAAAACTATTTTTGATCATCGAGTTCATCTAAAATAGTGTCGTGGCACGTTTCTAGCTTCAAATAAACCGTTTTTCACCCATAGAAAATAAATTTACTTCTAAATTGACTATTCAAGGTGTTTGAACAGAATATTTCTCCGTATTGACGTATTTATGTCTTGTTCTCTCGGTTTCTTGTGTCTGGATGTCTGCTAGATGGTTCGACTTAGTAGAAATTCGATGCATGGGCCGTGAAAATGCATGGCAATCAATAAAAATTAAAAGACTGTGGTCCATTGAACAGCAGCAAGATTTTTTGCTCCTCCTCGTTTCGTTCGATATTGTTCTGTTCCATGCAATATGAAACAATAGAATTCACTATAGTTTTGAGACTGTTTGGTGGCTGAACACCAAGCATCTACTCTGTATATAAATTTCATCGTCTGGGAGGAGAATAATAATATTCCGCACTGCATCTCTGTCGCTTCAACTACTTGCTACATCATGTGCTCATTAAAACTTCAGCATTTAAATTAGTGAGCTGCGCCGCGCTAGTTGAATTTGGTGGAGTATGACCAGTGCACAGAGTAGGTCGTTTGTCTATTTGATGTGAACTGTTTACTCACAGCATTCATCAATCAGTTGACGGAGAGAGAAGAAGTTATTTCTTGGCTGATACAGTGTGAAAAACGCAACATTATCACAAAGTTATCATCGTATTTTTGAAATCTGTTATCCATTCGCGGTTCTCTAGATAAAGTGGCTCTAAAGCAGGACTGAATTGTAAATATGATCATTCACTTGACTTTCGCTGTCTCTGAACATTCTATTTCTGGTCTTTTCGAAGAATTTTTCATTTTATGATTTTATTTAGAACTTTAATTCACAGTTTCAGAGTTGTGTACATGCTTGAAAGGTATGCATTTCTCATGGAAATGAAATTAAAAAATCTAGCACCAAACTAATGATGTTACCTGCTCGAACAACACTTTATCCTTGAGAGGAACGATTTCAAATTAACCAGGTGATACTCAAAATTCTTTAACTTGCAAAGCGTTCACGAGTTCTTCTATTTTTAGGTAGAGGATTGATCAGTCGTGCATATTTAGATCGTCTCCTTCATTTTTTCTGTTTTCAAAATACATATGAAATTATCGCCCTCTGATTCCGGCTCAGGCAGTATATACAGTATAATAAATCCTCACTATGCGAGCCATATCGAAATAAATAAATTGATTTTCAATGTACCCTTAAACAATGTTTGATTTAAGCTAACTGAGGATGGTTCATACGGAAAAAGTATACAACACTGTACGGTACGAACTTAGTACGAAAAATGTACCTTGTAGTTGTAGATTTTCATCATCATATTTTCTACTACTAAAAAGTTTGTAGAACTCGATTTCTGACGTTTGCCTCATATAATGTACAGAGGATAGACAAAATTTTAGAATGCCTTCATCTGGAGTATCGTTCGAAATGACTAAGTTGGAGAAAAATTCAACTAATATCTAGGCTTTCTTTTTGTAAAGCTCTGATGAAATACTCACAATAACGGGCTTCTGAGACTGCAAAAATTCCTCATGCCGTCTCAGAGTGACCAGGCCAAAAGAAATGCATACTAATCCTGTTTGTCGGTATATTTGTAGGTCCATTGCTTCACAAAATTTTTGTTGCCTCAAGTTTCACACAATTGCGAATGAAAAACTTTGTGACACTCGTTACTCATTCAGCACTATTACCAAGAGGCTTTTACAACAGCATCTTGCCTCGGTGAAAATAAATTCTACATAAAGGCTAGATACTAGATTAGATTCTCTACTAATATAGTACTCAAGAAACAGTTGAGAATTTTTTGGCTTCCTTGAGCCTCGTTTTCGTGAGCTCCTTTTCCAGAGTTCTAAAAATGAAAATCCTAAACATTCTTTGAATTTTTCGGGTTTAGTCATTACGATTGATACTCCAGATAAGGGTATTCTCTATTTTAGTGTCGGAAATACCTGGTACCTATCAATTAAAGCTGCCGAAGGAACTTACAACGAATGAAGGATATGTTTATTTTAGGGATGTAGACCTGAAGCTCATATCATGATTTCATCGAATGACATTCGCATGGGTAACAGCTTCAAAATCTGACTTGAAAGCGTACAATTTAATGAGAGGTCTTAATATTTTAATAGGCATTCAGCGCATCCATTCCCATAAGCCTAAATGTTCGGGCTTGAGGTGCGTATTACCTGCTTACCTGCAGAAGGCATTAATTCATGTTTTGTTTCTAGATCTGTTGGTACAAATTTGAAAATTAATTTCGATTTTATTTGCGACGACAGCGGATGTTTAGTTACTAAAAACCGAGAATACTTAATGCCGAATACCCTACGTAGACATGGATACATTATTATACTACCGTACTTTAACCATTTAACAGTACAAATCGCGCACATGCGCTTAACACTAGCATGATTGGTCTCGTTAAACTTCGTTTTTCGCATACTGCTAGTAGTGTAGATATGTTGATTTAGGAATACTAGCTAACTCTATCAGGTGGACATGCACGGTGCTATGAACTGGAGGTGAGACATATCCTGTAGCATTGAAGAACCTATCATCACTACGAAGTAGTTTGTCATAAGCAATCTAAAGCACACCAATACTACTGGACAATACTGAATATGAACATACGACAACATACTGTATAAATAGGCGACATGATGATACTCCCTTATCTTACTGGGGACCTTGGTCAATCATTATAAATTGCCTGTAAGCCAGATACGAAAAGGATATTAACTTGATTTTCATGATCGTAAAGGCTACTGAAATGACTAATGATTGAAATTTTCGGAATCCAAACAAATATTTTAATGTTTTACAATGCACCTAGCACTGTGACATAGCTATGTTTCTGTTCTTTAGAATATCCATTGAAGGCTAAAAATTCAAGAATCTGAATTTGATAAACCACAAGATAGATTTTTCTGCCTCATTTTTAGTTACCTACTGTATAGCTCTAATAGGAATAACTCGGCGATTTCATGCATATAACCATCCGGAATGATTCTATTAGTGCAATGATAAGGTTCAAGATCTAGTCGAAATAGTCAAAAGTTTACCTTGGTTTTGGCTAATTCAGTCAACATAAAATTATTGAATTGAATCATAAAACGGCACTTTCTGAACGTTATGGGCCAAAACTAATTTCGAAAGGAATATCGCAAAACGTTTTTCATGCATAATTTTGTATTCAAATGAGATGTTTCAACTCCAAGTCTTCGCTTAATGTGGCATCTTTGCTTTGTATTTATCCTAATCAGTGCGACTCTAGGCACTACTGTAAGTTCGAACGATGCAAAATGCATACGAGAATCACTGGATAAAGAAGATTATCCGAATTTTGTGTGCTACTTGAGTGTATTAGTACAACAAAATGCCGGTAAACCTTGTGATGTGACAGTAACTGAGACAATAGTGGTACCTCACACTTCTGGAAAGAATTTTAGGCGAAGTATCTATCTCGAAGACAGCAAGATGAAAATTTCCGGTGTTGATACAGTAGTGCATGGAGTTCCAAGTAATCACACTACTACCCTTCAAGGATCTCAATACATTATCAGCGTTGAGACAGTTTTAAACAAAAGCCCGAGAACTATAAAAATAAGTTATATGATTGATAATGGAATCAAAAATGTACCTGATGACTCACGATGCTCAAATGTTAGAGTAAATAGCAGTGCCTTCACATGGGGATTCAATGAATGGGATCAAACCATAGATGAGCTAAAATTTCGATTTCGAAGTGCAGGAAGTCATATTACTGCTGATCACCTAGAAACAGATTTCTCGATTATAAACAGCACAACTATCGATACTACTTCCTCTAACGTTTACGGATCGTTCTTTGTATCCAGTTATATAAGTGATTCATATCATTGCCCGATAAACCATATGTGTCCGGAGAATCAATCAAAAGGCTATAGAATCATTGAAGTCAAAGCAGAAAATGAATCGGAAGAATCTAGCTCGAGGAATAATATAGTTATTTTCATCATTATTGCATTGGCGGCTCTAGCAATATTTCTGTGCTGCTACTGCATCATAACTAGAAGAAGAGGTTCTAGACGGAAGAAAAATGCTGGCAGCTGGTTAGGGGACGTTGATGGAGGATGGGAAGGAGATGACGGCGGCGGCAGTGAGTGTGGTGGCGGAGGTGACTGACAAAGAGTGCCATGATTTCCCACAAGTTGACTCAACTAATAGATCAAATATTGTCATCCTAGATAAATATGACACAGAGCTTAAGTGGCTCCTCGACACCAAATTTCTCTCATTTTCTATAATCTACGTATAATTTGGCAACTGTGTTGACTATTTGTCCCGTGCGATTAGACTTCAGCGCTTAACAATAGCCCATCATTAATTCAATTTAGGTCTCAGTCATCTCGGTATTGTTGATTCAAACTAAAACTGTTTAAATTATCCTTTCTTGAACTTATGCCTTAAGTAGTAGATTCATTTAGCGCAAGCGTCGCACAGATTTTGTTCTACAATGGTTCCATTACCTGACTGCTATAAATCTAGATAGCTTCTATGACCCATGAAGTCACCAGTTTTTAAGATATCTTACTTTTAAGTTTTTGCTCGATCACGTAATATTTGTCAGTTTCCCGGAATATTTGTTTACTTTAAGAAAAAAATTGCTGAATCAATTGAACTTCAGGTGTAAATGCAAATTTCATTTCTGACTCTTCGCACTAGATTTGATAAAAGGTGTGATGTAAATTTTCAACTATCACGGAACATTTGAAGTCAATAAAAATTTATTCTTTTCGGTGATAGCCACCCGTCAGTAAGCCATATGCACTTTTTTGAGATATTTGAATCGTTTGTTACAAGTAGATAGAGAACAGAAGGAATTAAGAATGATTTCCGTCATAAGAAATCATGTGAAAATTGATT
>JAAUYH010052029.1_pt1 | contig 18359 bp, 9 predicted proteins | sample 7278061 | NCBI WGS metagenome assembly JAAUYH01 (sample SAMN14350203, study PRJNA611818) | marine sediment metagenome | isolation source: surface marine sediment (0.6m) | place: French Polynesia: Moorea | collected 2018-08 | reverse complement strand
TATCCGTACTGATTGACGACACCGTGATCCGCAAACGAACCATTACCGGCGGCATCGAAGTACTGGTACACGCGACCGAATTCGTCGTACGTCGTTTTCTCAAAGTACGCGCCGCCGTCGAAGTTGGTGACGACTTCGTCGACACGGCCGAGCGAATCGTACAGCGTCGCCTGCGTATAGCCGGAGTAGGTATCCGTGACGTTGTCGATTTTGCCCAGGCCGTTGGGACTCGAGTCGTAGTTCCACGTCGCAGACGCTTCAATTGTCGTGCCGTTTATCCTGTCGACGCGGGTTTTCATGCGTCCTGCGCCGTCATAGGTCATCTGGCTCGTATGCCCATTTGGGTTCGTCTGCTTCTTCAGCTCACCGAAATGGTTGTACCGGTAGGTCCAGGTTCCAGCGCCGCTACGCGAGTCGGGCGTTTCCATCAAAGTTTTCTGGCCCAGATCGTTGTGCACCGTTGTCGTCACGTTGCCGGCGGCATCGGTCGAGGTCCGTGGGTTGCCGAGGTTGTCGTAGGTGAAACGTGACGTGCCTCCGATGTTGTCGGATGCCTCGATCAGGTCGCCGAGCGCATTCTTCTTTTCACTGCGCGTCTGGCTTTGGTACGAGATGGTAGTCTGGGTATCGAAGCCGCTGTAAGTGATCTCGCTCCAGGTATTGTCGGGCAGGGTCGTTTTACCGGGGCGATCCAGCAGGTCGTATTCCTGGGTCGTCCAGTAGCTCGCACCGCTTGATAGATCGAATGGCTCGGATTTGTGAAGCACGCGCCCCTTCTGGTCGAATATTGTGTCCTGGGCGTCCCATTCCCCATCGAACCCCAGAGTCAGCTTGCGAGTTTCCCTGGCAAGCACGTCGAAACAGATCTCGCTCGTTCCTCCGCCTGCCGTGTAGGTAGTAGCTTTGTATGCACTGCCGGAAGGGCAGTTCTCGGCGTTCGGCGTCAGGTAAGTCGTCTGGAACGAGCCGTCCTCGGCCGATCGGTAGTATTCGCGGCCAAGCGCGCCATAGTAAACGTTGGTGGTCAACCGCGAATACGTGTTGTTCGCGTCGAGGACGGTGTCAACCCGCGTTGGCTGGCCGTAGGCGTTTCGCGTAACAACGTGCGTCGTGAGACGGCCGAGACAGTCGTAGTTGTAGTCGACGTACCGCCCAGAGCTTTCGTAAATCGCGGTGGCGGCAGGTGCCGAGCAGCGCGTCGTAGTGCCGTCTCCGACGGTCACTTTCTTACGATTGCCGTAAGCGTCATAGTAGAACGTGTTCGTGAGTTCGAAATCCGGGTGGCCGGGTTCCGTAATCTCCTTGTACAGCATTCCCCGGTAAGGTCCCGAAGTGTAGTACGCGAACCCCGCGTTTCGCGTGGCCGTCCCGGCAAAGCTCGGCCGGTCGGTTACTACTGTCGTGCTCTTCAGGCGGCCGTCCCACAGGTTGAAGCTGACCGAGTCGAAGACGTTCGTTGTCGTGACCAGGAGTTCATCCTGTCCAGTCAGCTCATTTGTGGTTGTGACCGTGATGATCTCGGCATTTGCCTCGGAGTCGAATTGTGTAGCGGTCAACACCGTGCTGAGGAGTGCGCCCTGACCGGCACCGTTGTTGACGATGTCGTAGGTATTCTCCCTGTTGACGGTCTGCTGAACGTGGACGGCCCCGAGCGTTGCCGTACCGTTTATCTCGGCATTGGAACGTTTGGCCGCGTCCCATTGGAGGACTTCCCAGGTCGTCGAGCCGCCACCGATAATGTGGCCTGCTGCGGAAGAAACAACAGTGCCAACCGGCAGCCCTGTAAAGGGCCAATCCTGGCGGTACTGCGTAGTTGTTGAAACTCCGGCGATCGTATCGACGGTTCGAAGCTGCTCGAAGCCGAGGAAGCCGCGGCCGGCCGCCTGCACCTTGGCTTCATAATAGTGGTACTCGATCGAGCTGGTTGCCGCCGCGCTCAGTGCTCCCGGCGTCAGGAGTGAACCGGCGGGAGCGCTGCCCGTGACGTCGGTGACGACATACATGGGCCCTGACACTTCGATGACAGGAGACGTCTTCTTGAGGCTTGCCATGGAATCCGGCAGGTCCCAGTCGCCGTTGATCTGCTCGTAGAAGCCGCCGGCGTTCACCTCCCAGACGGAGCGATTGACGCAGATGTCCTCGATGCCCGGCTCCCCGACGATAATGCAATGCACCGGGCCGCCGCCCGGCGCACTCTGGGTAACGTCCACCTCGAGCCGCTCGTAGTGATTGCTGTACGAGAGTGGTTCGTAATTAATCGTCGTTTTGGCGCCCAGCCCGTTCTCAATTTCACGGATGCGGTTCGCAGCCCGGTTTGCGACGGTGTAGCCGGTTTTGCGCGTGTAGATCTTGACTTTGCCGGCGCCGTTGCCGGTATCGATCTTCAACATGTCGGGGACGCCGTCACCGTTCATGTCGGGGAAGAAGACTGATTCGTTGTTCGACGTATTGACGTTGGTCGTAGCGGTGACCCTTGCGTCGAGCCGATTCGTCGACGGGTTCCAGTAGCGCACGTATACGGTGCCGCTGTTTTGTGTCGACTTCCACATCAGATCCGGGAAGTTGTCGCCGTTCCAGTCGACGAACTGCGGCCGGCGGGCGCCCGATTTGCTCATCGTCGGTTCGTAGTGCTCCGTCACGTCGAATGATCCGTTGCCGCGATTGACGGCCAGGTGCCACCAATTGACGTTGTTATTGGGGTCCTGGTAGACGGGATAGAAAAAGTCACTCAGGCCGTCGGCGTTGACATCCGCAGAAACGATGCCGCTGGGAACGACGTGTTCGTTGTCCCACAGGGCGCCGGTGTTATTCAGATTCGCGTAGGTCGAGTACCCGGGTGTCTGCGACATCGGATTCGTGATGTTCAATAGATTGGCGTACTTGGGTCCGAAGCACAGCGGCGGGTTGAACTCGTACTCGCAGAACGGTGCATCCCGGCCGATCACGAGGCCGATGCGGCCGTCACCATTCAAATCGGCGGCCACCGCGTGCAGCTTACCGGTCGTCGCGGAACCCGGGGTGCCAATATTGACTGGCGGGCCGAAGTAGTAGTAGATCGACGAACTGGCCTGCTGATTGGGACGTTTTTCGAGTCGGCTCAGTTTGAGTTGCTTGGTGGTGCCGCCGGTTGCCCAGACCGCGTCGGTCGTTCCGTTCGAATCGATATCGACAAACGTGACGTCCTTGCTGTCGATCGGCGTACTGTAAATCGCGGTCTTGAGACGCCACGAACGATCGTTCTGCGGCGCGGAAATGATGACCTTCCAGCGATTTGCGTTGTCGTCCCAATAGGCGATGTCATCGCGTCCGTCGAGGTTGTAATCGATAGGCGTTAGTTTTTCGGCGCTGCCGTAGGGCGCGTATTCCATGTTGCCGTTCGAGAACGGCCGTTGCGACAGCGACGTGCCATTCGATGTGGCGTAATTGAAGACGGCATTTGCCGGCTGTCCCTCCAGCCAGACGAGGTCCATCATGCCGTCGCCGTTGATATCGGCAAGCGTCAGGTCGCTGAGGTTGTTGCTTTCTGCCAGGTTTCGCGAGGACAACTGCGACAGGTATGTGTAATTGGCCGGGATGTTCCACCGGAACTCCGTCCTGGGCAGGCATGTGTTACCGACGCATTCGTCGATGCTCGTGAGGCGACTTATCTTGTCGTTGCTGGTGGTCTGTTCGTCATAGTAGAGCGTGTACTCACGAATCAGGGCGGACGATCCTACGACGTTGTAGGAGCGGATCGTCTTCAGCAACTTCTGAGTCCTGAGCGCGACGCCGGCAACGTAACCAAGCCGATCGTCATCGCGATCGATATACTGGAACTCGAGACGCGCGCCGTGGCCGGAAACAGGACCTCGGCCCGTACCGAATGCCCAATAGATGGTCTTCACCCGCTGTCCGGCGCCGTCGTTGTAATAGTCGAACCAGATCGGGTTGCCGATATTGTCGCGGAAATGGCGCAACGCCCAGATGAAGGTCTTGCCGCCACCACCGCCGGTCTTCGCACTGACATTCGACGGATCATTGGGCGACTTGCCGTAGTAACTTGTCGACCCGTCTTTCCGTCGAACCTCGAAATAATCCGGCTCGCCATTGCTATTGCCTCGAATCGTTACGATCGAACCCGTATCGACTTCGGTTCGATACGTCGTGTTCGCTGCGCCGTAACTCTGTGCCGGGTTTTCCAGCAAGAGGCGCTGCCCATCCAGGCAGTAGCGATCGGACGATGACCAGGTAATTGGCAACGGATTGCGATCCTGATCGTAGGTCTGCTTGCAGCGCGTGATTGCCGACATTCCGCCAATGGACCAACCCATGCCAGCAATGCCGTTACCGCTGCTGCTCGAGTAGTTGAGGCTGATCTCGGGTTCGACCCCGGCGGTGCCTGCAGCCGTCATGATCGGAATGCTATAAGTAGCCGCCCCGGATTCGTCGACTCGGAACGTCCCGGCAATCGTGCCTGTCTCGTCGGACTCCCTGGAGACTCCCGGATCGCCATTCGAGCCCGGCACGGGCGGTGGGGGAGGCGGCGGTCCGGCAATGGTGACCGTTACGGTCGTTGTCGATGAATAGCTACTGCATGTCGATGCGCTGCAGGCTTTGACGCGGTAGTCATAGCTTCCGGATGCAAGGCCGGATTCGCCATACGATGGCGTAATGACGTCAGTCGCAAAACTCCAGCCGCCACCGTCGGTCTGTCGCTCAATGGTGTAATGAGTGGCACCCGAAACAGCGTTCCAGGTAATAGAAAATGCGCCGTCATCATCCGTGGCGGGACCGCTCAATCCCGTCGGCGTTGCCGGCCCCGGCGGTTGGACCGTAACGGATACAGTCGGGTAGCTCGAGTCATAGCATCGCGGGAAATATTCACCGCGCATGTAGATTTCGACGCAGTACCTGAGTTTGTAGGTATAGGTTCCCACGGGTTTGCCGGCGAACGATTTCGCCGTGCCCCAGACGTAGTAGTTTCCCGACCAGGTGGTGCCGCCGTTGGTGCTCTCGCGGAGCCTGTAGTCGTCCGCCCCGGGGATAGCGGACCACGAAACCGTGAAACTACCGGTACTTGGTGATGGAGAGACGGATAGCGCTGCGGATGCGGGTTGCGTAAACCCGGCGAGAAGTGCGACGCCCAATATGCCGAGATTGAGACGCGATACCAGGTTTCGAACGCAATGGCATTTACCGAACATCCGCTTTCCCCTCCGGGCTCGTTGTTTTTTTGATTCGATGATCGAAGGCCGATTATTAAACGCCTGTCACAACTTGTTCAACTTTGCCCATATTTAGCGGGCTCTTCCGAATGCCACTGCGCTGGCCCCTTGCTTGCGCAATGGCTCCACCACGCGTCTCAAGCGAATTCTCGATGACGCGGCTAAGACACTGAAGATTCTCACGCTGGCTTTGGCGCAAATCCGGGAATTTTACTGAGCGGCGATTCGCCGCTAAGTTGATCGGCTGTGCTGACGCTGTGTTGCAGTCCGGACGTTGAAGGCTGGCCGACTGCTCGAACCGGAACCTGAGTGTGTCGCGGGCAATCTTTGACCGACGCTACCGCGCAGATCCTCGATGATCACTGCGACCGCGGGTGTTACGAACAGCACCATGAAGCCCGAAATCACGATGCCGAACCCGAGGCTGACCGCCATCGGAATCAGGAACTGAGCCTGCGGGCTCTTCTCCAGTAGCAGCGGTGCAAGCCCGAGCGCCGTCGTCAGCGTCGTCAGCAGTATCGGACGAAAACGACGGGCGGCCGCGTCGGCGGCCGCTTCCACTGGCGTCCCACCCTCGTCGCGGTACTGGTTGTAGAGGTCGACGAGCACCACGGACGCGTTCACGGCGACGCCGGCGAGCGCCACGATGCCGAAGATCGAAACGAATGACAGCGGGAAGCCGAGCACGAAATGCCCGAGAATCGCGCCGGCAATGCCCAGCGGTATCGCAACGAGGATGGCCAACGGCTGGACGTAGGACCGCAGCTGCGTTGCGATCATCGCGAAGATGATCAACAGCACGACGATGAACGCGCTGCCCAGCGTTGCCAGGTCCTCGTTCTGTTCGCGCGTAGCGCCGGCCTGAACCCATCTGAGCTCCGGGAACTGTGCCTCGATCGCGGGTAGCAGGTCGCCGACGATGATCGCGTTGGCTTCTGTCGGCGTGGCGGCGGCTTCGTCTACGTTCGCCGTTACCGAAACGACGCGACGTCCGTCGATACGATTGATTGATGAGTAAGCCCGGCTTTCCTCCACCGATGCAACCGTGAACAGCGGTGCGCTGTCGCCATTGGGGAGCTCGATCCTGAAGTTATCCAGCGCATCGAGACTGGAGCGCGCCGACTCCGGATATCGGACGTAGACGCGAACTTCCTCGCGGCCGCGCTGTATGCGTTGCACCTCCTCGCCGAAGAATCCCTGCCTGACTTGTACCGCGATGTCCGCTTCACGCAGGCCGGCCGCGCGACCGGCCGGGGTCAATTCGAATACGAGCTGTCGCTTGCCGAGATCGAAGCTGTCTTCGATCTGGTTGACGCCCGTCATGCTTGCCAGTCCGCGCTTGAGTTCGTCCGCGGCAGCAATCAGGCGCTCTTCGTCCTGGTGCGCCAGCTCGAACTCGATATCGGAACCGAATCGAGCGAAGCTCGATGTGAAATTGACGCGCTCCGCACCTTCGATCGTGCCGACAGCCTGCCGCCAGCGGCGTTCGATCTCCGCTGCCGTTGTCGTTCTCTCGCCGAAAGGCGTCAGTTCGATTCTCACCTGCCCGATGTTCTCCATACTGGAGAAACCCGATACCGAGCCTGGGCCGTTGTCTGTCGATGCGCGCCCACCGCTCGTAGCAGTGATCGATACGAACAGCGATTCGCCACTCTGGCTGCGTACCGATTCCGCAACCTCGTAGGCGGCTTCGGTCATACGCTCGATCGCCGCATGCGTGCGCTCGAACGGCGTGCCCTCAGGCATCGTTACAGATGCCGAGATGTTGTTGCCTTCGATGACCGGGAAGAAGATGAAACGCACCTGGCCGTTGCCGAGCAGGCTCATGCATAGAATGAAGAAGGCAGCGGCCATGCCGACCGTCGCATAGCGCCACCTGGCAGCGAACGCCGCGCCGGGGCGCACGAGTCGATCGCGAATCGTCACGATACCATTGGCGATACGCTGCTGTATCCGCTTGAGCAAGCCGCGCGACCAGGGCCGCCCGTGGCTCATATGCGCAGGAAGAATGCAAAACGCCTCTAACAACGAGACGATCAATACGCTGATCACGACGATCGGAATCGCTCTCGCAATGTCACCAAAGGTTCCGCCCGTGACAAGGAGCGGCGCGAATGCCGCGACCGACGTCAGGACGCCGACGACGACAGGGGCGAGCATCCGATGACTGCCGCGGACAGCGGCCTCCTGGCTGGTCGCCCCGTTCTCGCGTTCCGCGTCGATGTTTTCTCCAATGACGATCGCGTCGTCCACAACGAGGCCGAGTACGATAATCAGGCCGAACAGCGAGACCATCGTGATGGTGACGCCCAGCGCACCGAATAGCAGGAATCCGCCCATGAACGCGGTCGCAATTCCCATGCTCACCCAGAATGCGAGACGCAGATCGACCATGAGCACGAGGAACATGAACACGAGCGCGAAACCGAATGCACCGTTCCTGAGCAGCAGGTTCACACGTTCGCGCAGCAGTTTGGTCTCATCGCGGAGCTCGACGAGCTCGATCCCGGCGGGCGGCGTGTAGTCACTCAGGAAGGCATCGACGGCGGCTTTTACCTGCAGCACGTCCTCGGCTTCGGCGCGATCGACCTTGACGAACACGGCCGGGCGTCCGTTGTATTCGTTAATGAGCTGCTGCCGTACGAATCCGTCGCGAATGTCTGCGACGTCGTCAAGGGTGACTATCGAGCCGTCGGGCAATGTACGCACGACGACCGATTCGAACTCCTGACCGGTCTGGCGCTTCTGATTCGTGCGCAGCAGGATCTCGCCAGAGTCCGACGTAATCGAGCCGCCCGCGAGGTCGAGCGACGAACGCCGTACCGCTTCGGCCACTTCGGCAAACGTAAGATCGAAACGGCGAAGCATCGTCTCGCTGATTTCGATCGAAATCTCCAGGTCGCGATCGCCCTCGAGCGAAACCAGCGAAACTCCCGGCTGCGACAACAGATCCCGCTCGATACTCTCCGCCGTCTTGCGTAACGCCATCGCTCCTACGTCACCGACAACCGCCAGTGATACGACGCCGCCCGTCGGTTTTGGCGCAACCACGATTGGTTTCTCGGCGTTTGCGGGAGGGAAGTCGCTAAGCCGATCGACGGCTGCCTCGACGTCGTCCTTGACGAGCTGCAAATCTGCGAAGTCGCGCGTTTCGATGGTTATCCGGCCGACGTTTTCGGACGCCCTCGAACTGACGCGCTTGACGCCGTCGATACCTAGTACGGCCTCTTCAACGCGTCGTGTAATGCCTTCTTCGACCTCCGCTGGCGTGGCGCCGGGGAAGGGCACCGTAACGGTGACAGTACCGGGTGAGATCGTCGGAAAGACCTGGCTACGGAGGTTCGACGCCGACAGCGCGCCGCCGATAAGCAGCACGACCATCAACAGGTTGGCAGCGACGGGGTTGCGTATGAACCAGGTGATGAGGCCGTTGTCGTTACTTGCTGGCACCGGACATGCCTCCCGCTGACGCCCATTTGTCGGCGAGATCGGTCTGCACGTGGAGACCTGCTCTTGCATCCGCCGGCGGAATCGCCACGATGCCGTCCGCGTAGTCGAACCTGCTCGTTATAACGGAGTCCGCGTCGCTGGCGAGAACCTCGACCCGCCGTTCCGTCAACACGCCGTCCTCGACGACCCAGAGCTGGTCTCGTGACGTCAGTGCCGCGGAGGGAACGCGAAATGCACTGTCCATCGATTCACCCGCGATGTTGACGGTAACGAACTCGCCAAGCGTAAGCGTCGAAATTTCGTCTGCCCTGACATACAAGGTGCCGAGGCGCGTACGCTCGTCGAGCGACGCTGCCTTTCGCACGACCTTCGCACGAAGCGAGGACTCGTTCGATGACGGAGACTCGATCATTGCAAGCCGACCTTCGGGCTGACCGATACGCTGCAGCTCGGCAGCTGAAACCGGCGCAGCGATTTCGAGGCTCTCCACAGAGAAAACGCTGCCGACCGACACGTTGCTGGCCACGACCTGTCCGACGTCGAGTCTTGTATCGAGCACTCGCGCATCGAAAGGCGCCCGGACGATCGTGCGCTTCAGCGAGAGCTCGGCGGCAGCACGCGCAGCCTCTCCGCTCTTCACGCGGGCTTTGGCAGCTGCAATCTGCGGCAGGCGAGCTGTCAGGGCCGGAATGGGACGATCCGGAAAGCGGTTCTCCCAGATTTTGCGCTCGGCTGCGCCTTCGGCTTCCAGCCTCAGCAAGTCACTGCGAGCCACCTCGATCTCGGCCAGCGTTCTCTCGACGGCCAGTTCGTAGTCCGATGGATCGATGACGAAGAGAACATCGCCCTGCGAGACGAAGGCGCCGTCGCGAAACGCGGGCGAGACCTCGATTACACGTCCGGCGACCTGCGGGATGACGTTGGTTACTGTTCGGGCCTGAACTACGCCGTTCAGGGAAATCGTCGGGCTGAAAGGGATCTCTTCGGGCGCAACCACCGAGACGGCCTGGCGGTCGGGCGCCGAGCTGGGGGCAACGAAGCGCTTTTCGGGCTTCAGCGACGCAGAAATTGCGAGCGCAGCGCCGACGACACCGACGACGAAGAAGAGCTGCAAGGCTCCGGCATAGCGTTCGAACAAATTAGACACAGTCTTTCCCACCCGAAATTGCGTATACAAATCATGGTCGAAAGCCACGTAAATGTCTGTTTCGACTTGTAACAGCCGGGAGTGGCTAAGGTATCGGCGCCGGCTGCCGCTAACCGTTACTGAAGCTCCTTTTTCAGGCGTCGGACGGGCTATGCAAGAGAAAATCGGTCGATATGAATTGATCCGGCGAGTCGGCAGCGGTTCGCAGGGGTCGGTGTACCAGGCCAGGGATCCGAAACTGGATCGGCTTGTCGCAATCAAGGTACTGACGGCGGAAGATGCGGAACTCTGCCAGCGCGATGCTGATGGCACGCCGCTCGAGGCACGCATCGCGAGCAAGCTGAAGCACCCGAACATCATTCCGATCTACGATGCGGGCGAATGCGAGGCGGGCCCTTACCTGGTTTTCGAGTTCGTCGAGGGCAAGCCGCTCTCGCAGATTCTGAAAGCGAACGGCCCGTACACGATCGAACAGGTCGCTCCGCTCATCAAATCGATACTCAAGGCACTGACGACCGCACATGCCGCTGAAATCCTGCACCTCGATCTCAGCCCGCGAAACATACTGCTTGATTCCGACGGCCATCCACGCGTCATGGATTTCGGGCTGGCCCAATACGTGAGCATCGCTCGCGAACCGAGCGAGTTCGCAACCGGCACGCTGCGCTACATGGCACCCGAACACTTTCTCGGCCGGCCCCGGGGACCCTTCACCGACGTTTTTGCGCTGGGCAGTACGTTCTTCGAACTCGTCGCTGGCAAGCCGGCCATGCGCGGTGGAAAGCTCGAGGAGATCAAGTACTCGATCATAGCGGATGCGGTCGACTACTCGCCGCTGATGGGTGATCCGCACGGCGAGGTCTTTGCAAGATTTGTCGCCGGCGCGCTCGAGAAAGAGAGGGACGGTCGCTACCCGGACGCTGGCGCCATGAACGAGGCGTTCGAACTGTTCCTGGAGGAAACCGGGCTCGGTGACAAGGCGAACATGGAAGGTTCGAGCCACAGTACCGTGGAGTTCCTATTGCGGCGCATGCAGCGTACGGGTGACTTCCCGGCAATTTCGCGCACGCTGTCCGACATCAATCGCCTGACCGGCGAGGAGGACAAGGAAGCCAATGCCGACAAGCTTGCGAACGTCATCCTGCGCGATCTTGCGCTCACGCAGAAACTGCTCAAGCTCGTCAACTCGTCGTTCTATGGCGCGCGCAGCACCGAGATAGAGAGTATCTCCCAGGCGGTTGTCTTTCTCGGCGTCGAGCAGGTGCGCATGACCGCGAACAGTCTCGCGTTTTTCGGCCACATGAAGAGCGACTCCAATGTCCTCAAGGACTCGATGACCAAATCGTTCATGGCGGGGCTCATTGCCCGTCATCTCGCCAAGCGCGCCAAGCTGCCGGGCGCCGAAGAGGCTTTCATATCCGGCATGTGCCAGAACCTCGGCGAAAACCTCGTCATTTTTTATTTTGCGGACGAATACGACGACATTACGGCGCGCCGTGCAGAAGGTCTCGATCGTGCCGCCGCGGCCCGCGGTGTGCTCGGTGTCGGCTACGCCGAAGTGGGCGCAGCCGTCGCGAAGGTCTGGAACCTGCCGGCGGGTATCATCGATGCTATTCGCGGCGTCCCTCCGGGTCCCGTCAAGCTCGCCGCCAACGATGCCGACCAGCTTCGCGACATCGCCGTGTTCGCGAACGAGCTCTGCGACCTCTTCCAGCGTTGCAAGCGAGACGATGTCGAGCAGGCGATGCTCGAGTTACTGGACCGGTTCCGCCTGAGCGTACCGCTGGACCCCGAGCTCTGCCCGCGTCTCGTCGAGGCAGTCTTCGACAAGCTCAAGCAATTTGCCCCCATATTCGAGATCAACGTCTCTACGAACGCCTATTGCCGCGCGCTGCAGGGCTGGCTGGACATTCAGCCGCAAGCGGCCTAGTCGTTTTCGGCCGAGACACTCAGCTGGTTGCCGCCGTTCCCGTCGACGACGGCCGTGATCGTCATCGGCCGGCAGCAGACCTCACAATCCTCGATATAGGATTGCCGGTCGACCGACAGGTCGACGAGTACTGTGATGTGTTCGTCGCAGTAGGGGCAACGAATGCCGTATTCTTGGATCTCGTTCATACCGGCCGGCCATGAAAGTCTCGAGCATCATTATAGTCGCGAGCGCCGCAGTTCTCGCCGCATCGTTCTGGAACCGCAACCGATTCCCGGACGATATCGCCTATGTGCCGTCGATTCTCGAGGAACCGGTGCAGAAGAAAACGCGCAAGCAGCCGTTCTCCGTCCGGTGGAACAATGTGTCCTACAGGGTGAATCCGAAATACGAATACGATCTCACGGGTATGGTCGTGTCGTTCCGCCACCACGAGGGCAATAGCCGCATGCACCGTCGCTCCAACGACTACCTGAACATGCTCGATGTCTGCGTAATATGGGGTGACAACACCAGGAACACGCGGCTCAACAAGATCAGCTTCTGGAACGGGATCTTCAGCTGCAGGATCAAGACCCGTGACTCCGTCGCCTGGAGCCGATTCAACATGGAGCAATTGTCGAACAACCACCTTCTGTCAGCGGACGAGCGGATTCGCGACAAGGTACGGAGCATCAAAGTCGGTGACCAGATTCGGTTCAGGGGCTACCTGTCTGCCTATCGCAGCCCCGGGATTCCGGAGCGGGGCACAAGCACGACGCGCACGGACGAGGGCGACGGCGCCTGCGAAACCGTGTTCGTAGAGAGTTTCGACATTCTCAGGCCGGTGAGAAGCCCGTGGCGAATGGCGATGTGGGCGTCGCTCGTAACCTTGTTGCTCGGCCTCGCGCTGCATTTCACGCGGCCATACAAGCCTTATTGATTCTTTACCAGGTAGATCGCCGCGAACGTCGCGCTCGAGAGGATGAGACCCGCGACGACAACCGGGAAGCCCGTCCGGAGCCAGAGCAACGGCGATATGCGTGCGTCCGGAAGGCCGCTTTTCTCCGCTTCCGAAACGACGATGATGTTTGCGGTGGCGCCGATGTGGGTGCCGTTTCCGCCTAGTGCAACGCCGATCGCCAGGGCCCACCATAGCGGATAGACGTCGATGCCCTCGGCACCGAGAGCGCTGACAATCGGGATCATCGTCACGGTGAAAGGGATGTTGTCGATTATGGCGCTGACAAACGCGGCAATCCACATCAACGCAATCGCGGTCCCGAGCATCAATGCCGGATCACGCGCAGCCTCCGCCAGCCGTTCGCCGATGAGGTCGAGCAAGCCGGTCGCCTCTACGCCGCCGACGATGACGAACAGCGACGCGAAAAATAGCAATATCGACCAGTCGACTTCCTCCACGAGCTTGTCCGCATGCGGGCGCACGACGATCAGTGCCAGCGCCAGCCCGATCAGAGCGACGAACGACGGGTAGAAATGAAACTGGTGGTGTGTGAAGAACAGCGCAATGACCACGGCCATCACGCCGAGCATGCGGCGCAGCAGGCGTGGGTCCTTGATGGCTGCCCGCTCATCGAGGTCGATGATCAGGTCTTCGGCATTTCCCGGGCGCAGGTCCTTTCGAAAGAATATCAACAGCAATGCCATCGTGCCGAGCCACGGCGGTATGACCAGCGGTGCCATGTTGATGAGGAACGTGCTGAAGTCGATTCCCGCAGCGCTGCCTATAATGATGTTGGGTGGGTCACCTACCAGCGTCGCGGCGCCGCCGATGTTGGAAAGCATCGCTTCCGAAATCAGAAACGGTACCGGATTGAGCTTGAGCATGCGGGTTACGAGAACCGTCAGCGGCGCGAAAATGATGACAGTGGTAACGTTGTCCAGAATCGTACTGAGCACGCTGACGGCAAGACACAGGTAAACGAGCAGGCGTACCGGGCTGCCGCCGGATGCTTTAGCGAGTCGAATCGCCATGTACTCGAACAGCCCGGTGTGACGAAGCAGAGCGATCAGCAGCATCATCCCCATCAACAGCAGGATGGTATTCGAGTCGATCGCGAGCAACGCTTGCTCCTGGCCGTAGAACCCAAGCCAGCCGCCGATGCCGACCATGAGCACCGCGCCGGCCAGCGCAGCGTAAGTGCGGTGCAGTTTTTCCGTGAAGATCAGAAAGTACGAACCGAGCAGGATTGCACCTGCAACCCACATTGCGCCGAATTCACCGAGAGATAGCATCGACGGTTCCTTAACGAGGATTGCGTGCCAGCACGCGGCTCGCTATGTGAACGATCGTTACCGTGCCGTGATACACGTGATCGGCGTCGACCACGAACAGGTAGGTCGTATCGTGCGCCTCCATGATGGCGAGCGCCTTCGCGACCGGTGAAGCGGGTGTTATTTGCGGTGCGTCGGACAATATGTAGTCGTCGATTGTCAGGTTCAGAAGCCACTCTTCACGTATCTGCGGGAATTTGAGTGCGGTCAGCGTGTCTCCCAGCAATGCCGCGTTGTCGATCATGAACTGCGGAACGCAGACTTCCTTGAGAATGTTCCGGATGGACGCCTTGCCGACGATCTTGCCGCTGGCGTCCCTGTACGGAATGCCCGAGACATCTGCCTCGATACAGGCCTCGAACAGTTCGCGCACGGTCATGCCCGGGCCGGCGACCGCCGTCGGCACCGCAAATCGCATCAGGTTCATGATTTTCTACCGCGTCTTGGAGAATACGAATGAGAACGTAACGGGTACGGCCGGGCTGATGCTCGGCAGGCCGGCAATCTCGCGCAACTTCTCTACGCCCTCGCCCAGATCGAGCTGCGGAGCGTTGACGACGATCGGCCTTGAACTCGATACCAGCAGCTTGTCTTCGGTGAGCCGGGCGACATCCACTACCGCGGAAAGATCGGTCCGGGTGCCGCGGATCTCGAGTGTTGCCACGATGTCCATCAACGTCTGCGAGCCCGGTTCGAGACGCTCGAGCATCGACAGCTCGACCGTAGTGAATATCGTCGCGGCAGGGAACTCGGCCGTCTCGAACAGCAGGTCGCGCATGCGCTCATCGCGTATTTCGATCGCCGTGTTGACGCTGTTAAGATCGATTCTCACGGTCACGCCGCCATCCGCGTCGATGCCACCGCTGAGTTCCTCGAAGTGATGGACCTCCGCCGCGACATTTGCTTTCGTGGACACGAATTCCAGGCTCGAACCGGATTCGAGCTGCCACGCGCCGAGGGCAGGAGAACCGATCAGTGCCGCGAACAGTCCACACAGCATTGCTTTTTTCATCGCCAGGCTCCTTGATTCGCGGCGAATTGGACCGGGCGAAGAGTATAACTCGTATAACGAAGCAGCATTCGCCACTGACGTGGCTGGCTTGCGCTGGCCTGCTCGCATTGTTCGCGACGAGTGCCGCCGCGAGCAACCCCCTTTTGCCGCGAACCGAGGCCGAATTCTCGATCGACGGCGTACTGGACGATGCCGGCTGGCAGGAGGCGACGCGGATTCCGATCGCCTGGGAGACCGATCCGGCCGAAAACATCCCGGCACGGGTCAAGACCGTCGCCTACCTCGTCGAAGACGGAGAAAGCCTCTACGTCGCCTTCGACGCGGAGGACCCCGATCCCGATGCCATCCGGGCCCACCTGAGGGACCGCGATTCGGCCTGGAACGACGACTGGGTGGGCCTCGTCATCGATACCTATGGCGACGAACGGCGCGCATTCGAGTTCCTGATCAATCCGCTCGGCGTGCAGATGGACCTGACCTTCGACGACGTCAATCGCAACGAAGACTCCTCCTGGGATGCCATCTGGGACTCCGCTGGACGCATTGACGATCGCGGATACGTGGTCGAAATCGAGATTCCGCTAAGCCAGCTGCGATTTCCGTATGTCGAGGGGTCGCAGCGATGGGGCATCGATCTCATCCGCTCCTACCCGCGAGAGCGCCGCTATCGATTCTCGAACAATCGCACGGACCGCAACGTCAGCTGCTACCTGTGCCGGTTCGATAAGATCGAGGGTCTTGAAGGTGTTGAGCCCAGCCTGGATCTCGAGATCGTCCCGACGCTAACGGCCTTGCGTGTCGAAACGACCGACGATCCCGGCGTCGTCCCGATCGAATCGGAAGACCCGGATGTCGAGGCCGGCGTCAGCGTGCGCTGGGGGATTACACCGGACCTGACCGCTAACCTGACGATCAACCCGGATTTCTCGCAGGTGGAAGCGGACGTCGCGCAGCTCGACGTCAATGAGCAGTTTGCGCTGTTCTTTCCCGAGAAGCGGCCGTTCTTCCTCGAGGGCGCCGACTACTTTCGCACACCGCTCGGTCGCAGTGTGTTTACACGTACGGTCGCCGACCCGATTGTCGGCGCTAAGCTCACCGGAAAGCGCGGCGACAATACGTTCGGCATGTTTGCGGCACAGGACGAGGTCACCAACCTCATTTTTCCAAGCGCATTCGGCTCCGACAGCACCTCACTCGACATCGACAACACGGTGTTGGTAGGACGCTACAGTCGCGGTTTCGGCGAAGCGTCTTCGGTGGGCACATTGGTGACCTCACGCAATGGTGATGGCTATCACAATCACCTGGGAGGCTTCGACGTCAACCTGCTTCTCGATGACCGGCACCGGGTCCAGGCGCAGTACCTGTGGACCGATACGGAGTATCCGCTCGACGTCGCAGACGAATTCGAACAGCCAAGGGGTTCGTTCGACGGCACGGCGGCCGAGCTGAGCTACGAGTACGATTCGCGGAATTGGCGATTCTATGCGGAGCACGCCGAGCGATCCCGAGGATTCCGTGCCGACGCGGGGTTTTACCCGCAAGTGGATATCAACCGCCAGGAAGTCGGTCTGGATCGAACCTGGTACGGCGAGGACGGAAGTTTCCTCTCGAAGGTTCGGCTGGGCGGCAACTGGGACATCAATCACGACGACGACGGTCGCTTGCTCGAGCGCGAAGTTGAGGGATTCCTCTCGATGGACGGGCCGCTGCAGTCGTTGTTCCGAATCGGTGCGCTGACGAGAGATCGGCTGTTTGACGACGTGCTGTTCAAGGAAAAGAACATCAGCCTGAACACCGAAATCCAGCCGCGCGGCGGGTTGAAACTCGGCGCCTGGTTTCGCGCCGGTAAACAGATTGACTTTGCCAATACACGACTCGGCGATGAGGTACGACTCGAGCCTTTCCTGTTGTGGAACGTCAACCGAAACTTGTTTTTGAGGTACGAAGGTTCGTTCGTCAGGTTGGACACCGAGGATGGCGCCAAAATCTTCGACGCCAGCGTGCACGATGTTCGCCTGACCTGGCAGTTCAACGTGCGAAGCTATATCCGCCTGACGGCGCAGCTCCGCGACATCGTGCGCAACCAGGACGTTCACGAGGATGACGTAGACGCGCGCTCCGAGAGCGTCGGACGACAGCTGCTTTACTCGTACAAGTTGAATCCGCAGACGGTGTTTTTTGTGGGCTATTCTGACCAACAAATCGACGATGACGCACTATCCGACCTGACGCCTACGGACCGCACGTGGTTTATGAAGATCGGCTACGCCTGGACACCATAAAACCGTTGCTTTGTGACGTTCGATTCTCTAACTTTTGAGAACAACGTAAGCGAGCACCGGACAAAAGGGGGGAGTTTGTATGTCCAGCTATGCCACGTCGCCGCGGGAGTTCCGAAAGACCGCGATTGCCCGTTCCGTATCCGCCGCCGTCGTCGCCTCTGTTGCGGCGCCCGCGGCCGCGCAGGAAATCGAGGAAGTCATCGTCACGGCGACCAAGCGCGAGGAGTCCATTCAGGACGTTCCGCTCGCGATCACGGCATTCACCGGCGACTTCGTGCGTCAGGTCAATCTCGACGACGTCAAGGACCTCGTGACGTTCGCGCCGGGCGTGTCCGGCAACAGCACCGACGCGTTCATTGACGGTATATCGATTCGCGGTGTGCGCACGCAGGACTTCGGTGTCGGCGGCGACCCCTCCGCCGCATTCTTCAAGAACAACCTGTACGAAGGTCGTAACGGTGCCGTCGTTACGAGCTTGTACGACCTCGAGCGGGCAGAGGTGCTGCGAGGCCCGCAGGGCTTCCTGTTCGGGCGCAATGCCGTGGGCGGCGCTTTCAGCGTGCACACCAAGAGGCCGAATCTCGATGGCAGCACGGACGGGTACGTCGAGGTCAACGCGGGAGAGCGCGGCCGCTTCGACGTCGAAGGGGCGTTCACAGCCGCCGTGACGGACGACTTCGCGGTTCGCCTGGCGCTGTACCACTCGCAGGAAGACGGCCACGTCCGCAATGTATTCAACAACCAGGACTTCCTGGGCCACGAGAAGACCGCGGGTCGACTATCCGGTTTGTGGGCGGGTGACAATTGGGAAGTATTCGCAACGGCCGAGTACGAAGACTTCGACCGGGACGGCTCGCAATACCGGGCAGTGACCACGTCGCCGCGTCTCGCGGACTGGGAGGCGGCGCTTGGCCCGGTAAACATGCCATCGGATCCTCGCGACATAAACTCCGACCAGTTCTTCGGCTCCGAAGACGACGGCAACCAGCTGAACCTCGGGCTGCACGTCGAGTACGACTTCGACAACATGGCGCTGTCGTGGTCCACGGGCTACAAG